>Ga0080004_1131162_pt1 | contig 14529 bp, 16 predicted proteins | sample WasSprMetagenome_FD_69207 | JGI IMG/M metagenome (GOLD analysis project Ga0080004, IMG submission 69207) | Sulfidic aquatic microbial communities from Washburn Spring, Yellowstone National Park, USA - WS (SPADES assembly) (version 2) | ecosystem: Environmental > Aquatic > Thermal springs > Hot... | reverse complement strand
GATTAGGGAAAATGGAAAAATCACGAGGATGTTTAAGCATGAGGGCTTGCTTGACAAAGAGAAACTTGTTTTCCTTCATAGGGCTTTCAAGGAATTTGCAAAGGAAGATGCTCCACAGCAAATAAGCAAGTAGGGCTTATTTAGTGCCTATTTCTCTTACCAGGCTTATTGCCGCTTTTCTCGCGGCTTCCCTGCTAGAATACTTGGGACTCCAGCCCATTCTCTGTAGCTTCGCTATGTCTAGGTGCATGTACTTAACGTCTCCCACCCAGCCTCTCCCACCCATTACTCCGCCTGTAAACCTATAGCTCACGTCCCTGAGGCCCATAACCTCTACCACTATGTCTGCGACTTCTTTGACGGAAATTGCATCTATACTACCCACGTTGTAAGGTTCGAAGCCTTCCTTGGTTTTCTCCCAAGCGTAAATAGTAGCATCGACTGCGTCGTCTATCCAGATATAGCTCTTTGTCTGTGTGCCGTCACCAAGTATTTCGAGCTCCCGCGGGTTAGCCTTAAGCTTGAGGATGAAGTCTTTAATGACCCCTCTTGTGGCCCGGGGACCCACAACGTTTGCATAGCGGAGAGCCACGCCCTTGAACCCGTAAGTGTGTGCATAGGACGAGATTAGTGACTCGCATGCAAGCTTGGATGCGCCATAGACAGAGATAGGCTTTAAAGTGCTGTCCTCTGGCGTTGGTAGCTTTTGTGCATCGCCATAGACAGTGCTCGACGAGGCAAAAACAATATCTTTTACATTTTTCTTTCTCATGGTCTCTAGCAAGAGATAAGTTGCAAGGATGTTGTGTTCGAAGTGTTCTCCTGGGTCTCCAATCCTGACCTCTGGGTTAGCCGCAAAATGGAAGACTGCGTCTACTCCATTTATTGCCTTTTCTAGGTCTTGTGGACTCCTTATGTCTCCTCTGACTATTTCGACTTGGTCTTGAATGTGAGATAGGTTCTTTAAAGTCCCAGTGGAAAAATTATCGAGAATCTTTACTTCGAAGCCTTTTTGTAGGAGCTTTTCGGCTAGGAAGCTACCAATGAAGCCCGCTCCACCTGTTACTAGAACCTTCACATTTTTCGATGACCAGTGAAAGTATATAATTTTTCTCTTTTACCGGGAAATATTGTTGTTAGAAGTCAGCTACGGCCGCATTCTTCATGCCTCCGGAAGCCTTCCGGTTGGTCGTCATCCCAATTTAATGGATATAGAAGATTTATTAAGATTTTCCGGCATTCATCCTGCCTGTAGAGACTAGATTTATATCGTTACGGCAACTAATACTTAGGGTTGAATGTGAGTTTTGAGGAGGCTGAGATTTTAAGGGAGCTGCTGAGACATTTTTAAGGAACGCCGAGGAACTCTTTCATAAGGGAGTATATGATCTCTCAGCCTTCAACTTGGAGCAATACTGCCAGTTGATTTTAAACTACAAGCTATTGGTGAAAACGGGAATGTACCCAAGAACACACTCCCTAATGACGCTTCTTAGACTTTTAGCTAGCGTTACAAGTAGGTTAGAGGTTCTATTCCAGGGTAAAAAATTACTTATGATAACAAAGATTGAGGACGCTAATATAGGGGCAAGATACATGCCTAGAAGATACGAGAAAGAGGAAGTTGAAGAGATGCTCAAATTCGTCAAGGAGGTATTTAGAAATGATGTCGAGAGAATCTGAAAAACTCATAATGACAGTATACAGGTATTTCAAGAGCCTGGAGAATCATAAGGAGATAACCGAAAAAGTCAAGCAAATTGTTTTATTCAGATGGCCCGATGCAGAGCTATACATTTTTGGGTCAGCGGTGAAAGGAAATTATACGGTTACAAGTGATATAGATCTTCTTATTGTGCTGGACGACAGACCAGACAGGGAAGAAGAATACATGGTTAAAGCCGAGGTTTATGCTCGAGTAGATGCACCGATAGAGTTACATGTAGCTTCAAGAAGCGAGTTCGAGAAATGGTACAAAAACTTCATAGGTAAAGACCTCGTCAGGATTTAACCTTAACCTGCTCTCAGAGAGGAGTTAGAAAACCTACTAGAGCGCGCATGCTAATGCTTGTTTTTAGCTCTAGGATTTCTACGATGCGAGAAGCGGACCAGGCCTTAAGGGTAGAGGGTAGATTAAGGCTAAAAGAAGAATGCTGAGATATTTGGCTGGGAAAAATTTTGACATTTTCATGGACTCTTCTTGTGAAGTATGTGTCTTAGAGCGCACGGATTGTTTGTGATTATGCCCTCGATGCCCATGTCTAAGAGTTTCTGGGCTGTGCTGGGGTCGTCTACTGTCCAAGTAATTATCTTGTAGCCATTTGACTTTATCTTTGATACCACGTCTTCGTCGAGAGTCTCGTAGTAGGGGAGTATGGCTTCTGCCCCCAGGTTTCTCGCTATTTCTAGGTACTCGTCGTCCCAATCCTCCAGTAGCACTCCAATACTCAGTCTTGGCTCGAGGTTTTTCACGCGTCTAATTGCCTCTGGGATGAAGGATGTAACGATTGCATCGTCGATCATGTCGAGTTCCCGTATGGCGTCCACGACTTCTCTTTCTGCACCTATTACTTTCAGCTCTATGTCTACGCTGAGCCTTCCCTTTGCCAGTGCGAGAACTTCGCGTAGTGTAGGTATCTTTGCTTTGCTCTGTATGCTGAGGCGTAGAAGCTCTGGATATGTGGTCTCGCTGATTTTTTGGTTTGTGCCTAGTGTTCTTTCTAGCTCGTCGTCGTGGGAAATAACTGGTATACCGTCCTTAGTTACTCTAACGTCGAACTCAATCCCTGTGACACCACACTCGACGGCTTTCAGGAACGAGGGCAGAGTGTTTTCTGGCTCGAAGACTGGTGCCCCCCTGTGACCCGTTAGTAGAAAGTTTTTCCCAGGCATAATTATTGATTCATGGAAAAGTATAAATTTTTTAGTTTACAAATATTTTTGGTTACAATGGCCTATCTTCCGAAAGCACTTTTGAGAAGGCTCTATATCAAGGGAAGCATGAAGATTGAGGGAGGTGCCCTCTCGTTTAAGCTTAGGAATAGCCTTGCAACTGCCACGGTAAACGAGCCTTTGAGGCTAAAAATAGATGGAGTGGATATTGACCCGAGCCAGATAACAATAAAGGTCGGCGACAAGACGATTAAGTCTTCAGACGTGTCCGAGACAAACACTTTTGAGATTCCCGTTGGGACAGACGTCGAAATAATTGTGCCCGGCAACTTTTCGCCAGGCAAGCATAAAGTCGTAGTCGAGGTTACCGTTAAAGGCTATGGAAAAGGAAGCTTTGATTTCGAGGACGAGGCAAAATAGCTTTGCTAAAATAACAAGTTTCCTTTTTTATATTATTGCGTTTCCAGTTGTTTTGTCGAATATGTGTATGTGCTGGTACTGGAAGCCTATGTAGATTTTTTCTCCGGGAGCAGCTTCGAAGTGGCCGGGATATTTAGCTTTCAATATTGAGTCTCCATGCTTGAAGTCAATTATTGTCTCTGAGCCCAGGGGCTCTGTTACGAAGACTTCTACTTGATAGCTGTCTTGGAACGGCTTTTTATCCACGATTATGTGTTCGGGGCGTATTCCGAATATGACTTCTGAGGGGGCGCCTGATTTTATCATTATTTCTGACAGATCCTTTGGAAGCTTAACCTTGAATACTCCAGTATCTAGGTATGCCTCGTCACCCTTTATTGAGAGCGATGCATTGATAAAGTTCATGGCTGGCGCGCCTATGAAGCCTGCGACAAAAGTGTTGGCTGGCTTAAAGTAGAGTTCGGCTGGCTCAGCTAGCTGCATAATTTTTCCCTCATTCATGACTGCCACCCTATCTGCCATTGTCATTGCTTCTGCCTGGTCGTGTGTCACATAGATAGTTGTTATGCCTAGTTCCCTCTGAAGTCTCTTGAGTTCTGCACGCATGTATACTCTAAGCTTTGCGTCGAGGTTGCTTAGCGGCTCGTCCATTAAGAAGACCTGTGGCTGTCTCACGAGTGCCCTCCCCAGGGCGACTCTCTGCTGTTGGCCACCACTGAGTTGCCTGGGATACCTATCTAGCAGTTCTTCTATGCGGAGAAGTTTTGCAACTTCTCGTACCCTTTTATCTATTTCTTCCTTTGGCAGTTTCCTAATCCTAAGGGGGAAAGCAATGTTATCATAGACCTTCATGTGTGGGTAGAGAGCGTAGTTCTGGAAAACCATCGCAACGTCTCTGTCTTTCGGGGGAAGATCATTTACCAGTTTGTCGCCAATGTATATTTCGCCCTCGTCAGGTGTTTCAAGGCCTGCAACCATTCTGAGCGTGGTAGTTTTTCCACAGCCGCTTGGACCCAGCAGGACAAGGAACTCTCCGTCTCTCGCCTCAAACGATACCTTGTTGACAGCTACGACTTTTCCAAAAGTTTTTACGAGATCCTTGACTACTACTTTTGCCAAGACTTTGCACCTCTCGTATTATTTGGTCTCTAGCTCTATATAAAAATTACCCCAAACATTATTTTATTAACAAAAACATTTATTAACCATTTAGGTAGGCCAGCGCTTTAGGGTAACTACAGCCTAGACCAGGCTTAGTTCTTCTTTTTGAGAATTGCCGCTTTTATAAATTGGAGGTAAATTGGTGAGGGCCTGTTTGGCCTGCTCTTGAATTCTGGGTGGAACTGGACCCCAACTATCCAAGAGTCGCCTTTGACCTCTATTGAGTTGATAATGTTTCCTGAAAGGTCTGTCGAGGATATTACTAGGCCGTGGTTTTCAGCTATTTCACGGTACTTTGGATTGATATGGTAGCGGTGCCTGAACCTTTCGTAGATGACCTCCTGTTTATATGCCTCGTAGAGCCTTGTGCCAGGGATTATCTTTACAGGATGCGCTCCAAGCCTCATCGTTCCCCCGAACCATTGTAGGGACTTCTGTTCTGGCAGAAGGTCTACGACTGGGTGAGGAGTATTGGGGTCTATCTCGGTAGAGTTGGCCTCTGACAAGCCAGCCTTGTATCTCATGAACGCAATGAATAGTAGCTGGGCTCCAAAGCATATTCCAAGGAATGGTTTTGAGTTTTCGATGGCGTAACGTGCCGCTTGGATCATTCCCTCTACTCCTCTTTTTCCAAAGCCTGGGGTTAGCAGTATGCCGTCAGCGTTCTCGATGAGAGACTCGACTTTTTCGGGTTTTTCTTCTAGGTCTTCAGCCTCAATAAATATCCTCTTCACCTTTACTCCTAGATGTGCCCCTGCGTGGCTTAGGGCCTCGTTTATGCTGATATAGCTGTCCTGTATCATTGTGTATTTTCCAGGCATCGCTATGACGACTTCCCCTTTAGCTGAGACAAATTTTTCTACTATGCTTTGCCACTTGTCATATTCTTGTAGTTGAATGTTGTTCTCCAAGCCTAGTATCTTTGTGAGGTATGTTCCCAGTCCCTGCTTTTCAAGTATGATGGGTAACTTGTATACTGTTTCGAGGTCTGGATCCGAGAAAACAGCTTCCCTCGGGATGTTTGAGTAGAGGGCTATTTTTTCTTTTACGTCCTCTGGGAGTTCTCTGTCTGCTCTCGCGATGACTATGTCTGGCTGGAGGCCCATGCTCTGTAGCTCCTTTATGCTGTGCTGTGTAGGCTTTGTCTTTAGTTGCCCAATACTTGATAGGTATGGGACCAGCGTGACGTGAACCAGGGCTGTATGTCCAGGGGGGTTCTCGAGCCTAAACTGCCTTATGGCTTCCAGGAAGGGCATTGCCTCTATGTCCCCTACGGTGCCTCCTATTTCTACAATGAGTATGTCAGGCTTGCTCCTTTCTGCTACCTGCCTTATCCTGCGCTTGATTTCGCCTGTTATGTGTGGGATCACCTGTATGGTTTTCCCAAGATATTCCCCTATCCTCTCCTTTAGGATAACGCTTAGGTAAACCTGTCCACTCGTGATGTTGTTTGAGGGGTGCATATTTATGTCGAGGAAACGCTCATAGGTCCCAAAGTCCTGGTCGATCTCGGCTATCCTGAACTTGTAGCCGGGTGCGGGCTCAAACTCCCAGACATCTTCGCATACAAACACTTCGCCGTGTTCGATTGGGTTAAGTGTGCCAGGGTCGACGTTCAGGTATGGGTCTATCTTTATCATGTCAACCTTGTAGCCGCGGAACTGCATTATCTTGCCGATACTGGCCGCTACTGCTCCTTTGCCCAGGCCACTAACGACTCCGCCAGTCACGAATACGAACTTGGTCGGCATAGCCTTGTTGTTGGAGACAAAGATATAAGCTATTTGGTTGGGGAAACGTCACGTGAATAGTGCCTATAGTGAGCTTAGGAGAGATGCGTCGCGGGATGTAATGCTTAAGAAAATACTGGACGAAGCTATGAAATATTATAGGTCTTCGCACCACGATTTCTCCCACGTGGAAAGGGTCTACAACCTTGCCATGCGGATTGCCCGTGAGCTTCCGGGCAGTGTCGACCTAGAAGTTCTAAAGATAGCAACGATACTACACGACGTTGCTCGACACTTGGAGGACGAAGGAATTATAGAGGATCACGCGTATGAGGGAGCGAAAATAGCGAGAGAGATTCTTGAAAAATTGAATTTTCCCAAAGAAAAAATAGATGAAGTTGCCTACTGTATAAGTGTACACAGGTTTAGGAAAGGTGAAAAGCCGCAAACCATAGAGGCACAGATACTGCAGGACGCAGATAGGCTTGACGCAATAGGAGCTATCGGCATAGCGAGGGCCTTCGCTAGGGGAGGCTGGATGAACACACCTTTCTGGGACCCAGAGAAGCCGCCGAAGCCCAAATATGACGGTTACTCTGAGACCGTTATAAATCATTTCTACGAGAAACTTCTCAAGATAAAGGACACACTAAACACGGAGCCTGCGAAAAAGATCGCTGAAGAAAGGCACCGCTACATGCTGGAGTTTATAGATAGATTCCTCAAAGAATGGCAAGGCTTATTGTAGAGACTTTCCTAGTTCTCGTCACTTGTGGGCTAGACCCGTTATTTCGTTGATATCTCTGTAGCCATTCATAGCTAGGTATTCCTTTATTCCATCAAGAAGCTGGCCTATTGCATGGAAGCCTTTTTTGAGCACTGTGCCTATGCCAATTGCCTTTGCGCCTGCAAGTAAGAGCTCAACTGCGTCCTGCCACGTCTCGACGCCACCTGTGCCTATGATCGGCACGTCTGGGAATTCTCGGCGAAGCTCGTACACTATCCTCACTGCTATGGGATGGATTGCTTTGCCAGAAAGACCCCCGACTTTTCCTCCAAGTACAGGCTTCTTGGCGTTTATGTCTATAGCCATAGCTTTTAGAGTATTTATTGCTGTAAATCCGTCTACTCCCGCGTCGTAGGCCTTTCTAGCTATATACAGGTAATCGCCGTGCGCACTCAGCTTAAGGAATATCTTGTAGCCCGACGCCTTGACCTCTGAGATAATGTCGTGAAGTGCTTTGGGATCTGACATTAGGTCTGCTCCTAGCCCCTTTACGTGTGGACAACTTGCATTGAGCTCGAGGGCGTCTGCGTGTTTAAGGTGTTCGGCTATCTTGAGCGCCTCTTCTGGAGTCGAGGCGCCGAAGCTCGCGATTATCGGGACGTTGATTATTCTCTTTGCCTCTTCGAGTATCTTTCCCATCTCCTCTGCGCCTGGATTTGGGAGACCCATCGAGTTCAGCAAGCCGTATTCAAGCTCGTAGACCACGGGGTTCTCGTGTCCCTTCCGTGGTTCAAGTGTCGTTGTTTTAGAGGTTATTGCTGCCGCGCCTGCTTCTTCTGCCCTCTTCATTAGCCCGATGCTTACCCCGAGTACGCCTGAAGCAATAATTATGGGATTCCTCAATTTTAAGACGCCCAGGTCTACAGAGAGGCTTGGCTCGCTACTCATCATTTCACCTCTTCTATTGGGATTGGCTTACCTGTTGAGTCATGCCAAAACCTCCCGAAATCCACAGTTTTTAGCAGCGTTTCTCCATCGAAGACTGGCCCGTCTCTGCATACCCTAAGTCCCAATGGCTCTAAGACGCAGGAGCCACATATGCCTATGCCACATTTTATCAGTCTTTCAAGCGAGGCTTGAGTCTTTATGCCTCTGTTTAAGGCGAGCTCTACTAGTTTGTACATCATTTGTTCTTTTCCACAGGTGTATAGCGTGGCGTAGATGTTTCTATCTACTAGCTGTCTCGCCACGTCTACCGCTGTGCCCCTGACTCCGAGGCTTCCATCGTCTGTGGATACTACTAGTCTGTCAGCATATTCCTCAAATTCTGAAATCAATATTGCATGCTCCTTTGAACGGAAACCCAATACAACGTCGGGCCTCGCGTATCGTCTTGCTAGTTCTCGTGCCAGGAATAAGAGAGGTGCAACGCCATAGCCTCCGCCCACAATCAGTGCTTTTCCACCTTGTAGCTTGAAGCCATTGCCATATGGACCCCTAAGATACAGTTTATCCCCTTCCTTTATATTCTCGTGGATATAGCTTGTTACTTTTCCCTTCCTGGCGATAACCAGACGAAAAGTTTCCCCATCTACAAGTGACAAGCTTATAGGTATCTCTCCAACTCCCGGAACCCAGACCATTACGTATTGTCCTGGGTCGCTATTGAAAGTCTCGTTGATGCTTAGAGTATACATCTTTATGTCTCTCGTAAGATTTCTAACTTCTTCTACTGTAGCTACCCGATATGGCAAGCTAATCACCTGTCCTGCAGTGTTTCGTAGCTTGTTGGAGCTTCTAGTGGGTAAAATTTGCCCCTGACATCCTCGTAAAACTCACCCTCTTCATAGACTGTTCTTCCCCTCAGGAAAACTGCATGCGTCTTTGTCCTTAAGACGGCCCCCTCAAAGGGAGAATATTTAGCCTTCGAGACAAACTCATCCGGCCTTATTTCCCAGCTCTCTTTTCTAAGCACTACGAGGTCTGCGTCACACCCAATGCTGATGCATCCCTTGTTTATCCCTAGAAGCGACGCAGGCCGAAAACTATAGAGGTCTAAGACTTGGATAGGCATTCTCCCTTCAAGAATTTCTCGGAGTAACAGGTGTAAAGCCACCTCGAGGCCAGGGAAGCCTGAAGGAGGATTTTCCCCAAGCTTTTCTTCGAGAAGGTGTGGCGCATGGTCGGTTACAATGGCGTCTACGAGCATTTTATTTACAGCGCTGTAGAGTGTCTGCCTATCTTTTTCGCTTCTGAGTGGAGGATTTACTTTGGCGATGTTTTTTCTCGAGGTTGTATAAAGAGAATCGTTAAGCAGGAAGTAGTGTGGAGCTGTGTCGAGAGTCACTGGGTGGCCGGCGAGTTTTGCTTTTAGGATTTCGAGTGTTGAGTCGGCGAGAGAGACATGTGTAATATGTGTCCTAACACCTATCTGCAACGCTAATTCTAGTGTTTTCTTTACGGCGCTCTTCTCTGCCTCCGGCGGCCTTGCGATACTATGCAGGATTTTGGCGTCGGGTTTTAAAAGTGATGGGTCTTCTGCATGGACAACAAGTATTTTATTTTGAGAAGCGATGAGCCTGGCAAATTCCTCTACATTTGGGCTGTACAGGTCTTCTGGATATATTTTTCCACCTATGTAGAGGTCCTTGCATTTCGAGAGTTCTTCGGGTCTAATGTTAAAACCAGCATAGAAGGCATAGTCTACAATTGATTTCCTTTTTGCCCTTTCAAGCTTCTCGCGTAAAATGTTACAGTTGTTTGCTGGAGGCTTGTTGTTTGGCATGTCGGCTACAAATGTTACGCCTCCCTTCACAGCGGCCATTGAGCCTGTTCTCCAGTCCTCTTTGTACTCGAGGCCTGGCTCCCGCATGTGGACATGGATATCCACCATTCCTGGCACCACGAGGAAGCCATCCCCGTATTCACGTCTACGCGCTGATGGCGGAATATTGCCAGGAGATGTGAGCGAAACTATTTTTTCGCCTGAAATGCCGATGGCGGCGTTTACAACTCTTCCCGTGATGTAGGCTTTTCCCAAAATAAAGAAGTCTGGTTCTTCATGCATGTTGTTCTTCGACCTTACTATTCTCTTACTAATTGCTGTATGACTTGTTCCTCTGTTACTATGTCTTCGCAGTAGTAGCATTTTAGCTTGAGCGGAGCAATGGATACGAGTTTGAACCTTGTCTCTATGGGCTCTCTCTTGGTATTTGTGACGCAGTTGGGGTTTGGACACCTAAGCAAACCTTTTATTTCCCCTGGAACTTGGACTCTCCTCTTTTCTAAAACCCTGAAGTCCTTCACTATGTTTATAGTCGCTGTGGGCGCTATAAGCGCGATCTCGTCTACTTCTTTTGGCTCGAGAAACTTGCCCTCAACCTTAACAATGTCTTTTCTTCCCAGCTTTTTGCTCGGGACGTTCATTACTATGGCTATGGTTGACCCCTCTTTGCCGCTGAGTCCAAGAATCTTTAGTACGTCCAGTGCCCTACCCGCAGGTATGTGGTCTATAACTGTTCCGTCCCTAATTTTCCTCACGAGTAACTCTTCACTCATTTATCTCACCCCTCGAGAACAAGCTTCAACAGAGCCATTCGAAGGGGTACCCCTAATCGGGCCTGCTCGAAGTATTTGGCATACCTGGTGCCGTCAACTTCCAGGGCTATTTCGTCTACCCTGGGCAATGGGTGAAGGATTATTAGGTCTTCCTTGGCATTTCTGAGAAGCTTTAAGTCCACGATATAGCTCCCCTTAACCTTTTCGTATTCAGAGGAGTCTGGAAAACGTTCACGCTGAATTCTCGTCACATACAGGACGTCTAGCTCTCCAATAACTTCGCTTGGGTTTTCAACTTCTTCAAAGCTTATACCCCTCTCCCTAAGGATGCTTGTAACGTCTTCACGGGCCCGTAAAAGCCCTGGAGAAATCAGATATATTTTCTTGGGGCTGAATATTGAGAGGGCAAGGATAAAGCTTGCCGCGGCCCTCCCATATTTTAGGTCACCAAGTACTCCATATGTCAAGCCATCTATCCTATTCTTCAGCCTTCTCACAGTGAACATGTCGAGCATTGCCTGGGTTGGATGATGCTTCCTGCCGTCGCCCGCGTTTATTACTGGGTTTTCTGCTATTTCTGCGGCGAATTTGGCGGCTCCCTCCAGCTTGTGTCTAACAACAATTACGTCTGCGTATGAGTCGAGCATCCTTATCGTGTCTGCGATGTTTTCTCCCTTGGCTATCGAGCTTTTTTCTAGTTCTCCTAGGTCCAGGTAGCTTCCTCCAAGCCTCAGGATCGCGGACTGGAAGCTGAGGCGGGTCCTAGTGCTTGGCTCGAAGAATGCTGTCGCCAGTATTTTGCCCCTTAAGACGTCCCTATATTTTGTAGGGTCTCTGAGAATATTCTCTGCTTCTTGGAACAGATACTCAAGCTCTTCCTTTTTAAAATCGAGGATGGACAGCACGTCTCTCCTATAGAATGGGTTGAAACCTACATGTGTATTTGGGCTTGGAACCAAATGCCCGCTCCAGAAAACATTTCTTTGGTTTATAAGTTTTTCTCTTAGCTACTTTTTCGCTCTAAGTATGCTTTCAAGGGTGGTTAGACTGTCGAGAGAGACGCCTATGCTTTGGAGAGCTTCCCTTGCACCTTCTCCTCTATCGACAACTACTAGGGCTTTTGTGACTTCTAGTCCCTCGCCCCGAAGTAGACCAATGATGTCTATTAGTGTCCCTCCCGTGGTCGCAACGTCGTCTATTAAGAGTATCTTTGAGCCTTTGACATAGTCTCCCTCGAGCTGTTTCATTGTTCCATGTGTCTTCTTTTCCCTCCTAGCGTAGATGAGAGGCTTAGACATTTCGTAAGCTATAGCTGTGGCTAAGGGAAGACCTCCCACAGCTATTCCACACACGTAGTCAAACGAATATTGTTTAGCTTTTTCGGTCATGAGCTGGACAACCCTCCGGAAAGCCTCGGGATACGACGGTAGCTTTCTCAGGTCAACGTATATGTTGCTAATCTTTCCAGAGGTAAGCCTGAATTCCCCCGTCTTGACAGCCCCTATCTGCCAGAGTATTTCCTCTATCACCTTAGCCACCTCCTCTGCTCCTCCACTATTTTTTCAGCGACAGCGCGAGGATCCCTACTCATTGTCAGCATCCTCCCCACGATTTCAAAGTCAGCCCCATGTTTTAAGGCTGTTCCAGGCTCTGCGCCCTGCGCTCCGATTCCAGGAGAAATAATCGTGTATCTGGGGGGCAGATACTTGCGCGCCTTCTGTATAAGCTCTGGCTTAGTCGCAGGCAAAACTACGCCACTGAGACTCAGCCTTGTAGAATACTCCAAAAGATCCCCAAAGTGTTGATCTAGCAACCTGGCCTCAGGGTGACTCATAGCTACCAAGCCAAAGACGTCTAGGCTAATATTGTCTTTGTCATTTAAAACTTCTTCAAGACCCATTGGGAAAAGGTGCAAAATTGCACCATCAAAGCCGTTTCTCACGATTAGACTTAGTTCTTTCTTAACTATGCTAGGTATATCTGCAAGCTTGAAGTCGGCCAAAAAGTAGAAGTCTCCTTTAAACCTACCTATAAGTTCAGCCACGTCCGAAATATTCATAGCGAGCACAAGGGGCAACCCAATCTTTATGCCCACAATGTACTCGGCTATTTCTTCTAGGAAGATATCAATACTCTGGGGAGACACTCCTCCAGGCAAATCATCCAATGCAACAATTATTCTTGAAGATTTTTCTTCTCCTAGTTTCCTTAGCTTACCTATGTCCACATGCACCGAAATATGAGTCCAGACTATGCTTTAAGAACTTTTAGATGTATTTGATGTAGTTTTGGGAAATCATAGTTTTTTCATCGTAGACTAACATTCTCCGCACTAGAACACTTTGTTCAGAGTTTTCGAATTCGAAAGAATGCTGTTATCTATTGATACGTAATTACAAATGCCGAGTTTTGTTTAAATTTTCGACATACATAATCTTACCTATATGGTCACAGACACAGTTGAGTTTGACAGGAAAGCTGGGAAAAGTCGCTGGCTAATAGTGATCTGCGGGATGCTGATAAACTTGGCTCTCGGGGCTGTGCTTGCATACAGCATTCTTGTAGTGCACTTCAAAACCACCTTTGAAGAACTCTACGGCATAAGCCTCAGTGCTACAGAATCACAACTACCTTTCATAACAGCTTTATTTCTTTTCTCGTTAACTATGCCCCTCATGGGAAAATATATTGAAAAACATGGTCCAAGACTCATCGTTATAATTGGTGGAATACTTGTAGGTCTCGGCTGGTTTGCATCGTCCTATGCTAGAGATGTTCTAACCCTTGTTTTCTTTTATGGAGTGATTGTAGGAATTGGCCTGGGGATTGCATATAATGCCCCCATTGTGACTTCTGGAAAGTGGTTTCCAGAAAAGCGTGGACTAGCAGTAGGCTTAACGTTGTTAGGTTTCGGATTGTCCGCAGCCATTGTTGGACCACTAATCGATTTTCTCTCTTCATCGATTGGATTTCTCAATGCTTTGAGAGTCCTAGGAATTTTGTTTATAGCCTGGATCTGCATGTGTGCTATTCCTCTAAAGTTTCCACCTCCAGGAAGAACCTCAAGTACTGGATCTTATTCGGCAACGTCGCTTAAAGCAAATCAAGGCGCTCCCCGGGACTTTATGCGTCACGAGATGATAAGGACGAGAACCTTTGTTGGGCTTTGGCTTTGCTACACTATTGGAACCCTAGCGGGGCTTATGGCGATCGGCGTAGCTAAGCTTGTTGGCCTTGAGGTTGCACAGAGAGCTGGAATACCGGTCAGCGAGGCTTCGGCCATGCTTACATTGTTAGTTATACCTTTTGCAGTTTCTAATGGACTGGCTAGACCGATATTCGGCTGGATTACTGACAAGATTGGTCCAAGGAATACTGCGGTATTGTCGTTTGGACTAATATTCACGTCGTCGATACTTATGTCCATGTTTCCTTCTTCTTTGACGCTTTATGCCATTGTATTTATGATTCTATGGATGAACCTGGGAGGGTGGCTAGCTATTGCACCAGCGTCTACAGCAAGATTTTTCGGTATGAGGGATTATGCTCGAAATTATGGATTAGTCTTCACGGCTTATGGCGTGGGAGCAATTCTCGGAAATCTGCTTGCCGGGCAAGCAAAGGATATTTTTGGCTCATACATAGCTGTATTCCCATACGTAGCATTTCTAGCACTAATTGGAATCATAATTGCAACGCTTACCCTCAGGCAACCACGATAAGACCCTTCTAGCTTTTCCTACGACTGGTATTCTTGTTTCCTGAGCTTATTTTCTTCAACAGATATCAAATTTTTGAGAAAAATGCATTTAAGAACTTTTAGATAAAAACAATCTTTTTCAAGTATTTTAAAAAACTTTTACATGTTTCTTTGTAAAGTTATGAAATTCTCTGTTATAGTCCCTAAGAGAGTGATAAAGCTTTATAAATAAATTTGCGTATTCTGAATAAAATTCACTAGTGAAGGGGTCAGGGTTAGCTCCGTCCTGCAATACTTCATCAAACCTGTAAAGAGCTTCTTTATAGCTAATAAGACCCTTA
>Ga0080004_1113041_pt1 | contig 14529 bp, 12 predicted proteins | sample WasSprMetagenome_FD_69207 | JGI IMG/M metagenome (GOLD analysis project Ga0080004, IMG submission 69207) | Sulfidic aquatic microbial communities from Washburn Spring, Yellowstone National Park, USA - WS (SPADES assembly) (version 2) | ecosystem: Environmental > Aquatic > Thermal springs > Hot... | reverse complement strand
GTGCTCATCATACTTCCAAAATTGAAATTCTTTACCTTTCCACCAAGGATTTTGATCGATAATTTTTGAAATTTCTACCATTTTGTTCATTTAAATTAACAAAATTTAAAGTTTTTGTTAAATAAACTGAACAAAAAGTCTAAATTTCTACAAGCTTGTCAACAAATTTTTTGTAAAACTCAAATTCTTTGCTATTAACCAAATGAATTTGGAAAATGTAATTTGCATTAGCTTTTTTCCTTATCTCAACTTTTATTTCAGCCCTTTCTTGCATTTTGTTGCTAATCCTATCGGAAACTATTAAAACATCAATATCGCTAAAGTAAACTTTGTAATCTCCTCTCGCAAAGCTCCCAAAAACATAAACTTTTGCATCCTTTAAAATTTCAATAGCAGCTTCCTTAATTTTCTTCAATATCTTCCATGCATTCTTAAAAGTTTCTTCTCTTTCTCTAACGAATTCCAATGCAACTTCATAAGCTCTTTCCATAAAAATCTTCCACCTTTTTAACAAACTCTGTTGCTTTTTTCACAATTCCTCCATAATTTTCTTGTTTTTTAAATTAAAATTGAAAAACAATAATGAAGAAAATGGAAGTAATAGCTTTAGTTTTGATTTCGGTTTTACTTGGAGTTTTAGGTCAGCTTTCATTAAAACAAGGAATGAAAAATATAGGAAATTTTGAAGTCAAAGATTTTTTATCAAACAAAATTTTTGAATTGATAGCAGAAAAATTTGTTGTTATTGGAATTGCTTTGTATGCAATTGCCACTCTTCTATGGCTTGTTGTTCTTTCTAAAGCTGAATTAAGTTTTGCTTATCCTATGCTAGCAATTGGTTATATACTCATAGCAATTTTCAGCAAAATTTTCTTTAACGAAAATGTTACTATTGTCAGATTTCTTGGAATTTTACTGATTTCAATCGGAGTTTTTCTTCTATTGAAGAGTTAAACAATCCATACCTTAGGATAGACTCTGTAAAAAGAATATACTTTCTTCTCTTTTTCATCAACGACCCTTTGCAACAGCTCTAACTTATACCTATTTCCAAATTCTAAACAACTTCTACTTTCATTCACTTTAATAGCGCACCAATATCCTTCGTCGAAAATCACACATTTATTCTTAACAATCTCTTCAAACTCTGGCTGATATACATACCATACTTGTAAATGACCTTTACCCAACCAAGAGTAGATGCTAGAAACGTGAGAAATGAAATAGCAATCACCAGTATAATTAGTAGCAAAAGAAATGGCTGCTTTTCTATAAAGCCTTGCACCATAAGATTCTTCTATTTTGTCATCTGTAATGTGCATCTTAGGGATGTAGAACAAAAATGAAATTAATAGCATAAGAAGGATTATAAGAAGTGCTAATTTCCTTTCAAACACCTTAAGTAAAATTTTACTCAAGAAGAAAGCTCCGCAACCTGAAAGAATTGAAAATGGAATGGTCTGAGGCAAAACATATCTAACATCAACACCATAATATACGCTGCCTGCATAAAAACTTGAATAAAGCAGAAAGAAAGAAAAGAACCAGAGAAGAAGTAGAGCAAGGATATTCCTACTTTCTTTGAAAAGAAATACAATTCCAACGATAGCTAAAAGTGTAAAAATTATTGGATGGTATAATTGCTTACCTTCATAGGCCCATTTATCCTTTTCTTTACTCATCTCAAACCAAAATCCAATGTTAGGAGAAATATTTTGTTTCAAATATTCGAAACTCATTTTTTCTCCGGAAGCTCCCCATGTATCTACTCTCCAAGCATAGAAAGTATGCAAGAAATAGATTGACAAAAAAATGAAAGAGAAAAAAACAGAAAGGAAATAAACTTTGTTGTTAAGCATGATAAGATATCTTTTACTTAGCAAAAATTGAGAAAGAAAGTATAATGGAATTAAAATTATTCCCTCGCTTTTTGCTTGTGTTGCCAATACTAAAGCGAATAAAGAAAGTAAATGAATTTTCATATCTTTAGACTTTGAAGAAAGGATAATGAAAAAGAGAAGGAAAGAAACAAAAAAAGAAAGCGTTAGATCTGCCGTCATCGTCGGGGACCATAAGATGTGAATTGGTAGCAAGGCAAGAATTAATGATGAAAATAAAGCTATCTCATTTTTTCTGAATAATAAATAAGAAGAAAGATAAACCAGAAGCGTAGATAAGCTAGCTAAAAATATAGCAAGATGTCTTGCAACGATTTCGCTAATCCCAAACAAAAAGAAAGCTACGGATATTAAAAAAGGGTGTGCAACTGGCCATTTCATTAGCTCGCATCTAAAACAATTAAACTTATCTCCATAATCGCATAAACAAGAAGAGAAATGCGTAACTATTTGTTTTGCCATATCTAGATAGATATCTTCATCAAAAAACAATCTTGTTGTTTTTGGAGGAATTGTTTCTCTTATTGCCAAAGTAAGGAAAAATAACAAAAAAGCGTATTTCCAGTTCACTCCTTTTAACATTTTTAAAATTTGCTTATAGGTAATGCCAAACAAAACAATAAAACTCAAAAAAGAGATGAAATAGAAAAGTGCTTCGGTTCTAAGGATTAAAGATTCAATAAAAGTTTTCTCGAAGGTCGAAAACCTGTAAATTCCATAAAGAAAAACCAAAAGAAAGATGGATAAAAATATTAAATTAATTGAAAATCTTCTGATCATTTTAATATCACCAAAAAATCTCCAATAATCATATATTTAGTTTTGGTTTTTATTTGCGTTTCTACAGCATCCTTTGGCGAGCAAACTATTGGCTCTCCGTGAAGGTTAAAGCTTGTGTTCAAAACAATTCCAACTCCTTTCTCTTTCTTTATCTTCTCCAATAAATTTCTATATCTTCTATTTTCATCTCTACCAACCATTTGAGGTCTAACTGAACCATCTACATTAGAAACGGCTGAATACTTTTTCTTCAATTCCTTTTTTAACATATACGTCATTGTCATAAATCTATCTGGCATGTTATCATAATCTTCAAATACTCTAGAAGAATCTTCCTCAAGAATAGAGGGACAAAATGGTTGGAACCATTCTCTTTTTTTAACTTGAATGTTTAGCAGTTCTTTAACATCTTCAGAATCTGCTGGAGCAAGAATGCTTCTATTTCCTAAAGCTCTTGGTCCGTATTCCATCCTTCCTTGAAACCAAAAAACATAGTTGCCTTTATTTATTAAATCTGCAGCATAACCTTCTGGCGAACTTACTTTCTCAAAACTTATCTTATTAGAGTATTGGAGTAAAGTGTTTTTTATCTCATCTTCTGAATAATCCAAACCAAGATAAACGTTTTCCAATCTTTTTGGTTTTATTCCCAATTCCTCGTAAGCAACGTACAAAGCTGCTCCAGCCGCTAAACCACCGTCTCCCATCTGAGGGAAAACAAACCATCTTTTCAAGCCAGAATAAAGTCTAATTATTCTATTCAGTTTTACGTTTGAAGCTACACCACCACTCCAACAAACGTCCTTTATTCCCGTGTATTCTATAGCATTCTTGAAAAGTTGCAAGACTTTTGCCTCTAAAGTCTTTTGTGCCATGTAAGCAAACATTTCCATCGGAGTTCTCCATTTTATTTTTTCTAGTTCGATGAATCTTCTTATAGTTCCGTACTTAGATTTAATTTCCAATCCATCAACCTCAAAAAATTTTAGCAATTCATTCCTTTCATCTTCAATCGGATAAGAATAATCCGCCATCGCCATAACTTTCCCCTCATCTTCTAGCTCTCTAAAACCTAAAATCGTTGTGACTTGCTCGAAAAACAAACCAATTGAATCTTTCTCTTTCATTTCAGAAATTCTTTCTATTCTTCCATTATCATAAACATTAATTGTGCCGGAAAGTCCATCACCAACTCCGTCTAAAGTTATGTATAAGCTTTTATTGAAGCCGGAAGTAAAAATTGCTGAAGCTGCATGTGCTAAATGATGGTCTACAATTTTTATTTTAGCATTCTTTGGAAAGCCTAGCGGTTTTAACTTTTTTCTTATTTGATACTCAACTATTGGCTTTAATTGTTTTATGTGTATCCTCGTAATGAAATACTTAAAAAACCTTCTTTCTCTTTCCAGTATTGGCTTATCCGTTTTTCTCCTTCTAAACTTGTAGAATTCTTCATCTAAAAATGAAAATTGGCGAGCTAAAATTCTAGAAAGCTGCAAACCAGAAGCTGCTATGATATCTATATCTGAAGGTTTTAAGTTTAAATAAGAAAGTGCTGCTTTTATAGATTCGTATGGAAAACCTATATGTAATTTTTTTCTTGTTAGTCTTTCCTCGTTTATCGCAAACTTTATTTCATTTCCCTCTATTAAAGCTGTTCCTGCATCATGACCATCCCAAATTCCTAAGATAAGCACTTTTCATCCTCTCCCTTCTATCATTTTCTCCATTACATCTCCTTTTATGGTGCATAATAAATTTTTGGATTATATTTCGAAAAGAGTCCTATAGTTTGCAAACTTATATTCTTTAACAGTATCCAATTTTCTGGTGGGTTACCCATAAATCGAGGATAACTATTTGGATTTATGTAAGTGTAAGGACTTACTTGAGTAACAACGTATGCATCATGAATAAACTCTCCATTGTTGTAATACTTCTCTGTACAGTTTACAACATTACACTCATAAACTTTTAGCCTGTTAACAAAATTATCATCATACTGAGAGAAGAATTTAAATTTTGAAATGGTCCATCCATCTGGGATGTATATTGTTTTTTCTGGCAAAGTTTTAAGGTAGTTTGCAGTCTCTCTTAGATAGCCCATACCATTCCTTAGGAAAATTCTACTTTGATAAGTATAAAACAATGACGTTACAAGTAAAAATACTAAACTCAAAACAAGGAGAATTCTTCTTACAGTCTTATTATCAAAAGTAAAAAATCTTGCTACCAACAACATTGCTGGTATCGAAAAAATCGATAAAAATCTGGGATGTCTTGCATAAAGACAGTAACTAACGATTTTCGTACAATAAAATTGTAGCCCGTATTCGAAAAACACAAACAAAAATAAAAACCAAAAAGCGAGAAATATGGAGTTCGTATCTCTTTTGTATAAAAGATAAGCTGTTGCCAAGATCACAAAATAGTAAGTGAACCCGAATAGTGGTTTATCGTGAAGCCATCCGTAAAAAGGTCCAAGATTAAACATAGCACGAATGTACCACATTAAATCAGAATTGCTGTTTAAGTCGTGCATGAAGAAATAATGTCTAACTTTTTCACCATAAAACCACTCTCCGCTTAATTTATAAAAATGCCATAGTTGAATGACAAAAATAATGAAAAATCCGATAATGAACGTGAGGTATCTAATCAAATTTTCTTTCCTAAAATATTTGAAAAATCCTTTCTTGTTATGTATTGCTCTAAGAAATACATAAAAAAGTAGAATAGGAATGATTAAGACTACAACTGATTTCGCAAGATATGATAATCCAATGAATATTCCACTGATTAGTGCATAAAGAAAACTCTTTGTTTTTTCACTCTTAATGAAGAAAAGCATTGCGGCTGCTGTAAAAAATTGAAGCGGAATTTCTGGTCCAACTTGAGTGGAATAAATTATGTCTAGTGGAAATATACTCATGAGAAAAGAAGCTATCAAACCAACTTTCTTGTTGAACAATTCCTTGCCTAGAAGATAAGTTACAAAAATCCCTGCTAACGAAAGTAAAATAAAATAGAGTGAAGTAGAGATTTCACTTATATCAAACAATTTCCAAAAGAAGACTACCGGGTAATAGACTGCTATTCGAACCCCCCATTCAACACCCATGGGAGGTACAAATTTTTCTCCTTTGTAAATTTTTTCTGCAAACTCAAGATAATAAGAATCGTCGTTAAAGCCAATTCCAACAAAAAAATATAACCTTAAAATTAAAGCAAAGATAAAAATAAAAACCAAACAAATCTTTTCGTCCAACTTTCTAAAAAGTTTGCCTATTTTTGCAAGCATAGCAACACTTCCTACTATCTCATATTAACTAAAATGTTTCCTAATATTGTCTGATATGCCTCGCAGGCTGTCCAACAATTTGGACATTTTAGCTTCCTTATTAGCACTCTCAATTTTCTTGTCTCTTTGTTTTTTAAAATTTTCTCCAAGTCATAATTAGCTTCTCTCAAATTCCCCAACCTAACATTCCAAATACTACATGGATAAACATCTCCAACGGAATCTATAAAAACCGAAGAAGTTAAAGCCTTACATGAATAAGGTGATTTATTTGTTCTTAAGAATTTAACCAGATTTCTAAGAAACAAATTATCTAAGAAATTAACTGGGTTTGTTTTAATATAAGGTTTCAAGCTTGATATAAGCTCAACCTCTCTTTGCACGTCTTCTTTCCAACCAAAAAACTTTATATTTATATTTGAGTAGTAATGGGGGGAAACATGGTAGACATTTATATGAAAATCATCTAGACTCAAATCCTCTACAATTGATTTAACTTTAAAATAAGTTTTCAAGAAATTTCCTACATTCCAGGGGCTTATTGTGTAGCCAAAATATGTTCTAAAATTTCTTGATTCTTTTGAAAGATTCCTCAAGAGCAAAAATGTTTCTATTGCTTTGCCAAAAGAACCTTTTATACCCCTTATTTTCTCATGAAGCTCTTTATAACCATCTAAACTTACGCCAATTATAGTTCTTGGTATTTTCAACTCAACGATCTCCTTACTTTTTTCATAAATGTAATTTGGATTAAACCCATTTGTTATCATGTTAAAAATGATAAAATCAGCGGAATTCCCCTTTAATGCTTTAATTATATCTACAAAATCTCTTCTTAAGAATGGCTCCCCGCCAGTTAAATTAAACCATTTGAAGTAAGGATATTTTTTTGAAAATTCGCTTATTTCATCCAAAGTCAGTTCATTCTTTGGTTTCTTCTTCCATATATTGCAATGGAGACATCTATAGTTACATTTGTAGGTTACAGCAAAAGTTAGTTTATATGGTTTAGATAAGTTAAAGTTGCTAAGAAAAACGTCTGATAAAATTTTTAACTCTTTCATTTTAACTCACTTAAAATTGTTTTCAGTATTTGAAAACCGTCTCTCAAAGTTTTTAGTTTTCCTTCTCCATACTTTCTCTTTTTCTCAAAGCTAGGAATTTCTAGAACTTTCATTTTTTTCTTTACAGCTTTTATTGAAATTTCTGTTTCTATTCCAAATCTTTTACTTTTCAAGTTTAATCTTTCCCAAACCCCTTTTCTAAAAGCTCTATAACCGTAACAAAGGTCAGTATACTTTGCTTTCCAAATTAAGTTTATGAGGAAGACAAAAAATTTATTTCCAAGTTTTCTGTACCAAGGCATATCTTCTGTTCCGCCACCCATTAAAAAGCGAGAACCCATTACAATATCATAGCCACACCTTATTCCTTCTATCATTAAACCCATTTCTATTGGCCTATGGGATAAATCTGCATCTATCGTTATTATCACATCTCCTTTACTAGCTCTTACTCCTTTATCTAAAGCTGAACCTTTTCCAACATCATCATACAAAACCTTACAACCAAATTTTTTTGCAATCTTTACTGTATTGTCTTGAGAATATTTATCGACAACAATAATTTCATAGGAAAATTCTTTTCTTTTTTTGAAGAAATCTTTTATTTCTTTGAGCAAAATTTTTAAATTTTTTTCTTCGTTTAAAGTTGGGATTACAACTGAAACCTTCTTTACATCCATCCTTATATTTGTGGTTTTTTTATTTATTTATGATTTCAATAATAGCTCCAACATTCAACGAAGAGGAAACAATAGAAGAATTTCTAAAAAAAGTCAAAGAATTAAAGCAGCAACTCAAAAACTTTGAATTGATAATCGTTGATGATTCTCTTGACAAAACAGCAGAAATTGCTAGAAGTTTGATGAAAAAATTCAAAATAAAAGGAAGAATTTTGAAGAGAATTGGCAAGAGGGGAAAAGGTTCCGCTATTAGAGATGGTTTGAAGTTAGCAAAAGGAAAATACATTGTTTTAATAGATGCAGATTTGCAGTATCCAGTTGAAAAAATTCCAGTTTTGGTTGAGAAATTAAAAGAATGTGATATAGTAAATACAAGAAGGTTGAGAAAAGATCCTTTCTACAGGAAGTTGCTTGGATTAGGTTTTAGGGTTTTGGTTTTTCTTCTTTTTGGTTTAACGATTGAAACGCAATCAACTTTTAGAGCTTTTAGGAAAGAGGTTAATGAAAAAATTGATTTTAAAGCAAATTCTTGGGCATGGGACGTTGAGTTTTTATACAAAGCAAAAAAAGCTGGTTTTAAGATTTGTAGTTATCCGGTAATTTATGGGGAAAGAAAAAAAGGAAAAAGTAAAATAAGTTTTAATGCTTCATTAATTACCTCAATAAAAATGTTTCTCGAGCTTTTGAAAATTAGAAAGTTTCGTTTAAATTATTAACATTAGTTTTTTAACGATTTTTCAGTTTTAAAATTACAAGAAATATAACTAAAGCTCCAATAATTATTATTACTAATTCTTTTGTTCCATATTCAGGTAAGCTTAAGTAGGCAGAACCAATTTTTGTTGTAAAAACGTATTGACATTTATTTTGAATGCAGCTCTTATCCCCTTGAGTAATTATATCGGGGCAGTCATTTTTTGAAGTACAATTTATTGGCAATTCATTCGCTGTTGTATTTATGTAAAGTGGTGTTATTTCACCAGGCCTACCAGAATAAATCACTGTTATTCTAGGATAAACTGTGTCTATTTGAGAATATTTTAGAATTTTTGTTGTATTATAACTATTATCAATCGAGATGAAAGAGGTTGATTGAACGTAGGCAAAACCAGTATAGTTGCTATTTAAAAAGCTATAGGAAACAAAAGTTATTGGCAAGTTAATGGTTTTTCCAACTAAATAAGTTCCCCCGCTTACTGAAACAGAATATTTTATTGGATAAAAAACTCTTTGAGGATAAGTTCCATTTGAAGTTCTATATTCGATGCTTGGGTAATTGGGATTGAAAAATTTACAAGTTATGTTGTTTATTGTTGAATAATTGTAATTTGGAGAAAAAATTGTACAGGAAGCTGGGCCTGTTTTTCCTTGATAACTACAATTTTGTAAACCATAACATTTGGTTACATCAACGCTATTGTTACAATTTAACCAACAAGTAACGTTAATTGGGTCTAAACTTTCTGGATTATAGTTTGCATTCCACAAAATATCTATTCTCGTTTTATCTCCAAACAAACCAATGTATTGTTTATTGCCTGTATAATCATCAACAGGATAAAGAATTATGGAGCTAACTGTAAATGTTGCATTTCCAGGAATTAGTGGAATTGATTGGGCAATCGAATTGTAGAGAAGGAAAATATATAAAAATATTCCAAATAAGATGATTTTTCTCATTCAAAATATTCTCATTTCAAATTAAAAAAGGAAAAACAATTCTTAATAAAACTTTAAATGGTTGTGTTAATGTTTGCAATATTGCCTTCCCATCTGTAGAAACAACCATAAATGTTGTTTTTGATGGTTTCATTTCTATTGAACTATGGTAAATTACTGGTAATACCGTTAAAGTATGTGATCCTGGTGAGAGTTGTGGTAAAGTACATGTAAAAGTCACGTTGACAAAGTTTTTTGATGAATCTGAATAAACCCACAGGTCATAATCTTTATGCTTACAATTCATTTTATTATCGCAGTCCCACTTTCCATTATTACCACATGATTGGCAACCTCTTTTGCAATTGGGCGAACTATCATCCATTTGAGTTCCATTCCATCCAAGATCAGTTACTAATCCTTTTCTATTAAGGAAACAGTAGGTCTGGTTCCATTCTTGATTGTCAATATAGAGAATTAGCGTTAGATTTCTAACCGTGTAGTTCCATTCTTGACAAGAAAATGTTACTGAAGCCTTTAGATTTGAAGCCGAGGGAACAAGTGGAGTTAAAACTGTAACTGTTGGCGAAATGGAGTTACATTTAGGGATGGATGGAGGAATGGTTGTTGAGGTGGTGGTTGTGGTGGTGGTTGTGGTGGTGGTTCGAGGTAATGTGGTGGTGGTTGTGGTGGTGGTTCGAGGTAATGTGGTGGTGGTTGTGGTGGTGGTTGTGGTGGTTGATGAGATTACATTTAAAGTTACTTTACTACTTTGTTCTCCAGGATCAGCAAAGTTTCCATTTCCATTTTTGTCAATACATGCATAATAATCGTATTGTCCTGGCGAAGATGGAGCAGTAAAAGTACAAGAACAGCCGGTAGATGAAGAAGTGCAAGAGCAAACTGTTGATCCTGAAGCACAACCATTGTAATCTTTTATATATATTGTTTTTCCGTTGCAATTTGATAGATTGTCAGCACTAGCCGTTACTGTTGAAGAGGGGGAAGTTGGATTGGGAGATAGAGATAAAGAAATTGAACCTGAGCAAGCAGGTAATGTGGTGGTGGTTGTGGTACACTCTGGGCATTTTGATGTGCTCCAACCACTACTACAACAATAATAAGTACCGAATGAAAATGAAACTGGGCTACAAGATGGAGAATAATCACAACCAGAAGAACAACAACTTTTCCATGTATCGCTGCTACCTGCAAAAACGGGCAAACTCACCATTATCGAATATAAAATTAGAAGTATTGTAACCCTATTCAGAAATTGGAGAGTATGTTTTCTCATGTTTTATTTTACCCTTCACCTTTAAATATTTATCAGAAAATCACTGAAGACCTTCTAAAATTGAAAGATTGTTCGCATATAATCCCAGCAAACACGCTTCAACTTCTTTCGCAGCAACTCCCTTTCTTAATGCTTCATTCTCAAAATTATACATTCCAATAACACTTCTTCCATAAACTCTCTTTCCATTTTTCATATCAAACTCCAAATATTTCCATGGTTTTTTCAAAACATCTTTTTCAAAATCTTCGATTGACATTCCATATGTCTTTGCCAATTCTTCTAAAACTTTTCTATTGTTTACTCTCCATTTATTACCATCTTCAACCAAAACAATCTCTTTTCTATAATAACCTAAAGCATAAGGCAATGCAAGCTTTTCTTCAGGATCTTCCAATTTTATTATTCCTTCTCTTAACTTTTCTCTGAATTCTTGAAAAACATAACTTGGCAGAGAAGATATTTTTTCTAATCTAATAGAAGCATCATAAAGCTCGTCATAAATTTCTTTTTCATTGAAAGGTCTAACTTTTATGCCTGCAAAAAATCTCCTACTTTTGTCTAATATTTTTCTTCCTCTTTTTGGAAGATAGGGCCAAGATTTTTCAATTAAGCTTGATATATAATCACCTAAACCCATTTCAAAAGCTCCTAAAATCCAGTATGGCAATACTGATGTCATTAAATAAACGCTTATCAAAAGTGGATCAATACTTCTGTAATAAATATAAGTTCCTGCCGAAGAAATTGATATCATTTGAATGTATGCCAACAATTTCTTGTAATTTTCATTCTCAAAATTTTTTGAGATATAGGGAAGAGAGATTAAAAGATTTGAAGCTAGGATTGAAGATAGATAAGCCGCTTCTACACTCAAATCTTGAGTTCTAAAGTAGTGCAAAAGCGCTGAAGAAATGTAAATTGGTGCTGTAGCAATTCTAGAAGTTTTTATTATCTCTTTTGAACGTTCATCCAAAATCTCTTTATATTCTTTTGTAATAATTTTTTGACTAATTTCTTTATCAGCGTTGATTGCTTCTTTTAAATCTTTTTTGAAGTGCGATGCCAGTTTTAATGAATAAAGAGATAAAACATTAAGACCTGGAATTCTGAAGGCTCTTTTGTTCAATAGTTCTCTGTATTTCTTTAATTTCAACAACTCTTCTTCATTAATTCCTACTTTCCTATACACATACTCTTCAATTTCTGGATAAGGCGGCAAAGAAAGTTCTACTTGAGCTAATTCAGATGCTGAAAGATTAAAAAGTAGTGGTTTCAATTCTTGCAAATATTTTCCATATTCTTTTCTTTCGCCTTCTTCTAAAGATTTATAAGAGATAAAAGCGGTTAAAGATTCTATAGTTTCTTTGTATGCAGGATTTCCCCTATTAAAATATGCATGCAAAAATCTTTTATTCATGTCCATATTACTACTTATAAGTGAAATCTTTATAAACCTTTAAATCTTTTTTCTTTCAACATTTCTTATGAGATTGTTTGAGAAATTGAAGGAAAGGCTTTACCAAGATGATGTGAAGCAATTTTATGAAGAAAGTACAGAAATTACTCAGGCTGGAGACCTTTTAGGAAGAGTTAATTTGGGGCGAGCTATTGTTTTAGGTGCTATTGGAGTTGCTAGCGCTATTGGAGCTTATTTGGCTTATGATCATTGGAGAAGGACGAGAGATAGTGATGGAGATGGGATTCCTGATGTTGATGAAATAGAAAAATATCATACAGATCCTAATAGCAAAGATACGGATAATGATGGATTAACAGATTATCAGGAAATTTTTGTTTATCATACAGATCCTTTAAAGCCTAATCCAAATGTTAAGTACGCTTTGGATTTGGGATTAGAAAAGTATATTGATGTTGTTAAACCTTTGGATAATGATGGAGTTCAGGATAGTAATGAAAGACAATTTGTTGAGTTAATGGACAATAACAGGAAAATTTTGGATGTTCCTACTTTCATAAATTATTTGAAGGAAAAAGCTTCTGATGGTATAATAACAGATGAAGAATTAAAATATTCTAATAACTTTGTAAGTTTGGTTAATCGCTTGTATGATGAAATTTACAATTTAAAAAATCTGTATGAAAACAATCCTAAATTGAAAATAGAAGATCAGATGAAAACAATTGATTATTCTTCTGGCTTAGGATTAAGATTGGGTTTTGATAAAGAATTAGCTACAAATGCAACAGCAAAAGCTATTGGATATTATGGGATTGGAGTTGTTGATAGAAAGTTGCCAGAGAATTTTGATGAAATTTCTTTATTAACAAAAGCTACACAGATTGATAAATATGGAGACAAGCTTGTTGATTTCTCTCCCATAGTTTTTCATTCTGTAGATGGGAATAATTTTGTTTTAATTCCAGATGCAGGAAGAGAGACTTGGATGCTTGCAAAGCATATGAAATTGATTATTGATTCAGGTTTTGATATTACACAACATCCTGAAATGTTTGAAGGGTTGAATGGAAAAATAATTGCAAATGTTTATTCAATTTTTGATGCAAAGTATGGGATAAATTATATAGAGCAAATTCTTAATAGAAGGACTCTTAAACCAACAGATAAAGATGTTTGGGATTTGATAATGCTTCAGTGGAATTTATATTCTAATAAAGCTCCTCAGTTAGGAGGAGAAAACAAACTTTACAATAGAGATTTTCCTTGGTATGATTCTGATAAGTTAGATGCTTTATACCAAGATGCTAACACAAGAAGACAAGCTTTATTGTTTTTGTTCCATCTTGATAATGGAACTTTTGATATGGAGAAAGGAAAAGTTGTTGTTGGGGTTGAAGGAGCAAAAACAGCTTTACTGCAAGCTGAGAAAGAGTATGAAACAATAAGTAAGTTGTATCCGGATAGGAAAATAATGTTAGAAACCGGAATTCCTGCAGATCCGAGAGCAGTGTACTATGGTTGGGTTAACGATAGAGGATTTAATGGCTTATGGAATACACATATACAATTTCTTGGGATGGATCCGCAAACTCTATTAGATATAATACGTAATTATCCTTACGAGTATTGGGGTGATCCACAAAAATATGTAGAAAATCACAATGGTGTAGACCAATACATTACAAAAAACTGGAAATATTGGGATTTGGTTAAGTTTGTGGCAGGATATGAAAGATTGCACCATGTACCTTCAATGCTAGAAGAGCATGAGGGTAACTATATCACACCGCAGACTCTAAAGGCTTTTGGTTTTCCGGTTTATTGGGTTAGAATAGAGCCGAATCCGCCTGGATCAGCTAACTATGAGTGGGTTGTCTCACTACCAGATTATGTTGCCAGTAAATTGAAAAGTGAGTTTAATGATGAAATAGCGGTTGGGCCTGCTAATGGCTTTGGACTTTATCTCTGTATAGATGGATTGATAAAGGACGGATTGAAAGAGATCTTTGGCTTTAGTGGAGGAACTGGTTTGCTAGCAGATAAATGGCCTTCTTATGGTCTAGGATGGAACTTCGTATTCTATTTTTTCAAGGAGTAGGATGAACTAGCTGGTTGAACCCCAGGAGGGATCCCGTAGCGGATAGTGCGGCTTCACTTTGAACCAGAGTTTACAATAAGTGTGTTTAAGCCGGGTCTGACCTCCTCCCCGCCCTAAAGCTTAGTCTAGGAGGATGCACTGGTTTAAAACACTACCCTTAGTAGGATGGGTGTTGGAAATGGAGTTATTGAGGTTTCTCGCGTGGTTGCTTGTGCTAGTGGTTGTGCTTGGACTGGCTTTTAGTTTGATGCCTAGCTGGGAGAATTGGCCTGTTAGCTCTCCGTGGTCGGGGTTTATTACTGCCCCTGGGTTGAGGAATGTTCAAGCGT
>Ga0080004_1219736_pt1 | contig 14531 bp, 13 predicted proteins | sample WasSprMetagenome_FD_69207 | JGI IMG/M metagenome (GOLD analysis project Ga0080004, IMG submission 69207) | Sulfidic aquatic microbial communities from Washburn Spring, Yellowstone National Park, USA - WS (SPADES assembly) (version 2) | ecosystem: Environmental > Aquatic > Thermal springs > Hot... | reverse complement strand
AACCTCTTCTGCTTCTACCTCAGCCTACCCGACGACGTGAAGTACGTCGCCCCCGCTTCGGGCCTCGAGCCGGACGTGCTCCAGCGGCTGGTCACCGCCCTACCGCCCAGGCGCTTCCTAGCCGTGGGCCAAGCCACCGAAGGCTACCCAGTGATCCTGAGGAACCGGGAGCTCGACGTTCTAGCGGCGGGCGAAACCAGGTACCGTTTTCTAGAACCTTGACGAGGCTCGGAAACTCTCGTATGTGTAATGCGCGCGCTAAGAAGATAGCGAAAATAGCGCGCGCCGAGGCTCGGCTTTGCACGCTAAATGCTGCGCTCCCTAACTGCTCTCTTCGCGCCAAACCAAACAGCAAAAAGCTCTACATTAACTATTGGTTTTCATAACACGTTTCCTGCATCGGAGCTGCGAAGCTAGCAAGCAGCGTGAGCGAGGGAACGGAGACCCTGGGAGTAAAGGTGCGGCTCTAAAAAAGCTTAATAAGGGTTAGTTTTTCGTAAATTCATAGCATGAGCTTGGAAAGCTTCGCCGGCGAGCTGCGCTCGATGGGCTTCCCCGAGGGCTAGCATGAGGATCGAGACGTAACCCTTCACGAAGCTCTTGAGCTTCGCCGGGTCCAGCCTTTCGGCCTCCGGCTCCACGAGCTCTAGGAGCTCCGGGGGCACGAGCCAGCGCTCCATCTCGGGGTAGACGCCGCTCGAGGTGTAGTTCGGCATGAGGAGCACCAGCCTCCTCTCGCGCAGCGGGGAGAAGAACTCGTTGAGCGCCTCCACAGCGGTTTTCGTCGACGCAGCGCTTTGGAAAGCCGCGGAAACAATGACCAGCCTCTCGCTCTCGTACATCTCTTTGATCGTTTCCCACAGCTCGCGCGCAGTGTGGTACGTGCGCCTCTTGATCGGCGGCTCCGGGGTTCTGCCTATTTTGGCGTCGATAACGTTTTTGAAGTGGGAGTCAATGACCTCGTGCGTGGGCTTGCTGTAGAAGTACGCTCTTTCGATCGCGCCGTCGAAGGAAGCGCCGAAGTAGAGGAGAGGCGCTAAGCTCCTGTGCCTCTCGACGTGCCTCTTAGCGAAGTCGAGGTTCGCTTCCAGCCTCCTCTCGTACGCCTCCCTAGCCACGGGGAGACCCCTTTCCGTCAAAGCGATGAAGTACCAGTTCGCATGCGGAGTGTACACGGTGTACTTGCTGCTGGCGTCCGCGTAGCCGTACTGTAGTAGCACCTTTTTGACGTCCTCGCTGTAAGGCCAGTACTTAGTACTCCTCGCGCCCTCGGAGGCGTACCCGCCGTAACCTTTGGTAATGTACGCGTAGGGGATTCGAGACGCCACATACAGATCCGCTAAGCTCTGCACGACCTCCTCGATTGCCTCCTCGGGGGAGAGGGCTACACGAAGGGGCAGCTCCTCAAGCTCGCCGAAGTGATAGTGAGCGAGAACAAGGAGCTGGGGCTCTCCTACGACGAGCTGGTGGAGGGGTTCCGGGAGCTCGTGGAGGAGATCAGCTCCACCGCGGGCTGCATCTCAAGGTTCAACGAGCCTGGGAGCCCCGAAAGCCCGCCCTTCCTGGTGCTCGACTGGAAAGCGCTGGACAACGCGGTGAGGGAGAGCCTCGAGCTCCTCGCTTCGAGAGCCCTCTCCCTCACCTAGCGCGGGTGCAGCCGCGTGCCCTCGCACAAGGTCCACAGGCTGTGCGGAACCCTAGTGGGGTTGCCGAAGGACGTAGTGGCCTTCGTGGACGAGCTGATAGATACCGGGAAGTGCGGCGCCCACGACGTAGGCCTCGAACCACCAACCGTGCGGCTCAGCGAGCATCTGAACGTAAGCGCGGCGCTAGAACACGGCGCGCGGAGGCTCCTCGAGTGCTTGCAAAGGCTGGGGAGGCTCGACGAGGCGCACCTGCAAGCCGCGGCGCTCCACCTCCTGCTGGATAGCGCGGACCGGAGGATGGAGTCGCTCGGGACGTGGGCTGCTGAAGCCGATGCGGAAAGGTTCCTCCGCGAGTGCGTCGACTGGGTGGAAGACAGGCTGAGGAGGCAAGCGCTCAGCTACTTCTTCGGGGAGGGGCTCGGCGAGGCCCGCACGCTCGTAGACTACATGCGCCTCCTCCTCGAGGAGCACAAGGCCGCGCTCGCCCAGTGTCTCGATTACGTCGTGCTGGAGAGGAAGAGCAAGGGCACACCCCTGCTCGGCCCCGGTACCTTCGCGCAGCTGCTCTCCGAGCTCTGCAGGAGGCGCGGCGCGAAGTGCCTATTCCGCGTGGGGAAGCTCGGAAAACCCCTACCCGCGGCCCCAGCGGCGGCGAAAGCCTACAGCATGCTGGGGAGGGGCGAAGCGGTCACGATCGAGAGTATAGACGGGAAAATAGCGATTACAGCGGGCAGCCTGGAAGAGCTCCGCGAAAAGCTCCTCCAAATCTTACACGGCTGAGCGCGTTAGGGCGCGTTAACATGTAGCCACACGAGCGGGCGCGCGCAAACCCCCTCCCGTAGCGCACCAGCAGGCATGTAGAGCACGCAGCGAGAAACAGGAGGGACTAGTTAACGTCCCAACGCGCCTTACGCGATGCGATTTGCACCGGCAAGCGCGCTGCTACGCTGCCTCGCGCTCCCGCTCGTAGAACTCCCTCAGCGCCTTCGCTGGGTTCTCCGCGTACACAATCTTCACCGAAGCTTCCCCGCTCACCTTCTCGCCAGCGAGCTCCGCGACGTACTCGACCACAGCCTCGCCGCTCCCCGTTACCGCCGCTTTCCGCAGCCTGAGGCTTTTCACGGGGCCGGCCAGCTCCTCGATCTCCCTCCTGAACCTCTCCAGCACCGCCTCCGGCCTCTCCGCCAGCTCCACCAGCTCGCCCCACGAGAGGTTCAGCTGCTTGAACAGGTCGCCAGCGTACAGGTAAGCCCTGCGCACGCTCTAGCGTGATTCAGGAGCTTATCAGCGTTATGGAGATCGGCTGCAAGCTGAGAAAAAAGTGCTCTACCCACATGGCAGGGTAGGATGTGGTTCTTTGCAAGCTGCGCGCGAACTCGACTTTTAAGAAAAGCTTTTTAACTAAAATCAATCAATATTCGATGCTTGTCGCCATAGCGTGGTTCTGCCCGTTCGATTTGAGTAGAGAAATAAACGTACAAGAAGATGGGAGGAAACTTCTGAATTCAGGGATAGCAGAAGCCATGCTCTCATTCGATGAGGAGGGGGTGCCGCGCATAGAGCCGGAGGGGGCCCAGAATTCCGCTGGCTTACTCGGTTTAATGGGGCAGGAGGATGTTACCTTGCTGCAGGAGGAGTATAGGAGGAGCGGTAGGTCTGCTAGGCTCAAGCTGCGAGGGTTCAAAGCCACAATTTTAGGTATTGATTCTGAAATAGAAGTTTACCTTCTAATCCATAAAACCGGTTTCGCAGTGCTAAGCTTCTGGCTCTTCACGGATAAGGTTTCTAATTTAAACGATATCATAAGAATGGAGGATCCTCACGAACGAATCAAAGTGAGGGAGATTTGGCCTCCTCTCTTAGACCGCGCCAAAAGATGCAAAATAGTAAAGATTCCTGAAGGGAGTGCTAACAAAGCAGGAAAAGATGAAGAATATGCAGCTACAATCGAGGTAATGCGCAATATTTACATATGCTTCGTGCAAACAACCATTCTAGGCAAAGCTAGTCCTTGCAAAGCGTTTGAAAAGAAATTGAGGTACCCCTTCTTTGGGGCTTCGCCTATGGTTGCGGTATTCAATGTAGATCAGCTGGACAAGTTCCTGGATGAGCATAGAAAAGAACTATTCGGGATACTTTCTGGGGAAAAGATGTGGGATAGCGTGCGTGAAGAGTGGGTAGGCAAGCTCATGGAAAGAAACCTGGCATGGAGGGAGGGGTGGGGCGTGTACATAGAGCGGAATAGGGCTCTGCTGGTAATTTCCAAGGAAGCTAGCGAACTTCTAAAAGCGAAGCTTCCGGATATTGTTATCGCGCTGGGACCGCCCAACCTCCTACCTGGACTTTACCCACCTTACGTGATCATGATCGATAAAGAGAGGGTTGCTGCTAAAATAATGACTTTAGATTTAGCTGTAATTATGGAAAATCTTATGCTGCAGAAGATCATGCTAAGAACATACGATTACATTCTCGGGAGAAAGATGCCTAGATCGATAAGGAAGTTAACAGCACTTAAGGAGGAAATTTCCAACGCGCTCGAAGAGTTCTTGAACGTAAGAGTCTGGAACCATCTAACCGCTACGGAGTGGGTGGAGTACGGGAAGAGGATGATGGGGATAGACGAGATGTACGAGTCCATTAGGAGGAGGTTGGAGCTGGTTGAAAGCACGATAAGGACGCTATACGATAAAATGTTTAACTGGCTGATCTTTACGCTGACTGTTGCTACAGGTTTCCTGCAAATACTCGAACCTATAATCCATGCGAACCCTGCTAACATATGTTGCTCCCTCATAGCATTCACCGTTTTCCTTCTCGTTTCTTACTGGATGTTTAGGAAGTTTTCATGAGGTTACAAAAACTCATAGAGCGTCTTCCGTGCAGCGCTTACAACAGCATTCTGTTGCTTTGGCTGGTAAAAATCTCTCGAGTTTTCAACGTGAACTGCCTACACGCCCTCTAAAGTGCGCTCTGCCTGTTGTACCACCTTAAATACTGCCCTATTCTAGTGAGTTGCCGTGAGGATCAGGTGGCTCGAGAACCGTTGGTGAGCGTGCCCGAGGAGGCTAGGCGGGAGGCGGAGTGCGCTCTAGCTAAAGTGGACTTGAGCGGCTTAGGCGATTACGAGCGGGACGGCAGCTTCGCCCCGCTCTACATGGGCGAGGGGCTCCTCTTGAAGCTGGCTAAAGTGGGGGGCAGGCTGCTCGTTCTCGCTTCAGTTTGGGAGTGCGGGAGCCTCGTGGAGGAGCACGTTGTCGGCGAAGTGGAGGGATAACGTTTTGTCGTATGGAGCGCGCGCTAGCATGCGGAATGTAGTACGTGCTAGCTTTATATGCTATAAGCAAGTAAAAACAGGCGCGCGCTTGAAATATTCTAATAAAGCTGCAAATATAGCTCCATACTTAAAACATGATATAGAACAAGGTTTAATAGAAATCACAGATCTCAAGTTTCTTATATGAGCGTATGCGCGTGGGCGTAGCGCGCGCCCAACCCATCGCCATCTGTATCCCTGCTGTACGGGTTCGTTTGGTAAACGTTCACTTTGTCGAGATCCTTGATTCTGTCTCCGTCGCTATCCCTCGTTTTACACCAATAATCGTAAGCTAGGTACGTGGTGACAGCGAGAGCGACCGCCAAAGCTGCAAGAGCTTCCAGCAGCGCGTGAGCCGCCCCGTTCGCGTGCACACCGATAACGCTCATCGAGCACCTGCTCGATAAGAACTTCTAGAGCTTTCTCTCACGATGCTTTCACGCCTCTAACGGCGCGCGCTAAGCGAAGGGCGTCGTGAAGTAACCCCCTCTCTTTTCCCTTTTCTTTCCCCTCTTCGCTGCGCGCTTAAGGTCTCGGGAGGGGGTTTACGCGTACTCCAAGCCGAAAACGAGATAAGGAGCGCGCCGCGATACTGCACGCTGTGACGCGATTGAGCTACCCCGCATACTTAAACAAAAAAGCTGAGCGAGTTCGCGCTCGAGCAGCGCCTTAGCGAGGGAAATAGGAAGGCGCTGCGCTTGCGCCGCCCCCTCGTGATCAAGTACCTCACGGTGGAGGATCTGGGGGAGAGGCGCAAGTGCGAGGAGGAGCTGAGGAAGCTCGGCTTGAGCGAGAAGGATCTCGAGCAGCTTAAAGCATACGCGAAAGCCATCATGGACGAGTACTATAGGGAGTGCGCGGCCGAGATGAGGGAAAGGCTGGTGGGAAAGCAGGGGTAGCGCGCCTTTGCGCGCCTAACACGTCGATGCTCTAGCGGTTACGCGCGTGCGAGCGCGCGCTGCCAAACCGGTTTAGCGCGCTTGCATTCGCGCATTCACTGTTTGAAACGTGCATAGCGCGCATGGTATGTACACAGAGTCTCCTCTCCGCACGCGCGCAAGCTGTGGGTAAGCTAGGAGGGTAGCTAAAAATACCAGCTAACCCCAAGATGTAAGGTGTGAGTGCGCCACTTACCTATAGTGGGTTCGAAACGGTTACTAGACCGGGTATAGGATCCGCTATAATTGTAAAAGCTAAGGTAAAAAGCGAACATTTGCAATCTCTTTTAGGGCCAGGACCTGGCTACCACCTACTCGCTATACTAGACGGATACGACGTTGATATTTATTCTCTTGAGAAAATAGGGGTTTATCAAATTACGACGGATATGAAGATTATAGGAATGGATCCAATTCTTTCTATTAAGAAATTGAAAGGCTATGGCGTTTTCTTCGCTGCAAGCAAGGATTTAGAGCTGGAATTTGAGATTCCGGTAAGCGTTGAGCTGATAGATAAAATAAACGATAATAGGAGGAATAGGAGGTACCTCGGTTTAGTTATTAAGTACCAAATTAGTGTGGCTAGAGACTTTTACAATGCGAAGTTTTTAAGCGGAGTTGTGGAAAGGGAGTTATCGGGTGAAGGCAGAACTCCAGTTGTAGTATTCTACACTGACGAAGTAGATGAATTGATGAAGAAGCTGCGATACGCGGAGTACGTAAGATTCGAAGTGCCCATTCCACTAATCCCTGAAACCCCCATCGAAACCCTCGCCAGGTGCGCTAGAGAGCTAAAGGGCGCCGAGAGCGCCATCGCTAGAGGTGATTACCCAGAAGCTTTGATAGTTTTAAGAAACATAATAATGAACAATCTAACGCAACTTGGAGAGAAAGGGCGGGTACTTAAAGAGGAGCTGAAGGAGAGCGTGCTAAACGCTGTACCATCAGAAGTCAAGGAGGTTTATGAGAAAATACTGGATGGAATAGAAGATGTTTTAGTATCTAATTTAAACCACGTTCACAAGTTCATCAAGGAGGAGACGGGTAAGGTTATCCGCATGCCTTCGCGGGAGGAGGCCGAGTATGTGTACTTAATGCTCGTGGCCGTCCTGAGGTACATCTCTCAGCTCGTGATCACGTGGAGCGAGAGAGGCTGAGCGCGTTAAAGGTATGCGCAGTTCTCCCCACCGGCATTGGTGCGCTGACGATGCGACCAGCACGCAAGAAGCGCGCTTACGCCGCTTTGCGCCGCTCCCGCTCGTAGAACTCCCTCAGAGCTTTCGCCGGGTCCTCCGCGTACACGATCTTCACCGAAGCCTCCCCGCTCGCTTTCTCGCCCGCCCGCTCCGCTATGTACTCGATTTCCGCCTCGCCGCCCCCCGCTACCACCGCTTTCCGCAGCTTCAAGCTTTTCACGGGGCCGGCCAGCTCCTCGATCTCCCTCCTGAACCTCTCCAGCACCGCCTCCGGCCTCTCCGCCAGCTCCACCAGCTCGCCCCACGACAGGCCCAGCGGCCTGAAAACGTCGCCAGCGTACAGGTAAGCCCTGCGCACAGGAAACCACGCTGCAGGTGCTTATCTGCGTTGCGCGGCGAAAACTCAGTGTTCTCGGCAGGCTGCCGTGGCGCCAAGCGCGCGCTAACAATTAAATGATCCCCCAATTTTAGGATTAAGACGGTATGAGTGATAAAGGCTTGGAGCTCGAAAGGCTCGTCGCTAACCTCTTCAAAGCCAAGGGCTACGATGTTAGGCACAATGTTAAGATGAAAGGGCGCTCGAGGGTTGAGCACCAAATAGATGTTTACGCCGAATACAAGGCTCCCTTGCATGTTTCTAAGATAATTGTTGAGTGCAAGTCGTACGACAAGCCCATCAGCAAGGACATCGTAATGAAGCTCATACATGAGGTTGAAGACTTAGGCGTTGACAAGGGGATCTTGGTTACGACTTCTTACTTCACTCCTGACGCCGTCTCCACGGCGCAGGGCTATAATGTGGAGCTGTGGGACTACGCAAAGTTAAGGGAGCTCCTAGGCGAGGTACCGATTGAAGAGCGTGCCGCCTTAACCAACGTATACTACGTTGAGCCAGCTATACCATCTGACAAGGCTATGAAAATTATAGATTCGATGCTTAGGGGGGTATTTGGCAGGAAGGGGAGCATTGAAGGCAGCTCCTTGATCTTCTACCCATATTATGAGATTGACGTTGATGCAAAGATTCGGGAATCCGAGGGTTTGATTATAAGAAAGGTTGAGGAAAGGGTGATAAGCGCGAAGATCCTAGTCGATGCCGTAACGGGAGCGCTATGCGATTACGACCCCGGGGCTGGAGTGCTCGGTATATTGAGCATGCCACCATTGTCGGATGAAGAGGCGAAGGCCTTTCGGATTCTGCTATCAGGGGCTTTAAGCGCAGATATGCTGGCGTCCTTACTGAGCTGCTCCACGGCGCGCGAACAGCGAAAAAGAGCTCATCATCCAAACCCATAAGCCAGCAGCCAAGATCGATCCAATTAAGCCTTATGCAAACCCTACCCTTGCGGAACAACACTATCAGCAGAGAGTAATGTTAACGGTATTCCCGCATCCTCCTCCCGGCGGTTTCCATCAGCAATAACGGTTTAACTGTAGCGGAAGCATAGGAAGCTTTAAATGGAGACAATGCGTCGTCTCAGATGATATGAGGAAGCCATGTACCATTAGAAGGCTAATCTTTTTGTCAAAACCTCGGTTGAAACAATCTCTTATGATTCTTATCATTCTATTAACCCTCCCCTCCTTTCCACGCAACCCCATCCCTATACAACCAGTAAAAGCAGAAGAACAGAAAGAAACACGAAATTTAATTTGGAGGTATGAGACTACTTTCTGGTCTGCGAAGAGCACCTCAATATCATCTAATGGCTCCTATATAGCTGTTGGAACTAAGAATTGTGTCTACTTATTCTCAAAAGATGGAAAACTACTATGGAGACACGGTGTTCTTGACTCTATGTTTAGCGCTGACGAACTTGTATATAGTGTCTCAATGTCGTCTGACGGCTCCTATATAGCTGTTGGAACTTCACATGGTGTCTACTTGTTCACAAATGATGGGAAGCTACTCCGGAAGCTACTATGGAAGTATATTAATACACCAGTAGCGCCTGGAAAGAGTGTCTCAATGTCGTCTGACGGCTCCTATATAGCTGTTGGAACTTCACATGGTGTCTACTTGTTCGCAAGTGATGGAGAGCAACTATGGAGTTATACTACTGATATGTCTGTGAATAGTATCTCGATTTCGTCTGACGGCTCCTATATAGCTGTTGGAACTAAGAATTGTGTCTACTTATTCTCAAAAGATGGGAAGCTACTATGGAATTATAGTACTGATGTTACCTCTTTTGCTTTTAGTAATTATATTCCTGTGTTTAGTGTCTCGATCTCGTCTGATGGCTCCTATATAGCCGCTGGAATTTCACATGATGTCTACCTATTCTCAAAAGATGAGAAACTACTATGGAGGAAGTATATTACTGGGCATGTGAATAGTGTCTCGATCTCGTCTGATGGCTCCTATATAGTCATTGGAGCTGATAATGGTGTCGACCTATTTTCAAAAGATGGGAAAGAACTATCAAGTTATAGTATTAGGATTAGCGATATCACTGGACCTGTGGATAGTGTCTCGATTTCGTCTGACGGCTCCTATATAGCTGTTGGAACTCAGGATGGTGTCTACTTATTCTCAAATGATGGGAAGCTACTGTGGAAGTATAGTACTGGACCTACGAAACCTGTACTTAGAACCTCAATGTCGTCTAATGGCTCCTATATAGCTGTTGGAACTCAGGATGGTGTCTACTTGTTCACAAATGATGGGAAGCTACTATGGAGTTATATCACTGGACCTGTGGATAGTGTCTCGATTTCGTCTGACGGCTCCTATATAGCCGCTGGATCTACTGATGTCTACCTATTCTCAAAAGATGGGAAGCTACTGTGGAAGTATAATTTTAGCGATATGTCTATGAAGTATATCTCAATGTCGTCTGATGGCTCCTATATAGCCGTTGTAACTTTATCTACTGTCTACCTATTCTCAAAAGATGGGAAGCTACTGTGGAAGTATAGTGCCAGCTCTATTTTTGATCTGATACTGTGTGCCTCGATCTCGTCTGACGGCTCCTATATAGCTGTTGGAACTTCACATGGTGTCTACTTGTTCACAAATGATGGAGAGCAACTATGGAGCTATGGTAATAATAAGATACCTATACCTGTGGATAGTGTCTCGATTTCGTCTGACGGCTCCTATATAGCCGCTGGATCTACTGATGTCTACCTATTCTCAAACGATGGAAAACTACTATGGAGACACGGTGTTCTTGACTCTATGTTTAGCGTTGGTGAATGTGTGAATAGTGTCTCGATCTCGTCTGACGGCTCCTATATAGCTGTTGGAACTTCACATGGTGTCTACTTGTTCACAAATGATGGGAAGCTACTGTGGAAGCATAGTACTGGGCCTATTCTTTATATTGGTTATATTCCTGTATTTAGTGTCTCGATTTCGTCTGACGGCTCCTATATAGCCGCTGGGACTAAGAATTGTGTCTACTTATTCTCAAACGATGGAAAACTACTATGGAAGTATAGTACTGGTGTTATCTCCTTTGAGATTATTAGTTATATTCCTGTATTTAGTGTCACAATGTCGTCTGATGGCTCCTATATAGCTGTTGGAACTTATAATGGTATCTATTTCTTTGGGCCATCCGGCTTTTCAGTTTCAACGGGTTGCAGTTTGTTTAGTGTTATGCAGGGTGATTCTCTTAAAGTTCCTGTTACAGTATCATTAATTGGAGAAAAATCCTTAAACGTGTCTTTGTCGCTTAAATGGATAACGGAAGAAAACGGTCGGTGGTTTACAGCAGAGTTTAATCCAAGCTTTGGAATCCCATCGTTCAGCAGTACCTTAACGATTAAAGCATCAGAAAATACTCCTCCTGGTATCTACAAAGCGCAAATAGTTGCAATTGGAGGAGGACAAGCTAGGTCTACGATAATTACGGTAAACGTTACTCCTGCCCTAGAAATCATGGACTATAGAGCTTTCGCTATTAAACGTGTAATTAAACAAAAGGAAAATTGGATTTCTTCGTCAATTATTACACCAACTACAGAACTCGAATTTAGTGTACCCACAGAGGGAGAGTACTTTGTACTATCAGTAACTATGAAAAACAATGGGAAGTCACCTATTAAAGTTCCAAATTTTCTAATTCCTGTTAGCACAGACCCAGAGAGAGATCCTACTGGAAAAGTGCCTATGATATCATGCTGGTCGACTGAAAACGGAGAAATCGTGCTAGGCCCAAGTGAGACTAAAACAATAGAATATGAATGTATAGCAGCATGGAATTTTATTAATCCACCATCACTCAAGGAACTAGTGGAGAAGATAGGTCTGAATCTTGTTTTTTCAGTATCACCGGTACTGTTGCAAAATCATCCAGGGTTTCAATTAATCTATAAATACCTCATTAAAATACCGTCAATAGATGCCCCAGGCATACTTGCCGCATATACATATAACAAAGCAGTATGCCCATATGTAACTTATGACTTAACATCTTTTCCAGCTCAAGGAAAGAAGATAATTATTGAAGTTATTGTGCCAAAGGTAAAACTTGATGCATTTGTTGAATACGTTAAGAATGCTCGCCCGGAGAGTCGTTTAGTTTCTTTTGGTTCAGGTACTGTTGCTTCTATAGGAATTGGAATAATACTTTCTGGTCCCGCAGCTCCTTATGTTATGGGAGCTACAGCTGTTTTACTGGCGATTAGCATTGCTGCTGCTCCTATGACAGATTATTACTATGAAAAAGTTGTGTCAGATCCCTCCCCCAACTATACTCAGCTTGTTCCCCCTCCAACTGTTCCAGGTGCTTTTTACAAGCTACCGAACAGTACGGAGTATAAAGCTCTGTTCTACGCGTACTCGTACTTGGCTTACTTGAACGCTTCTGCAGAGTCGTTTGTGAGGGCTAGTGGAGCTAGGGAGATGAACGACACGAAGTACTACTATCTGCAGCTGAGGAATGCACAGATGTATGCTGCAAACGCCTCCCTTTATTATAGCAAGCTTGTCCCGCTCCTGGAGCAGATGGTTGAGGAGCTGTACAGGTCTGGCTACTTAAACGAGTCTTCTTTCAGGAGGGGGCGAGAATACATCGCTAAGTACGGTTTACCGAGTAATGTGACTAGGCTTTTAACAGAGCTGGGTTTCACGAAATACATCAACATTCACGAGGTTGAAGAGCGCCTTAAAAGCGCGGAGTATGTGCCAGTCAACGTGACAGCGTTTAAGGAGGCTCTCGAGCTAAGCCTAGAGTACAACCCTGCAGCTTTCTTCAACAAGAGCTTCGCGGAGGAGTTGGAGAGCTTATCCAACCGCACGCTCTGCCAGGTTCTGCTCGGCGCGGAGGGAGCGGGCAACACGACCGTAAAGTTGGATGGGAGGGAGTACCCGCTACCAGCTTCACTCTACTTGAACTTAGGCACAAGGCACAATTTGACTTTCGCCCAGGTTGTCCCAGGGCTCTTCCAAGACTACGTTTTCAAGGAGCTACACGTTGGAAACCAAACGTACACGAACCCGAGCATCCAGCTCACAGTGCTCGAGCCTGTATCTGTCACGGCAAAATACGAGGCGAGACCGAGCACGCTCACGATCGCGATCATCGCCCTCGCACTCCTAGCAGCAATCGCGGCAGCCTACACCCTCCGGAGAAAACACGCAGCCAAGCCGCTACCGCCTCCACCACCCCCAAGCTAGCATCCGATTTTTAACACGGAGCACGCGCGCTCGCCGCTTTCACCCTAGTCTACGCGCTGGCGGCGAGGGTGGCGTGGACCGGTACCGGCTGATCGAGAAGCACCCCGGAGGTTCCCCCTCGCGCCCGAGAGACCCCTAGCCGAACGCGCGGGCGGAAAGCGCCGGATGCCAAGCGAGCCACGCGCAAAGCGGTAGTACCGAAGCAACCTTATGGAGCATCAGTATCATATAAGTTAGAAGTTTACGATCGAGCTGGCAACGCTGAACGGTCTGATACGATTACATGCCAACTTGAGTTGGCACTCTGGTTTTATGGTCTACTAATAGTTGTAATCATGCTGGCCATTATAGCGCTCGCTTTGTAAGAATAATGGTGTACTCGTAGCCCGTGCGGTTATGCAGAGATAACCTGTGACCGAAAAGCGTGCGCCGCAGCCCGTTGAAAGCGCTCTACTATCTTGTTTTGCACGCGCGCTCTCACTTCACTTAACGCCATAGCACGCCACCATAAAAATTTATATTAACCTCTTGCAGAATATGCGATGAGCAGTTCTAGCTTGTTGGAGAGAGTTGGGTTGGCTGTCTACGTTTCAGCTGTCGGTTACGCGCTTGGTTACGCGCTGTTTCTGGTTTCTATGTTGATGATGGCTGGAGGCTTTCTGGGGATTATCGGGGAGGTTTCGAGGGTTCTCCCGTTCCGGGTTGAGTTGCCAGCGCAAGTTTACATCGGTTTAGCTTTAACGCTCATCGGCTTGATTGCAGCCATCCTCTTCGCTGTTGAAGTGTTTGTTGAAGCGAAGAGAGGTAAGCGGTTCGGCTTAACCGTAAGAAGCGTGGCTGTTCCCTTAACGCTCTTTGCGATCGCTCAAGCGCTGATGAACCTCGGGGTAGCCGTGGCCGGGCTTAGCGTTACAAACCCGATCCTCAGCGCCGTGGGGGCTGCAGCCCTGCTGATCGGTTTTAAGCTCTACTTCAGCCGCCTTGCAGGCAGCGCACCCGAGTACCAGCTCGCTGGAGCGGTAGCCATGGTGGCGGCGGTTGCGCTGTTGTACGTGATCGCGCCATCCCAGCTGGTTCAAGCTTACAGCATCCTCGGAGCGGGCATGGAATCCCTCAGCGGCTTCGGCCTCTCCCTACCGCTACCGCCGCTCCAGGGCCCTCTCGCCTCCGAGCTGCGGCTGGAGGCTGCAGCCCTATTCATACTGGCGGTCCTCGCTTTGGTGGCTGCATTCCTCACAAAGGATCAAAGCCTCAGCTTGGCGAACTGGGTGATCCCGATCGCGGTGGTTGTCTTCTCCATCGGCTTAGCGTACTCCGGCTTCAGCACGGCCAGCGCGATGAGCAAACTATCGAGTACAACGCAGCAGTTTTCGCGGCTAGCCAGCTACATGGGCGGCGCAGCGTGGTACGTCTACCTGGCGAACGCGGCTATGGTCTTAGCGCTAGTAGCTGGCTTAGTGCTCGGCATCGCCGGCTTAACGGCTTCCATAGCGGTGACCGTTTGGATAGCGCAACTAGCCCACACAGCGCTCCAAGGTTTCGCGCAGGCGCCACCACCGCCCCCACCGCCCCCGCCGCAAGCGTAGGTGATGGAGATGGGCGTCACATTCTCCGAGCTCAAGGGGAAGCAAGTGTACGCTCAAGACGCCCGCCGCATCGGCGAAGTCGTAGACTTCGGCTTCAAGGTCGGCGAAACATTACCCTTCATCATCGTGAGAACACCATCAGGTAGAACGCTGGAAATCCAGTGGAGCGATGTTGCAGCCGCTAAAGACATCGTCCTGCTGAAACCCGAGTTTAAAGTAC
>Ga0080004_1224773_pt1 | contig 14543 bp, 16 predicted proteins | sample WasSprMetagenome_FD_69207 | JGI IMG/M metagenome (GOLD analysis project Ga0080004, IMG submission 69207) | Sulfidic aquatic microbial communities from Washburn Spring, Yellowstone National Park, USA - WS (SPADES assembly) (version 2) | ecosystem: Environmental > Aquatic > Thermal springs > Hot... | reverse complement strand
TAGGCGCATGTTGAACTGTCCTATCCATATCTCTTCTTTTTGCATTGCTATAAGCCTTCTCTCTACAGGTAAAGACTGACAGATACAGACCCACAGGGATAGTTATACCTGCCGTGATATCCCCCGTGGAGGTGGTAGCAGAAGTCGTCTTGCTGTGCGGCGAAAAGGAGGCGCCAACAACTGCAGGTTTTTCCCTGCAGGTACAGACTTACAGGAATAATTATTCCTGTAGGGAAAGTCTTGTGAGGAAAACTTGCAGGTGGATAAATCTCTTTTTTCTCTTCTTTTGTCCACGACATCCCTCCGGAGGGATGTCGTTGAGCAGGTTGCGGCGCCGGAATGCCTAAAAAGGAGAAAAAGAGGTTATTGAGCGGGTCTCCGGTTTACCTCTAGTTTTTTCACGATCTTCTTTTTTATTTTCTCCTCTTTTTCTTCTGGCACGAAGAAACGTAAAGCGCTGTTAAACTTATCGCTATACGATAAGTTCGGCCTGCCGTATCTCATCTGCGGATATCTGTGGAGTGCTATGTGCACCATCTCGCGGAGGAGCAGGTATTCAACAACCTCCTCATCGTCGATTAGGTGTTTGTTGAGGTAGATGATAGGCGGAGAACTCGACAAGTTCGTGAAGGCAGTCCTAGTCTTGTACGGCCTCACCACTACCTTGACGTCTTTTACGCCGAGGTAGATTTTGTATCTTTCGAGAATCTTTTCAACCTTATCCATGAAGCGCGGTGATCAGTTAAACGTAATGAACCGTCAACATGGCAACCTCCTCTTTTTCCCAGCGGGGGAAGAGATTATTCGGTTCCGCACTAACGCCCGCCTCTGTTTTTTGCAAGGCGGCGATAGCCCCGCCGCACGCCGCGCCTAACTCTTCTCACCGCAAAAGCCACTGCCTCACCCCAGCTCCTCAGCCTGTCTTACACAGCCTGCGCATACGCCTCGCTCACGTCCGCCTACGAATGCCATAAAGAGCCTCACTGCAGGGGCGTGACCCTGACGGCGCCGAGCCCCAGCGGTCTGTTGCTCCCCACGCCGAAGGCCTCCGCCACGGAGAGCATACGCCACATATCCCCTACCATCGACGTCTCGAAGGCGCGGTACAGGGCCCACCCCACAAAACCCCGAAGTCTCCGGCCCCCCGACAGCCGCACAGACACCACACACCTCCCGCGGCAACCGAAGTCCGCCACGCCCACCGAGGCGTAGGCCCACCGCAGAAACCTCCGAGCCCACCGCGCATCTACAAGCCCCAGCCTCATGGCGGTCTTGACAGCAGACTTGAAAAGATTCAGCGGCCTAGGCGTCAAGTCGTAAACTGGCGCGGGCCGTTTCACGTATGGAGGAGTCTCGAAACGCGTCGGCGATAAAAACTCGACCTTAAACGCAGGTGTTGATCTAGTCACTACATGGAACTCTTGGACGGCGGTCTCGCCGATTTTTACCTCAGAGTTGAAGATGTGAAATTTCCCCGACTCCATTAGCAGGTCGCCCAGATTTTTTGCAAGAGCCCTATCAAAGAAGGCGGCCCTTAACTCGATATAGGAACCGCCGTTCACTACGCCGTCGATAACCACTTTCCCGTTGACGACAAGAGGCCAGACAGTAAAAGGCTTCGGCCGCGCATCGTGAAGCTCCGCCATATTAAGCAGACGCGTTAACACCGATTGGGTAACGGATCCAGAGAAAATATTAAGGACAAAGCTGGAAGCCGCAACGCCTCTCGCCAACACTAAAGCCATCTTAGTCGGCCGTACAGTTCCTAACGCCGTCCCGGTTTATCCCTACTACCATAACTCTATATTTACATATATCTTCTTGTAATTTATTCATATTGATTGTATCACTTTCAGTTATAATTTTATATTTGTACATAGTACTTCCTAATATTTTAGATATATAAGGCAGTCTATGTTGAGGCACTACAAGAATGAGGACGCATTGATTATTACATTTCGCATTTTGAAGATATTTGTCTTCTATTTCCCTAACTAGCTCCTCTACTGATTTTCCCTCCGCATAACTCTTAAATTCGACACCACGGACCCCATCTTCGCAGAATATAATACAGTCAACGACACCATCTCTATGCGGTAAATTACAGTTCTCCATCTCGTTGTCTACCACCGCCTGGCGATATCTATCAAGTTCGTTGTGGTCCGCTAGAGCCATGAAAGAGAACCTCATATAGACGTCGCACCATATGTCGCCCCTACTTAGCGATGCCCTAGCAACACAAGGGCACTCAACCGCAGAGGACATACAGCTTTTCAAATACATCGCCATAGGTCTTCGCGGATAGGCCGATCTCTGTAATCACACCCTCTGTAAAGTCGTATGCCTTTACGCTCTTTTGCATTACTGGCATATGAAGATGCTCGGCCACGGTTCTGCTACACCTAAACACATCGAGTACCCATGGCGAGTGAGTAGCTACGACGATCCGCGCGTTGCTGGATGCGGCTACACCAGCGAGATATAGCACTTCCTCTGGGAAGAGATCATCAAGGGTTCCGTCGAGCAGAAGCCAAGCGTCCAGCTGAAGTGCTCGTTCCAATATGCCGACAGTAACTACAGCAGAAGAGGAGACGTCAAAGCGCAATTCTTGTCCATCTACCCTCTCGATCCATCCCATGGTCTCCCGCTTGTATCGTATGTCATATCTGTACTTACCTTTCATTTCTGAAACTTTATCAAACAATTCCCTCATAGCATCAGCAATCTTTTGAAAGCGCAATAGTTCCCTCCCGTACTTTGCCGTGAAGAGCCATCCCTCATAAAAAAGGTACGCCTTTTCGCCACCTACCATGTCTATGTAGCAAGTAGCGATCGTCTCGTCCTCCTTCGCGGGTTTTGAACAATTTAGAGCATTGTCGCCGATTTTCAGCGTCGCGCGGCCGCCCGGTTCGAGGATTTCACTTGATACGAACTGCGCAAGTTCTCGGTCCTTTACAAACAATGAGAATAGATACCGGAGGAAGAGCGACTTTCCACTCCTGGGCCTTCCCATTATTATCGTGATATCGCCTAGATCCCCAGATCCCTCTAGGAATCTCTTCTCAGGTCTTGGCCTGATGCTGAAGTAGAAATTCATCGTATATTCTCCAAGAGTGCGGTTGAAATATCTTTCATAGCTTCTGCAAACGTCTCGGATCTGCCTTGCTTTTTAGCGGCAGATTCAATAGCTGTATATAGTTGCCTAACTACCATATATACATCACCTCCGAACAACACATATTCGCCAAGTGTATTTAATGCAACTGGCTCGTTTTCTGCAAGGAAGCGGGCAATTCTAGGCCACCGCGGTACCCTCAGTTTCAGCTCTGCAATGAAGCTGAGCAGAGGATTGACGTCGAGGAGACTGGGGCGGTGTGCCCTTTGGTTGTTTCCGCTACGTTCCGTCACCCACGTGATTACGATGGGCCGCTCGCCTGTTGCGTATAGGGTCTCTCCGGCAGAAAGCGCATAGACCAGCGCGCCAGGCGTACTAAGCGACGACGCGGTTCTCCTACGGAATCTGGTCAGACCACCTAACCGCTGTAGTATCAACATATCTCTTATCTTCATCTTGCTCTGCGGTACAAAGGTGAAGTTGAATATAGTATATCCATCCCGGCCATCTACCCTCACCTTTAACGCGCCATAAATGTAGCCGATCGTTGCCAGCGCAAAACAAGTAGCACATACAAGATACGGCTCCACTCTCAGCCGATACTCTTCGCCAGCGAACTTTCCATAAACCGATGATATAGGGAGGTAAAGCGTATACATCGATTTCCGGCGGGCTTTAGATCTACCCTCCCTCTTGCCCTCTTTATGTTGCTCCGAGAGGTCAAAGTCCCTGGGAAGATCGCTAAGGGCATCCAAAAATTTGACGGCCCAGCTCTTGAAACCATTAATATCTATGGCGGACTCAAAAAGCTCCCTAATCTTCCCCACGTATACTCCCCTGTCAACTGCTATTTTCAACCATTCGTAAAGTTCCCACCCAGGGACGTAACTTAAGTCCAGCGCATAGGGGACATCGATGACATAACGCCCGCCGATATTCTCCACAACGCCTTCTAAGTTGCTGCTGAGATGCAGGAGCTTGAGAACCCCCTGTAAGATCAACGCATCGGTAACAATGCCGTGGCCAGGCGTATGGTAAATCATGCCGGCTCCGCCTGGCACGACAATTGCGCGAGTCTGGTACCTTTGCCCTGTCTCCCCCTCTTAGCGGCTCGCGAATCTGCGATCACAAGTAGGTGAAGGAGTCCGCCTACAAGGGCCCTTTTTCGCCTCACTTCGTTGGAAGGGCCAGCTGACAGAAATGCCACGATGTCCCTGAAGGCGTCCGTGGCTAGGCCTGCGTTTATTTCTCCGCGCTCCCAAAGATCAAGGGCTTGCTCAACACGGGGATCTACGCACTCCGGCTTACAACCCAAGCCAAGCTCTATCGCCTTAAGCATTGCGTAGATGGTAGAGACTTGAATCTGCCTTTCGCCCAGAGCACTTGCGTAGGCCCCCAGAAGTATAGGTTCATGATGCAACGCCACCGCCGTAGCGATATAGTAGTTCAAAGGTGCAGGAAGCACTCTATATGCCCAATAGGCGCTTATCAACTCGTGGCGGCGGGAAGCCCTTCGGAGGTGCGGGGAAAGCTTGCGATCCGTATAGGCATCGATATACGCTTTTCCAAGCTTGCCGAGATCATGGAACAAGATGGCGATCTCCACGGCGTCGATCCCATCAAACATCCGCGAGACCCAGTCCCAGTAATATGGCTTCAATCTACGCCACTCCTCAAGCGCTAAATTTATGTGTTGACAATAACTTTCTTTCCCTGCGCCGTTCTTATCAAATGCTGAGTAGCAAGTCATGCCGAACCCTTCCTCCCCTTTGACTTCTTTGAGCGATCCCTCTTCTGATCCGATGCGTAATTTCTCAGCGACTCGACCTTCAGACCAGCATCATCATAGAACATCTCAACTTCTTCTCTGGGTATAATCAACACCTCGTATCGTAAGAAATCGCGGCAGTTCTTCACCTCTACTTTGCGTAGCCTCACGTAACCCTCTTTCTCTCCAATCGGAATATACGCAACCATCTTGCCGAGAGCGTTAAGGAGCCTGCATATATCGCTTTTCTCAATATCCTCAAAGGAAAATCGGATCATACCCTCTTCAATCTTGGACAAAGAGATACTATCTCCCTCTATGTCGGTCAAACTTACCGTAACGTACTGGCTAGGCCTGAGACGTATCTCCCTCTCCGGTGGATAGGAGAACAGGTTTAATTCTGTCATGTAGGCAAGCGCCTCTCCGTACAGCTTGTCGCCACGCGCCGCGAGCTCACGCACAAGCTGTTCGTCATAGACGTCATTTACGTACATATCTACTTTTCGCCACTCTGCGAGATGTCCCAGCTCATCCCATACAGCCTTTCGCGTCTTCTCTATCAGCGGTTGATAGTACGGCTCTGCTGACTCTACCTCAAAGATATACGCCTCGCCTCTCCGCCTCCTCCCTACTCTGCCTATGCGCTGGACTAGGCCGTCGATAGGAGCCAGCTCCGTGTAGAGCACATCAAAATCTAGGTCTATGCCCACCTCCACAGCTTGCGTACCGATTAAGATCACGCCTTGTCCCCCCGCCTCTTTCCCGCACCCCATGCCTTTCTTGACGTTCTCCAGCGCATCCTCCCTTTCACGCCTACGCATGAGCGAGTGGACGACCCAGACGTTTTCCCCACATTTTTTCTTGGTCTTCTTATACAGCTCTCTAGCCCTCCCAATCGTGTTCACGACAACTAGGCTACGTCTATCGCAGTCGAGCTCAGATAGGTCTAGTGGCCCCTCCCTCCGGTGGATCTCCACGTTGCGCCCTCCCTCAAGCAGATTCAACACGACATATTCGCAGTCGAGATAGCTGAGAAAGCTGTCTGGCATCGTCGCCGTCGATATGACGACCTTAGCGCCAGCCCGCGCGATATCGCATACAACCTTCCCGAAAAGACGTGGCCCCAAGTATGTCTCGTCTTGCACGAGGTGCGCCTCGTCGAACACTATATAGCTCGTGGCGAGTAGCCCTGCGGGGAAGGTGTAGTACCCCCTCTCCTCCTCTCCCCACCGCCATCTGTGGACTCTCTGGGCCAGATACCCATAGACGAGGGAGTCTATCGTCGTGAGCGTTATGACGCCGGAGTAGAGATACGTCGGCTTTAGGCTCTCTCCGTGATCCTCTTCGACGGTGATCTTCGCCTGGTTTAAAACCGACGCATATACCTTAGCCCTCTCTTTCATCTGCCGTAAAAGCGCATGGACTGGCTCCACTACATACATCCTCGGGGCAAACCACTCCCTCCTCACCCACTGGTTGAGAAACGGCGCAAACCATGACTCGGTCTTCCCGAAGCCTGTGGGGGCCTTCAGCACCAGAACCTTGTCGCTCTGCTCTATCCTCTCGGCGATCTCTACCTGCCGCCTCAGTCTCTCCTCGTCAACCCTAAACTCTGAGCGGGAATCCCCGCATCCATCGCCGCCTCTTTCCCTATGCCAAGCCTCTGACGTAGAGATGATAAGGCTACGCAGATCACCACCCATATCCCTCGGGAAACACCGCTCGGAGGTCGCCCTTCTCCACGCATTTAACAGGTCCCTCGACCTCTACGCCGCTCGCCCTATAAAGCCCGCCCTCCACCCTAAGCGGCACGGCAAATATTGATCTATCACCACGCTCGTCGAACCCCCTCACGAGCATGTAGTCCCCGCCGCGAACCACGCGGGACTTCACGACTACGTTTACTCTGCCTGTGCACTCCACAGGCTCCACCTCGGCAACATCGACGACGCTCACGAGAGACTCGGAATCCCCCAACCTATCAATGAGATACAGATGCTCCCTCTTAACATCACCCTCTAGTATAAGCGCTAAGCGCCAAGCAAAAACATACTCTCTAGTCATGGCATCCGAAAGACCGGCAATATCCCTAGTGATATCCTTGATAGAATCTGGAAGCTTGCCCTCTTCCAGAACTCCACGTAAACGCCTCAATACGACAGGGCTCTTTGCCGCAGTAGGTGCCACGGCCCTCGCCAGCCTTATCTGCCGCCTGGCCTCCTTCAGACACTCATCTCCCCTACAATATCCCATGCGCCCCAAGACAGCCCCAACTGCACCCACAACTGTGCTAGGAAGAGGAACCAGCATAGAAACAGCGACTTGATACGACTCCGCATCTCTCACGGAAAAGACTGGTAGGTAAAGTTCCACTAGATACCACATTACTTTCGGCTTGATGCAAACTCGTCAACTATCTTAAGCACACCCTCAACAAACTCGGAAAAGCTACGTACCGACTGAACGTCCAAGCCAGGCTTCTTGCCACATTCGGCGTTGTAGCACACAACCCTAATGCTCCTATTCAGCGCCTTTGCAAACGCTGAAAGCATGTCCAAGGATTTCTCCACGTAATCGGGATATGCTCCGTGCACCAACGCCGGAATCGGGACATCGTCCACTGCAACTACCATCTCCTCCAAGTCTGCAATCGGCAGGGCCCTAGCGGTATGCGAGCCGACGCCTCCCCGCACCGCAACAAGAAGACCAAGGACAGATGCTTTAATTCGTAGCTTCCTCTCCCGTTCGATATCAACATTAGGAATTTTTACTGTACAGTTCTTGTATAACGGGCGTAGCGACAACCCTAGGTCTAAAACCGCCGAGAAGCCGTATCTTGCCGATGAGTACTCCTGCTTGAATACCATCATCTCGGTCTCCTTCCCTTTCTGGAACGGGTCAACTCTGTTATGTGTAACCGCGAACTTTTGAGCGTTTTCGAGCTCTGCATGCGTAAGCACAGGCACCGCAAACGCGAATCTTGCCAGGCTGTCACGCTTTATCTGGCTGTCGGGCAACAAGAAGCCGTGTATATCGTTGCAGAAGTCCTCGATAGCCTTGCATTCATCCTCTGCGTCTTTACCTTCCAGATTCTTTCCTCTAAGGCCTACGCCCTTTTTACAGAATTCGTTCAGCAACGTGCCGCCCGACGCTTGATATTGTTCAGCCGCGTAGACCGCATGCCAGTGCTTAAACGCGTTACCAGTCAGGGCAGGCACCTCATAAACCTTGCCGTCGGCCACGACCCTAACCACCGTGTGCATGTTGTAATTCCCCATAGTGCCTGCGCCGGTCAGCACCGCCACGTTAACCCGTAGCCGACCGGCGACCCTTATATAGGGACCGGTCACGATCATGTCACTCTCTTAAGATTCTTTCCACCTTGATTGTGAAGGCACTAGGCGCCAACGCAAGTGCCGCGAATTTACGAAGTGTTGCATCCCGCTCCTTCTCGCTCATGCCGTCCAACGCCCGCAGAAACTCCTCCAGAAGCCGTCCCCACATTAATAATCCCCTTTCCGCCTTCTCGAGCGTGTCGTCTTTTTTCTCGTTAAGTTTACGCTCCACATCAGAAAGAGTCTTCGCTATTACTCTCGTAAGTTTTGAGAAAAGCTCAGGATATCTCTCGGGCATTCTCGCTAATTCATCAATTATATCATAGGCCTGCTCGTACCTTACTGCAATCCTCGCCACAGCAGCCAGACGTGAAACTAAGTCGCCACTAGCTGAGACCGTACGGGGCTGAGCCATAAGAAAAAATTCCAAGAGCATTAATATACATATCCACCTACAATCTTAACCCTTCTTGTTTGTAAAATGCTTCAAAACAAGTTGCGCTAAAACTCTGACGACATCTTCGCCCCTATATATTTTCCGCCGCGATCCCTCAGAGACTATAAGCCCCCGCTCCGCCAAAGCCTCGAGGTGACGGTACACGGTAGTCGTGTCTAGGCCGAGCCTCCGCGCGACCTCGTCGGCTGGGCCATCTGCCTCCGCCAGGACTCTGAGCTTGGCCGGGGAGAGACAGGTCAGATGAAAGACCTTGGAAAGAGCTGTGGCCTCTATGGGGTCCGGCGCGTATTCTGGCAATACATATATCTTAACGCCCTTCAGTGATGCCGCTATGAATGTGAGGAGGATGAGGGCTCTGGGCCCGCCAGCGAGTGCGACGGCGTCGAAGTCCAAGCCAGCCAGCTCCTCAAGTCCCTTAGCTAAGTCGCTGATGTCTACGGCGTAGTCCCGGCCTCTGCCCAGCGCCTTTATCACGTCGGCCGCGGCATCCGCGGAGTTCCGGTCGCCCTCCCTCCCGGTGCGGGCCCTCAGGAAGATATAGTCGTCGGCTGGCGGGAGCCTCGCCACGGCCCTAATCACAAGCCTGCTCTCGAAGCCTATGGTCACGGCCAGCCGCACCTATCTGCAGGCGCCTGCAGTTATAAGCCTTTCCACTGCAGCACGTCACGGATAATACGGGGAGCAGGCCGAAACTTCGTGCTCACCCTCATGGAGATCGCCAGGCTTCTCCGCCGGGTCCGGATAACGGGCGGACAGGTCGACGTGCCGCCGGAGCTGAGGGGCTGGTCCTTCGACAAGCCGCCTGTGAGGCCCCCGGCGTATCCCGGCATAGCGCTGTCGGACTTCGCCTACGGCTACTGCCCCACCGGCAGAAACCTCTACCTGAAGTACGTCGTGGGGGAGAGGCCCCAGCCGGCGAGGCCGCTCCTGGAGGGGCAGGCCCTCCACGCCGCGCTCTTCAAGGCCCTGGAGGACTTCCGCCGCTTCGTATACGCCGGCGCGCCCATGCCGGGCCCCGGCGAGGACCTGCCGGAGGACGTGAGGCCCAAGGCAGAGGCGCTGTACCGCTACGTGGCGGCCAGGCTCGTGGGGGAGTACCAGTACGTGTCGGCCTCGAGGCTGGCCCGGAGCAGAGACGCCGCGGCGTTCTACGCCCAGCCGATCCACGCCCAGGTGGCTGTGGACGGGGCGCCGCTGGGCCTCGGCTACGTGGTGGCGGACGGCGTGGCGCTGGGCGCAGTGGTGGAGTTCAAGTTCGGCCCGTCCCAGAACGTCGACGCGGCGCTGGCGGGCTACGCCATGGCCCTGGAGGCCGAGTACGGCATGCCCATAGACTACGGGATACACGTCCAGATCTGGGTGGACGGCTCCGTGGAGTACAGAGCCCAGGCGCACCACCTGGGCGAGGGGCCGCGCGCCAGGTTCCTCGAGGCGAGGGACGAGGCGGTGGACGTGGTGGCGTCGGGCAGAGACCCAGGCATGCCGCCGCAGTGCCCCAAGGCCTGCCCCTTCTACCACGTATGCAGATCGTAGTGGCGGCCTACGGCGCAAGGGTCAGGGCCAGGAAGGGCCTCCTGGTGGTGGAGGGCGGGGGAGGCGCGAGGCAGTACCCCCTGCACGAGGTGGACGAGGTGCTCCTCCTCACAGGCGGCATCTCCATAACGACGAAGGCGCTGAGGGCCCTCCTCAGGGCCGGCGCCGTCGTCGCGGTGTTCGACCAGAGGGGCGAGCCGCTGGGGGTGTTCATGAGGCCGGTGGGGGACGCCACAGGGGTCAAGAGGAGGTGCCAGTACCAAGCCTCCGTAGACGGCAGGGGGCTGGCCGCCGCCAAGAGGTGGATATGGCTCAAGATCCGGGGCCAGCTGGAGAACGTCAGGTCCTGGCGCCGGAGGCTCCAGAGGTACGGGGAATACGCCGAGGCGCTGGCCAAGGCGCAGGAGGCGCTCGCCCGGGCCGAGGAGCCCCATCGGGTGCTGGAGGCGGAGGCCGCGGCGGCCGAGGCCTACTGGGCCGCCTACCGGGAGGCGACGGGGTTCCCAGGCAGAGACCAGGAGGGGAGGGACCCCGTAAACGCCGGGCTGAACTACGGCTACGGCATCCTCAAGGCCCTCTGCTTCAAGTCCCTCCTGCTGGCGGGGCTGGACCCCTACGTGGGGTTCCTCCACGTGGACAAGTCGGGGAGGCCCTCCCTCGTGCTGGACTTCATGGAGCAGTGGAGGCCCCGGGTGGACGCCGTGGTGGCGCGGGTCGGAGGCAAGCTGGAGGTGAGGGACGGCCTTCTGGCCCACGGCTCGCGCCTCGCCGTCGCGGCCGCCGTGCTCGAGGAGTTCTCGGCCGCCAGGAGGCCCGTCTCGGCGGAGATACACCGCGAGGCGCGGGCCCTCGCGAGGTCCCTATGTACGTAGTGGTGGTCTACGACGTGACGGAGGACGACGTGAGGAACAGGGTGGCCGAGGTCCTCAAGGCCTTCGGCCTCGCCCGCGTCCAGAGGTCGGCCTTCATCGGCAGGCTCCCGCCCGCGCTGGTGAAGGAGCTCGCCGAGAGGCTGAGGAGGGTCACGAGGGGGGCCAACGCCGACGTGATAATCCTAAAGGTGGACAGGCGGGTCGTGGACTCCATGGTCAGGATAGGGCCGGCCCCTCCCAAGACCCATGGCGGCCCCGCCCTGCATTAACCCGTCGCTGGTGAGGCAGTACCTCTACTGCCCGGCCGCCGCGTACTACGTAGTCGCGGGCGCCGCCGAGCCCCCCACCGAGAGGATGCAGAGGGGGAAGGAGGTCCAGAGGGAGGCCGTCGAGGCCGTGGCGAGGGCCCTCGGCGCCGAGGCCGTGGAGCACTCGGTCCCGCTCAGAGGGGCGGGCTTCTGCGGGATCGTGGACGCCGTCCTCGCCGTGGCCGGGAGGCCCGTGCCCCTGGAGGTGAAGGCCGCGGCCAAGCCCCGCCGCGTGCCGGCCCCCCACAGGGCCCAGCTGGGCGCCTACATGCTCGCCGCGCAGGCCCAGTACGGCCGCGCCGTACAGAGGGGCTATATCTACTACGCCGAGACCGGAGACGTCGCCGAGGTGCCCCTCACGGGCGACCTGAGGGACCTCGTCCTCTACGCCGCCGAGAGGATACGGCGGATGTACGCGGGCTACGTCCCCCAGCCGACCCCCCACCCCAGCAAGTGCCCCGGGTGCTGGTACAGAAAGTGGTGCGCCGCCGTCCCCACCACGGTGGAAACGATATAAAGAGCCGGCGCGGCCCGAAGGCGCGATACATAGCGGAGCCGCGGGCGTCGACCGTCCTTCAACATTCCGCGCCTGCATACTCCAGCCCAATCCAATGTGGCGAACGCGAACTCCCTAGTACGGAGGAGGGCTCAGCCCGCCGAGTGTAAAATTATATTTTTCCGCAACTCCATGAAGACCGCGGCTGGACGGCGTGAAGACGTCAGCGGTTGCGTGGAGCTGCTCAAGGAGGCCGGCGCGCTGAAGCAGGAGGACGGCTCATGGGTCTTGGATTCCTTTGCGGCCAAATCGCTGAGGGATGCGGACAGCCCGATATACAGATGCTACGCCGAGCTCGTGATCTACCACAGGCAGTGCGTGAGGCGGGCCGGCGGCTCCAACAAATATCCCTCATACAGGGTGGACCTCGACTGTCTGCTGTCGAGGGGGCGCGTCGAGGACGGGGAGGTGCCCCAGACGCCCCCGGCGACGCTGGAGGAGGTGGTCGGGCTGGCCAGGGAGAGGTTCAGCAACTCGCCTTTCGCAAGGCTTCACTCGCTGTCGGACGCCTTCTCCTCGATCTCGGACCTCCTCCTGTCTGTGGACAGGGGGGAGCTCACTGGCGATAAAAAGCACATACTGCTCGTCGGCCCCCCGGGGGCGGGCAAGTCCTTCCTCCTATCGCTGTTCGACCACCCGCAGGCGCCTATATTCTACGGAGCCACCACGACCCCCAAGGGGCTGGTCCAGTATTTGGCTGAGACCCCGATAGTGCTCCTGCGGTTCGATGAGCTGGACAAGGCGAATAAGGCCACCGTTGACGCCTTTCTGCATATTCTGTCCGAGGGCCGCCTGGTGTTTGCGGAGAAGAGGCTCGGCAGGATGGAGGTGAGGGTCGATGCGCCCCTCCTCGCCGCGGCGAACTACGACTTCCTCGCCAAACGGTCGCAGAGCTGGGAGGCCTTGCTCGACAGGGTGGTTTTGGTGGAGCTCATGCTGAAGCGGGAGGACCACGAGGCCATGGAGTCGATAGTCCGCGAGAAGCTGCCCGACCTTGCTGGCAAGATAATAGATGCCTTCAAGGCGGGGAAGCTCAGCCTCAGAACGGTCGAGCGCTACCTGAGCCTTCCCCCCAAGCTACACAAGCTGATCGAGAGGGATCTTGAGGTCAGGATGAGGTTGACGGCTAGCAGATCCACTGCATCCAAACCCCACTGACCTCCGCCACGCCCTAAAAGGCAAAATCTTTAAATATTATCTGTTTTATTTCCTCCATGTCTCCCGGGAACACAGAAGGCGGCGAGGCGGTCAGAAGCCCGGCGAAGGAGCCTCCACTGCTCAAGCTCTCCCTGACAAATATAGGTTCAATCAGAGAGGCGGCAATAGAACTATTGAGGGGATTCACGGCGCTCTACGGCGCAAACGGCTCGGGGAAGACCGCCGTGGCAAGGGCTCTGAGGCTACTCGCTAAGCTGAACAACGCTCAAGCTAAGGGCATTGACATATTAGAGCTGATAAATAAAGAGAAGAAGGAGGGTACAATCGTATATGAGGGAGGAGGAGCCAAACAAATGTTGGAGTGCAAGCTCGATAAGGCCGGCGCTCAGCTGAGCTTCAATAAGGAATCTTTCAGTGTCTTTGCAGATGATCGCTTGGACGTGCTGATCGAGAACCCCGCGATCACGCTTGCTTGGGTAAGCGGCGACTCGGTCAAGCTGTTCGGGGTCGGTGCGGCGCGCAGGGAGGGTCCCTACAAGCTTGGGGATCTGCTGAGGCCTTCCGTCTTCCGCTCATTCGTGCTGGGCGCAAACGACGTGGCGGAGCTATACGAGCAGATGTTGACCGACGTGAACGAGATGCTGGAGGACGTCACGGACTACAGGATCGAGTACAGGGACGGGGTATACTTCAAGCGCGGCCTGCACGTATTCAAGCCCGATCTAGCGTCTGCGGGGGTGTTGCGCTTGGCTCTCATCTTCACCGCGGTTAGGCTGACGGAGGCCATGGCGGACATAGCAGGCAAGACCATCCCTGTGGTATTTATAGAGAACTTGGAGGCACCGCTGTTCGCGGACTACCTCAGCTCCTTGGTGGACATATTGCACGGAAGAACCGCGGCGATTGTCGGCGAGACGCACAGCGGGCTTGTCCTCAGAGCCGCCGTAATGAAGGCGAACTACTATGTCTTCGTCGATGGAACAGTCGCTAAAAACTTGAAGCCGGAGTACTTCTGGCGCGAAGTGCAAGTATGGTCTAGCTTGGGGGCGCCATGACGGACGTCGTGCTGTGGGAGGCCGTCGGAAAGTACATACCAATTGCCTTCCACGCGAGTTTTTACAATAACTACGCTGAATTGTTTATTGTAGAGAAGATAGTGCTTACAGATAATGGAAACAACGACTACAAACGTATAAAGCTGGTTGGCAGAAAAGTTAGCTTTGACGATAACGGCGCCGTGGTCGCGAGGGCTGGCTCAATAGTGGTAGGTTTCGTGCAAGTTGGCGCGCCAGTTGGCTATTCTGGAAGATTCAAGATATGCGGCTACCTTGCTGAAAATGAGTCGATTAGACGGCAGACGTCGTATGGCGATATGGAGATAAGGAACATAAAGGCGGAAGACTATCCTTGCATTGATTCCTCAAGTAAAGACATTACGGAT
>Ga0080004_1115510_pt1 | contig 14543 bp, 17 predicted proteins | sample WasSprMetagenome_FD_69207 | JGI IMG/M metagenome (GOLD analysis project Ga0080004, IMG submission 69207) | Sulfidic aquatic microbial communities from Washburn Spring, Yellowstone National Park, USA - WS (SPADES assembly) (version 2) | ecosystem: Environmental > Aquatic > Thermal springs > Hot... | reverse complement strand
ACCCCCTAGAGAGGCTGAGTCTCATTGACAAATGCTTAGCGAGCCCCCCAAGGGCGGAGCTCATCCCCATAACAGTTAAGGAGTTTGTTAAGATGAGGAATAGGAACCTCGTTATTGTAAAAGCAACAGAGAGGGGCATCGCATTACTAGACCTGCTAAATTTAATTAGCACTACGTAAAGATATGTGATATGTGAAAGAAATTCCATTCATAGCTTAACAAGAATTCTCCAAGCTACATTGCCAAAGCTCCTTGAAAACCTCAATACTTTGGAGAAGCCAAGCACTCCTTTCGTAACCCTCAGACTGTAGACTACCACAACTGGGCCGAAGAACCATGGAACTTGAGGCACAGAGCCACTATACTTTAGCCACGTATCTCTAGATAGGGGTGAGTCACTGCAACCAAAGTCAACAGCCTTTTGAAAAACATTGACTGCCCAGCCTCGCTCCCAACTGATTGATAGCTTACCTAAATTCCATATCTCTTCTGAAACTTCCTTGCCCATTCAGAAAGCTGTGGGTAGAAAAATGTTGCACCTGCACCTTGCAAAACCACACCCTGTAACTGGGTGCTCGTGGTGATTGTTGGAGTAGGTGTTGTTGATGTCAAAGGCCTTCTACTACCCCCATAGATTTGAAGTATGCTGTAAGTAGCTATAATTACTATGGCAACTGCGGTCAGCATTACTATGACAGTGTTTTTACGCATGAACATTACTTGAGTTTACTAAACTTAGCTCTAGTTTATATAAGTCTTTTCCAATACATATTCATAGAAGTTCGTACTTCACTTGGACTTTAGTGTATAACTAAATTGTATCTATAAATGCTCAGTATTGAGTAAGGCTTCTCTCTATATAGCTTAATACGTATGCGAGTTGTTCACTCTCTAACCTCTCTAACCAATCAATAGAGCTTCCGTGGTATACTGGCTTCTCCCCAAAGACTATGCCGAGAGCCTCTGTCGCTAGCTCTTCAACTGTTTTTGCTGTTGCATCTACCTCTACCACCATTTCCTCCCCCAGCTCCTCAATAGCGTTAGCTGTGCAAACCCCTAGGAGCTCTGCCTCAACATTTTCTGCAACCTTTCTGCGGTCCCAGCCCCTCTCCTCTAGTATGTGTATGAGATCTGCAGGGCTTCTCCTAAGCACAACTACGAGCTCTAGCACATCCCTAGGCACTATCTCCACAAAGTGACTGACTATGATTAGAGGTCCCTGGACCTTGGCCAGCTCCTCTACAGCTCTGCTAAGCCTATGCTCATCAACTATGTAGCTCTTCCTCTCATGGTCGTAGGCTATGATATAGTTGCCTCTCACTGCAAACTCGCTTAACTCTATTGCCACTAAGCCAAGCTCTCTAGAGAGCCTAGTAGCCAAAGCGCTTTTTCCAACTCCAGGCACACCCGATATACCTATGGATCTCATTCCAACCCCTCAAAGTACTCTCTGCACTCTTTCATGCTGTAGAAACTCTCTACGGCTATAAAATGCGCTTTTGCTCTTCCACTACATCAAGCTCTCTACAGAGCTTGTGGACATCGAGAGCATTTCCACTGAGCATCACTACGACTGTGCTAATAAGGACTCAGGCTCATAAAACTATCTTGGCAGCTGTTAATTCTAATAACATTGGCGCACTAGCAATACATTGGCTCTGCCTCTTTTATACTATTGGCAATAGTATAAGTAGTTTCGGGGAAAAAATCCATGGTCTCCTTACCAGATTTTGAGAAGAGATGGGCTGGAGGCCCAACTGTTGGGGAGAAGTTCAAGGAGTTATTCAAGAGGAAGGAGCCTATAAAGCAGAAGCTCGTGATGGCTAGCTACAAAGTAAGGTCTATGGTTAGCAGGCTAGAGGTCTTCATAGAGAGGCTTAGGGAGAGGGATAGAACACTCTTTGAGAGAGTTGTAGACGCCCTTACACAAGGTGACGAGATTAGAGCCGCTATGTACGCTAATGAGATTGCTGAGATTAGGAAGATGGTTAAGCAACTCACCATAACGCAGGTAGCATTAGAGCAAGTTACGCTAAGGCTTGACACTGTTATAACAATGGGCGACGTTATGGCTGGGCTCATACCTGTTGTTGGGGTTATAAAGGAGCTTAAGAGCGTGATTAAGGGTATAATGCCTGAGATGTCTCTAGAGCTCTCAGAGATAGAAGAGGGTCTAAGGGATGTTGTGATATCAGCTGGAGAAGCCCTCGGCATGCCGACGGGGGATATCTACACAACTCCAGAGGCTAGGAAGATACTAGAGGAGGCTAAGGTAGTAGCTGAGCAGAGAATGAAGGAGAAGTTCCCAGAGCTACCCTCACTCGTCGCATCAGCAGCTCAAAAGGGTTCAGCACCAGCAACAGGCACAGCATAGCACATCTCAACAGCTTTTTCTACAAAGCTTTTTAGCATTAAACTTTTTTACTCAAAGCAGAAGCTCTTCTTTTATAACACCTAGATGAGCTAGGTGGTCTTAGCAATGAGTGCAACGAGAAAGCTCATAGGCATTGTAAAGGGCTATAGGAGGAGCAGAGCGAGGCAGTATAACAATCAGGTGTTGTTACACATACTTGCAGATCAAAAGGTTTTGGGGAGCCTTGTTGGTGCAAAGGTTGTTGCAAGAGACCTTCACGGCAATGTCTATAGGGGCAGGGTGCTGAAAGTCCACAGCTTTAGAAACTGTGTTGTTGTAGCAAGGTTTAAGCCGAACGTACCAGGTCAGCTCATAGGGGCTCGAGTAGAGGTTATGGTTAGCTAGAAGAGGAGCAACACACTTTAAGCAGTGCTCTGCTCACACCACAATTTCCGCAGCTCAAGTGCTCCATCAGCTTAACTCTGACTAATCATCTACTCATTTTTGCCGGGTTCTCATCACCACACAGTTTTAGAAAAGTGTATCTGGTTATAAATGTGTTTAGAAGTAGAGCTCTTCCTTGGGGGTGCTCGCAGTGGAGTTTGCGGTCATTGCCCAAACCCTAGAGATGCTAGAGAAGACTACTAGCAAGATTCAGCAAGCCGCTACCCTGGCTATGCTCTTTAAGAAGACCCCTCCTAGCGTTATTGACAAGGTGGTGTACTTAATTCTAGGGATTCTGTGGCCCGATTGGAAGGGCATGCCTGAGCTTGGCATAGCTGAGAAAGGTATCCAGAAGTGCATAGCGTTAGCAACAAACACTACAGAGGCTGAGGTTGAGAAGCTATACAAGTCCCTTGGTGACTATGGCGCTACTGTTGAGAGGCTTAAGATAAGTAGGCAGGGGAGGGCGGCAGGGTTAACAGCCTTTATAAAGAGTGCTAAAGGTGAGCAGGGGAGGAGGCTCGACGTTGATGCAGTGTTCAACGCACTTGTCAAGATAGCTATGCTCCAGGGTGAGGGGAGCAGGGACATGAAGCTAAGGCTCCTCACAGCTCTGCTAATAGATGCAGAGCCCAAGGAGGCAAAGTACATTGTGAGGTTTGTAGAGGGTAGGCTAAGGCTTGGAGTGGGGGAGGCGACGGTTATGGATGGGCTCGCATCAGCATTTAGCGTCCCAAGGGACCTCATTGAGAGGGCTTATAATGTTTATCCAGACCTGGGGGCCATAGCGAAGCTCATAGCTGAGAAGGGTGGCTCTGCCATTAAGGAGGTGAAGCCAACGCCAGGCATACCCCTGAGACCAATGCTTGCAGAGAGGGCCAGCGACCCTGTTGAGATTCTCAACAAGGCTGGAGTGCCGGCTTTAGCAGAGTTTAAGTACGATGGTGAGAGGGGGCAGATACACAAGAGTGGGGGTAGGGTGTGGGTATTCTCTAGGAGACTAGAGGATATAACCTATCAGTACCCAGACGTAGTTGAAATGGTTTTAAAGCATGTTAAAGCTGGCGAGGCTATTATCGAGGGGGAGATAGTAGCTGTGGACCCAGAGACAGGGGAGTTCAAGTCATTTCAAGAGCTCATGCACAGAAAGAGGAAGAAGGACATCCACGAAGCTGTAAAGGAGTATCCAGTGGTTGTGAGGCTTTTTGACTGTCTCTATGTGGATGGCGTTGACCTCACTAAAAAGCTCTTGCCTGAGAGGAGGGAGTGGCTTAAGAAGATTGTTGAGGAGAGCGAGGAGTTTAAGATAGCTGAGCACACCCTTGTGAAGGACGCTAAGGAGCTGGAGCAGTTCTTCCTCAAGGCAATTGAAAGCGGTTGCGAAGGCCTCGTCGTTAAGTCCCTTGGGGTAGACTCTGTGTACCAAGCTGGTGTAAGGGGGTGGCTGTGGGTAAAGTACAAGAGGGATTACAAGAGCGAGCTCACAGACGCTGTGGATCTAGTCGTTGTTGGCGCATTCCATGGGAGGGGCAAGAGGGCCGGGACATACGGGGCACTGTTACTAGCAGCTTACGACCCAGATACAGACAGGTTTGAAACGGTATGCAAAGTCGGGACGGGGTTTACAGATGAGGAGCTAGCCCAGTTGCCAAAGAAGCTAGAGCCCTATAGGTTACCACACAAGCACCAGAGAGTGGATAGCGAGATAGAAGCTGATGTGTGGTTTGTACCAGCGCTAGTAATGGAGGTTACAGGCGCAGAAATAACCCTCTCACCAGTTCACACATGTTGCTGGGGCTGGGCAAAGCCAGAGACAGGAATATCTATAAGGTTCCCCAGGTTCATGAGATGGAGAGATGACAAGTCACCCACAGAGGCGACAACAACGAAAGAGCTCTTCGAAATGTACCTCAGGAAACTCAAGAAGATAGAGAAGGCTGAGCCCAAGGCTGAAGAGGCGTAGGCAAACCAGTAGAGCTCTCTAGCTATTTACAAAGGTACAGTAGCAGTAGTGTTAGTAGCACTTCTGTCTGCAGTAAGTGGTGAGAGGCCTGTGCATATCAATGTTTAAAGCATTTATTTCCCTCAATGCAAGTTCTTTCTCGGTGTCTCTATGAGTGAAGGCTTACCTGGTTACAGTGGTGTTGCAAGGGATTTGCTTGAGAAGCTAGGTGCTAGGGTTGGGTGTAGGATCAGGCTGATTACCACAGGTAATGTCGTGTTGGAGGGACTCTTAATGCCTCGTCACGAGTTTAGTGCTGAGGACATTATTGTGATTAAGCTTGATAATGGCTATAACATTGGCGTATCCATACATAGAGTTGCAAGTGCTGAGCTTGTTGAGTGTGCTAAGAGAGGTGAGGCTAGCTCTGAGGAGACCAGCGGCTCTGGAAGGCCATTGGTTAAGATACTTGGCTGCGGGGGTACTATAGCTAGTAGAGTTGAGTATGAGACAGGGGCTGTCAAGCCCGCTATGAGCCCAGCCGACCTAATGGAGATAATACCTGAGCTAAGGGGGCTTGCAAATTATGATGTGGAGGTGCTGTTCAACATACTGAGTGAGGATATGACCCCTCAGCACTGGAGGGTCATTGCGGAGCGAGTCTACAAGTCCATGCTGAGTGGTGTTGACGGCATTGTAATTACCCACGGGACAGACACCATGAGCTACACAGCTGCAGCCCTAGCCTTCGCACTGCAAAACCTGCCAATGCCAATAGTCCTCGTGGGCGCGCAGAGAAGTAGTGATAGGCCATCTACAGATGCGGCGACAAACCTCGTAGGAGCTGTGGTAACGGCTCTTAAAGCACCCTTTGGAGAAGTTGCAGTAGCTATGCATTCAACACCATCAGACCTCGAGGTTCTGGTGCACAGAGGGGTGAAGGTGAGGAAGATGCATAGTAGCAGGAGGGATGCTTTTCAAAGCATAAACGACTTACCGCTAGCCAAGGTGGACCCAGCTAAAATGGAACTTGTGGTGGTAAACAACAGGGTTATTCCAAGGTCTAAGGGTGCTGAAGAGGTTAAGGTCGCTATAGGCTTTGACGATAGGGTTGCGCTTGTAAAGGCTTATCCAGGGTTCCAGAGTGAGATAATAGACCTCCTTGTTGATAGGAAGTTCCACGGGATAGTCATAGAGGGCACTGGGCTGGGGCACATAGGGAGCTATGCAATAGAGTCCATAAGGAGGGCTGTGGAGGAGGGCGTAGCAGTTGTAATGACTACGCAAACACTCTTCGGAAGGGTAAACATGAATGTGTATACAACAGGGAGGAAGCTACTCACAATAGGTGTGATACCAGGGGAGGACATGCTGCCAGAGGTGGCATACGTAAAGCTGAGCTGGGTCTTGGCGCAGACAAGGGACTTGAAGGAGGTGAGGAGAATGATGCTCACAAACTATGTTAATGAGATAAACCCTGTGCACATACCACAACTCTACCCCCTGTGGCTTCACTAGGTCATTGTCTCGAGCTTCACCTCACATAAGCTTATATTGGGTACATGTGTACATAAGTTAGAGGTGCTATTTTGAAGAGAACAACGCTGGCGATGATAGCTATTGCTGTTATTGTCATAGCTGCTGGAGGTGCAGTAGTATTTTTAGTGTTGCCTAAGCTACGCACACCCCCTTCTCCCCAGTGCCCAGGTAAGGATAACGCTCTTTTCATAGTGTACTACAGTGTGTCCCCTAACGAAGATTTGTTTAGTGGTATGGCCAGCTGGTTGAGCAACGTAATTGCTTCTAATAGTAGCAAAGCTATAAACGTGACTCTCTCAGTGTGCTCTGTAAGCTACGCTAATCTAGGTAAAGACCTTAAGGCGGCCATGGGTAACAGAACCTTCTTCCCAGTCATAGGAATTCACACTACAAGTGACTTGACAAAGGCTAAGATAATTCAGATACTCTTTGACAAGCATGGTGATTACTATGTGCTGAAAGAGGACTGGGTTCCAATTCTCTATGTGTACTACATGGCATATGTAGAGTACTATGTGCAAAAACCAGTACTCAAATTACCTAATGTTAGTGGTGTTGCAGAAACCTTTAGGGCGCCAAAGCTTTTGCTAAACGAGACGCCTGTTATAGGCTCTCCTAGTGCTAAGTACTACCTAGTGATATATGAAGATGTCTACTGCCCATATTGTGCAAAGTTCTACGCAGATTCCCTGCCAACAATAGAGGAGCTTGTTAAAAACAACACCTTTGCCATAGTGCTAAAGAACTTTATTGTGCATGGAGAGGCCATCCCCATGCACAGAAATATCACAGCTATGTACCTTGCAACTCAGAACTCTGTGGCTGTGCTAGAGGTTATGAAGACTATATACGGGCTTGTAGAGGAAAACATCTACCCATCTGCTGACCAAGTTGCAGACATTGTAAGGAGTGTGACAGGCTATACTAACTTCAACACTACTGTAGATGCTGTAGACAAGGTGATTGCCAAGGATACTGAAGAGGGGTGGAGCTACGGTGTTTATGGCACACCAGGGCTCCTCATCTGGAGTAGGGAGCGTGGTAGGGGGGTTGTTATAGTTGGCCACGCTACTGCAGAGAATCTCTTAAAAATAGCGAGAACATACCTTAGCTAAATCACACAGCCCTTATGTCAGGTCACCACAGCTACATGTAAGCTCATGTATAACTCTGTGCAGCTCCTCTAATCCAAGCATGTTTTTTGCTGATACCCTTGGAACCCTAGTCGCCTTTGCGTAGAGCCATATGGCGTCCATGATCTTTGCGAGCATCTCTCCATAGGTACCGCCACCCCTAAGCCTCTCAACAACCTCTTCAACATCGCTAACAACATCCCCCACAATGCTAAGATCCTTAACAAGGTCAATCTTGTTTATAACTGGCACTACGTCTACGCCTAGTCGAGCTTGAATGGCTACAGACATTATTGCTACAAAGGCATAGTCCTCATAGCGCTTAACAACCTCCCCATCAATTACAAAGACAGCTACAAACTCCCTACTATACTTGCCCAAGCCCTGGCTAAGCCTGTACGCCACATCCCTAAATATGAAAACCTCCATCTGCCCAGGGGTGTCAATGAGGATGAAGTCAGCATCAGCACTGCCAATAGCCCTTGAAACAAGCTCAATACTCTCACTCAGCATCTCCATGGACTTGACGAGAGCCCCATTGGGACCTAGGCCCAGCTCCTTTGCAATTCTGTGGGCATCTATATACACCCTTATATCGAAATCAGGGTGGTAGGGTATGTACTCAGCAGCAGTATCGAGGTTAACTCTGTACACCCTCAGCCCAAATTCTTCAGAAAGCCACTTGGAGTAGGCGTGTACAAGTGATGACTTACCTGAGCCAGCGGGGCCTAAGAACATCACTATGGTTTTCCCCAAGAGCGCTCACCCCTAGCTACTATAACAAGTTATTTTCTGCTACAAGGTGTTTAAGCTCTTGCTATGCAATCCACTTAAATGGTGTTAGCTTGGGTACCCAAGTAGAAAGACTATTGCTGAGGCTAGGGCTGAAGAGAGTATTGATAGTGTGTATAGCACTATTACAAGCTCTTTTTCACTAAAACCAGTGTTTGAGGATCTTGTGACAAGCCTTACCAGGGTTATGGGCGCTAGGGGGTCTCTTGATGCGTGTATACAGCCTTTTTCATCCACGTATGTTGGCCTCTTAACGCTCTCCTTTTGTAGAAACCCTTTCACAGAGGCTAAGTAGTAGAAGCCGTTTATGTACATAGGGGCTGAGGCAAGGACGTAGTAAAACTCTAGCCTGTTTAAAGTAAGCATTAGTGGTACTGTGGCACCCATTACAAAAGCCCCTGTATTCCCATTGAATATCCTCGCAGGGTATGTGTTAAAGGGGGTGTACGCTAAGATAGTGACAGTGAATGTGAGGAGTAGTAGAGTGCTCTCCTCACCTATGCCACTACCTGTTAAGATCTTGATCACTAATGCGAAGGTGTGTAGAGAGAGAGTGAATACGGGGAGAACCCCATTGTGAGTGTCAATCATGTTAGCACCATTTTGGTACACTGTGAAGGCTGTTAAAAGGAGTAATGGGTATAGCCTAGAGATTCTCACAAAGCCTGCAAAGGGTATCCAAGGCCTTGGGGTATACATTTGTAGAAGAAGAATTGGGAGAGCTGGCAAAACCCCCAGCAGTATTTTCCACCTTGACTTCAAGTCTACGAGGTCGTCTGCAAGGCCTATGCAAAATGCTATTGCTAGTGATAGTAGCACAGCTTCACCAACCTCAGCCTCTACACAGCCTGTTAGGAGGGCTAGTAGTGTGCCTGTTACAAGGCCAGAGAATATGGCGAAGCCCCCATTGCAAGGAACCCTGGGCTTAGTGACTTTGTGCACATCTACGCATAAAACATTGAGCCTCTTCTCAAGGTGTATGGACAGCAGAGCTGAGGCAATGGTCACACTACCTGTTACTAGCACTACTACTAGCCACGGCAACCTCTACAACACCAGCCTTACCAAGCTTTGCACACGTAAAAAAGTGTTTTTTTGGCTCTAGGGCTGTGGATATAGAATGAGCCTCTGTGTAGATGTTTCAACTCTTCCACGTTTAAGCTCATAGAGTGTGGCGCTGATTTCTCCTGTGCTCTGGATCTCTAGCTCTATGAATGAGGGTGCGAGGGAGCCACCTCCACCACCCCAAACTCCTGTTACAGAGCCTGGATTGACATGGAGGATCCCCGAGTGAGCAGTTATGAATGGGGTGTGCGTGTGCCCTGAGATAAGTATTGAAGCGTTCATACTCTTTGCAAGTATTGTTAAAGCCTGCACATTTCCCCTGGGCCTCACCTGATCACCGTGGACAACCCCCACTCTAAAGCCCAGTACTTCAAAAACCTCTTGCTCTGGCAAGTTGAGGTAGTCCATGTTGCCCTGCACAACGTAAACTTTCTTACTCAGGCTCTTAACGAAGTCTAGGACCTCTGGATCCACTAAGTCCCCTGCGTGTATAGCAATATCGTAGGCTCTGCTTTGAAATATGCTAATGAATTCTACTGGAAACCACTCAGCCCTCTCCCTAATGTGGCTGTCTGATAGTACTAGTACAAGCCTCTTGAAGGTCATGGAGTAGCTCACTGTACAGATTTCAACAGGTATTTTCAAGCCATAAAAGCTTTTATACCTCTACAGATATATCTGTAGAAATATCTGGTGATACGCTGGTGGCCTGGGCTTTGCGCAGAGAGGTTGAGTTGAACACAGCTCTAAGCATACTCTATGTGCTGTCTAAGGGGCCTGCCCACGGCTATGAGATTATGAAGAGGGTTAGGGAGGAGTTCTGCTTCCCCAAGAGCCCTGGTGTACTCTACCCAACCTTAAGGAAGATGCTAAGCCTTGGCTATGTCGAGGTTGTTGAGGAGGTTAGGAGGGGTGGTAGGCATCTGAAGGTGTATAGGATAACTGAGGCCGGCTCCAGGGCCTTGTCTGAATACATGGATAGAGTTGAGCAGTTGAAGAGGGTTGCAAAAGGGCTTAAGATGTTTGACGAAGTTGGTGGCAGTAGGCTTAGGGAAGCGATATTCAGAGTAGTAGAGGTTTTGCCAAGCGCTAGGAGAGAGGATGTTGAGGAGCTCAGAAATGCTATTAGTAACTTTGTGGGGTTTCTCGAGGGTTTTATAAAAAGGGTTTTGTCAAGGGGTTAGTAGAAGTGGAGCACGACATTGTTGTTGAAAACCTTGTGAAGAGGTTTGGCCCTGTAGAGGCTGTTAGGGGCGTGAGCTTTACTGTAGCAAGAGGAGAGATATTTGGGTTTCTAGGGCCTAACGGAGCTGGGAAAACCACGACGATACATATGCTAGCTACACTACTTAAGCCGACAGCTGGTAGGGCTACTGTAGCTAGTTATGATGTTGTTAAGGAGCCTGACAAGGTGAGGAGGAACATAGGCATAGTGTTCCAAGACCCATCCCTAGACCTGGACTTGTCAGGTTACGAGAATCTGTACATCCATGGTAGGCTCTACGGCCTTAGCGGGCAGAGGCTTAGGGAGAGGCTAGAGGAGGTGCTAAAGTTTGTAGAACTCTGGGAGTTCAGAAATAGGGAGGTGAGGACGTATTCTGGTGGTATGAGGAGGAGGCTGGAAATAGCGAGAGCAATGCTTCACACACCAAGAATCCTGTTCCTAGATGAGCCAACCCTAGGCCTAGACCCGCAGACAAGGGTGCACATATGGGATTACATAAGGGAGCTGAGGAAGAGCTATGGGACAACAATATTCCTCACAACACACTACATGGATGAGGCTGAGATGCTCTGCGACAGAATCGCTATAATAGACCACGGCAAGATAATCGCTATAGGCACCGCAGAAGAACTTAAATCAATGCTGAGCTCTGACATCGTCTACGTGAAGCTGGGGCAGGTCAACGAGGATGTATGTTCAAAGATATCCATAGAGAGCGTTAAGAACTGTAGGGTGGTGGAGGGCAACACACTAGCACTCCAAGTTAGGAAGGCCTCTGAAGCCATACCCACGATACTTCAGCTCTTAGACAGGCTTGAGGTAAGGGTTCTGGAGGTGAGCTACAGGAGGCCTTCGCTAAACGATGTATTCATACACCTCACTGGAAGGGAGCTGAGAGACTCTGAAGCAAGCCCTGTGGAAACCATGAGGATAATGCGTATAGCGAGAGTGAGGTGATGGAGTTTGATAGAGTATGTGTACATAATGACCTATAGACAGGTAAAGAGGTTCCTAAGGGTTAAGTCAAGAATAGCAGGTATACTCATAAACAACATACTGTGGCTCCTATTCTTTGGCTTAGGCTGGGCATACACATTGAGAGGGCCACAGTTTCAAGTGCTCTTCAAGGGCTTGGACTACCTGACCTTTCTATTACCAGCAACCTTTGCAACTTCAATATTTCAAGCAAGCTTCATGGGCGGAATATCCGTTATATGGGACAAGCAGTTTGGCTTTTTAAAGGAGGTGCTAGTAGCACCTGCACCAAGATACCTCACAATACTTGGCAGAGCCTTGGGGGACTCAATAGTGTCTGTGGCCAATGGGCTCATAATGCTCTCATTTGGCTTTGTGCTCACCACAAGGCTTAACCCCACTGGACTCCCCCTAGCAATAGCCATAGGGCTCCTCATGGCACTGGGCTTCACCTCCATGGGCATATCGATAGCCTCTGCCATGAGGAGCCCTGAGGGGTTTCAGCTAATTATAGGCACAGTGACCATGCCCATGACCCTGCTGAGCGGGGCCATGTTCCCAATAAACATGGCACCTCAGTGGATGCAAGTACTAGCCCTGGTATCGCCACTGACCTACGCTGTTGACCTTTGCCGCTACTATTTGACAGGGGTGTCCCTACTCAACTCTATGTACTCGTGGCTCTCTCGCGAAGTAGAGCTGTTGCTACTAGTAGCCACATCACTTGTAATGATGGTGATAGCTATGAAGATGTTTGAAAAGACGACCATTGAGTAAACACAGGTCTTCTCTACTCTGACTTTAAGCTCTCTACATACTCTCTTACTCCAGAGGTTATCATCTCTATAGCGAATGAAGCTATTATTATTGACATGAACCTGCCGAGCCCGTGAATAAAGGTCTCGCCAGCTATCTTAACTAACCCCCTAGCTGTCCTGAGGATTAGGTATGTAAAGGCAAAGGCTATGTAAGTAGCTATCAATGTGTTGAGTATTCCATAGAGCCTAGCAGAGGTTATAAGTAACGTCATCGTCCCAGGGCCTACAATTAGTGGCGTAGCTATTGGCACTATTATGTAGGTGCCAACCTCTATCTTTGCAGGCTTGTGCCCTGTTATCAGCGTGTCTATGGCTGTGGCCATTAGTATTGCTCCTGCAGCCATCTTAAATGAGGCTAGGCTTATTCCAAAGAGTGTGAGTATGTAGCCTCCAGCTATAGTAAAGACGTTGAGCAGAATGAATATTGCTAGTGCAGCTCTATCAACAAGCTTCTTGCTCTCAGCTTCTGGAATATGTGAGACCACGTCGAGAAGTGTTGGTACAGCTGCTAGGGGATCCATTATGGCAAATATCTGTAGTGCTAGCAACCCCACTATGTCAAGGTCTACTATCTGCATGCACAACCCTCCCTACGTGCTTAGCAGAGCAGCTCTGGCACTTTGCTAAGCTTAGGTCAAGGCAGATGCCAATTAAAAGCTGTATATGAGTTTCTGAGAGCTTTCTAAGCACCTTATAAAAGTTTTCAAAATTCTAAAAGCTGTGCACTGCTATGTAGCAGAACAGCTACAGCTTTAGCTTGGCGCTGGAGCTGGTTTTCCATGGTTAGGAAAATTCACATACCGCTGTACGTCCTGGCCTCTCTGAGCATAGGTGTTGCATCTATTCTTGTGAGAGTCTCCCAAGCATCGCCCACTGCCTGCGCATTTTGGAGGCTCTTCATAGCCTCTCTCCTGCTGTTAGCAGTGAGTGGCACTAGTCATGCACACACGCTCTGCTCAAGGAAGTTGCTATACCCTCTCGTAGCTGGGCTCGCTCTTTCAGCACACTTTGTTCTCTGGATGGACTCGTTGTTTAGGGTTTCTGTAGCTGTGAGTACAACAATTGTGGTGCTATACCCTGTGCACTTAGTGCTAGTAGAGGTGTTTAGAGGTGAGAAAGTGGGTCTTGGAGTAGCTGTGGGTATAGCAATAGCGTTTACAGCTGTTGTACTCCTCTTCAGCAACTCACTAGCTGTGAGCTCCCTTACAGGGGTTCTTGGCACAGCAGAGGCATTTGCTGCTTCACTTGTAGCAGCCATATACTTCTACACAGGTAGGCTTTCTAGAAAATGTCTGTCAACAGCAGAGTACTCCTCAGCAACATACCTCATAGCCTCTCTCACGACCCTTGCCTACAGCTTAGCTACAGGAGATAATGTGTTTAGCTACCTCCAAAACTCCTGGCCCTGGCTCTTAGCACTAGCGCTAGTCCCTATGGTTGGCGGGCACACAGTTATGAACTATCTCCTCAGGTTCTACAAAAGCTCTACTGTGACATCCATAGCGCTAGCAGAGCCTGTGGTGGCAAGCATTCTCGCAGCAGCAATTCTGAGGGAGAGAATTGGGTTTATAGAAGTAACAGCCCTAGCCATGGCCATCGCAGGGGTGGCACTAGTCATCAAATCATCAGAAGGTTAACCCCAATACGAAGAAGACTCTTAAGATAAAATACCCCACGCACTCATCTCAAAGCTTTGTGGTGCTAAAGCCGTGGCTGTGGTATGCGTAGGTAGCTTAAACCCAACTAAGCTAGAGGGTGTTAAAAGAGCGTTCAGAGTCTTCTTCCCATCTGCTGAGGTCAGGGGTTGCGCTATTGAAACAGGCTTACCACCACAGCCAGTGGGGCTTGAGGTTGTAATGAGTGGTGCTAGGGTTAGAGGGGAGAAGGCTTTGCAGTGCTATAGAGAGTGCGAATTCGGGGTTGGGGTGGAGGCGGGTTTCATAGGCATTCGTGAAGACTACTACGATGTTCAAGTAGCCTACATAATCAGCAGAGAAGGGGTTGCTTCCTATGGATTTTCACCAGCCTTCCCCTTGCCTAAGAGAATTGTCCAGCAAATCCTAGCGGGCACCTATAGAGAACTTGAAGAGGCTGTGGATCACCACTACGGAACAGAGAGGATAGGTGAGAAAGGGGGCTTCATAAAGCTCCTCACTAAAGGTGCTGTAACTAGAGAGGACCTGGTCTTTGCAGCTGTAGCTATGGCCCTCGTACCCTTCATCAACAAAGAGCTCTACCAGTAGCCCAGGGAGCTCAG
>Ga0080004_1109620_pt1 | contig 14544 bp, 15 predicted proteins | sample WasSprMetagenome_FD_69207 | JGI IMG/M metagenome (GOLD analysis project Ga0080004, IMG submission 69207) | Sulfidic aquatic microbial communities from Washburn Spring, Yellowstone National Park, USA - WS (SPADES assembly) (version 2) | ecosystem: Environmental > Aquatic > Thermal springs > Hot... | reverse complement strand
GGGGCTCCGTGGCTTAGGGAAGTTCTTGAGAGGTTGGGGCTTGGGTATTATGTGGAGTCCTTTGGTGAGAGGAGCTTGGTGAAGTCTGTGTATTCATCGTTCAAGCAGAGGACGAGTGTATTTTTCAACAGCATAAATTCGAATCCGTTAAACAGGGGTGAGAGGTTTAGGAGGTCGATGTTGTGTTGGAATCTGTTCATAAAGCTGTTCATGCTGTACTACAACCACTTAAGGGGGTGAGCTTAAGTTGCCAGGTCTCAAAACTCGCAGGCTTAAGAAACATACTCATACATCAATACATAGAAATCAAAAACGAAATTCTTTATCAAACAGCCAAAGAAACAACAGAAAAAATAGCAAACAAATTCATAGAATGGGTGAAAACCATGGACCCAAACAAACCATCCAACACAGAAAAAAGCATCACTCATAAATAAAATATTGTGACTAACTTTGGATTACTACAAGATCCACATTTTGAGCAGAAAGCTAACCATCCTAAAAAGCCTTAAAGCAAACAAAGATCAAGGATACCCATAAATAAACAACAGAAAATACCTACAAAAATCTTCTGGAGTTCTTAAAATTTATGCCAAAGTTAGCTTCGGATGATTGGAGAGAATGGCTTGAATACGCTAAAAGCGACTACGAGGAAGCTATTTCTGCACTCAATAGGAACTCTTTTAAAGAAACATGCTTTCACGTCCAACAATCATGCGAAAAGTTACTTAAAACTATCCTAATTAAGAAAGGCATATTCATACCTATACATGACTTAATGGAGCTAGCACGAGAAGTCAGTATTGAAGAACCTACACTATTAAATAAATTATCAAAGTTAACTATCCACTACTATGCTTCTAAGTATCCTGATACAACCAGAAGAACTAAGATAAAATACGATTTAATGACAGCCAAAGAATGCGTTGAAGTTATGAGAGAATTATGGGATACATTAAGAAAATACTTAGAATAGATATAGGAAAAATTTGGAATGGAAGACCAGCAATAGAATACCTAGCAAATTATATAGAACAATTATCCAAACTTACAAACATAAAAGCCGTAATAGTTATCGGTTCTAGAGCTAATGGAACTTGGAAACTAAGTAGCGACATAGATACCATTATAGTTGTAGATAAAGCCATATCATATACCGAACTGCCACCCCTTGGAATAATAGATCCAAGAATATACACAGTAGAAGAACTGTCTGAAGCTATAAACGCAGCCGAATACGAACTCATAGAAGCATTCGAAGAAGGAAAAATAGTCTACGACGATGGAACATGGAAAGAAATGCAAAAAACATACAATGAAGTCAAAGAAAGACTAAAGATACGCAGGTACAAGAAAGGATGGAAAATACATGCAGAAGCAAAGACATGAAAAAATTAAGAACACCATTCATAATTATATTCATGATACTCCTAATATTAGTAGCAATGCACAGCGGGAATTAGAATGCGCCCCTTGAGTAGCAATGTGAAAAGGATAAAGCTACGCTTCGAAGATCTTCAAATCGAATTTACAGATAGAGACAGGGCACTTAGGCAAGCAACGAAATGGGCTGATGAAGGCACCGGAATTCCAGTCGTAATCTTCGGACCCGAGGGTTGCGGGAAGACTGCCTTCCTGCTACAAGCCGCCGCGATGCTCAGAGAGCTAGACTACGACGTCTTCTACCTACACCCGCTGGACAGAGTCTTCGAAGCAGAGGTGGAGGAGGTAGACGTGAAAAGAGCCTTCCTAGACCTCGCCCAAAGAGCGCTGGCAGAAGACACTTTGGACAGGGTGGAATGGGCAGTATTTGACTTCATCCGCGAAGTCCTGAAGAGAAAGAGAAGGAAGGTGGCCATCGTGGCGGACGACGTGTTTCAAGCAATAGGCCTCAATAAAGCAGCAGCTTACATTAAAGGCTTGCTGAACACGATAGAACATCCCCTCTACAGCTACGAAAACATAGTCGCACTAGTGGCGACCAGCGAGGGTTTAACCCGTTATGAAATTGGCAGGCACAGGTGGGCTGAGCTCACACCCATGTGGAACATGCCCAGGAAGGGCTTCGAGCAGCTCTACCAGAAAATACCAAGTCCGAAACCACCGCTTGAAGAAGCATGGCAACTGACAGGAGGAAACCCTTACCTGCTGCGGGAGCTCTACAGAAAACGGTGGGACGCGAATAGGGTAGTGATTGGGATCATCGAAATAAAGGCTTTGAGAGGCTTCGTAACCACACTGACAGAAAAAGAGCGAGCATGGCTGAGGGAAGCGGTAGAAGACCCCGACACGCTCTACACGAGAAAGAGGATACCGCTACTGCATAAACTAGTTGAAATAAACCTCGCAGTAAACGGCATGTACAGCAGAATCCCGCATCTCTGGATAGACCAACCGCCGCCCGAAAAGGACTTAGAGCTCGGCATCGGCAAATATGCCGCATGGCATACACCTCTCCATAAGGAAGCCATAAGGAGAATGCTGACGGAAGCTTGAAACCTAGTAGCGCGGAGCAAGCACTACAGCCGCTCACGCGCAACTTTAATCATGATGAACTAGAGGGTCTATCAGCTAGAGCTCAGCAGAAAAGAGCAAAAATTTTAATAATCCTAAAGCAAAAACATTTTGAGATAATGAAGCTTTTGCAAGATCCAGATACATGAGTTAAGAAGTTAAATAGTGTACGACCCTGAAACTAACACTTAAAAAAATTAGAAAGTTACTGAAGTGAAGAAAGTTAAACTATCCTTTGCAAGAGGTTTGGAGGTTGAGTTTACTGATAGGGGAAGAGCTATTAAACAAGTGGAAGAATTTGCTGAGAAGGGTACTAGATATCCAATTGTGGTTTTCGGCCCTGAGGGTTGTGGTAAGAGTGCATGGCTTAAGCAGGCAACTGAGGTTTTGAAGGAAGCTGGCTACGATGTCATTTATATTGACCCACTCCAGAAGGGATTTATTGCATATAGTGATGTCAGGGATGTTATAAGGAAATTGAATGAAGCTGCAACTGAAGTTATTGGTGTAGCTGAAGTTAAATTGGCTACACTGGCCATAGATGCTGTGAAGGAGCTTATTGGCATATGGAGGAAGAAGAAGGTGGCTGTTCTTGTGGATGAAGTTTTTCAGGCTATAGGATTAGATAAAGCGGAGATATACGTTAAAAGCCTACTAAACTTGATCGAATATCCACCAAGAAGCTATGAAGGGATGATTGCAATAGTAGCAACTAGTGAGGGTATGACTAGAAGGGAAATTGGTAGACATAGATGGGCTTCACTGAGACCAATGTGGAATATGCCTAGGAAGGGGTTTGAGGAATTATATGAGAAGATACCAAGTCCCAAACCAGAATTTGAGGATATTTGGAAATTGACTGGTGGGAATCCTGATATGCTCTCAAAACTCTATCAAGCTGCATGGAGTGTTAACAGAGTTATTATTGAGCTTATTGGGAGTAAGGAGATCACATCTAGTTTTATTGAGAAGTGGAGGGGTTGGTTTGAAGAGGCTGTTAAGGATCCTGATAGCCTATGGAGGGCTGATGTTCCGGATGAGCTTGTGGAAGGGCTCATCGCTAGGAACCTTATAGTGTATAATATGTATGATAGGGATCCATGGTTCTGGATAGATGAGCCACCACAGGAGAGGGATATGGATCTCGGAATAGGAAAACACATAGCATGGCAGACACCACTACACAGAGAAGCAGTTAAGAGGGTAATAGCGCAATAGTAATGCTGTTAGGGAAAGATATCGCCAAGAAGACATTGAAATCCAGAAGTATAAGTGCGGATGAAACATAACTTTAACTTTCATAATTATAGACCGTTTGTAAAGGTAAGCTTAAGGTACGATGTAATCGTGAGTTCAAAGAGACATCCAAAGTCAATGTACAAAGCTCCAGTAAAAGAAAGTTCTTAAGCCTATATTTTACGTAAAGAAGAACAAAAGCAAGGAATCACTCAATTTTTGACCTTCTCACTCAAACGCCTCTAACAGAACTCAAACAGTAGACAACAAATGAAATCATTAAAAGAAGAACTTTTAAGGTTGTAATGAGTAAGATTTTAATTACTGGTGGAGCAGGCTTTATTGGTTCCCATTTAGTTGATAGGTTAATTGATGAGGGAAATGATGTTATAGTTCTCGATAATTTAACCACAGGCAAGAAAGAATTCATTCAACATAATTTTAACAATCCAAGATTTAGATTCTACCAAGCAGATTTACTAACTGATGATATTGATAAATATTTTAGAAACGTGGATGAAGTCTGGCATTTAGCAGCTAATCCTGATACCAGAACCGCTCTAAAAGATACAAAAGTTGATATTGACCAAAATATTTTAGTCACCTACAAAGTTCTAGAAGCAATGAGAAAGAATAATATTAAAAGAATAATTTTTACTTCATCTTCAACTGTTTATGGTGAGGCTAAACAAATACCAACACCAGAAGATTACCCATGCAAACCAATCTCTTTATACGGCGCCTCCAAACTCGCTTGCGAAAGTTTAATTTCAGCTTATGTTCATACCTTCGACTTTAATGCAGTAATTTTCAGACTCGCAAATATTATTGGTCCAAGAATAACTCACGGTGTCATTCATGACTTTATTGAAAAACTGAAAAAGAATCCCAATAAACTAGAGATTCTCGGTGACGGAAACCAAAAGAAATCCTATCTTTACATTACCGATTGCATTGATGGAATGCTTTTTGCCTCTAGAAAAGTAAGCAATTTCGAAATTTTTAATCTTGGTTCTGAAGACTGGATAAGCGTAAAAGAAATTAGTGAAATCGTCTGTAAAGAATTAAACTTAACCCCAAGACTTGAATTCGGCAGTAACAATAGAGGTTGGAAAGGCGATGTACCACTAATGCTCCTCGACATATCAAAAATCAAACAGCTTGGCTGGAAACCAAAATACAACTCTCAAGATGCGGTGAAATTAACAGTAAAATCATTAATAAGGATATGAATACATCACGAGCAAAGTCAACTTTAGCGTTACTGATGAAAAAGATCTTACATAATCAATAAAGAAAAGTTAGACTTACTAGTTCTACTCACAAAAGTAACAATCCCATAGAACACTAACCCATATTACTCTAATCATAATTAAATCGTTAAGATCATGTTTACTGAAATTCTGTCATCAAGAAGAAAACATTCCTAAGAACAACAATGCCAGATCCATTAACACATTTCTCAGTAGCATTTGCAATAACAGCACCATTCATAGGAATAAAAAGAGCAGCATTGGCTGGAATAATAGCGCTATTACCAGACCTAGATGCACTACTACATATACACAGATCAGCAACACACTCAATAATCATAATACTAGCAATCACAATACCAATCATCATAATAACAAAAACCAAAAAACCAAACCACACAAAAACAACATTACTATACATAATAGCACTTCTAACACACCCAATATTAGACACATTCCAAACATACACACCAATATTATACCCACTCACAACATACTCAATACTCATAAACATCAACGCAGGAATCATAATAGACAACACACTAAAACCATACATCAACACAATAATACAAACAACCCCAACAAACTTTACACCATTCACACAACTTGACGCACCCCTCATAATGCCAGAAACACTATTACCAGCCCTCATACTCATCACAACACCACTATTATACATCAACAAAAATCAAAACAACAAAAAACACATAACCAAAATAACAAACATTACAACACAAGATCCCATAAACTCAGAAATAATCAGCGAAATAAATACATTAACACCAGACGACATAACCATAGTAATACCAACACTCAACGAAGCAGAAGCAATAGGAAAAGTAATAGACGAACTAAAACAAGAAGGTTACAAAAATATATTAATAATAGACGGATACTCAAAAGACGGAACACCAGAAATAGCAAAACAAAAAGGAGCAAAAGTCATTTACCAACACGGAAAAGGCAAAGCAGGAGCAATAAAAACAGCAATAGAAAACATCACCACACCCTATATACTAATCATGGACGGAGATTATACTTATGACCCCAAAGACATAAAAAAGATGCTACCACACGCCAACAAATACGATGAAATAATAGGCAAAAGAACAAACACAGAAAACATTCCAATATTACACAGACTAGGAAACAAAATAATTAACTACACATTCAACTTATTACTAGGAACATCATTAACAGACGTCTGCAGCGGCATGTACATACTCAAAACAGAAACAATAAAAGACGCAGAACTAAAAACAACAGATTTCAACATAGAAGTAGAAATAGCAGCATACATGACCAACTACGGAAAAATAACAGAAGTACCAATAAATTACAGAAAAAGAATAGGCAAAGAAAAAATCAGAACATGGAAAAGCGGTTACAACATACTTAAAACAATATTCTGGTTAGCAAGATCCTACAACCCAGTATTCCTACTAGCAACACTCGCCACATTACTACTTATACCAGGAATAATCATAACAACATGGCAACTCTACCTAAGATATGTTCACGGAGCTCAAGCATGGTCACTCGGCATGGCATGGTTAGGGTTAGTCCTTATCATAATAGGAATACAAGGATTTACAGTAGCAACAATAGCACTCCTACTTAAAAGAGTAGAAAAACGCCTACTCCAAAAAATCGAAACCAAAACAAATAAAAGACCCTAAAATATGAGCTGGATATTTGACGAAGAAGTCCTAGCAGTTATAACAGCAATCATAATCGTAGCAACAATATTTACAGCAGCACAAATAATCAATAGTGGAAGAGTCACAGAACCATTCTCAGCCTTAGGATTACTTAACAAAAATGCCAAAATAGGAGATTACCCAAGAGAAGTTGTAGCAGGAACACCATTTCAATTAAACGTTTACATAGAAAATCATGAAGGAAAAACAATGTATTATAAAATATTAGTAAAATTAGGAAACAAAACATCAATTATAAATGAAACAACACCCCTTAACACACAACCAATACTAGAACTCAGAACAATATTACCACATAATACATCAATCATAATTCCAGTAAATATTACAATTTACCAACCAACAACAAACTTAAGACTTGTATTCGAAATGTGGATATTTAACGAAACAACACAAACATTCACATATTATAATAGATGGAACCAACTTTGGCTCAACATAACAAAACCACCAGCAGGAACAGAACTCACCCCACCACCACAAACAACAATAAACCCAGATACAGATAATAAACTTACACAAGCATACTTATCCATCAGAAGAGCAGAAAACGCAGGCGGAAATGTTACACAAATGATACAACTACTCAACCAGGCAATCCACTACGCACAAAACAGAAACGATACAGAAGCAGATAACTTAGTCAATCAAATCCTCACCTTAGAACCCCAAATCACAAAAATGGGACAACAAACACAAACAACACGACTTTATACTAACATAGGCATGATAACAACTATCTCAATCATAATTATAACATCATATATATATCTAAGACATAGAATATGGCTTTATTGGGCAAAATTACACAAAAACTGGAAAATAATATGGACAGCAGACACAAACACAAAACTTAATCCAATAACAAAAACAATCAAAGACACGCTCAAAAACAACAAACAAAAAACAATAACAATAGAAAACATACTATCATTATCTATAGGTTATAAAACACATGAAATAGCAAAAACACTTTACACAATGACAAGAACAAACATGATTAAACTCATAGACCCAACACCACCAACAACATTTACAAAATACTTACATTCAAGATACAACGCAGGCTTCATAACAGCAACAATCCTACTAATACTTGCAATCATATCAGTATACACATCACAAATCTCAATATTCATCACAATCATCAGGTATATGTTAGGATCATTATTAGTACTCTTCCTACCAGGATACGCACTCATAGAAACACTATACCCAAAAGAAGAAGACCTCTCACCCCTAGAAAGACTCGCACTCTCAATAGGATTAAGCCTAGCATTAGTCCCACTAGTCGGATTAATCCTAAATTACACCCCATGGGGCATAAGACTAGACCCCATACTCATAGCACTAACAATACTAACACTAACATTATTAGCAACCTCAACATACAGAAAATATGACTACCTCAAACTAAAAACGATGACAACACATGCCTGATACAAACCTAACAGCAGGAATAGGATTATCAACATTCGGAACAATACTAGCCCTAGGATCCTACATATTACTCCAAAACATACCATTAACAGCAATGGGCATAGGAATAATAGTCATAGGAATAGCATGGGCACTCACACCACCAAACCCAACACCCAAAAAAGCACTCCTAGACCTCGTGAAAACCTCATGCAGTAACATCGAAGCCCTCCTAGAAGCCACAGGAGCAACAAACAAAGCAATATACATACCAACAAAAGATAATCAAGTCATCGCATACATACCATTAAAAAACGGAGATAACATAACACTCCAAACAATCGCAGAAAACAATAGCAAAATACTCATCAAACAAGGCAAAACATTAGGAATCGCAATAATACCACCAAACACAGGACTAAAAACACCAAACACAGAAACAGAATTAAACATAGACACACAACTAGACAACATACTCATAGAAACATTAGAAATAGCAGAAAATATAAAAACAGCAAAATCAGAAAACACCATTATAGTCCAAATACACAAACCAAAAATCGATATAGATTATCCAAGATTTAAAATAATCATGGGATCATTACCCTCATCATTAACAGCACAAGCAATCGCAACAGCAACATCAAGACCAGTCAAAATAATCCAAGAAAAAAACACAAAAAACACACTAACAATCCAACTCAAACTATTAAATTGGACAGACACACCCTCTACCTCATAACACTCGCAACACTCATAACAATAGCAACCTCAACACTAGCAGCACTAAATGAATATAGATTAGACGTCTACATAAGCATTATAACACTCATATACTTCACAACATCAGCAATCTTCAGACCCAAAAAACGAACAAAAGACTTCCTCGCACTCGCCCTCCTAATAATCTTCTCATACTTCGTAGCATTAAGAATCATAGAAATCCTATACCCATGAAAACAAAAACAATTACAACATTAACAATCCTAACATTAACAATCATAATTTACGCAATCATATCACTCACACAAATCATACCACCAATCATAATAACAAACAGACACGTAAATCCAGCAACAGAAAACGAACAACCACCATACTCAACATTCTTAGCAATACCAATACTAAACGCATTAGATAACATGGCAAAAACCAACTTCACAGGCTCAACACAACAATTAAAAACCTTAGCATCAATTTACATACCACAAAAATATAAATACATAATGGACAGATTCTTACAACTCATAAACGACGAAACAACACTACTAAATAACACAAACCAACTACTAAACCAAACAGAAACACTCATAAACATAGGAAAAGAACAAAACGCAACCCAATTACTAAACCAAGCATCACAAAAACTTGCCCTCGCAAACATAACATATCAAACACTAAAAACAGCAGCAGACCAACTCACCACAACATTCGCACTCCCAAGAAACGACATATTTAACAAAATAGACAAGATCGGAGAACTAATAAACAAAATGAATCAAAGACTACTACAATGTTTAGAAAAAATCAAAAACCAAGAAACACTCATAGAAACATTCCTCACAATAACAGCTACACCAGAAACCATATGGACAGGCGACAAAATAACAATCCAAGGAAAACTCAACACAACATACGCACCACTACCAAACAAACAAATCATAATACTCATAGACGGAACAACACAAAATAAAACCACAACAAAACACGATGGAACATTTAACATCACAACAAACATACCATACATATACAAACCAACAATCACAATACAAGCCCAATACATACCCAACAACATAGATAATAAAACCTATAAACCAACAACCTCAAACACAGTAAAAATAAACCTACTTTACATAAAACCAACAATAACACTACAAACCATTAACAAAACACTACCAGGCAAAAACTTTACCATAAAAGGAACAATACAAGCCAATAAAACATTACCATACACACAAATAAAAATCACATGGATAGAAAAAACCATAACAACAACAATAAACAACAACACATTCACAACAACATTACACACACCATCAAACATCACAGACGGAATATACGCACTAAAAGTAGAAACACCACCATATAAAATCTTTGCACCAACACAAACAATAACAAACATAATCATTCAAAGACTACCACTCAACATTACACTAAACATACCATCCATAATCATCGCAGGCATGGATAAAACAATAAAAGGAAACATAATCTCCAACGAACCACTCAACACAACAATAACACTCACAACAACAGGACAAATATACACAACCAACACAACATCAAACGAATTCCAAATAACACTAAACCCACCACTCACACTACTCACAGGATATTATAACTATGAAATTTACATCCAACCACAATACCCATGGTACAACACCCTATACAAAAAAGGACAAATACTAATCATAAACCCAATCACAATCATAATACCACTAACACCCATAACACTAATCACAATAAAAATCATAGAAAAAAGAAAAAGAACCACAACACAACAAACAGAAGAAAAAATAACAGAAACAATAACAGAAAAGAAAACCCCAGAAAAAACATACCTAACCGCAAAAGAACTCCAATGGCTCATAGACCTTTACTGGGAAGCAGTAACAATAATCAGCAACATGACAGGAATCGAAATGCTACCATCAATGACACTAAGAGAATACCTCAAAACAGTAACACCATACATTAGCCCAATACACAAAAACTTCGAAATATTAACAATAGCAACAGAAAAAGCACTCTACTCAACAGAAATCACAACAGAAGAACTAACACTAGCAAAAGAAGCAGCAAACAAAATCTACATCGAATATGCCAAAACATAACAAAATCATAAACACCACACTCATATTAATAATACTATTCAGCACCATAACAGCAACAATCACAATAGCCATAGCCTCCATCACACTCCCACCAACAGACGACTTCGAAAAATCCAACCCCTACTGGAACGGACTCAAAATCCTCTCAGAAACAATAAACGCATCATTCATAGACGTCACAACACAACAATTAAACCCAGAAACAACAGTACTCTTCATAATAGGACCATCAGAAAACATCACACAACAACGAATAGAATACTGGAAAAAATACACAGAAAACGGCGGAACACTAGTAATAATGGACGAAACAGGCATCATAAACAACGCACTCTCAAACTTCAACATAAACATCAGAATAAACGGACACCCACTCCTAGACCCAGTCTTTTACTACAACAGCTGGAAACTACCAAAAATAACAGACATAACAAAAACCAGCATAACAAAAAACATAACAACAATAGCCACAAACCTACCATCAGCACTTAACATAACAACAACACACAACATAAAAATCCTAGCAAAATCATCACCATTCAGCTTCCTAGACCTAAAAGGAAATTATGAACCATCACCAGAAAACCCAACAGGACCATTCCCAATAGCAGCAGAAACAAACTACGGAAAAGGACAAATCATAATCTTCTCAGACTCAGACCTCTTCATAAACAGCATAATAACACTAGCAAACAACACACAACTACTAAAAAACATCGCACAAAACAAAAAAGCAATAATAGACACAGGCGTATGGAAAAAATCAACACAAACAACATTTAGAAACACAATACTAACAATATACAACATAGCATCAACACCAGAAATCAAATACACAATAACAATACTAACAATAACAACAATATACATACTAATCAACAAACAAAAACCACAAAAAACAACAGACGAAATCCAAGAAATACTCAAAAAACACCCAGACTGGGACAAAAACCTACTCCAAACACTAAAAGAAATAAGAGAAAAACAATCAACCTAACAGACAAAAATATATACACAAAAACATACACAAAAAACGAACAACATGTCACACAAAAACACCATAGAAAAAATAATATCAGAAACCCAAAAATTCATAATAGGCAAAAAAGACGTCATAGAAATGCTACTCGTAGCACTAATCTCAGAAGGACACATACTCCTAGAAGGACCACCAGGAACAGCAAAAACACTCATGACAAAAACCTTCGCACAAACAATAGGAGCAAAATTCACCAGAATCCAAATGACACCAGACACACTACCAGCAGACATATTAGGAACAATGGTTTATAACGTCAAAACATCAGAATTCTACCTAAAAAAAGGACCCATATTCTCCAACATCATACTAGTAGATGAGCTAAACAGAGCTCCACCAAAAACACAGGCAGCATTCCTAGAAGTAATGCAAGAAAAACAAGTCACAATAGAAGGAAACACATACCCAATTGAAAAACCCTTCCTAGTACTCGCAACACAAATACCCTACGGATCACCAGGAACATATCCTCTTACAGAAGTCCAAACAGACAGATTCGCATACAAAATAAAAATCTCACACCCAACACCAGAAGAAGAAATACAAATCCTCGAAAAAATCGATTATATAGAAACAGAACCAGTCAAACAAGTCGCAACAAAAGAAGAAATCCTAAAACTAATAGAAGAAACAAAAAAAGTTTACGTATCAGAACCAGTCAAAAAATACATCGTAGACCTAGTCACAAGCCTAAGAAACAATCATAACATATTAGAAGAAGGCCCAAGCACAAGAGCAAGCATATGGATGATGAAAGCTAGCAGAGCCTACGCACTCATCAACGGAAGAAATTACGTTATACCAGACGATGTAAAAACAATAGCACCACACGTCCTTAGACACAGAATACAACTAAGAAAAGAAGAAATAGAAGAAATAAACGAAGAACAAATAATCCAAGAAACACTATCAATAACACCAGTACCAAAAAAATAAACAACACACAAACCCATAAAAACCTACCCCTCATTTATAATATATTTAATGAAAACACAAAAATAAGCATTCACAAACCCCTCAAAAACTTAACCCCTTGTATAACAGACAAACACAAACTCACATAACACCTTAAATACTCACAAAACATGAAAATAGAAACACAAACAAACGGAAAAATACTAATACTCTCCACAATAACACTAGCATTACTATACACACTATTCTCAGACACCATAATACTCCTACTAACAATAATAGCAATTACACTAACAATATACCCACTCCTTACAACAATATTAAAAACAAGACAACTAGAAAAGAAAACAACAATCATACCAAACAACATACAACTAAAAATCATAGCAGACACAACAAAAACAATAGAAATCCAAATCAAAACACCAAAACCAATCAAAACACACATACAACACCCCATCAAATTCTGCCAAACAAAACCACAAGAATACACAACAAACAACAAAATAACAATAGAAATCTCACCAAAAAAAGCAGGAACATACACATCAGAACACCTAGAAATACAAATTAATGCACCACTCAAAACCTTCACAATAAAAACAAAAATACCATTCAAAACACACATAACAGTCATACCAAGAATAATACCAGCAATAATCAGAGCACTAGAACTAGCAACAATGCTAGGGACAACACATGAGATCCCAGCAATACATATAGGCAAAGGAACAGAATATGCAGAAACAAGAGAATACATGCCAGGCGATGATATAAAACGCATAGACTGGAAAGCAACAGCAAGAACACAAAAACTAATGATAAAACAATACCACCAAGATACAGGAGGCTCAACAAACGTAATATATGACACAAAAACAGCAGGACCAATAACAAAAGACAAAACAGCAACAGAATTTCTTAATACAATAACAACACTCACAACACAAAACATACCATACACAATCACAATCATAGACCAACAAAACAACACAAAAACACTAAAATTCAACACCAAAACAGAAGCACTACTTTTAGCGATAAAAATAGCTTTGCAAACAACAGAAACAGACTACACAATACTCTACGAACTAATACAACCACAAACCACAAAATACATAATCACACTACTCAAAACAATAGAAGAACAAATACATGAAGAAAAAACGCCCCAACTACCAGCTACAGATACAATAGCTATCACATGCCTACTTGAAGACCTCACATGGCTTATAGACACATACCACAACTTAAAAATACACAACAAAACACTTACAGTACATACACCATCAAAAATATGGCTAGACTCAAAAACACTAGAACAAGCATACACAGACTACATAAAACAAACAAAACTAATAACAACACTCAAAAAACAAGGCATACAAATCAAAACACAATAACACACCACCAACCAAAACAACAAACCGAAATAATAAAAATAATAATAAACTAAATATATAAAAAACCATCAAAACAAACGTTAAACTTATAAACTTTTAACACCACAATAACAAGACCCAGTATGATCACATACCTCGAACTCATCAACTATATGAAACGTGGATTAAGAAACGGAGCATGGTTCAAATTACCAAGACTCCAAAAAGCCC
>Ga0080004_1094930_pt1 | contig 14557 bp, 14 predicted proteins | sample WasSprMetagenome_FD_69207 | JGI IMG/M metagenome (GOLD analysis project Ga0080004, IMG submission 69207) | Sulfidic aquatic microbial communities from Washburn Spring, Yellowstone National Park, USA - WS (SPADES assembly) (version 2) | ecosystem: Environmental > Aquatic > Thermal springs > Hot... | reverse complement strand
AAATCCGCCTTCCCTTTCACGACTTCCCCTTTTTCCGTGACGTAGATATCATCGTCCGTCCCGACTATCCCGTCCTTTCCTGCCGAGAGTAAAATGAAGCCGCCAGTCTGCGTGCCGGAGGCCTTGGCCGATCCGCCGGGGATAGTGGACAAAAACAGAAATAGGAGGGCGAGATAGGCGAAAGCTTTAAGGTTGCGTCGGCGTAACATGATAGGGTTCACCTCCTTTGAATCGCGTGATTAAAAAAACCTTGTCGGAAAAAGGTTGTATTGCCTTTCCAGCCGGGGTTTACGAAGAAAAAATCAGAAAAACCCGTTGGTACGGGTTATTGGGATGGTACTACTTGCGCATAGTAATATGGCCGCCCCCACGGGTCGACGACGCCGTTAGAATCCCCCGTCCATTTGATCCCGTGCTTCTGCATGACAGCCGCTATAGAATTAGGAACGGATGGGTCGTTGCTGTTGATGGGGTACTGCCCCTGCCCTTCGTCCGCGGCGTAGGCTTCCACAATGGTCCGCATAGTATGGATATCCTCGGCCGCGCGGGCCTCGCGCGCCCTCTCGGTGTAGGAAGCGAGCCTGGGGACCAGCACGACGGCCAAGAGCGCGACTATTGCCACCACGACCAACAATTCGACCAAGGTGAAGCCGCGCTTCTTCTTACCGCACCTGAGCAAACCACATCACCTCCGAAAAGGTAACTACTAAAAACCCCGGAACAGGGATCCCGGTTCCCTGCCCCAGGGTTCTGGGGCGGCCCGCCCGTTGCCCTACACGCTCAACCCATTACTGAGCGGAAGCCGCAGCAGTGGGCGGCGTGGCGGCCAAGTCGGCGAAGGTGGTGGTGTCGGCGGCACCGATCGTGGGCTGGGCCTTGTCCGTGGTGAACACGTCATCAGCGGTGCCCAGCTTGCCGTCAAGACCGGCCGACACGAAGATGTACTGAGACTGGTTGGTGGCGGCGTCTATCACTGCAGTGTAGTAGTATGGACGGCCCCAGGGGTCCTTGATGCCCTTGGCATCGCCGGTCCACTGGATGCCCTTGCTCTGGAGTACCGTGCCGATCTGGCTCTTGTCAGGGAAGACGCCGTTGCCCTCATCGGCGGCGTACACTTCCACCACGGTCTTCATGGAGCCGAGGTCAGCCAAGGCCCGGGCCTGGCGAGCCCTCTCGGTGTAGCCCAAGAGCCTGGGCATCAGCACGGCCGCCAAGATGCCTATGATGGCAACTACTACGAGCAATTCTACCAATGTAAACCCTTTGCCCTTCTTCTTCCGGATAAGCTTGAACATCCGGTCTCTCTACCTCCCGTAGCAATGTGGTTTTTAGTGCCCTGCCGCGGGGCAGGCCACCGTGGGCGGGCCGCCCGCTCAAAAACGAAAAACCGCACCGGACTCCCCAGCGTCGACGTCCGCTGGAGGAGCCAGTGCGGTTTTCCCGCCCCCGGCAGAAAGCAAAAAACGGGAAACCGTTACGGTTCTCCCGTCGGTTCTTATAATAGCACGGTGCCGTGGCGGTGTCAAGCACCCAAAGCCAAACTTTTCTGCCGCATACCAGAACCCACAATGGTACGCACCTGAAGCCCTATATTCTCGGCAACCGCAGTTATCCTCGACTCCACGGCCGCCGGGTCACCGCAGTTGTTCAGGTGGACGACGGCCACACGGTCTCCCCGCCATGCTACCGAATCGGTGGAGCGGAGGCGGGTCTCTAGGACCGTCCGTTTTTCTTCAGCTACGGGGCCCGCGAACTCCAGGGCCAGCGTGTACAGCCCGACCTGCCGCGGTAGCGGCAGCAGCGACGCGCGGGCATAGAAGTCGGCTACTTCGCCGGGCCTCACGAGGAACTCGGCCTGCAGCACACCGTTTTCTTGGTCGATCTCGATAGTAGAGAAGGGCCAAAGGCTTGCCAGATGGTGGACCAGCTTGCAGATATGTTGGCTCTCCTGTAGTTCATACTTTACCACATAGTGTTTGACAGCGTTCTGTGCCCTTACCTCCTGGACGCTGGAAACGCCCGGTAGACCCAAGAGGGCCAAAAAGGTGCTCTCTTCTACAGCCAGCACTGGGCCTCCAGCACCTCCCACATTATAGTGTGAGATTTCTGAATAATATCCTTCTGTATCTCCTGGGTTATTCTGCCTTTTTCATCCGCTTCTGCCCGTACATCCGCTCGTCCGCTACCGCCACTAAGGATCCAGGGTCGACCCCATCGGACGGGTAAGACGCGATGCCTATGGAGACGCCCGCCCGGAAGCCCCCGATCTTGATGCGGGCGGATTCGGCTACGATGCGTCTCGCGGCTGCAGCGGCGTCGTCCGGGCCTGCCCCGCAGAGGAGGACGACGAACTCGTCCCCACCGTAGCGGGCCACCACGTCGCCCCTGCGGACGCACCGCCTCACAGCCACGGCAATACCCTTCAAGAGTTCGTCGCCCGCCGGATGGCCCAGCGAGTCGTTGACCCCCTTCAGGCCGTCGACGTCGAGGAACAGGACGCTGAAGCGCCCGCCGGACCTCTCGGCACGCGCCACTTCTTCAGCGAGCCGCTCCATGAAGGCCCTGCGGTTCGGCAGGCCCGTGAGGGGGTCTGCCGCCGCGGTCTCGAGGACCGCCTCGTACTCCTCGGCGTTGAGGAGCACGCGCTCGCAGAAGGAAGCGAGGGCCGATGCCTCTTCCGGTCCCAGGGCAACACCATAGAGCTCGAGTTCACCAATTCCGCCCGATAGCTCGATGCGGCAGGCCTCTTCCCTAACGCCGACCACCTCCCTGCAGGCGAACCGCACCCCGCGCCATGTGAGGCATGCCCCTTTGGCCCCTGTAGCGGCCGCCACTCGCGGCAGGAGAAATTGTGCCGTGTCGCCCAGGCCCATCAGGGGCGGTAGCTCTATCTTGGCGAACACAGGACCACCTCGCTTCGAGAGCGATCTGGTAAATACGCTATGCTGTGGCGGCCATCCGCACCGTGCCGTCTGGCATCGCCGCCAGGCTGCGGGCCTCCTCTGCGGACAACGCCCCGGTGATTACCACCGAGAGTTCGCGCTTCAGATCCAATATCTCACCCGAGGGGACGATGGCCACGGTCGGTCGGAAAGGTAGTGAAGGGTCAACGGCCGTCACGCACGCTACGTCGCCCGTACTCAGCCTCACCAGCGACCCGACAGGATAAGGCTCCACACAGGCCAGGAATGCCTGCACCACCCGGAAATCCACCAGCGTGCCCCCGGCACCCATTAACATTTCATAGGCTTCATGAGGGGGCAGTGCCGGGCGGTACACCCGGTCGGTCGTTATTGCGTTGTACATATCAGCCGCCGCGCATACCATGGACATTTCGCTGAGTCGTTCTCCGTGCAGGCCGCGCGGGTAACCGGATCCGTCGTAGCGCTCGTGGTGGTTGAGAATAATCTCCGCTGAGGCCGGGTCGGCCTCGCCGTCGACCTCCTCCAATAGGAGCTTGTACCCCCAGGCCGGGTGCTTCTTTATCTCCGCGAACTCCGCCGGGGTCAGCCTCCCCGGCTTGTTGAGTATTTCCGGCGGGACTTTGGTCTTGCCGAGGTCGTGCAGCAGGGCCCCGATCCCGAGCTTTATCAGGTCACTCCTCCGGTACCCCAGCTTAACGCCAGCCGCCACCGACAGGACGCACACGTCGACCGAGTGGGCGAAAGTGTACGAATCTGCTGAGGAGATCTCCGCCAGGCCGCCTAGCGGCGCCTTACCGGCGAGTATCTCGTCCACGACCGACCGGACCTGCTCCACCACGCTGGCGAAGTTGACCTTCTTCACGCCGTGCTCCGCCCACGAGCGGACCACGTTCATGGTGTGGGCTCGCACTTCTTCTTCCAAGGTCTGCTTTGCTTTTTCCAAAACCTCTAAGGGCACTGGGCCTTCCACGTGCACTGCCAGCACCCCGCACCGCCTGAGGCCGGAAATGTACTGCGGGGTCAGGGTCACTCCCCGGTTGAGCAGCATCTCTCCCCGCGGCCCGTATACGGGGCGGGCCAGGACCATTCCGGGCAACAGGTACGAAGTTGGGAGCTTCAAGCCGATCCCCTTCCTGTCTGAATTTTTAGGCTGCTCGGTTGAGATCTATACACGGCCGCTCTTCTGCTTCCCTGGCCGGGCTCTGCCACCTGCCGGCGCCCTTGAGAGACCCGAACAGACCCTTCGGGGCCGTATACACGGCCGCTACGGCCATGACGGCGAAGAACACCAGCGGGTACCAGGGCACCCAGAACAGGCTCGCCGGGAGGCCGGGGTCGTACCTCCGGTTGGCCGCCACCGCCGCGGCCATCTGCACCAGGCACACCACGCTAGCCACGGCACCGTGCCAAGCCGGGACGGGGCTGATGCCCCCAGCAAGACCCGTGAACATCGATAGGGCCCACAGCAGCGACGCCCCCACGAAGGCGAAGGCCCACGCGTAGCCGAGCACGAAGTCGACGTAGACGGGCCACAGCCTGCGCCACCGCCAATCGGTGAAGACGTCCCAGTGCGTCCTAAGCAGGTGCCACCCCCCGAGGGCCCACCGCTTCCTCTGCTTCCAAAGCTGCCGGAGGCTGGTCGGGACCTGGATGTAGGCTACGGCGCGGGGTTCAAACCACACCTCGCAGAACACCTTCTGTATGCGCCACGTCACGTCGATGTCCTCGGTGGCGGTGGCCTCCGAGAACCCACCGGCCCGCCGGAGGACTTCCGTCCGGTACATGGTGGCGCAGCCGGACACGGTCAGGATCCTCCCCAGGACGCGCTGGCTGCGCTTTATGAGCCCTATAATGGAGGCGAATTCGGCCGCCTGGAAGTTCCCCCAGAAGCCGCGGCGGTTGCGCGGTATGGGGTTGGCCGTCACGGCACCCAGCCGGGGCTGGCGCAGGAAAGGCGCGGCCAGCCACTTGAGGGCTTCGCGGCCGAGGTGGGTGTCCGCGTCCTGGACCACCACCAGGGGGGTCTCCACAAAGGCGAGGGCCGCGTTCAGCGCCCCGGCCTTGCCCCGGTTCTCTTGCAAGCACAGGAGGTGGAAGTACGGCACCTCGGCCAGGTAGCCCCGGATCACCTCCGCCGTGCGGTCGGTGCTGGCGTCATCTATGAAGATGACCCTGTAGTCCGGGTAGTCCAGCCGCCGGAGGTTCTCGCACGTGGCCGCGATCGTCGCCTCCTCGTTGCGGCACGGCACCAGGACGGTGACCGGCGGCCAGGAGGACGGCCACCGCTCCCGGTCCCTTTCGGGCGACCGCTCGCGCCTGCGCCAGAAGTCGAGGCCGCCCACGACCCAGACCGCGCTCATCACCAGGGGGTAGAGGAAGACGAAGTAGGACAGCACTTCGGCCGCAGCGTGCCGGGACACTTTCAGGCCGCCTCCTCACCAGAGGCCGCCGCGACGAGTTCCCCGTAGAGGCCCTCGGAGACGGCCCTTTCCAGCAGCTCCGGAGTCACCGGCTCCCCCCGGCGGCCGACGACCCTACCTTCCGGGCTGACGAGGTCGCGGGCCAGCGTCCGGCCGAGCAACGCCGCGGCCTCTTTCTCCTCCCACTCCGCGGCCAGGGCGTCTCCGTACCCCTCCCCTTCCCGCCTGCCACCGGGGATCACGGGCTTCTCAGGCTTGGGCAACGCCTCGTACTCGGCGTCCATGCGGGCAAGAAGCGCCTCCACCTCAGCGGCGAACTCCCTTTCCAAAGCCTCTATGTGCCGCCGCGCCATGGTGTAGAAGCGGTCCAGCAGGACGCGGGCCTCCCTCTCGTAGGCGTACAGCCTCTTCCTTATCTCCTCCCGGTAGGCGGCGGCGTCGGCCTCCAGGACCCGCGCCTTTTCTTCCGCCTCCTTCAGGATGGCGGCCGCTTTTTCATCCGCCGCCGCGACCTTGCGCGCCGCGTCCTGCTCGGCCTTCTCCCTCACCCTGGCGGCCGTCTCTTCGGCCGCCACCAGGGCCGCCCGGAGAAGGCCGTCCTGCTTCCGGTACGACTCGAGTTCGGCCTTTAACTCCGCGTTTTCCTTTTCGAGCACTTCTATGAGCGACCGGAGTTCTTTGATATGGGCGTCGACTTCCGCGGGGTCGTAGCCGCGGAAGGAGCGCTGGAATTGGGGTTTGTCGAGCTTGCCCACGAAACCCACCTCGCAGTCAGCGGTTTTAATGTTTTTAGTTTCGGGCCCAGGCGGCCACCTGCGGCCAGCTCTCCGGCGTCACCAGGGTCGCCGGGACGGTTCACCTTTGCCCTTAAAGTGAAGATGTTCGGGATCCCCTCGGAGGCGAGGACCCGGTCGGTGTCGGCGTTCCCGAAGCCGTAGGGGTAGGCGAAGTAGCGCACCTCCGTGCCGAGTTCCCGGTGCAGGACTTGTTTGCCGCTGGCTACATCGGAAGCGAAGAGGGGTTCTCTCCCGGGGAGGAGGAAAACGGGTTGCCCCGTTTCCCGGTCCAAGTAGTGGAGGTCGTGGGTGTGTAGCCCCACGGTGCAGAGCCCGCTCTCCGCCATCTCGCGGATCTGTTCCCAGGAGCACATGGTGAAGCCCTGCCATTTTTCCCCCACTCGGCTGGTGACGGGGAAGAGAAGGAAGGGTATACGCCTCTCCCTGAGGACGGGGAAGGCCTCCCGGTAGACGCTCAGGTCTCCGTTGTCGAAGGTCACCAGCACCAGCTTTCCGGGGATCCGCCCCTCGCCCTTAAGGTACCTTTCAGCCTCCCCAGGGGTCACAAAGCGGACCCCCTGCTCGCGCAGGTAGTCGAGCTGGGCGGCGAACTCCCGTGAGCTCACCGCGAAGCGGGAGAGCTCCGCCTCGGACGGCCACAGGAAGCGGCCCAAGCGTAAGAAGGCCGGGGGCAGGATGCGGTGGTAACACAGTACCACCAGCCCCTCCCCCTTCAGTTCCGCACCGTCTTCGGCGGCGCGCCCGCCCGCCGGGGCCCGGCGGCAACCTGCGGCAGAGGACGCCAGCAGTATTGATATTATGAGGAAATAGAAGACGGCCCTCAGCCTGCTCTGTCCCAACATTTGCCTGATCTGCCCTCGATGCAGTCGTCCCGGTTTAGCCCAGACTTGGTTTTGTCCTGAGTATGAGAGGCTGATTTCATTCCATCATTATTTTATTCTATCATTTTTTCATTCTCAATCAAGATTCTGACGTAAATTCGACCGCTTTCTCATTAGAATACCTGCCTCCACCCCGGAACCTAACCACGATCGCTCTCCCGCCCCGGCCCAGCCTCGCGACGCAGGCGCCCAACAGCCTCACGGCAGATCTGCGCACGGCGGGGGAGACCCCGGGGTCGGAAATAACCAGGCGGAGGAGCCCCGCCGCCGACCGGGCGTCGTGTTCCCGGATCAGGACGGCGGCCTCAGATAGCAGGCGTACGGCCGGGAGATCCCGCGGGTCCTTTTTGGAGCGGAACAGTGCAGACCTGCTCCTCTTCAGCACCGCCCCTCCCGCCGTCAGGACTGCCTCCGCCCACCCCGGCCGGGGGGCGCTCAGGGGCATCGGTTCCAGCCTGCGCTTGTTGCGGAGGTAGTAGCGACGGTAGTTGTACCGCGCCCACCACCGGAACCCCAGGAAGACCAACAGTGCCCACCCCGCGACCAGGGCCAAGGTGGAAGCGGTGGCCCAGGCGGCCCGGGGGACGAAGAGCTCCTGCCGCCACAGCCGGGCCAGGAGCACCCAGCCCACAGCGGCGGCCACCCACGCGGCCGCCGCGGCCAGGGCCGCCCACGCCGCGGCCGTAAGGGCCAGGACCGTGCGGGACGTCCCCTCGGAGAACTTCCGCCTTGGCGGCTTGTTGCCTGCGGCCAAGTATGGCATACCTACTTCCCCCATTCGTACTCTATCTCTGTTAATTGGTTCCCACGCCGGCAGAGAAAGTTAAAATAGCCTCATATACCGCCAAAACAGCTCCGTGTCCTCCGCGCACTCCTCGGCGTCCTCCAGCGCCACCAGGCCAGAAGCGGCCAGCCTGGCCAGGGAACGCTCCAGCGGGCATCTGCCCCCGTCGTTCCGGAGCACCGACACGGCCTGGATCCGGTCGCCATTACGAATGGCCAATTTGGCGGGGCGCACTACGGAATATACGCCGGCCGCGACGACGCGGCCTTCTTCCCTGTTGGACGGGACGGTCTTCTGGAACACCACGGCCCGTAGTGCCGAAGCGAGCCGTTGCAGGGCGGATGTGCCTCCGATCATGTCCGCCAAGGCGAACACCGCGTCCTCCAGGGAGCTTGACCTCACGGCGCAGAGCACGAGCTTCCCGGCCTCGGCGGCCGCGAGCACCGCATCCGCCGCCGCGCCGTCCTGGACGTCGCCCGCCACCACCACGTCGGCACCCGCCGCCACGGCGGACGCCACCCCCGCCGCGACGCTCTCGGTGTCCTCGCCGACTTCACGCTGGTCGACCACGGACAGGGCGTGGGAGTGGAGGTACTCGATGGGGTCTTCGACGGTGACTACATGCAGGGCCCTGGTACGGTTGATGCGGTCGGTAAGCGCAGTCAGAGTGGCGGTCTTGCCGCTCCCGGCCGGACCGGCCACTACGATCAACCCCTCCCGGGCTTCGGCCAATTTTAACAGTGCCTCGCGCGCCTCCGGTAGCGGTTCAAAAAGGGCGTCCAGATCGGGCACGCCGCGTCCCAGCGCGCGGACGCTTATGGCGGGGCACCCTCTCTGCCGGAAGACGGACACCCTGAACCTGGACAGGCCCGGTACGGAGAGGGCGAACCTCACTGTTCCCCGGTTCTCAAAGGTGTTCCGGTGCTGGTCCCGCGTTAAAAGTTCCGCCGTCAGGCTCTCAGCCAGCACAGGGGTCACGGGGTTCCGCCATTTAAGCTTTTCAGCTAAAAAGGCGGCGGCTTTTTCTTTCGCCCTTTCCGGCCCGGAAGAGGCCAAGTCGGGTAGCCGCCAAAGCTTCCCGTCCACCCGCAGGGTGGGCGGGGCACCTACGGTAAGGTGCACGCCGGACGCCCCTACTTCCACGACCAGATTCAGGAGTTCCTCTACTTTTCTTTCGCTACCAGCGGTCAGAAACACAAAATTTACACCTCCGCTTAAAAGTTTATTTTTGCCTTTTCATCCCACCCATTAAGAGGGGAGGACTTCCTCACGGCGGTTCTGTAAAAAAGAAGAAACCGGGCCCCTCCGCAGGGCATCCGGCCTCCCGGTAAAAACAGCTGTTTCACCGATTCAGCGATATGCAAAAACCAAAAAGGACAAGCCCCGGTTCTCTTTTATTTTAAACGGTTTCAACAATATCACACTTTATGTGATATAATATCACTAAAAATGTGATAAACAGGAGGAAACAAAAATGAGAGGATCCACTCTCTTTCCTCTAGGCGGACCAGTGCCCGAAGAGGATGTGGTCGACCGTGAGGATTTCTTGAATTCCCTCACTACAAGGCTACTTGAAGGGCAAAATATAATCCTGGCGGGTCCCCGCAGGATAGGAAAGACTTCCCTAGTTTTGGAAGTGCTGAGGAGGCTGAAGAGGGCAGGATGTTATACTTTATTCGTCGACCTCTTCCGCATCTCTACTAAACGTGAACTTGCTGAAGCGATTATCAATGCCTGCCTCGAAAACACAATGGGAACTAAGGGGGCACTCGAAAAGGCTCTTCACTATATTAAAGGCACTAGCGGTCCCGCCGGACTCAACCTAAAGCTAGGTAGTTTTGGGGTTGACATCCGTTTTCCAGGGAAGGCACAGGATGCAGATGCCTTACTCGACCGTGCGTTTGATTTACCCGAGAGGCTGGCAGAAAAACACAAGAGACAGGTCGTGGTAGCATTCGATGAATTCCAAGAAGCCCCGAGGGTTGGGGGCGAAGACATTTTCAAGAAGATGCGTTCTTACTTCCAGATGCATAGAAACGTGTCTTACTTGTTCCTCGGTTCCAAGGAAGATTTGATGAAGGCTATCTTTTCCGGGAGCAAGCAAGCCTTCTACAGGTTCGCGCTCGCCCTGCCGATACCACCGATCCCAAAAGGTTCGTGGGTCGAGTACATCGCTAAAAAATTTCATAGTGCTGGTGTCAAAGCCGACGAAGGGAGCATAGAGGAAATTGTGAGGCTCACGGGTGGCCACCCGCAGGACACCATGCTCGTCTGCTCGGAGACTTACCACTTCCTTCTTGAGGCTTCAGAAAAAACTCTTACACTTGAAGCCGTAAGGATTGGGTACGAACGTGCGTTCGGCATGCTGGCCCCTCTTTACGACAGGATGCTCGACGAGATCGGCGTGAACTCCCGCTCGTTGAAGGTATTGAAGAAGCTGGCCAAAGGCGAAAAAATCTACAACACTAAAGAAGCACACCCCAACGAAGTGAGGAGAGCATTAGGCGTACTCGTATCTAAAGGCATAATCCAGAAGGGCGGGCGTGGAAAATACGAGTTTAGCGAACCAATGTTTAAAGAGTATGTTTTGCGGGAATTTCTCTTTCCCCATCACGTATGACCGCGCCCGCCCGCGGTGCATGACACAATCGTACTAACGGCGCAATTCGGGCGCGGCGGCCGTGTGGACCTTTATTTCCACCACGCTCTGCCCCGTGGCCAACTTCCCGAACGGGCCGAGCTCAACCGGCACCGCGACTTCGGCCGCCACGCCGGGCTGCGTTATCGTCACCGTCTTCGCACCCGTAAAGTAAGAAAACGGGGTGGAAAGGGATCCCACCCGCTTCGCGTCGTCCGGGTAGTTCACGACGTAAAAGAACACTTCCCTGTAGTTCCCATCGACCAAACGTCCCCTTAGCGGGTCGTAGTTGGCCCTGAAGACGGCGTCGAAACTCGCCTTCGCCCTGCCCGGCACCACCACCATGCGCGGGCCGGAAGGGTCTGCCAGGGCGTCGGGGTCGATCTCCGCGGCGGCGGCCCTGACCGCCAGGTTCAGGGCGTGGCGGCAGGCCACCTTGGCGGCGTAGAGCCTCCCCAGGTCCCACGCCATGCTCAGCATGCAGATGAAGAGGGGGAAGAGGAAGGCGAAGAGCAGGACGGCGCTCCCCCGGCGGTCGCGGAATAACCGGGTCACTCGAAGAACACCTCGCTCTTCGCCACCGCGCTGGCCTGGAGGTAAAGCACGTCGCCGCCGAAGAACGCCCTGCCCAGGAACGCCAAAAGGGGCGACTCTATCTTGGCGGGGTAGATGATCCCCACCTGGATGGTCCCCCCTCGGTTGATCTTCGTCCCCGGCGGCGGCCCCCACACCACTATCTTGTCCGGGTTTTTATAGGGGGCCGTCGCGCTGGCATCGACCCCCAGGTCCTTCCCTCCTGGGGTCCACTGCTGGAGGTAGCTGGCCGCCGCGTTCCGGACCTCGGCGGAGAACTCCCCCCTTTTGGCGGCGTCGACCGCCGCCGACATGGCCGCGTAGTTGACCCCCGTCCAGGTGTACATCAGCATGCCGCCCCATATAACCGAAAAGAAAATGATGAAGATGAGGGGGAGGAACAGGACCGCCTCGACGGTGTAGCTCCCCCTCCTGTCGCGCAGGAACATCACGGAGTGCCCACCCCGCTCACTTTGTTCACTATCTCTTGGAGCTTCGCCTTCGTCGCATTGGTCAGGCTCACCACCGCCGCCCCCACCGCCAGGGTGAAGAGGGCGATCCAGAGCATGTTTTCCAAGATAGAGCTTCCGCTCTCGTCAGTTAATAGGGATATCAACTTCAGAAACATCGCGGAATTATACACCTCCTTTTGAGCGGATTTTCCGGAACTTTCAAAAAAAGAAAGTGGTGACGGTGTTCTCATCACCACTCCAGCGTTTTGATGTAGACTCTCTCTTTAATGTTTCCCTGGATGGTCAACGACAGGTTTACAGATTTCTCTACCCCGTTCTTAACCGCGACGACCCGCACGGTGTAGGTTCCGTTCCCCGGCCACACTCCCGGGGAGCCACCGTCGGGTATCAGGAATTCGTCCCAGTACCGGCGCAAAACGTCGTCCCACTGCAGGGTAAGTCGGGCACCGCTGGGCAGAACGGCATACGCTTGATCCGCTCGTATACGGCCGCTGTAGTCTACTCCCGATACGCTTGGATCGATCTGTACTGTACCTTGTAGAACCGGCCCAGCCGCCCAGGAAAACCAAGCTATGCCTTCCTGAACCGCATCGATCTTTAAAGTATACGTGCCGGGCTGAGAAGGAGCTACCACTTTCACGGGTACGACAACTTCCCCGCCCGGCGGAATACTCTGCGGCAGTTCCGTCCGCACGCCGTCCCAGATGACGCAGTTTCCACTCTGGTCGTACCAGTGGTACGAGATCCGGACGTGATTCCAATCTACGTAATTCGGCCCCTCCCAAACCGGAAACTCTGGGCTCATCTCATCGGATGTGAACTCACCCGCTCCGCTGAGGTTGCGCACGGGCACGTTCACCGTGAACTCCGCGCCGGGAGCTGTCGCGACCGGGAGAACCGCACTGCCGTAGCCTATTATGGGCAAATTCCGGGTTTCCCAAGATCCATCGGTATGAGCCACGATTTCCCCTTCGTAAGAAACCCGAACATCGAAACGGTCCACACCCTTACTGTAACTATTCCAAACATTTACGTGATACCAGTGGCCTCCTTGAGCAGTGAAGGTCAGGTCTCCCCCAAAAGCGCGGGCCACGCCCAGCACACCAGTCGTATAGTCGTCGATGTATACCGCGTCCGGCGGGTTGCCGCTGGCGTCCCTCACCCGCACCGCCACGGTCTGCGTGTAGGGAACGTAGAATTCAGGGAAGTAATGATGCGATACGCCATCTCCGCTCATGTAGGGCTGGTACGCAATCGTCCAGTGGCGGCCGACCTCCCGGACGCTGAGGAGCAGGCCGGCAGGACCGCCCCCGTTGCCCACCACGATCCTATACGGAACAACTCTCGGGTCAGGGTGGTCTCCGTCCGCCGCCTGCTCCCAGATGAAGGCGGCTTTTTTCAATCCTCCCCCTTTCAGGATCAGACTGCCGTCCTGGTAGAGGTGGAACCAGTTATCGGCAACGACTTCCGTCTGGTAGACACCCCAAGCACGGGCGTTCCAGGTCTTCCGGAACTCGGCGGTTTCGCCCATTAGTGCCTGCCAGTCGGAAGGCCGGATATCGCGCGGCCAAATCCACCAAGCACCTAGATCGGTAAAATCTGATCCCCTAGGTTGCCAAAAAGAAGGCCGGTCTTTATGTTGCACAAGCGTGCTCGCCGGATGGAATCCCTGTCCTCCACCCTCTTGGGCTCCGGTGTTGAGACCACTCTGCGATACGGTGGCATACACCCTCACCTTTTGCCCCCGCATCGCGGGATTCGGCTCCAGTGCCGCCTGTAGTTCGAAACCGACTTCGACGACGAAGTGTCTGACCTCGGAGGCGTTGCCCGCGTTGTCCACGGCCCGGATGTGCAGGTAGTACTTCCCCGGTGCCAGCGCGGCACTAATCCTCTCTTGGGTCAGGTTAACCGTAGTTCCGGGATCGGTACCGGGGTTCTGGTCCAGGACGTAGGCGTACCCCTTTACCCCCGTGGCGTAGGACACGGGACCAACCACCGCGGAGTTCAGGCGGTCGCCCGTTGTCTTGTTGATGGCTTGGACATAATAGTAATAGGTGTTACCGTTGTCGTTTGGCCGCTGCCAAGTGATTTCAACGCCGCCGGGCATGGGGCTGGTCTGGACCCCGGCCACCGGATCCGGCGGTGCCACGTCCTGCGCGGAGTGGTCGTCCCATGAAGTGCCGTCGGTCACCTGTGCCAAGTAGAAGAGGGTGTTGGCCATAATCTTCTGCTCATCCGGCGTGGCCGCGCAGTTGGAATGTCCGGTGTTTATCATCGCCGTGTTGGACCACGTTGTCAGGTAGAAGTTATTGGTACCTGGGGGATCATCCGGATCATCCGGTGGACCCGGATTCATCACGTAATCTGGCGCGCTACCTGGAGGAAATGTCTGCCACCCGTAAGTAGAACCCCCGTTGTACCCTACTTGGCTATCATTGGTGTACACCAGCCACACATCACCAAAAGCATACTGCGAAGTCGTGTGGGAAAATGGAACACTTAGCACCGCTCCCGGTTCGCCTATCTTCCACGGGTAGTTGGTCAAGAGCCCTTTCTTCACGATTTTGACTGTAGAACTACCAATCCAAGATGGATACGCATGATAGCTGGGATCTTTGTAATCTATTTCCCCTGTCGGTGCGTTCCAATAGTTCCAAGGGTGACCAACCTTTATGCGGAAGTACTTCCGCAACTTTCTAGTGTAGGTATTGATAGCAGCATCGCCAAACATCGTATCGTGTCCCGTGAGGTAGCCGCGCCCCGATCTGATGAACTCCTCCACCACAGGAAGGGAGTTGGCGTTAAGATCGTAGCCAGCGTTTACATCCCACGAACCATTGAAGATTACATCGTACTTCCAGCTCCCGTCCGGGTTCTTGAGGTACCCCACCGGGTTCGCGTTGAAATCAGGGATGGGCACCGCGTCCACGTCGATGAGGCCCATCCCATAGCCTTTAGGGTGTTCAGCGTTCGGTTCCTCCATCCACCTCTTGAGGCTCGCCGCCTTGGGCAGCGGGAACCTCTGCCCCTTCCAGTTGGTGAAGGTTATACTTTCCCCTACTGGCGG
>Ga0080004_1133853_pt1 | contig 14560 bp, 14 predicted proteins | sample WasSprMetagenome_FD_69207 | JGI IMG/M metagenome (GOLD analysis project Ga0080004, IMG submission 69207) | Sulfidic aquatic microbial communities from Washburn Spring, Yellowstone National Park, USA - WS (SPADES assembly) (version 2) | ecosystem: Environmental > Aquatic > Thermal springs > Hot... | reverse complement strand
TCACAATCTACCACCCACATTCACATTGAAACATCCCCTTTAACCTTTTCTAGCAACATATCTCCCATAATTCCTCAGGCAACTTTATCCTGAAGAAAAGCGCGCGCGCTTGAAGTGGACTTCGGAGACTTAAAAAATTAGCGAATGTCCCGCGCTCTCTTGCCATAACCTTTAGTATGTGGAATGTTGGTTTTTGATGGTAATTTAATTAGCGCGCGCTAATGGTAGTTGTCCACACCTATAATGAACGATTAAGCCTTCAATCCCTCTCCTCGAGTCTCTCAGATAGAGTAGAATAATTTTAACCTGCCAAGCCCCTTTTCCTCGGTGACCCTTCAATACGACTATCCCTCTTCCCCATACCCTTTATTCCTCTAGACAAGTATATATGAAGGCATTATAAAATTTCCATTACTTAACTTAGTAACATACCGAATATCTCCTTCTCGAAGAGTATATTTAATGATACGCAAAAATAAACACGCTAGTAATAATTCTCGACATTACTTTCAGATAGAAAAACAGAAGTCCCCATCAAGGTTTATTTTCTCGTAGAACGAATATAGTTTATGGAAATCAAGACTCAGGGCAAGCTTTATTAATATATTTTGTCTTTAAATCATTCTAGCTATTGAATCATGAAATCAACCTACGGTAAATCACCATTAACTTAGATACAAACGCGTCCCAGGACATTTCCCTCTTTAATTTCTCGAAACCTTTTTCGCCTAGTTTTCGGCGTAAGTCGTCGTTTTTTAAGAGATAAACTATGGCACTCGCCAGCTCTGTGGGATTACGGGGTTCTACGAGAAGCCCTGATTCGCCGTGTTGTATTACTTCGTCAAAGCCGCCGACTCTGGTAGCAACTATGGGCTTCTTGAAGGCGTATGCAACAGGGATTATCCCACTCACTGTTCCAGTTACGTATGGCAAGACTATGATTTTTGATTTTATAATTAAGATCGAGCCTTCCTCGTAGTCTACGAATTTATTTATTAGGAGGAACTTGTCTTTATTATGAATTAGATGATAATACTTTTCTTGTCCTCTGCCAGCGATAACTATTTTAGCTGTGGAATTTCAGCGGTTATGAATGGTTCAGCTAGGATGAGGTATTCCAGGCCTTTATAATCCTCGACGTTGCCGAAGAAGAGAACCCAATCCTCCTCTTTCCACTGGTTGCTTTGCGGTATTGTGAAGCAAGGTACATCCCACTCTTTCGTAAACGTGAAGACTTTAGTAGGAGGCACTTTATGAACAGCTATTATTAGGTGCTTCAACGTCTCGGTATCAGTAATTATGGCTGATGACAAAAGGATCTCGAGCCTGGTCTCAAGCCACATCAATCTACGATTTTTTATTCCCATTCTCGGAACAGGCTCCATTACAACACTAACAATACGAACACCAAACAATAACTTACTTAAGAAAGCTATGGGAATAAAGACAAGCCCAAGTTTACCACCGCCTGTGTAAAGCTGTATTATGTTGGGTCCAAAACGAAAAATCGCAATAAGAGAAGTAATAAAAGAGCCCCAGCGCGAGCTTAGGAAGATGACCCTGCTATTTCCACCGGGTCTCACAAGATAGTCTACACAGTGTTTGTATAGGCTTGAGGGATTTAGAGTGATCACTAAGGTAGAGACGCCCTTAGACTCAAGGCGCTTACCAACTTCATTAGCAACAAACACATAGGGCGTAATAATACATACTCGGAGTGAGCTCTCACTATTTACAATTCTTGTTTTGTTTGCGTGGTTATTTGCACTGGGAGAATTAACCATCGTTCTCGCTTTGCTAAAAAATCGTTTACATTCTGTAGCTAGGGAAGGTTGCCGTTCTAACCCTCCACTCCTGAACTTTATCAAGAAACAAGTAGACCTCGCCACTGGGAAACTCCTCTCTCGCCATCTCGGCCAGCCTCCTAGCATCAATCCTCCTCACCTGAAACTCGTCGAACGAAACATAGAGGGCCTGCTTCTCAGAGTCCAGCAAGCCTCTAGCATACCTCAACATTAGCGCGCGGCAGGAAATAACCAACCTTCTCAGCGCGTGTCCCCTGCTCGCTTCTACTATCTAAACTTCGATGACTCTGTTTTATTCGTCGTGGTTGATTACTACTTGGCCATAGTCCACAACGTGGCATATTTAGCGCTCCCAACATAGCTCCTATGCTTAGCGTTTGGAGGATAGCGATACAGTCCTCGAATGATACTATGCATGTTTAATTCCCGAACTTAAGGAAAGCGCACACTTGCGGTAAATAGCAGAGTTAAAGCTTAGAATGGAGAAGTAACTGTTTACCATGAGATTTTTTGTTTCATAGCTTCTTCATATATCTTATCAGTGTTCCAGTATTGCCAGTTCCCCCACCTACCAAATGTCAGTATGCCCTTTTGTGCTAGTTCTTGTGAGATGATGTCTACGTCTTCCCTGTGTGTTAGCGTGTAGATGGGGTAGCCGTACTTATGAAGATATGCCTTAACAACATCTACTTCGTTCTCCTTTACTACGCCGATTTCCATTAAGTCATAAACAACTCTCGACTTTATTTCTTCGAGGTCGATTTCCCAGGTGGGCGGAATGGTTACATCGGCTTCAATCACGGCTCTACCTGGCGATAAATCTTCGCCATAGTTCGAAATCCAGGCGTACCTGTGAAAGACTATCCGTTTATCTGGCACGTAAATCCAGTGTTGCTTGGGAGCCTGTTTTCTAAGACCCAACCCTACGACTACAACGGAGTTATAGTCGAGTCTTTCAGAGACCTTTCTAGCTTCGTCCGAGAGATCAAATATAGATGGCGCATCCTTTAAAGGCAATGTACTGATAACTCTATCAGCCTTTAAGATACCATTTATAAGGTATCCGCTTGATGAAGACTTGACTTCTCTAACCTCCATTTTGAGAAACCTTACACCAAGAGACTCAGCATGGTTGCGTGCAGCCTCCCACTGCTTTCTTATACCGCCCTTCCTTGGATAGTAAAACAATGCATTCTCCTTATAACCGATAGTCGGTAAACCAGCTACGGCTTTTACAATGTCTTCCAAGGAAGGTACCGGTAATCTACCAGGGATAAAAACCCAGTCAGCGGATATTTTGTCGAGGGGTCTCTTCCAGATCTTCTCGTTATACGGGATCAAGTAGTCCTCAGCCACCTCTCTTCCAAAAATCTGAAGAATCCAGTCCTTGAAATTAGCCGGTTTTTCACCCGTGTACTCCATTAAGGCCTTGATAAGGGACAAACCATATCGAGCCCTTTTCTCCGGCGGAAGAACGTATATACCGTTTTCAAATGGGTACGGAATAAACGTGCCATCAAGAAAAACGTAAGACGCTCTCTCCCTAGCAATCCATTCACCCCCCATAGAAATTATGCCTTCAATTACATCACGCCTCCTACTAAAGACCACATGAGTTCCGCCAACATCAAACAAGTAGCCATTAGCAACTTCACTATTGAGGAGCCCGCCGCTGAAATCTTTGTCAACACATATAACATCGGCTGATGAATATAGAGTTTTCACTCTAATAGACGTTAATAATCCAGACCAGCCACCAGCAAGAACAGCTATAGTAACCACGATGATCACTTTTTATCTCGCATTTTTCTACATAACCTATCTTTGAGTAGATTGCTCGCAAACTTCTTACGGATAAGCGGTGACAGTAAGGCTAAGCCTGTCATTTTAAGGAGGCTTAAGCGTAGATATGGAAAGCAATTCATTATATATTTACAAGATGTTGAAAGTATATGGAAATAACCGGCATTATACTTGAATGCGCATTCATAGATATTATTTAATAGGTATATCTGGAGCAATTGCTCTAAGTACGTTTTAAGAATGATTTTCTTTATATGTTTATCACTTATGGCTTCCAATAGGAGAGAATCATCATGAGCATATTTATTCCAAGTGCAAACAAGTTTTGGTAGTTTCTCACATGTAAGTAACTGCGAGTGCCCGCTTCCTATTCTATAGCTTGTTAATTTCTCCGGGATGTAGAGGACATTACCCTCTAGTAAAGCCAATACAAATATGGCAAAGTCTGCATGAAGTTTTAACTGAAATAAAAGTTCCTTGTATTTTCTCAGTAACGTCGTTTTTATGGCAAATGTGGAAGGCCATACATGATAGGGGTAAGAAAGATGATGAAACCATGCTTTTTCTCGACTAATAACAAGTGAATTAACAGGTTGTTTATCAAGAACATTTATAGGCCTAGACTCTTCGTCTATAAAGTCTGCTGCGTGCTTGACAAGCGGATATCCACTACAGTATTTTTCGATGACTTCCAGTTTGTTTGGCTTAAATACATCATCATCCTCTAGCGGCAGAATATAATCTGTTCCTGCCACCTCTCCTATCCTCGCGTAAGTAGCTGGTAGAGATAAATGCGGCTCTTCGTAGATGTCTGCTTTCACCTCATATTTCTCTAATATTTTTTTCACTAGTCCTTCATTGTCCGTAAAGACTACAACATTATCAGGTTGTCTTGTCTGAGAAGCAATAGACCTGACTGCCTCGTCCAAGAATTTATACCGACCATACACAATTATCCCTACACTCAGAGAAGCCATAGAACCCCTCTTATTTTATGTGTATAATACATTTTTATAATAATTTATATAGTTATATAGAAAGAAATAAAGCATAATACTTATTGTTGTAAATCATTGAAGTTTCTGATTCAAGTATCTCAAATAGTTTTTCATAGTAACTTTTTAATCCTATTCTACCTGAAAGTCTATCAGTTAAATATAATGGTATAACACCACTTTTCACCTGGTTAACTAAACTTTTGATCATTTCAGTAGCTTCATCAGGATCAGGACTTAGAGAAATAAAACCATGCCGAGGTATCTTACTTGTATTCCAAAGAAGATCTGCGTAGCCAAAAGTTGTAAATGGAGACAGTGTGATAAATTTTATTGTTCCAGTCCCAAAAATAGCCACAAAATGGATAGCATTATAATCATATATTGAGATAGGTATAAAACCTGAAAACCTATATTCTTCTCCATAATACCTCATTGTTGGGGCTAGAGGAACGAGATTATAATTAAACATATAACCCAAAATAATTAATAATGACAATAAGAAAGCCAGAAAATTCCTAAAAAGTTTACGCGGAAGCTTTTGAATAAAAATAGTGAAAAAATAGAATGTTGTAGTTATTAAAGGTATTTGTAATAACGGTAACATCCTCACAATACCACCTTCTAAACTTCCTACTCCCGAATATCCGGGTATATACATAACAAGACTTGATAAGAATAATATTACAAGTGCTCTTATATTAAGAGCAATTACAGCTTTATCATTAAGGGTTCTTACTACCAACAGCAAGCTAATTACTAAACAGAGAAATACTATAATCCCAATATACGTTATCTTTGTTTGTGTGGCCACAAAGTATCTCACGAGATCGATTAAAGAAATGTCTTTATGCCTCTCTATAGCTTCTGCACCCTCTTTGAGCTCACGAAGATACATAGTTGCAATCATCTTAATAGCGTTGGTAATACCGCTATGAACTAATAAGACATCATAAAAGAACTCGTACGTCAAAAAGGCAAAAATAGAGATTACTATTGCTGTCTTCAGTGTTGAAGAAATTTTTAACACGTTAATCTTGAGGGATAATATGATCAACAAACCAAAATAGAAGGTAACAATGATAGCTGTACTAAAGTGTGTTAAAAGAAGAGCCAAATACACTATAAGAAACGCTATTATAGAAATCCTCTTATTTAGAGTGCAGAATGATCCCATCTCTGTAACATAGGTCATAATACAGTAAAAAAGGAAGGCAGTATAGAGGTAAGCTATAAATGTTCCTGAAAATGCAGGACAAAAGTATATTACAGAGATGAGAGTTGTTATCACAAGAAATAGCATAAAAAAATAGGTGACATTACTATGAAAACTGCTATAGAGAGAGCCTTCCTTACTTATAATTTTAGCTAAAATTAGCAACATAAATGTGACATAGCCTATATAATTCAATAGTAAAACGACGTTCATGCTATAATCAAGTGTAATTGCCGTTACAATATGTAATATTGCTGGAGTTAATCCGTTACCTGGATGAAAAACATATCCTCCTCCAAGTACAGAGGAATAGTAGAGTTTATCCAAAGGTGCAACATGGCTATGCCTTACTATCCATAGTGCAAATGAATAATGTGCTAAGGCATCATATCGACTTGCTAGACTTATCGCATTGACGTATTTTAACAACGGAGTGAAGATGATAAGGGTTATCATTATGATGTTAAAGAAAAGACTGCTAGAGATAATATCATTGAAAAGGATAAACGAAAGAATAATTAGAAGCAACATCAGTGCCGTAAACTCTACAAATATACCCTTCAAAACCCATTCATCTGCAAAAGATGTGTTTATAGACTTTACGTTTATTAAGTAAAGAATTAGACTTATTATTATACTTAATATGATGAAGAAATCAACAATATCAATATTTCTCTTACATGTTTTTAGGGGCATAATAACATACCTCTTACATTTGCTCTTTATTTAAATTCTACGTTTCATTAAATATTTAAAATATTTTTCTCTAAGGCTTCATTAGAAGATTTTAATTTATAAAGTAAATACTTAGTGTTGGCATCGAAATAGGATGAAAAATGAAATATATTTTGCCGGGAATCATTGCACAAAAATAGGTGCATAATTTTTTCGTAAAGCTCTCCTGATGATTCTGGCTTAAACATAAATTCTCTTAGCCTATCAGAAATAATGAGCTCGAGGACACCACCTACTTTGGATGCTATTGGAATGGTCTGGGTTAACATAGCCTCCATAACAACATATGGAAGTGGTTCTTCCCATATTGATGGAAATAGTAAGGCCCATGCTCGTCTATACAAATTTAGTACCTCCGCGTAAGGTATTCTACCTGTAAGGTAGATGACATTACCATAAAGCTTGTTTATTTTCGATATAACGTGCTGTGTTTGATTACTATATTTATTTGTAAATATGAACTTTGCTTTTACTCTCTCTCTTAGAGCCAACTCTATGGCTTGCATGAGTATGCAGAAACCCTTGAGGCAACTCTCGCCTCCAGTGTATAGAAAAACCGGTGTTTCAGCCAGTTCTTTCTTTATCCTAGGAATTGGGGGTGGAGGATTATAGACCACTATGAGATTATCTCTTAACTGAGGTAACGCTTTCGCTAATAGCTCGGCGTGTCGCTTCGACACGGCTATTACAGTATCTGCCTCACTCACCCATTTTGCTATTAGGGGGGTGCGCAGTATCTCGCCTACATTGAGGAGTAGTGATTTCATGTTTCTACGCTCAAAGTATTTCACTCTAAAACTCTCAATTATCAGCCTTGATACGGCAGGGTTATCAGCTTGACTAGCAAGTATGACAGAAGTTGGTGACACAGGTCTATAGTCGTGGAGGTGTACTATAACCCTCTTACCTAGCCTCTTGGCAACGGGTATAAATGAATAAGCGTAGACGTCGTAGACTACATCGTGTTTCTCTATGAGCTTACCATACCTGTTCTCTACGAGCCTCGGTATGGAAAACTTCTTCTCCACGAGCTTCACAAAAGGATCAACAATAAACCTAACACCAGGTACAACCTCGGGATTCCTAGTTCCAGTCAACACGGTTATATCAAATCTTCCGGTCTGAGAAAGGAGTTTAACAATTAAGTGAGTGGCTAGTGTCCCGCCAGAGCCTTCAGGCCAATAAGTAGGGATGACAACAAGAACGCTCTTCATGAAGTTCACGCAGGTGTTTTATCGATGTACCATTTATGTGCTGAAAGTATTCTGATATATTCATTCTATGAACGCAAGAGCAATAGTATCGCCTGAGCTTCCGCTCTGGCCGCTTTTTCCCATGAGGAGTGTAGTTTTAGCAGAGTTTTGGTATACTCGTCTGGTTCTACATTTCTATAAAACCAACGAATTGCACCCTCAGCTAGCGAGATTATATCCCCTTTCTTCACTACATACACCATACTACTACATGAATACATATACCTAATTGCTGGGATATCATAAGCTACAACTCCAAGCCCTAGGGCAAGGGCTTCGAGAACCGTTAATGAGAATGAATCTCGGTAGGATGGGTAGATGAGCACGTGGTGCCTTACTACCTCTCGATATAGTTTCTCTGTTGGCAGGTATCCCAGGTAGTCTACGTTTCTATGCTCAGCGATATATTTGCTTACAGTAGCGAGGGTTTCGTGGTTCTCTGGCATGCCGATCAGGGTTAATCTAGCCCTGGGCTCTTTCTGCGAAATTATACTCCACGCGCGTAAAAGGTCTACTAACCCCTTCTCCCGGCTTAACCTCCCGAAGTAAACAGCCGAGTGTTGTTCTACCTGGCTCTCGGATTTATCAATAGTGTAGAGGGCTGAGTCTAGTGCTAGTGCTGGGATGAGCACTCTGAGGTTCCTCGTTATGCTCGTTATGAACGGGGATTCGACAATTGGTTGAGGTGAAACGGCGAGTATGCCAAGTATTTTAGACCTAATATTGTAGAGAATACTTTTTCCAACAAAACTTTTAACATCTAATTGCATTAATAGAATTGCTCCCTTAGCATACCTGTATAGGAAACCCATAACAGCCAATGCATCGACTGTTTCATGGTGCGAATATACAATTAACTTCTCGCTACTGCTGTGGCCATAGTATTGCCCCACTTGATTCCAAGCGATTCTCTCAAATATCGGCATAAGAGCCTCTCTATTCCTCTCGATAATGAATAGGTTTATTGAAGCCTCTCTCCTAACATTAAATTGCTGCAACGCAAGAAGTTTTGTGTTGAGAGATAGAAAAGTGCTTAGTGCCTTCTCATTGATGTGGAGAGTGTAGTGCGACTCTTTCTCGATAGTTTGTAACGTCTCTACTACCCTGTGTAGAGCTTTTTCGAGGCAATCTTTATAATCTACCGTCTTTCCTCTACATGTTTCCTGCAGGAAGAACTTTAACGCTGTTCTAATTGCATTTGCGGGGATATAGAGCTCTACTTCAAATCCCTCATTATAGAGCTCTCTGCTTAGATATGGTAATACGAAATATGATCTCCTATAACCTCCTACGCCGATGTTAAATGGCATTGATACTAGTATTATCCTCCGGGTCATTAGATAAGTCTCCTAGATGTAGTTATAGAGTTATACCTGAATGCAGTCACTCTTTTGAAGTAGTAGTAGTACGTTTTGCAATGTCGTAGAAGGGTGAGAGTATGTTGTATTGACATAGTTTAGCTTGAGGGTTTTCGCGATCTTGTCGTAGTAAATCCACATTTTCTTTATCAAGAACTCTTCATCTGGTTTCCTCTTCGCGAGAACTTCGGGAGACGCCGTAACGTAGACTGTACACTTAGAGTACCTAAGTATGGACAGGATATAAGGTCTAAACCTACCTAAACTAGTAGTGTTTAATGTGTCCTTAAATGATGTCATCACCCAAACGAGCGCGTCGAGAATAGATCTTTCGCTCACTACTACGTATCTTATCCTGAGAAGCACGTAGTACCAGAGAATCAGTGGAATTAACGAGAGAAATTCTAGGTATATCCACAATCCTATTAGTCTCCTCGGTACTCTAACCCTATAGTAGTGTATATCGGATCCCTTCAATTTTAGGATATCTCTTAGAAATAACACAAGTATATAGGCGAATATATGTGTTCCTCTTATGCGGGCTAATTTGACTCTATAGCCCATCTTCTCGAGATGCTTCTTCAGCATTAAAGCCATTGTGGTTTTCCCCGCTCCATCAGGTCCAGTGAAAAGTACTAGGGGTTTAAGCATGTTTAACTCGTCACCATATCACGAATTAGTGACTTAAGGATCGCTATTCCATCTCCCCTAGGGTCGTTTACTCTAAAGAATAGAACACGTGAATACTTTCTTAGGTTACTCGCCAAGACGATACTCCCGGTGGTTCTATAGAGGAAATGATCGTAGTCGAATATTCTACTACGCTCCCGGCCACGCCATAGCTCCATGGTAATCAACGGATTTGAAGCTATGAGGACGACTAACGTGGGCTTGAATTTCTTGAGAGACTTTATTGTGTGAGAGATTGCTACTTTATAGAAAAGACTATAGATCGCCCTTGCTAAGCTATTTTTCTCTATGCATAGCCTATTGGCGAAGTATTCGTAGTCCACGATAGCATTTGGATAATACTCATCTATCAGGATAACAGTACTCCTCTCTCTCATCGAAGATAGCATAGTTCGAAGAAGTGTAGCTGCACACTTTAATGGTATGAATAGTGCGTCGAGGAGCATCATTAACGGCAGGTATTTACAGAATAGACGGGGGTTGTTAAATCGGAGAGTTAAATAGTAGTTTCCAATATACCTATATCGCGAAGATGCAACGATAAACCTTGTTACCAAATATGCGAATCCGTGATTAATATTCACTCCTATAGATACGGTATTGAATCCCCTAGATCGCAAAATACCGGCAAGCCTCCTTATGATTGTCGTTTTGCCGGTGCAGAAAGAGCCTAGGAATAGGTAGGCCGGCATTCCTCTCTACTCCTCGAAGCGCTTGACTGTGGGCTTGTAGCCCATAGTGTAGTAAACAAAGGCGTCGATGCCCTTGCCTCTGGGAAGACTCACGACCTCTCCCAGTACTTTACCTAGGGACTCCCTCCTCACTCTGCTGAAGATTGAGTGGAAGTAAGAGAGAGCTATTGTCGACAGCATTGGCCTGGCGTAGTATCTGCGTAGAGTTGCGGAGGAAACTACTTTCTGCCACGTAGATAGCCTATGTGAGACGCGCGGATTTATGACGCTACTATAGTACAGCATAGATAGTAACGGTACCTTCAACCCTAGCTTTTTAGCTTCTTCAATTAATACTTCTTCGTTACCTATGTACTTCTTGAGTACTACCTCAAGCTCCAATACATCAGAGAGTATTATATATAAATCCTTCATAACTTTATGTGACGCTGTAATCAGCACAGAGTCCACAGGCGACGGCACCTTTACACCATCTAGCAACACGGCTCTCTCGAAAACCAATTTCTTAGGATAGTATTCGTAGTCGGCTGCAGCTATGTTAGTGTGAATCTCTACATCGACTACTACCCCGTTAACAACGCGCCTCCATAAATCTTGCTTCAACCCGGGCTTTGCGAGGTAATATCCCACTTTCCTCATGATGTGTGAGACCTTCTCGAGATCTTCCTTCGAAGCGATGAGCAGGTCTATATCTGAGACGTCCTTCGGGAAGCTGCTAATCGTCTTAATCACAACCGCGTCAACACCTCCATCGGCGAGGTTCTCGTATATATTTCGCGCTTCATTAACGTATATAAGGTATCTTCGAATTCTCTGCAGAGTCAGATCGTTAACCTCTGAATAGCATTTTTGCATAAGTAACCCTAGCGCCACTACCAGTTTATTTAACCTCAGAAACTCCAGGTCTCTAGTGAGCAAGTAAGATGCCAGCTCCCGGAATAGTTTACCAGGACATTTTTCCTCCACGAAGAAGTCATGTAATGCGGCAGCAACATACTTCACAACACTATAGTAGTCCATCATAGAGCTCCCGCACCTTTTAAAGGTCTCTTTTCTTTGTGTAGCTCACCACACTTCGTGAATCTTCCCTAGAAAACTCTTCCTTGTTCCCCGACCACGCGCGTTCACATCGTCTGAGACGTTTGCAACTCGCGTTGAACTCTCTCTACTCCGTAGTCTCTCTTAGGCACCTATTGTGCAAGCCGGCTAAGTATAGGGTCTTGTTCACTAGAAGCTCACGCACGAGCTGCTCATCATAACCCTTGATTCTCCAGCTAGGATTTCGAGGAGAGCAGCCCGAGAGAGCTTCATCGCGCTGCGGCTTTCAACGTTTCCTCGAGGCTCCGCTTTAGCTCGGCGAGCGCTTCATCACACGTGAGGACTTCCTGGCTTCGCCGCCCCCCTTTCCACTCGCTAACGAGCCTCCCCACGGTTTCCTCGAACTCTTTCTCGTTCCTTACTAGGTATATTTTAGACTTTACTTGTTTGAGGTTTATTCCCGCTAGGGCCTGCGGGCTCGCGACGATGTCGAGTCCCGCCGCCATGTAAGCCAGGGTTTTGAGGAAGGTGCCGGCCGCGTGGCTGAAGACGGGGGCGAGCCCGTAGTCGGCTGTCGCCAGCAGCTCTTTGAGCTTCTCGTGGGGGAGCGTGCCGAGGAGCTTGATGCCGGGGTTTTTCGCGAGCTTCGCCATGTCGAGCCAAGGCCCCGTAATGAATACCTCGAACTTGCTTGGCGGCATATCGTTGAACACTTTTATCGTGAGCTTCACCGCATCTTCGTTGGTTTTCCCTCTCCCCCCGGCGAGCAGCACGAACCTCGGTTTTTCGAAGTTGGTGCGCCTTGCCCTCAGCTGAGCATGCTCTTCGCGGCTTTCGTAGCATAGGGGGTAGGGGTTGGGGATTACCGTGGCGCTGCGCAGCTTGAACATCCTTTCTGCGTTCTCCAGGTCGACTGTTGAGGGGTAGACGACGTGGTTCGAGGCTTTCAGCTGGAGCTTGTGGAGGGCTAGGTACAGGCCGTATTTCGCCAGTTCAAGCGCGTTTCTGCGCGAACGCAGGTAGAGGGTTTGCACGTAATTGGAGAGTGGGTCGTAGATTATCGTGCTCTTCGCCCCGTGAAACTTGGAGAAAAGGGAGAAAAGCGTCATGGAGCCGAACACGTACAGCGTTTCGGCGCGTTTCGCGTGGTGGGCCAGCTTTGCGGTCGCTATGAGTTCGTCAATGTAGTGCGTGAGCTTGATGAGGGGGTTGAGGTCCTCGCTCCGCTTCCAACAGGTGAGTTTCGAAACCATCCTGTAGAGTTTCCTCGGGAGGGCGACGTAGGTTGCGCCGTCTGCGCGCACTACCGTGGGGACGTCCACGTGCTGGCTGAGGTTGTACGCTGCTGTCGCGCTGTCCATTTGGCTCAGGAGCTTGCATATGGTGTGTATCCTCACGTCGTCCCCGGATTTCATCGCCCAGGGTGCCCCGTAGTACGCGTATATCAGCGGCATAGGGCTTTGAGCAGCCCCTCGTACTGGGCTGCTAGCGTGTCCCAGGAGAACTTGTTTCGCACCTGCTCCGAAGCCTTTAGGAGCTTCTCCCTCAGCGCGTCGCTGTGCCGCAGCAGCTTGAGCGCGATCTCTTCGAGCTCGCTTTCGCTGCTGTAGTAGTGGACGGGTGCTCCGCGGAACCAGAGCTTGAACTCCGGTATGTCCGTGGTCGCGACCGGTTTTGCGCAGGCGAGCGTTTCGAGGATCTTTAGGGGCGTGCCGTAGTTTTTCGCGACCTTCTTGTAGGGCGCCACGACGAGGTCGGCTGCGTTTACGAAGAGCGGTATCTTCTCGTAGGGTTGGGGCGGCAGCAGCACAAGGCTCTTGCCGAGCCCGTGCTCCACCGCTGCGCGGATGAGCGCACGCCGCACCGCTGGGTTGTGGGAGACGCCGACCAGCACTAGGGCCACGTTGCCGAGCGCGCTTCGCAGCTTTTTCGTGAGCTTTAGCAGCGTCTCGAAGCTGAGCCATGCGTCGATCGAGCCGTAGTAAAGCAGCACGTGGTCGAAGCCTTCGAGCCCCACGGCTCTGCGGGCTGCTTCGCAGTCCATGGGCTTGAACAGCTCTGGGTCGACTCCGTTCGGTATCACGGCCACCTTGCTACTACCGCCGACGATGCTTGCGACTATTTCGCGCAGCGTGAAGCACACGGTTACCACAAGGTCGCTCGTGCGCAGGTTGCGCGCTACTATAGCGTAAACCACCTTGTGGCTAATCGGGTAGAGGGGTGTGCCTGCGTAGTAGGCGGACGCCGACTCCGGGAAGTGGTCCAGGTAGTCGTACACGAGCGGGACGCCGCGCTTCTTCGCGAGTTGGGCGGCGAGTAGGCTGGGTACGATGTTCGCGTGGATCACTACGTCGACGTCGCTTAGCACTTTGGTTAGCGCGCACCCCATCGCTGGCGCGTTCGCTACGTAGTAAAGCCCTAGGTTCCCGTCGCCCAGCAGCGGTTTGTACGAGACCTCCACGCACTTCACGCTGCGCATCTTTTCCCCGTTGGCTAAGGGGTGCTTAGGATAGGATAGCAGGAATATATTGTGCTTTTCAGCGAACCTTTTCCCCAGGTGATAGAGCCTATTGGGGATGGGATGTCTCAGCAAATCATTTGGAGGTATTATCAATATATTCAGTTTATCCATACCCGCTTATTCCTAACCTTCCCTCTGCCGGTCAGCCACTCGACCGCGGCGAGTGCCGCTACTCACCTCGAGGTCGAGGGCGGGTTCGGGCAGCTTGAGCTGTTCGAAGAAGATTCTGCTCATCTCGTAGTCGTAGTGCTGGCCGCTCCACACGAAGACGTAGTCGACCCCCGCCTCCTCCAGCCCCCAGATGACGGGGGCGAGCTTGATCGCTTCGGGCCTCGTCCCCCCGACGATCATTACGGGGCCTTTACCGGCCATCGGCCCGCCCGCGGACCGCTTTCTCGGAGCCCCAGGCGCGCTCGGCCGCGGTGACCGCCAGCGTGGTTGCCGCCAGCGCGAG
>Ga0080004_1075032_pt1 | contig 14560 bp, 16 predicted proteins | sample WasSprMetagenome_FD_69207 | JGI IMG/M metagenome (GOLD analysis project Ga0080004, IMG submission 69207) | Sulfidic aquatic microbial communities from Washburn Spring, Yellowstone National Park, USA - WS (SPADES assembly) (version 2) | ecosystem: Environmental > Aquatic > Thermal springs > Hot... | reverse complement strand
CCTCTCAAGTACAATGCCAATAGCGTAAGCCCTACCACCAACCCTAACCTCCTCACTAACCCTAGCCAAAAGCCTAGAAGCATTATTAACCCACACCCTAAGCTCTTCAACACTAAGAGCAGATATGTTGGCTTTTAACAGGTTTTGAATCTCATTTCTAAGCTCAGTAGATATGTTGAGAGCCAGGCTTCTGTTAAGCATTTCGTAAAGCGCTTTAGCTCTTGCAAACAGAACTGCCTGTGCCTGGGGCTCTCCCTCACTAGCCACTGGAATAGCTACAGATGCTAGTGGCACTAGTAGCAGAGCTAGCATTGCTACTGCAAGGGTTTTGAGGCTCGCCATCTACACTTCACCTCAGGAAATAGCTATAGTACTAGAGCTTTATTAAGAATGCCGTGGAACAGCTGTTTCATATTCGTGAAACAAAACATAAACGAGTTGAGTGAGTAGTACAGCACCTGCAAAGCTTTTATAGAACTCACAACACCTCTTCCATCTAGGTGTGCACAAAATGCGCTTGTGTACAGCCATAGTTTTAGTGCTGTTAACCTTGTCAGTAGCTGCTCTGCTATTTGCACATGCTCAAGCAGCTTTGCAGAGTATTGTTGTGGATGAAAGTGGCGTTGCTACTGTGACAATTACTGCTACTGTTGATGCTGGTGTAACAGAGGTTGTGTTACCTGTAAGCCCTATTGCCACTTCCATAGACGTTAGCTCTAGTGTCTCAGGAGTTGAGTGGATTTATGAAAACAACACTCTGTACATAGCTTCGCCAGAGAGGACATCAGTAGTTGTGAAGTACATAGCTAATGCCAGTATTAAAGACGGTGCAATAGCAATTGATGTGAAGACTAATAGCAGTGTAAAACTTGAAGTAGCACCAACAATACTACTACTAACACTACCAGAAAGAATTATCAACATGTCAGCACTGCCAGGAGGCTGGCTAGAGATAGTATTCATAGGCCCGGCAACAATAACATACACAGTAATACAGCCAACAAAAACCACAACAACCCCAATAACCTCGCCAACAACGCCGCCTAGCCCTACACCAACAACACCTCCTACAACCACACCTGCTACATCATCACCAGTAACACCGACTCAAACAACCATACCAGCACGACCAGCAATACCTGTAGAAATTGTGGTAATAGCAATAATAGTCATAGTGATTGTCGTTATTTTAGTATTGGCGCTTAAAAGGCGCTAAAGTCTCACAAGGTTTTGCACAGAATCTTTGCAACCTTCATCTAAAGTTTTTCACTTCCTTTAGGCTTCACATATCTAGTATCTTCTCTTACCTCGTGATATCTGTTATGAGTAGTGTTGTACATGTTGCTATAAGGAGTAGAAGTACTATGGTCTCTATTACTTCTCTAGCTAGCCTGTTCCTAATTCTGCGTTCGCAAAGCAGTACTATGCCTGCTGAGCTGTGTAGCATTGCTAGAACTGTTGTTGCTATTCTGAGCACTTTATCTGTGTGTAGTGCTGTTGGGTTTGGAAATAGCCTTAGCTTATCGGGGTAGAGCATTTGGTATCCTGTTAAAATGTATATGGCTGCGAGTAGGAGTAGGGGAATGGATGTTGCCTCAGCTAAAACAAGTGCTGCATATGCTTTAGCTAATCGCATGAGCTAACCCCTTCTACTCTCTATAAACCTTGCTACATCATCAAAAGAAGTTCTGTATGGTGCTATTGGAACTCCAACAGGTACTATGTATAGCGGCACTTCGTTTGGCTGAAGACCTGCAACACTAGAGACCTGATCATCGTAAAAAGCTCCTACAACAACTGTTCCTAGCCCAAGGGCTGTTGCCATTAGGTATATGTTTTGCCCTGCGTGACCAGCCTCCATAGGCACGTACCTAACCCTACCTCTTTCACCATACCTAGCAGTAGTTCTTTCAAAAACAGCAGCAATAACTATGTTTACAGGTGCTCTACCAACCCACTCCTGCCCCAGGGCAGCTTCCTGAAGCTCCTTCCTAACATCACCTAGCTTAACAAGCATAATGCTATGTGTATACGGGTCGTACTTATAGATCCCCGCCTCAAGGTATTGAGTCTCATTTATAGCCACACCCCTTTCACCAACAACAACATAGATCTCTAGAGGATATGTAGCACCAGCACTAGGCGTTGTCCTAAACCCCCACCTAGCATCGTTAACTCCATAGGCAGCCCACAAAAGCATTGACAACTGCACTACTGTGAGAGGCTTATCAACATACTCCCTTATGCTTCTTCTCCAAAGCAAAGCCTCTTCAATACTAACATTAGTAACTCTCTTCGGCATAGGAAGGTACACAACTCTATCAACAACCCTTACGGCAGGTGGTGAAGGTGCTCTCACCTCTGAAACCCTTAACACATGCACAGCTACTACATAGCCAATGAGAAGAAGTGTTACTATAGCTGAGGCTATCCAAGGAAAACTCCTTACTAACACCATATACCTAAACACCCAACAGCCATCACATCTACATAAGCCTGTGAATGTTATAAAGTTTAGTATAGCAAATCTGTTGAAAAAGCTCTACAATAATAATGTGCAAACTTAGAGAACTTGTGAAATCTGCTATGGTCTCTGCTTTGCAATTTGTTGTTGCATTCCTAACTCCATATCTCTCTCTCCTCACTTCTCCTCCTCACATCCTCAGGATCTGTTTGAAGCCTCCAAATGCCTTCAGCAAAGTCATAGACTACTATTCCAAGCTTTCCAGCAAGCTTATCACTTATCAAGACCTCTTCTTCAAAAGGCGATATAACTAGGTCGCTGGTCACAGGATTTACTGAGTGCTCAACATCAACACTGACCTCCACTTCATCCACGAGGACATGCATTCTAGCAGGTCCTCCAGCAGTCATGTAGTCCTTAACTGTGTAGTCTCTGGGAATCTGGGGCCATAGACCTAGAAGTTCTGCAACCCTGATTGGGACTAGCAGCTGGGGCTTGATAGTTTCAAAACCGGAGTTTACCAGCGCAGCAGCTCTCAATTCTCTTCCTGTAGTTCTGCTCCTAATCCTCAACCTAATTCTTACTGCCACGCTTTTCAACCCTCAGCTCTACTGGATAGATCCTTCCGACTCTAGGCAACCTCCTCTCAGCTATGTGCCCAATTCTTTCACGCATTACAACACCAAGAATTACTTTACAATACAGCTAAAAACTGTTGTTGATAACAAGATGAGTACCAGGATCTCAAGAAGGAAGAGTAAGGTTTGTAACATTGTTAAATCATTGATATGCTAGTAAGAGAGGCTCTTGGTTAGTGCATGTTAAGGCGAAGGTTGTTATCAGGGGGTCTAAGGGGTCTACATAGCTCGCAGCACTAGTTGATGCTGGCTCTTCTATGACTGTTGTTGATAGGGGTTTGGCTGAGGCAATAGGTGTTGAGTACACGGATAGGGAGAGAGTTATTGTTACAGCCTCTGGGCAGGAAATCGTTAGTAAGGTTGCTATTGTTAAGGAGCTTATTGTTGAGGATGGGCCTTTGAAGTTTGAGAGAGTACTAGTTATGGACTTTAATGAGAATGTTAAAGAAGGTCTTAAAAACCTTGGAGTAAGCGACTCCATGGTCTTAGGCATGACAACACCTGAGCCTGATACTACAACAAGTAAGCTAAGAAGAGTTAAGCTGTTACTTATCTAACCTTAACTGCCGTCAGAAGGTGCTGTAAGGCCTCAATGAATTTGCGTATTGAATTGCCTCATAGGCTTATCAAAGGAACCTAGGGGTATAGATGTGGTAGGTATGGTTATAGATAGTCTTAGAGATTTGCTTAACCTGGCAACAGGTGTTGAGACTAGAGTTGGGTTAGTTGAAAAGTATTACATGACTTTTAGGAAAAGCCACTAGATCACTTGAAAATACTTAATGAACCTGGAATTGTAGGTGTGCAAACCTTGACATGAGGTGAACACGTCAGGACTTTTGTGAAGCAGGGGTATGATATAGGTGATATAAGAGGTGAGGTGGTTAGTGGGCTACGTAAAGCATGTCGCAGAGAAGTTTAAGAAGAGGTGAGGTTGCTATGATAGTTGCCTAAAGGTCTTGACGCTTGACTAGGCTCCTACTACTCCTAGTTTCTCTGGGTTCATTAGTGATAGCAGTACCTGTACTTCTTTAATGCCTTCTTTACCTGCTTTAGCAACTTCTGCTAATAGCTTTTGATATACTGTGTATCTAAGCCCTTTGCTTAGTGCTGTTGTTGCCAGCCTGTCTACTTCGTCTATTGGCTGTGGTAAGCCTGTTTCACTGCTTATGTATATCAGTCCTGATAGAAGCATTTCCTCATCTATTGAGCTGCTAGTAACATACTCTACTTTTGTTGCTGTTGGGTACAGGGTCTTCATGGCTCTGTAGAATGCTAGCTTAATGCTGTAGCCTGTTGGCGTGTTTTCAAGTATTCCCTCATACCACTTTAGTCTTGCCTTAAGCCACTCCACATCAATACCTGGGGAGCTCTTCAGCAACTCCAGTTCTCTGTGTAGCTGGTCATAGCCAGTTACAGCAAGGTACTCACCGGGCTTTAGAATGAGGCTCATAACAGCTCTGTCGCTTAGTTTAAGGTCGTGAAAGCGAAGAATGTTGATAATGTCTCTTGAGTAGCTTCTCTTCAAAACCCCTACAACAGCTGTATCAGTTTTATCAGCAAGCTCTATAATGCTATTGGTGATTTCAATAAGCTTAGCCTCAATACCTTTCTCACCATGTTCTCTCCACGTCCTCGGGATAATCTCGCCGTCGAGGAGAAGGACATCGAAATGCACTTCGCCACTACGCTTCTTCTCTAAGAGAGTTTTGGCTGTAAGCCTCTCATAGTACTTTGCAAATGAGCTGGCATAGTCTTTACTAAACCAAAGCTCAATAAATGCCTTTGCATCAACAGCTCCCTCACTTACAGCTGTGCACTTGGAGCCGTAGAGCTCTCTTACAACAACTATTATTCCCAGATAGCCTCCGACAAGCTCTATAGCAGGAGCTGTAAAGCTTGAGTCTATAGCTGCATAGCAAAGCCTTTCAAATTTCTCAGCAAAACCAATCTTAAACAGCTCCTTTCTAAGTTCAACAGCCCTCCTAATCTCCTCTATACGCTTTCTAAGCTTCTCAACCTCTTTAACAAGTTTAGAAGCTGTCTTAGACAATACCTTTTCAACTACCTCAGGAGCAACACCAGCCTCTTCAAGCCATGGAAGCTCGGGGGCTTCCAACCTCTCTCACCCTTACTAGCATTGGGTACCTGAGGGGGTTTCCTAGACCGGCGAAGAAGAACTCCCTAGTGCTCAATAGGGATAGGGTCTCTGGTCTTATTCCAGCGAGATCCACAAACCCCTCTAGCTGTTTGAAGTCGTAAGGTGTTTGAAGCTTGCTAAAGAACACAGTATTGACATTGTTTCTAACATCTGTTGAAAAGTCTATTACCCTTTGACTTGACAGCACGACTCCAAGGCTCCACTTCCTGCCTTCTCTAAGGGACTTCTCTATAAGGGTGTTAGAGGGCCTGCAGCCATGTTCACAAGCGTAGTTGTGAGCCTCGTCAACAACCACAAGGGTGTTTACAGGCTTGAGAGTCTCTGTTATTATTTCCCAAAGCCTTTCAAGAACCCTCTTAACAATTACCCTCCTAGCCTCAGTCTCAATGCCGCTGAGATCAACAACTACTATCCTATCTCTGCGGGCTTTTTCAACAATGTCGTCAACTCTCATAGACATTCTATTAAGCCTCTTTACGTAGTGCTCGCCAAACAAGGCTATGTATAAAGCGAGTTTCTGAGGCGTTGGAGAGCGAGCCCCAAGCATAGTAGAAGTCTCTGCAACTACCTTAGCAAGCTCAGCAGCGTTCCAAAGACCTTCGCGAGAAACCTTGATTATAAGCTCTTCAACAAGCTCCCTAGTTACTCCAGCCACTCCCCTAGGCTCCCCCTCGGACCTGCCCCTGGCCCTGGCACCGCTATACAGCTCTGTTATTTGTGAACAGAACTGGTGACCACTTTTACAAGCCACATAGCGTAGCAGGGCTAGTGGCATGTAGCTTTCAATAAGGCTCTCTATAGAGCCTATAGCAGCCTTAAGCCCCTCACCAATAGTATCAACATCGAGAACAATGTCAGTAGCCTTCAAAGTTTTCTCAGGCCAGTAAGGAGCGTAGTCAACACCTGTGTGATCAAATACTATTACACTCCAGCTAGTCTTCTCAATAACCTCGTCAACAAGGGCCTTGACAAGCCTTGACTTGCCCGTGCCTGTAGTACCAACAACTGCTATGTGATACTTAAGCGCCTCAATGCTCATTGGAATCTCGATACCGCTGTACTTGTGAACTCCTATCACAAGCCCTTTGCCAAGGTCGAGGCTGAGGTCATTTGGAGACTCAACAGCAAATACCCTGGACCTAGGGGTTGGGGGAGTTGTTGAAGGCTCAACTCTACCACCAACAAGCTCGCCAATAATTCTAACAACACTAGTCTCATAAGGTATGTCAGCACCCTCCTGAGCAATTTCAGGCCTTTCAATAACAGCAGACCTCTGAGTAACAGTTAATAGTGGATCAAGCTTTGTAACAAACCTTAAAACACCGAGATATTTCCTACCACCAAACTTAACATCCTCTACAACAACAAGCATCTCCTCCTTAACAAAACCCTCAGCATCTTTATAGACAAGCATAGGGGCTTCAAAAGACCTTGCATTAGAAGCTATAACACCAATTTCCCTCATACAAAACTCCAAAAGCAAGTAAATGAGCTTTTTGATTTATAAATCAACTTGCTCATTACGATAACAGTTCAATTCGCCTAGTAGTTTAACAACACAACAATGTATTGAGAGGTCTGCATGGGCTTGCCCAGAGCTCTGTACTCTCCTTTCAAAAACTTTATATAGTGGTAGCCATGTAGAGTTTCTGGGGGTGTGTAGAAAATGTCTTTGCCTGCAGGCTCAAGTTCTTCAGCTCAGTCAGCAACAAGTGTTGTGTTAGAGGGGTTGAGGAAACTTAGAACAGCTGCACTACTACAAATAATTGCAGTAGTAATTGCCACTGTAGCATCTTTCTCAGCTCTTGGCGCTTTGCTAACGGGTAACATACTAGCCATTTTAGCCGCTGGAGCTTCTACAATAGCCCTGGCGCTCATTGCCATTGTGCTGCTCTTAGTAGCTGTCTACGCCTTTCTCCTGCCATCGGCAAAGAGCTTTGCTTCTTGGAGACCTGCAGAGTTTTCAACTCCATCAAAACTCCTCAGAATTGGTTTTCTGTGGGGACTAATAGTAGTACTAATAGCGCTATTGCTAGCACTAACAGTTATACTAGTACCTGTAGCACTAGCAGTAGCAGTGGTAGGAGTTATACTTATCATCATAGGATGGGTTGGGCTCATAATCTACTTCTTCAAGCTTAGAGACGCGTTTAACTCAACACTATTTCTAGTTGCAGCAATACTAACCATACTAGTCATAGTACCAGCTGTAGGAGGAATTCTAGGCTTTATAGCGTGGATACTAGTGCTCGTTGAGTCAGGAACAATAATGAAAAGAATTGAATCAGGGGAAATAAAGCTCTAGCCACATAAAAATCTAACCCATTTTTAAACCCTTCTTCTCAAACCACCTCAGCTCAAGAGCCTTATTAACACTATGATAAGCAGTCTTTGCAGAGCCTCCATATTTAAAGGGCTTGTTTTGCCTTTGAACAGCTCTACCCCTTCTATAGCTATCTCAGCTCTTTTAAACAATGCCACTGTTACACATATACCAAAGTATTTATAGGAGTAGTGCTTCTGTAGGCTTTAACCTCTTTTCTACTGGGTCTGGTGCCAGACCGAGTTGCTCCATAGTTACAGCGCCGAGCAGGTATACTCCCTCATCCCCGAAGATTACTGGTGTTGCACTTGCCCTATACCCCTCTACTTCAATTCCTATCTCACCTACAAGCCTCTCAACAACTCTGTTATCAGCTAGCCTAACCCTAATAACCCTAATTGGTGTAACCCCCAGTTTCTCAAGTATTGAAGCTGGCAGTGTTGTATATGTAGCTCCAGTATCAACAACAAGTCCTAAAATAAGCCTCTTCTCAGGGTTATGAGGATTCCAAACAATTGCTTGGACAGTGAATGTGCCCATAGGTTTTCGCCATATATATACAGCACTTAAATAGAGTTGGACTATTTATATAGGTTCTCATAACACTATTTCTACTCACTAGTATACTTAGGGGATATGTATATGAATTGTGTTAAGCAGTATGAGAGGGCTGTAAGGAGAAGAAGGATTGTGAATAGAGCTGGTGTGGTAATGTTTGTAGCGGTAATGGCTATGGCAGTTGTGCTAGTCATTAAAATCTACATCGATGTGATATACCCTATTGACAGAGACGTTATTACACATCTTAATTTTGCTGCTAAGCAAACAAGTGCTGATGCTATTGCTCGTGAACTTGAGCTTGCTATAAAGGGGCTTTCAAAATACCATGGAAATCCCGTGTGGATAATGCCAACAGCGGCTACAGATTTTGACTATATTAGAAATCAGCTTGAAGAGCAGTACAAAATGGCTTTAAACATGTCAAAGCTATCACCAAGTGACTATGCTTACCAAAGGTATGTGGAGAACGCTATAAGAACACTTCCACAGTACATAAGCAACTTAAATACATGCAAAAAGTGGTTAATTATATCACCACAAAACCTAGCAACATTTGCAATACTAGTAGCATTAATGGCAGTCGCATACAAATTAGCAACATTTTAAAGCATATAGATATTCTCAAATAAAATTAATAGAATTCTTTTACATTAGCATCTCATTACTTCTACTACCTTCTCTTTTTCTAATTGCAGTATTTCACAATTGCCAGCACTCTCTTAAGTACACTCTGGTCGTTAGTTGTAAAGAGCTTATAGTTCTTACTTTTCACAATACCACACTGAGGTGCTCTTAGTGAAGAAAGTTAAGTTGTCTTTTGCTAAAGGTTTAGAAGTTGAATTTGTTAATAGGGAGAGGGCTGTTGAACAAATTTATAGTTTTGGAGAGCGTGGCACTAGATTTCCTATAGTTGTTTTTGGTCCTGAGGGCTGTGGAAAATCTGCATGGCTTAAGCAAGCCGTTGAGATTTTTAGGGAGCAGGGGTTTGAGGTTATCTACACTGATTTTATACATAGGGAATTTATTGTTCACACAAACATTAAGGATGTTACTGAAAGGCTTATTGAAATAGCCAGTGAAGTAACTGGGTCAACTATTTTTAAGCTAGCTGACACCATCGTTTCATTAGCTAAAGACCTTCTTAGGAAGTGGAGGAAGAAGAAAATTGCTTTGCTTATTGACGAGGTTTTCAGGCTATTGGCTTGGATAAGGCTGAGGTTTATGTTAAGAGTCTTTTAAATTTAATTGAGTATCCTCCTGAGAGTTACGAAAACATTGTTATTATTGTTGCTACTAGCGAGGGCTTGTCTAGGTGGAGAATTGGTAGGCATTTATGGGCTTTAACAATGCCTATGTGGAACATGAGTAAGAAAGACTTTGAAGAACTTTACGAGAAAATACCTAAACCCAAGCCGAGTTTTGAAGAGATTTGGAGACTGGCAGGTGGAAATCCAAGGATACTGTCAATGCTATTTGAAAGTATGTGGAATGCTAATACCATTATACTAGTATACTTGTTGAGGAAAAGAGGCTTACACAAAGCTTTGTAAATAGGTGGAGAAATGTTCTTGAGAGAGCTGTTGAGGATCCCGATATTTTGTGGAACTTTGATGCCTCTGAAGAGCCTGTGAAAGAGCTTATTGAAAGAAACTTAGTAGTTTACTTTCTTCGTGAAAGAAGTCCAGAGCTGTGGATTGACCAGCCCCCTCTAGATAAAGACCCTGAACTTGGAGTAGGTAGGCATGTAGCATGGCAAACACCGCTCCGTAGAGAAGCTGTTAGAAAGGCATTGAATATGTACAGATAAAATTTCAATTCATTATTATAAAACGCTTTAAACAACATGGTTATGGATGTGCTACTACCCAGGGTAGTGTTCTCGTGATTTTGTAGCCTAGCTCTGTGTACACCCTTATGGCAGGTTCATTGCCAATTTCTACATATAGTAGCGCTACTGCATCTGTTTCTACTATTCTTCTTGTTGCAGCGCTTGTCACAGCTTTTGCATATCCTCTGCCCCTGAGCTCCGGCTTTGTATAGACATCGCATACTATTCCCGCTTCTGGAAGCTTATTGCATATAGCTGCAGCTGAAACTATTTCACCGCCTATGACTATAGCGTAGTACTGTCTCTTTACAAGTAGGTTCCTAGCGTCACCTAGGGATAGGTCGCGGTTTCGAGAAAGCATGTACTTCTTGAACTGCTCAGCATAGCCTTCCGTAATCCTCACAGCCATGTACTCATTTTGACTAGGCTTAAACAGCTCTCTGCTACACATCATTTCATAAAACCTCTTAACTTCCACACTTCTAAAGCCACGGCCATGTAGCCAAGCCTTAGTGCACTCAACAAGCTCTTTGCCACTGCTGTAGAGCTGGACATAAGCAGGCTTACTAGCGTCGATAGCCACATGCTCTAGAAGCTCACATCCACTAGAGCCCCACACATGCACCCCATACCCGAGTGGCCCGCGCCATAAAAGCAAATAAGAATCAATTTCATTGTTAGGCAGGAGCTTCACTACAACTTCGCTTCTCTCGGGCTCGTAAATAGCATCGTAAACTAGGTAGAAGTGTGGTGGTGTGGGGCTGGACCTGTAGAGCTTTGAGAAAGCCTTAAGCAAATCTCCACAGCTGGGCTTTGCCTTCCCCAGGACCTGTATGTGCATGTGGAAACACTTGCTATAATAGCTTTAAACAGCCTTAAAGTTTTGCATAAAGCTAGCCTTGCTAAGTGTGAAGGTGTGTGTTCATTTTGAGGCTGTTCTCGCTACTCCAGCCCCCATTTAAGGGCTTTTAGTGTGGCTATAGCTGTTGCAGTAAGCCATGCGGCTGTAGAAGCTATTGTTAGCTGTATGGGTATTGTGCATGTTCCCGTGCTTAGAAGCCTTGTTACTTCTGATAGTGCAACAGTTGGTATGGCTACAGTAATGCTTCTCAGCGGCTCTGGAAGAACTGTTGGTGGGTATAGTACTGGTGGTAAGAATGTTGTTACTGACATGAGGGGGTTTGTAATAGCCGATATGTTCATAGGGTTTCTAATTCTGAGCACAATTGATAGTGATAAAAAGGAGCCTAAAATCATTGATATTGGTGAAATGAGCAAGGCTATTGCTACAGACCTCAAGTCGAGGCTCCAAAGGCTGTAGAGTAGTATTGGTGGTGCTATAGAGCTTACCATTAGTGGTAGTGTGCCTAGTGTAAGGCCCGTGAAGTACTCTATGAGTTGAAGTGGTGATGCAATAAGCCTCTCCCACTCTCTAACTACCCTGTCATAGCCAACCATTTGAGCAACAATGTTTAGCCCAAAGCCCCAAGCAGAGATCACTATGTATATTGGCACAAGCGTCTTCACCGCTACAGCTCCTCCCCAGCCAAGAGCAATAAATAGCACACCTAGTGCAATAATTACGTTTTGTAGTATCCACATCCACTGCCTCTTCACAAACACGAAGTTGAATAGCGCTACACCTAGAACTCTCCACAAGAACCTCATACCTTCTCACCCACTATATATAGGTAGACATCCTCTAGCGTCACATCCTTAACTGAGTACGCATTTGGCTTGCAGGCTTCTGCCAATTGAATTGCCTCCTCCTTGCTCCTAGCCCACGTAATCACCTTCTCCCCAAGGTCAATATGCTTACTCCCTAAGCACTTCCTATCAACACCCTCTAGGATAACTCTGTACCTGTAGTGCATTGTAGCTAGAAGCTCTCTTGGCTCCCCCCTTACAACAACTTCACCGCTGTTTATAAAGATAACGTAGTCTGCTACTAGCTGTGCTTCTTCAAGCATGTGTGTCGTTAGTACAATTGTTGATCCGAGGACTTTTGTAGAATCCCTAACAGCTTTAAGCACTGTGTACCTAGCCTCAACATCAAGACCTGTTGTCGGTTCATCAAGAAAAATCACATCGGCATTTGATGCTAGTGTTGCTGCAACAAGCATCTTCCTTCTCTCACCCCCGCTGAGCACCCAACTCCTCCTACTGGCCACACGCTCTAGCCCAAGCAGCTCAACCCATTTCCTAGCCTCTTTCCTGGCATCAAAATAGCTTAGCCCCCTCATCATCAGGGTGTAGGCTATGAACTCAAAGGGCGTTACATCACCCAGCACCCCGTAGTCCTGGGGCAGGTAGGCAATCCTCTTCCTAACTTCTCTAAACTCCTTAACAACGTCAAAGCCCATGACCCTCGCAAACCCCTTACTAGGCCTAAGCACAGTTGTAAGCATTCTCACAGCAGTTGTTTTGCCAGCTCCGTTGGGACCAGCTAAAACAGCTATAGCCCTCTCTCCAACACTAAATGTAGCGTTTTTCACAGCCCACACACCTCCAAACCTCTTGCCAAGTTCAACAGCTTCCACAGCTTGCAAAGCACATCGCCACCTTCCTAACTAGACTCATCAAAAATATAACTTGTTTTGCTTAGAGCTCTAAACATGTAAATAAATTGAATTTGCTTAGAAAACTCAGCAAAACGCCTTATCTACTTGCTAAGCACTATAAACACACCAGTGGGTGAGCAGTGTGAGTAGTAATCATGGTGATTTTGAGGAGAAGGTGTTTGAGGCTTTAAGTCACAGAATTCGAAGGGGAATTGTAAAGACTTTAGGCGAAAAGGGTAAGAGAAGCTTTACAGAGCTTATGAAGGATCTCAATATAGATGACACTGGAACCCTTACTTTTCACCTCAAGAAGCTTGCTGGGTTCATAACGAAGACTCCTGATGGATACTATGAGCTTAGTGAACTGGGTTTGAAAGCATACAGCCTTTTAAAATCGTTTAGTAAGCAGGGTGTGGAGGTGGGCAGGGCTGGAGGTAAGGAAGCCGAACTCAGCTTTACTGCAGTGGGAGCTGGGGCTGAGAGTGTCAAGCCCGACTTGGTTATCTTAAGTGATAGACTAAGCCTTAGAGTTGATAGAGAGCTTCTTGAGAAGGTCAGGTCCATGGGTAAGAGGCTTCTCATTGCAGATGTTGTAAGAGTTGAGGTTGATGAGGATGTTGACCCCAGGCTTTTTGAAGAAGCTGTTGAGAGTATTCAGGATGTTGTGACTCTGAGAGTTCCAAAGCATCTTGAAACCCTTGCTCAGCTCAAGGCTAGGAGCGTTCTAAGTATTGGTACTAGCAGTGGAAAGAGGTCTCTAGCAATGCCTTTTGCCAGCATGATTGCTGGTGCTGTTGAGGCTATAGCTAGTACTGTTGCACGTGTACTAACATCACTAACACCTCGCTTAACTACAAAACCTAGTGAGAGTAGAGAGCACATGTATAGCATGGCTATTGAGAATGCCAAGGCTATAAAGCTAAGTGTTGAAGGTGGTTTTGCAAGGGTTTCGCAAGGCGATGTAGGTAGAGTAGAGGTTTACAGAAGAGATTCTTGCGATTTTGATGTATGGATTGGGGAAAGCGGTGAGGTTAAGGTTGATTTAAATGGTTGTGAAGCTTACATAACCTTGCCAAAGACAAGGCTAGACAAGCTCAGTGCAGATGTTTCTGGAGGTATTGTGGAACTGGAAATAGCTACAGGTGTGAAGAATGCTAACCTTGACGTTGAGGGCGGAGCTGTAAAGCTGAATATTAGCGAGCTTCAGGATTCCAATATAAGTATTGATGTTAGTGGTGGAGTTGTTGAAGCAAAGCTAAACTATAGCGCGTTCACAGGCGAGTCAAGAATTACTACAGAAATGAGTGGAGGAGTCATGAAAATAGATGTAGAGGTGCACAAAAACACCACAGTCAACGTTATCCAGAAGGGGGTTGGAGGATACGCAGATATCGATATTGATGAAGAACTCAAACTTGTTAAACAAGGTGAAAGAGTTCTGAGCACAGAACTTGAGATCAATGGAGGCTACGCCAAAGCCTCATTTAAAGCAAAAAAGTAATAAACTTCATTTACAAAAGCCTACATAGCTTAAAACAAATCAATAGCAATAGTTATTACCTTATTTAAGCAACACCTACTTGTGGGGTGCGTATAGTAATGGATATCGCAATAGTGCTGAATCTGCTTGCTGCTGTAGGTGGTTTGAGTGGTTTAGCAACTGTTATAGGCATTGCTTACTGGCTAGGCAAAAAGTTTTCTGAAATAGACTACAGGTTTAGGCTAATAGATGAGAGGTTTAAAGCAATTGATGCGAGGTTTGAGCAAATTGACAGGAGATTCGATGAATTAAGAGGATATGTTGATAAGAGAATTGGGGAGCTGAAAGATTATGTTGATAAGAGAATTGATGAATTGAGAAGCTATGTCGATAAGAGGTTTGGAGAGTTTAAGGAGTATGTTGATTCAAAATTTAGTGATGTTGATAAGAGGTTTAGCGAGTTTGATAAGAGAATTGGTTTGAGGTTTAGGAGATTTTCAACAGCTTTTACTAATTATCAGGAGTTTTTCATAGAGTTTTTAGC
>Ga0080004_1110864_pt1 | contig 14562 bp, 12 predicted proteins | sample WasSprMetagenome_FD_69207 | JGI IMG/M metagenome (GOLD analysis project Ga0080004, IMG submission 69207) | Sulfidic aquatic microbial communities from Washburn Spring, Yellowstone National Park, USA - WS (SPADES assembly) (version 2) | ecosystem: Environmental > Aquatic > Thermal springs > Hot... | reverse complement strand
CAGGGGCTGTTGCTGTTATTGTTTCTGTTTTTGTTATTGTTGTTACTGCTCCTGGAGCTGCTTTTGGGGCTGCTCCATAACCTATTGCTGCTCCAACAGCTAAACCAACAATACCAGCCCCAACAGTTTTTAAATAACCCCTTCTAGAAGGAGCAACCTTCTCCTCTTTCTTTTCTTCACCCAAAAATATTTTCACCTTCCTAATAGAAATAGCCAAATATAATTTTTAAAGCTTAAAGTATTTAAGGTTTACGGTTAAGGATGGGAATATAACAAAATAAGTTTACCATTTTAATGTGGTGCTTTTAGGCTTTGATAAATCCCTTAAGTGATTATAGGCATACAACAATATTTGAGCTGCGGTATTTACAATCAATAAGCTTTTAGCACTAATGAAGCCTTAAATATTTAATGCCCTTAAAATAGTTTTTAGAGGTGATTTTATGTTAAAGTTTAAGGGGATTATTCCTGCTGTTCTTACTCCTTTTAATAATAAGGGTGAATTTGATGAGGAGGCTCAAAGAGAGAATTTAAGGTTTTTAATTGAGAATGGTGTGCATGGTTTAATGGTTAATGGTAGTACTGGGGAGGCTGAAAACTTATCTAGAGAAGAGCGGAGAAAGAATGTTGAATTGGCTGTTGAAGAGGCTGGTGGAAAAATTCCTGTTATTGCTGGGACAGGTGTTCCAAGTACTAAGGCAACCATAGATTTATCAAAGGATGCGAAAGATGCTGGAGCTGATGCCGTAATGATTGTTACACCATTCTACTTAATACCTAATGAAGAAGGTTTAATTAAGCATTATAAAACTATAGCTGAAAAAGTTGATATTCCAATAGTTCTTTATAATATTCCACAGCATACAAAAGTTAATTTAGATTCAATTTTAATTGAAAAGCTTTGCAATGAAGTATCAAATATTGTTGGTTTAAAAGATAGCTATGGAAATTTAAGTCAATTCGCTGATACAATAGCTAGAGTTGGAGATAAAATTTCAGTATTAACTGGATGTGACGATTTAATATTACCATCATTAATATTAGGTGCTCCAGGAGCAATCGTAGCTTTAGCTAATATAGCTCCAAAAATGGTTGTTGAATTATTTGAATACGTGCAAAAAGGCGAAATAAATAAAGCAAAAGAAATTTACTTTAAATTATTACCTATAGCTCGAGCAATAGGAAGCGAATACAATTTTCCAGCACCTGTAAAAGAAGCTGTTAACCTATTAGGTAGAAAAGCTGGACCACCTAGAAGTCCTATAACACAATTATCAATTAAAGAAAAAGAAGAAATAAAGAAAGCATTAAAACATGCAGGATTAATACAATAAACAAGTCTTTTAATCTTTTTTTGTAAATTTAATTTAAAAAACTTTTGGTAATCTTTCTTGAGAATAAAAGATGTTAATTCTTGGATTGTTCATATACCTTATAAAACTCCAATCAAATGGGCTTTAGGCATTCATAAAGGAACTACAAGGACAATAGTTCAGATAGATACTGATGAAGGTATTACCGGAATAGGTGAAACTATAGGGGCTTTTCCAAAAATTATAATAGATGGAAACATCAAAAGAATTATAATTGGTGAAGACCCTCTTAATGTTAAAAAGTTATGGTGGAAGTGTTTATGGAGTTCACCTTGGGCCGGAATTAACACCCCATATAACCTTTCAGCTGCAGCTATTGAAATGGCTTGTTGGGATATTTTGGGAAAAACAGTTGATAAACCAATTTATGCATTGTTTGGTGGTGCGGTAAGGGATCGTGTAAAATATGCTGGATACGTCTTTCCTCCTTCTTATCTTAACGAAGAAGATGCTCCAGAAAAAATGGCTAAAATTTCTCAAGATCTAATTAAAAATTATGGATTTGATACGCTAGAGATAAAAATGGGTATATACCCTCCGCCAGTAGAAATAGAGATTATACGAGCCATTAGAGAATATGTTGGAAATGATGTAGATTTACGTGTGGATATAAATGGAGTATGGTCTTTAGAAACGGCGATAAAAATGTTAAAAACATTAAAAGAATTTAATATAACTAATGTGGAAGACCCTGTAAATGGAGTTCAATCAATGAGTTACTTAAAAAAAGTGATTGATCTCCCTTTTTCAACGCATTGCACAAATGTCTCTATTATTGCATCATTGAATGCTGCTGATGCTGTTGTTGGAGATATTCATGATTCGGGAATTTTCGGAGGAGGTATAATACCTTTAATGAAGCTTATAAATACGTGTGAATTAATTGGTATAGATTTTTGGCTTCACGATAGCAATGAATTGGGAATATCTAAAGCTGCGACTCTCCATATCGCAGCGAGTACTCCATACATGATACATCCAAATCAAAATATGCGTATCTATCTTGAAGATGATATTATAAAAACTAAAGATTCACTTAACTGTAAAAATGGATGCATAAATATTCCAGATAAACCAGGTTTAGGTGTTGAGTTAGATTTCGCTAAACTTGAACAATATGCAAAAATATATGAGGCAATTGCAAAAGAGGGCATGGATGTATACTTTAGTGAAAGCTTGAGTTGCCCACGATGGTGATCATAAAACTTTATTTAGGTAGAATTTCTATAGTATTATCTTTAACATAATCCCAGTCTATTTCGTATCCCAATCCAGGCTTTTTAGGAGCATTAACATAACCTTCATTATCAATTTTTATAACTTCCTTCATGCCTCTATCATAAATTCCATCAGGCACAGGTAGTTCGAAAAAATCGCAATTACTATTACTAAGCATTGTATGTAAGTGTGCTGCTTGCATTAGTACTGGTCCATAACTATGTGGTTCACACTTCATATCAAACGCTTCAGCTAAGTTAAAAACCTTCATTATAGAGCTTATTCCTCCAATTAATCCATCTACACATCTTAATGAATCAGTTGCCTCGTTTTCAATAAGCATTGTATATCCTCCAATATTTGAAACATACTCTCCAATCAGTATTTTTATATCTAATGATTTGCATAAATTTGAAAGACCATGAATGTCATTTGTTGGTAATGGATCCTCATACCAATAAAAGTTTAATTCTTCAAGAATTCTACCAACTTTAATGGCTGCTTCACGATCATAATGCTCATGAGAATATGGATCAAACATAAGAATCATATCGTCTCCAACAGCTTCACGAATAGCCTTACATAATTTTACATCTTCCTTCCAAGATTGATGAGGAGGATGTATTTTAAACGCTTTAAAGCCTTTCTTTTTACACTCTATTGCAAGAGTTACATGATCTTGAATAGTGCTTAAGGCCCATTCAATTTCACTTGCATAAGCTAGTATTTTTTCTCTATATCCTCCAAGTAACTTATATATTGGATAATTTAATGTTTTTCCAATAGCGTCCCAAAGGCATGCATCAAGTACACTAAGAATCGAATTTGACCACCTATACTTTGTTGCCAGCTCTTTCTCAATTCTTTCTCTATCTAATATATCCGCATTAATTATTACATCTTTTTGTATAGAAAATCTGTTAGCAAACTCCTTTAAGCAGTCTGCACTAGCTATATAACTTCCATAAACATCATCATCTGTCGATATTTTAATTACTCCAGAATGGCTAGTTTCCCATAAAATATTTTGCCCATAACTTATAGATGCAATCGCCCCCGGTTTAAGTATATATATTTCAATATCGGTTATTTTTGTCATAATGTTTGATAAACATTATATCGAAATATAAATATATCGATACCTTAGAACCCCCATTCCAAATTAATTTATTAGATATCGTAAATAAATTAAGTTCAGAGCTGTTAAGTTAAGTCTCCTTGAATTTATCATCTTTTTGATATATTTATATAGCTTTATGCCTATATTTAGTTTATGAAGCCTAGACCTATGGCTTTACCTGAAGGCGAATTAGAAAGGCTTAAGGCCTTCATGAAGGCATGTAATAAAGATGAGTATAAGCGAGCTTTAGCCATAATTCATAGAAGCCAAGGCATTCCTCATAGGCGCATAGCCTTTATGCTAGGCGTCCATTATAGAACTGTATTCACTTGGGTTAAGCGATATAGGCAAAAGGGCATAGAAGGCTTGAAAACAAAGCCTTATCCTGGAAAAAAGCCTAGAATTGGCAAAAAGGAAAAAAGGCTTATAGAAAAAATAGCCTTGAAAAGCCCTAAAGCATTTGGATATTTAAAAAACGATTGGAGCATAAGGCTTTTGGCTAGGTATTTAAGCGAAGAGTTAGGCATAAAAGTAAGCAAAAGCCATTTGCATAGAATTCTTCATGAATTAGGCTTAGCTTATAAAAGGCCTAAAGCCTATGTTAAAAGCCCAGATCCAGATTATGAAGCAAAAAAGAAGGCTTTAGAAGGCTATAAAAAGATTTCAAAGGCTTTATTAAAAAAAAGGTAATATTAGCCTTTGAGGATGAAACTTGGCTTGAGCTTAATCCAGCCATAAAGGCTACATGGATGAAGAAAGGCTATCAAAAGCTTGTTTTAACGCCTGGAAAAAATAAAAGAATAAATGCCTTTATAACTATTCTTTGGCCTATAAAGGCTATTAAGTACAATATTTTCAAGAAAAGAAATTCAAGGCTTTTCAAAAGGCATTTAACAGAGCTTTTAAGGCTTATTCGCAAAAAAGGCTTTAAGCTTATTTTGTTTTTAGATAATGCTAGCTACCATAAAAGCAAAGCCATAAACGCATTTATTCAAAGCCATAACCATGAGCTAAAGCTTTTCTATTTGCCAAAATACGCTCCTGAGCTTAATGAAGTTGAAGGCAAAGTCAATAGGCCTCTTAAAGCAGATATAGGCTCAAACTATGCCTATAAAGGCTTAGAAGAGCTTAGGCAGGATGCATCCAAGTATTTAAGAAGGCAAAACAATAGATGGCGAAAACAAGGAGACTTAACTTAAAAACTTGAAGCAAAACTCTATACAAACATTTTTCCATGCTAACATGAAAATTATTAAAACATTCTTCTATCCCTAGGGCTTTCTTTTTGATGCTTAAACCAGCCCATTTACAAATTAATAAAGTAAACTATGATGCGTATTATCAAGCCTCCATTTGATATTGATGAGCTTAAAATCTATACAAAGGATGGTAATGTGAATTTAACATATGTTTAAAGATTCAAAAAATATTTAAAATATCATCCTATAACAAATATGTTTAAATCCATTACATTAGTTTCTGTTGGTTCTGTAATGATGGCGTCTTGAAGTTTCATTAATACTTCATAAGCATTATGTTTTATTAGATTTTTAAATATATCTATATTTTTCTCTTTGGCTCTTTGTATTGTAAAGCCATCTACTATTCCTCCAGCTACTTCTGTTGGACCATCAGTACCATCAGTATCTATAGAGGCGACAACTATTTTTTTACTTTCAGCGATTTCTAGGGAAGCTCCTAAAACAAATTCTTGACTTGGCCCGCCTTTACCGCTTCGTCCAGTAATTGTAACAGTAGTTTCTCCACCTAATATTAAAACGCAGGGGGGCTTAATAAATTGATTATCTCCTTCAATTTCTTTTGCGATACTTGCTAAAACGATGCCTGCTTCTCTACTTTCCCCTTCAAGCTTTGTAGATAAAATTAATGCATTAAATCCTAATTCTTCAGCTCTTTTTTTAGCTGCTTTACACATAAGTTTATTATCAGCTAATATTATGTTATGAACTTTAAACTCTTTAAAATCTTTAGGTTTTAAGGTTTCTAAGCTAGGGTTAGCCGCTCCTTCTTTAAGATATTTTCTTACACTAATTGGAACCTTACCCCATAATCTATATTTTTTAAGAACATTTATAGCATCATTGAATGTAGTTTCATCAGGAACTGTTGGACCCCAAGGAAGACCTGCAACCTCATCTATTACTATTAAATTAATTATTTCAGCTGGATGAATGTATTTAGCAAGTTTACCACCTTTTATTGCAGAAATATGATTTCTAACAGCATTTATTTCATTTATTTTAGCTCCACATTTTAAAAGAAGCTCTGTCACTTTCTTTTTATCTTCTAAACTTATATCTCCAGCTGGTAACGGCATTAAAGCTGAAGCTCCACCTGTTATAACGCAGAATACAAGATCCGATTCTTCAGCTTCTTCAGCTATCTTCATCATTTCCTTAGCCCCCTCCAATCCCGCTTCATCAGGTATGGGATGACCTGCCTCTATCACCTTTATATATCTTAATCTTCGCTTTTCACCCCTTTTCACATTTATAACTCCTTGCTTAATTCTCGATCCTAAAATTTCATCCAATGCCTTAGCTATAGGAAAACTGGCTTTCCCTCCACCAATTACATATAAATTTCTTACTTTTGATAAATCATAGATTAAATCTGCAATTACCAATCTGTCATCTTCAATTTTAATCCTTCCTTTTGCAGCTTCATAAGCATTCACAGCCTTAATGCTATATTCAATTATATCCAATGCAATTTTCCTTAACTCCCTATTTCCATGAGAAAGCAACTCCTCTTTATTCCTAATCATAATGTTCACCCTTTACATTAAAAATAAGTAAAAAAGATAAAAATAAAACTTTTCGCCATAAGCTCAAACTCAAAACTTATTTATGATTGATATAAAAGTCTGTTTAATTGTAAAACTTTTCAATTACTCAGCATATTATTAACAAACTCATAAAAATTAGGAGTTCTAATTTTAAAGATACCAAGCTTCATCTAGCTTCTTATAAATACTATTCCATCTTTTATAGATTTCTAAATATTTTTTATAGGTTTCTTCATTAGGTTTAAAAATTTTATAACCTCCCCAACTCTTATGAATAACGGTATCTAAATTCTTAAATTTAAATAAATTCGTTGCTATTCCAGCAATAATTGCTGCTCCCAAAACTGTCACGTCAGATATGTTTGGAACTAAAATATTTTTATTTATTATGCAGCTTTTTATCATATTCCAAAGTTTACTTTTAGATCCTCCACCTACTAATGATAATTTCTCTATATGAATGTTAAATTCCTTAATAATTTCTAATGCCTCTATATATTGAAGTGCAACTCCCTCCATTATTGCTCTTACAAAATGTCCTAAGGTATGAGCATTAGTAACTCCAAAGAAAACTCCTGTAGCTAGGGGATTAAATTTTGGTACCCTAGCTCCCCATAAATAAGGGTAATATAAAAGTCCATTAGCACCTGGTGAAACCTTTTCAGCAATAGAATCTAAATATGAGTAAGATTTATAGGGCGTAAACGTATCTTTAAACCATCTTAATGAACCTCCACCTGCATTAATAGAAGCTTCAAATAACCAGGTATTCTCAATAACATGACATGTGCATTCCATACGTCCTTTTAAATCGAATGTAGGTCTTTTTAATGGAGAATATATCACATCATTTGTAGCTGCTGAAATACATATGAAGCCTAAATCAATAGAGCCTCCAGCTAGAGCAGCAACAGGGTCATCGCCACATACGACAGCAACTGGTGTTCCTTTTTTTAAATGAAAAATTTTTGCAGCATCTTGAGTTATTTCCCCAATTATTTTTATTCTTTTCTCAATATGTGGTAAAGTATCAATTGAGATTCCAATAACGTCACATATTTCCTTACACCATTCAAGTTTATTTATATCGAAAAGCATAGTTCTTGTTGCTCCAGATGGATGTAAAGCTATAGAATTTGCCATTTGAAATGCTAAATAATTCGCTGGATTAAGAAAATATTTTATTTTTTTAAATGTTTCAGGTTTCTCTCTTTTTAGCCATAATATTTTTGCAGCCCAAAATGAATAATCAATTGAGCTGCCAGTTATCTTTATTACTTCTTCAAGATTCAATTCTTTTTTTAAGATACCCTCTTCTTGTAAAGCTCGTTGATCAATCCATGTTATACAATTTACTAAATTTTTACCTTGTTTATCAATTGCTATAAGAGAATCTCTAGGCGAAACAATACATATGGCTTCTATATCATCTTTCTCTATATGCGCTACTTTCATAACTTTTTTTATTCCATCACTTACAGCTTTAATATAACATTTTGGGTTATGTTCAGCCCATCCAAGATGGGGATGTAAAAGAGAATATTCATTCACAACTTCACCCCTTACTTTATAATTAATAGGATCTAAAACCATAATTTTACAACTACCAGTTCCAAGATCTACCCCTAACAACATTTTCCATCACATCAACTTTTATTAAAATTTTCACTTTAAATTCTTCTTCCTCTCTAAAATCTGGAAAATCGACCTAACGTTTTACAATCGTACCCAACGTATTTTTCCTGTTTTTCCTGTCTTAATGTTGTTTCAAACATAAAGGTACATGAATCATATTGGCAACATATATTTGAGTTCAGTTGAGGTATTAAGCTCTAGGGTTTTCTCATTTAACAAGGAAGCCTCTTTTGCAACAGAATAACTAAAACCATTTCTAAAAAAATATCTAAAGACCTTCTTGGCATATACCTTAATATGCTATAAAAGCGAGGGGGGAAGAAAGAAATCATTTAGTAAGAACTTCTGGATTCTTTATATTTTTCGGTTTCTCACCTTTTAAAAACCTAGCTATATCTTCAGCTATAATTTGAATGCTTCTTTTAGGAACTTCAAGTGATGCGCCTCCAATTGCTGGTGTTGCAGTAAAGTTATCTAATTCAAGTAAGGGGTTAGTTGGGCTTACGGGATCTTCTCCCCATCCAGCATCTTGCGCTGCTCCAGCAATTTCTCGATTTTTTAAAGCTTCATATAAAGCTTTTTGGTCTACAACTGGGCCATCAGATGTATTAATTAGATATGCAGTCTTCTTCATTAAACTTAACTCTTTTTTACCTATAACTGGTTTTGAATTTGGAGGAATTCTAACATGAAGTGATATTATGTCAGATTCTTTTAATAAAGTGTCTTTATCCACAGATTTTACTCCAAAACTTTCTATTTCTTTCTTCTCTACAAATGGATCGTGAACAAGTATATTCATACCGAAACATTTCATAAGAGAAGCTACTCTTCTTCCTATTTGTCCAAAACCAATTATTCCTAAAGTTTTTCCTTGTAATTCCATACCCATAAAGAATTGTTGTTGAGCTCCCCCTCCTATCCTCCATTTTCCAGCCCTCATCCAAGCTTCAGCTCTTGAGATGTGTCTAGTTGCTGCAAGTATTAATCCTACAGTAAATTCAGCAACAGCTACAGCATTTCTTCCTAATGCATAGATAACAGGAATGCATCTTTTAGTAGCAGCATTTATGTCAATATTTCCAGGTCCAGTTCTAGCGCATCCAATAACTTTAAGTTGCTTTGCAGCGTTAATAACCTCAGCAGTAACTGGAGCTTTATGAACAATAAGTACATCAACATCTTTAATTCTTTTTATTAAATCTTCAGGAGAGCCAAAGGTTAATTCGTCCAAATAGTTTGGAAGGGATTTAGGAGTATCTTCAGGACGCACCTCATATGATATAAACTCAATTTCCTTTGTTACCTCTTTTAAGTAGTTTGATAAAACCTCTCGAGCTAATGAATCTGGAATAAAAGAATCATAAGCAATAAGCACAGTTAACTTTTCAAATTTCATTCTTCTACCTCCTCAAATTTTTAATTTTATAGAGGAACATTAAGTTCCTTCATAGCTTCATTTACACTTGCTTTTTCTCGTATAATTTTCAACAGAGCTTTTACAAGCGATGCAGGATCCTCATACATCCAGATATTTCTACCTATAGATGCACCTGAAGCTCCAGAATCCATCGCATCCTTAACCATTTTAAGAAGATCATATATCGTCTTTACCTTTGGTCCTCCAGCAATAACCACTGGAACATTAGCATATTTTACCACTTTTTTGAAACTTTCTATATCTCCAGTATAATATGTTTTAATAAAATCAACTCCCTCCTCCATACCAACTCTAACCGCTAATCTTACATCATCAGCATTATAAGGACCATCAAATGGAATAGAACCCTCTCCACCTATTGGTAACATTTCCCCTAGAAGAGGCATTCCCCATTTATCACACTCGTCTGAAAGCATCCCCAACCATCTAAGATCTTCTGTTTCTCTCTGCGATCCCACAAAAACTGTTATAGCAACGGCGTCAGCACCAAGTCTCAACGCCTCTTCAACACTTGAAACAAGTATTTGTTCAGTAAGTTTGTTTCTTAATCCAGTAGCACAAGACACTCTTAAAATTAATCCAGCTTGACCCATATAATGTGGACTAGCTAGCTTTGCTAATCCCCTTCGTAATAATAATGCATTAGCTCCCGCGTTAATGACTTCTTTAATAATTTTTCCCGGCTCCTCAAGTTGTTTAAAGTAAGCTTCAACAGCATGATCCATAGGAACTATTAATGTTGTGTTGGTTTTTGTATCGAAAATTCTTCTTAATCTAATTTTCTTACCTAATTCGGTCATTATTTATATTCCTCCTTTTTTAAGTTCGAATATAACCATAAAGCTTAAAATTATTAATAATTTTAAGCTTTAAGTATACCAAATGTAAGACCACGAACTAAGTAGTTTCGAACTAAAATGAAAATTGCTAAAATTGGAAGAATAGAAATCGTACCAAGAGCGCAAGCTTCCCCCCAAGCTATGGATTTATGTTTAACGGTTAATGCGACTTGTACAGGAAAAGTTTTGTTAGGCCCTCCACCAACTAGTAAAGTTGCATAAAGGAATTCATTCCATATAAAGATGCTACATATCGTCATTGTTACTATGACTCCAGGTAAAACTAAAGGCAAAACTATATGTCTTAATCTCTCGAGGTGAGAACATCCATCTATGGATGCAGCTTCTTCTATTTCAAGAGGAACTTCATCTATAAAAGACTTCATAAGCCAAGTGGCGAGAGGAGCATTAAACATAGAATAAACTAGAATTAATATGAGATGGGAATTTATTAACCCTAAGGATGAAGCAATAAAGTAAAGTGGAAGAGCGGTGACTATAGGAGGAAACATTCTGACAGTTAATATATCCAACATGAGAGTCTCCCTTCCCTTAAATTTAAATCTTGAAAAACAATATGCAGCTAACGAACTTACTATCATTACTAATGAGACGGAGAAAAGTGTAACTATTACACTATTCAATAGTGCTCGAGCACCTCCAAATGAAAGGCTTCGTTTAAAGTTTTCAAGAGTGGGAGAAAAAATAAATTTTGGAGGAATTGAAACCACATCATACTCAGTTTTAAATGCAGAGGTTATCAACCAATAGATTGGAAAGAGATACGTTGGAAGAAGAAAGATTGCTAATAATGTTCTTAAAACCTCTACTAACTTCATTTTCATATTTTAGCCTCCCTTTAAATCTTAATTTTAGCTATCTTAAATGTAATTATTGCTATAAAAGTTAAAATAAATAGATAAATCCATGAGAGAGCAGAAGCGTAACCAATATCAAAAAATTTAAGCCCAGTCCTATAAATGAATAAACTTAAGAAGTCTGTTGCTAAAGCTGGTCCTCCCCTCGTGACAATATAAATATGATCAAAGATTCTGAGGAGGTCTATGGTTCTAAGGAGGAGAGCAACTATAATTGGTAATTTTATCATAGGAAGTATTATATGTCTAAATAGTTGGAATGAAGAAGCTCCATCTATTCTAGCAGCTTCTAGAGGTTCCTTTGGAAGACCTTGAAGCGATGCGAGCAATATAAGGAAGATGAAAGGCGTCCATTGCCATACATCTACAACTACAACTGCAACCATTGCTAATGATGGATCTCCTAGCCATGGTTGAGGGGGAAGTCCTATCTTACCTATTATATAGTTGATAATACCGAACTCTGATTGAAACATCATTTTCCATATAACTCCAACTGCAACAGGAGTGAGAATCATCGGAACTATTATTATAGATCTTATCGCTGTTATAACTTTTCTCTCTGAGTTAAATAGTATAGCAAATCCAAGACCTAGAGGAAACTCAAGAGCTAAGCAAAAAGCTGTATAAAGGATACTTAATGAAAAGGAATTTTGAAATAGATTGTCAAAAGGTATTCTTATATAATTACTTACTCCAACAAAACTTATACGAGTTATATCGTGAATAGTATATTGAAAGAAGCTATAATAAAGAGAAAAGAAAAGAGGGTATATTCCTAAAGAAAAAATTAAGGCTAAAATAGGTAATAAAAAAAGGAAAGGAAGAAGTTTAACTCGCATTTTTTCATCCCTTAGTAGTATCCATGACTTCTCATTAATTCATATACCCTATTGTAAGCATCTTCTATGGCTTGAGCACTCGTCTTTTTATCAGCAAGGGCAAGCGAAACCTCTTCCCATATTATTCTTTGCACCTCTGTAAATTCAGGATACCATACTGGGATAGGTACCGTATGTTCTATCTCATCCCAAACTTTTAGGAAGGGTACTTTCTTTCTTATTTCTGGATCTTGAACATCTTTCTTATAAACTAATGCGTTTTCTCCTGCCTCATACATTAAGTGATACGCTTTTCCCTCACTCATCCATGCAAAAAACTTATAAGCTTCTTTTGGATGTTTAGAAGCTTTATTTATCCATAACTGGTAGTATCCTACTGACTGATAATTAACAACGTCAGCGGGTATACGTGTGTATCCATTCTTCCCTACAACTTTAGATACAGCAGGGTTTTCAGCATCCACAAATGTGTCAGTCCAATGTACCAGCATAGCTAGCTTTCCTTCATAATATAGTGAAGCTGCATCAGGATAATCAAACCCTAAGCATCCAGGAGGACAGTAAGGAAGTATTTCTTTAAGTCGTTCTATCGCTTTAATCGCTTCTGGTCTATTAAAAGCAGGTTTTGCATCATCTGTAAATATAAATCCTTCTCGCTGCCCTTCTTTTATAGGACCATATCCAAACAATCGAAAAGTCCAATCAGAGTACCCTGGGTCTTGAGCCCCCATAACTAGCGTTGTACCATAAACATCTATTTTTCCATCTCCATCAAGATCAAGAGTTAATTTTTTAGCAGCTTCTAAGAATTCATCCCAATTTCTCGGAACTTTTACTCCATATTTTTCAAATAAATCCACTCTATAGACTAATGCTTGCGTATTAAGCCCGGCAGGAAGTCCCCATCTTTTTCCATCATAAGTTACATAAACTAAACTAGCTTCAAGCAGATTTTCGTAATGAATTGGTGGAAGAGATGGATCTTCGCTCCTCATATCATCTAAGCAATACACCCATCTATTTCCTACAACCTCACCTGCCCATATACAATCCGTGGTGATAATATCATATGTTGGCGAACCAGCCGCCAGTTCTGTCATTACTTTTTCATGTAATGTATCATATGGAACCAGCTCACCAGTTACTCTAATATTAGGATTAATTTTCTGATATTCCTTTGCAATCGTTGTTATTAAAGCTCTACCAAAAGGTAAATCCATAGTGAGTATTCTTAATTCTATTACCTCTACTCGCTTCTGAAACCAAAACTTCCATACTCCTATGGTAAGTGCAGCAATTAAGATTACAACAAGAATTGCCGCATAAAATACTTTTCTTCCATATTTTCTTTCACTCATAAGAAACGCCTTCCTTATATCTTATAAATTATTAATAAATGTTTTTTTCATTATATATTTAAAACTTACGGTACTAAACAATAATACTGGCAAGATAAGCTCATCATCTTAGCGGTGGAGCCCTTATAGTCTGGTGAGCTTTGAGGTGATTGTAGTCATAGGTTAGGATTTGGGCCATAGCCCTTATGGCTAGTATGCCTCTAGCCTTAGCATTCAGGTTGTTGTAAAAGCCTCTAAGGCGCTTCTTCAACGTCCTGAAATAACGCTCTATGGTGTTTCACTTGCCAAAGGTTGTATGGAGCTATTCTAGGCTAAATTGGCTTAAAGCCCATGGATACCATGGGCCGCTATCTACTAGGATTAAAGGCTTATTCGAACAAACCTTTTAATACTTTTTTAAGGAATGTATAAGCGTTTAAGCTTAGTCTCGTCGACGGCTACAAGTCTTCTAGGTTTAGGCGGGCCATGATAAGTTAAAGACTCGAGCTTATGAACCCAAAGTCTAACAGCCTTCCCTGCTTGCCTTAATCAGGCCATAACGCTCAGTCATCGCCCTTAAGCTTAATCCTGCCAAGTATAAGATTATGGCCCAAGCCTTCTCCTCAACCGAAACCTTTAGGGAGCATATAGGAGACCGATAAAAACCTTATTCTTGCCAGTATCTATAGGTGTATCCAATTATTATTTATTGCTTTTTGGTTTTAATCTATCTTTATACATTATTAATTCTGTAGGGCTTAGGAAAATAATAGTTTTAGCACTCTAAATTAAAGGAATACTCCCTATGTAATTGTAAGAATAAGATTAGGAAGAGATAAAAAATTATAAAAGTTATATAAAGAAGAAATTATAGTTCTTTTTTTGCTTCATCCACTTTAACATTATCATGAATTATTCGTCTCAATGCTGCCACCATTTTTTTAGGTTCTTTATATTGCCAAATATTTCTTCCAAGCGCTACTCCAATAGCTCCAGCATCCATAGCTGCTCGAACCATCTCAAGAACTTTAATAGGGTTCTCCACTTTTGGTCCCCCAGCAACAACTATT
>Ga0080004_1109626_pt1 | contig 14570 bp, 19 predicted proteins | sample WasSprMetagenome_FD_69207 | JGI IMG/M metagenome (GOLD analysis project Ga0080004, IMG submission 69207) | Sulfidic aquatic microbial communities from Washburn Spring, Yellowstone National Park, USA - WS (SPADES assembly) (version 2) | ecosystem: Environmental > Aquatic > Thermal springs > Hot... | reverse complement strand
TCGGATTTCTCAAGAGACTCGAGGAACCATATCATGTCCCAAGGCTCTCCGGCAGCCATACCCATCACATGTAATGTGTCGGCCGGCTAATATTCTTGTCAACTTGAAATCGTGGCCCCAGCAGGCTTAACCCTCCTTGATGGAAGCCTTTCCTCGAGCGGGAGCCGCGTCTTCATGACCCTCAGCCTTTGCCTGCTTCAGCACGCTGAAGGAATACCTGACTGCGCACCTAACGTGAGCATAGCTCGAATGGCTCCCAAGCACCACCCTGTCATCGGACTTCCTGATCCGCCCGCCGCATAGCGCGCATCTCCCGGGCCCCCTGCCGACAACCCTCACCCACTTCTCAACGGGCCTATTCTTCCCGGTCCTCCGCCTCTTGACCTCCCTACGCCTAGATCTCCTAGTCCTAGATCTCCTCAATTGATAGCTCGCCTCCCGAGGCCACGTCTATCAGCTTTACGCCCTTCCTGTGCCTCTTCTTCGTCGCGAGTATTGGCCTCGCCCCGGCCCTCCTAGCAAGATCCATCAGGAGCTCCCTGCGCCTCTGCGACATGCCCACATTATACTTGCACTCTATCAGGAGTATCCTGCCATCCTTTAGGGCCACGAGGTCTATTGGCTTCGACCTGGCAGCCCTGACAGTAACCCATCCACGAGAGAGTACATCTGCAACCTCTTCTTTAAGTATAGCTTATGATTAAAGGTAATTGGATTGGGAGCTATGGAAGTGCCTCGGTTGAATGAGTTATTGGTTTCGAGGTTTAGGATCAAACCGCCTCTTGTGAAGCCTTCCAAACTAACTTCAAGGGATGTAGGAGGTGTGGGGAAGGATTTAAGCGATGGTTGGGCCGTGAATTTCGTTATAGGTTGTTATTTTGCTTGTCCTTTTTGTTACGTTGAGTAGAGAAAGGAGGAAAGGTAGGAGACGTCAAGGCTTCGAAGACTACATAGGCTATGACGTGGCACAAGTCAGACGCGAGTGCCTGAATAAAGGCGACATACCTGTGAACGCCTTAATGGAAATAAAAAGGATAATTTCTCATCGATTAAAATAGACCCCCAGTTCTTGGAACTAACGCATGTACCGCTTGAATGCTTCTGCAGGGCTGGAAGGCTTCACATACCAGGAGTGGCATGCTTTTGGCTTGTAACCGTAGGCGTCGTAGCGGCGTACACTGAAGAGCCAACCATATCGCAGGTTACGTGGACAGTCCCAGTGTCTCTTGAAGAGGCTAAAATCCAAGCTCTTTGGCTTAATACGACACCTGGGCTTCTCCACATCCTATCGCTTAGGCAGGACAGCAAAGGAGGCTATGTACAAGTAAAGAAGGAGACCCTGCGCAACTTGCTCCTTTTGGATGTCAAGAAGCTTACGTATGAGCAAAAGAAGTCCTTACTGGACTTAGTAGACAAGGTAGAGTAGAGAGTTAAGATGGATAGGTTTGCTCATCAACTTGAGGAAGCTGCAAAGAAGCAAGGCGTTAGATATGAAATAGATCAAGCATTCCTAGAAATCTTCGGGCTGGACATAGAGAAAGACTATATAACATGGCAGAAAATGAAGGAAATATACGAAGAGTTAGCGGACAAGACCCTGCTCCGATAGATCACGTAAACTTAAGAAACAAACTAAGTGAAGGAGTTAGAAGCAAGGTCACGTATCACCACTTATGCGCGTACCTGTAGTACTGGATCATGCGCGGCGTACGAGGCCTTAAAGGCAGTAAGTTGACGTCAATGCTACCACTTATTTCTCATGATCGTCATGACTACAGCTGTGGCCGCAAGCCATAGCGGAATATCCCTACCGAGAATCTTAACGCCCCTCATACCTATACTTCACTTCTAATGGATAATCTTGCTCAATTAGTCTTCTTCAGCGAATTCATGGTAGCTTGGAGGATACAGCCCCATGGATTAGATACTTAATGAGGGAGAATCCATAAAGAAATGAAAGAAATGTTATCATGTGTTATGACCCATTAGGATGTGGCCGCATTGTAGTGTTTTAAGAGATAGATGTATGGTCTCGGTCTTTATGGTAGTATTCATCATGAAAATGTGGTAAAACAGAATATTAGAGGCAGGAGATTAAAGACCTTCACATTCTTTCGTCTTAAGGCTTTCTTCGGGCACTACTAATCGAACTTATCTCAAAATTATTTGAGCTTCTCTTTCTTGGTTTTTGTTTCTTTAGGACTTCTGGAAATAAGGCTCAAAGATACATGTAACTTTGGTAACACTAACATCCATAATCAATCATATACACTTAAGATGCAGATCTCGAGATGGGTTTATCAAATAGGGACTAAGTTTTAGGTATGGAGGGGGAATGGATACCTATTGCACCCATAGCTCTCACAAATATTGCTGGCATCACTTCTTTAACCAATATTACAGGTACTATGAATAATGTAAGCCCCTCGATTAATTGGAAGTTAATTTTCCCTGACAACTCATCCTTATGTTCCCTGAAGTATTCTCTAAGCCTTCTAGGTGCATTAGTAATCACCACAAATGAGAATATCGCTACACCTCCCCTTACATATTCATCAAAATAGGGCTTTATCCTCTTAAACAATTTATCAAAGTATTCTGACGCTCCTCCCTGATCATGCCCAACCTCAGACTCTACAAACATAACCGACACTATTTTATCGTTAATAACATTTTCTATAATCAAGTCTGGACCTTTCTGGAGACCCTTAGCCTCCCTTACTCTCCATCCAAACACTTCTGCAAGCGACCTAACATAGTCTATGGAAAAGTCATGAAGAGTTTCATGAGGCTTAGAGTTATCTTCCCCCATAGAACATCCCTCATAACCTAATTAATTTCTATCTGTTTAAAAATTAATCTTTAGGTAATGGATTAGAAAATTATTCTCCAATGTGATATGTAAGGGTATTTCAAGCTGATAGGATAAGCCAGCCACAATATTTTTGGCAAAGAAGAATGCTAAGTAATTGTAAGGGAACGCTCTTAACTATTAACTATTCAAAGTCTTATCTAGAGACTATCCCTTAATAAAATACCCCTCCATCCATATTTCACAAGTGGTCAGTCGCCCTAACAACATGTTCAATAAATTGTTTATCAGACTGCATGAGGTTTTATTCATTAAACTTTCCTGAAGTTGATATATATCTTAAAATCGAAGGATAAGTCTTGGCTGGAATAGATCGGCTCTAGGCGTAGAGACATTTTGAAGAAATGCGTATAATTGCCAGGACTTAATGTGATGGGGGCGGCGGCGACGACAAGACTGTATTTATAATATGTCCAGCCATTCTCTTCTGTGTAAAGTGTGGCATTATATGCTCCATATTCATGATCTTCACAATATTCAACATGTCCATCATAGCGAATCCGGCAGTTATGAGTTGTAATGTCAAAAATTCTGGGTGGTTGCGGCTTATAGCCTATGTATATTCCCTCTATCTCATAAGGCCTATCATCTACCACGTATACGTTAAACGCGAGCCCTAATTCTGCGCTCTGTCCTGCACCTATAGTTATACTTCCAAAATCACCCCCTGAAGGACTTACCACTTGAACGATTACACCTGCTGGAGCAGCCTTAACCGTGATAGTTCCCTTGGCTAAAAGGATCCATGACGCTGGAACAGCAACTGCGATAACTACAATAGACATTATTAGAAGTATGACCCATAATGGGATGGAAAGTCTTCCAATAGCAATATTCTTACACAGGATAACCATCCTTCTCGATCCAGGCCGTTCATAAGACATTAAACTCACCATATTTAGTAGTTAGGCATTTTATAAAAGTTTTATTTTCCTTCAAAAACAAAATCATAAAGCACCTACAATCTTTTGATAACTTGGCATAATATGTGTGGAGTGTTACGATTGGTTTATGGCAGTAAGTCTTCCCATTTAAAAATCCTAAATCCATATTGTTCTCTTTAAGAAATGTTGGAGGTGTTGTATATGGGCTCAACTTCTGGAGGTTTTCTTGTGGGTTTTGGATTATACTTGCTCATGACTTGCGTTGTGTTGGGCGTGGTCGTTAAAGATGTTTATTATAAGCTTGAGATGTATAGAGATCATAGAGAGGCTGTATAGTGTCACGCATTCCAGCTATTATCAGGATATACTTAACGGTTTGGAAACAATAAGTTACTATGCGGGCAGTATAAAAGATGCCCTTTGCAATCCACTAATCTCTTGGATGGGTTTATGTGGTATTGGGCAGCGATTCGAAAGTTCAATTAGCGGAGCCGCATCCACGATGAGAGAGGTTCAAAGTCTTAGCGAGGAGCTTCACGCCACCTATATCACCCTTCCAGCTATCTGGGGTGCTTTACAAGCATTCTTCCTAGCAGACCTGATAATGATCGCAATAGGAACTATATTGATAGCTAGGCTCGAGAAAAACGTAAAAAGAAGAAATGTAAAACCTAAGGCAAGAGTTCCCTCAGGTTTAAACTTCTATAAATACGGGACGGCTTAATGAAGTCTATCCGATTCTTTTCTATGGTATCTACCTCGAATAGATCTTTAGCTGGATACGTTTTGTCGGCAGAAATACTTAGATAAAACCTATATCTTCCGGGACGCAGGGCACATCTAAGAACACGAACAAATTTCCCTAACTCAATGACGGATCTTTCCGATTCAGTCCGTATTCCGAGAAAATTATCAAGCAACATTCTCCCTTTTCATTTTTATAACGCCCAAGATTTGTGAGAACGAGTAGAAGCCTCTCTTACCGAAAGATCGATAACATCTCCTCATAGCCTCCTTGACCCCCAGTCCTCTTAACCTTTGCCTCATTCTGCTTTCGGATCTCTTCGGAGACGCAATTAGATAAGTTGAAAATTCATCGCGAGCCCTACAGCTATGTGATCAAGCGGCTCCTCGAATTCCATGAAAAGCATAGCTCGGGAACATCATAAGTTATAGGAACTGCTATGAGAATTCAAGGTATCATCAGATTGATGACTCATTTTTCCTTTGGTGGAACAATCATTATGTTTCCATCCAAATTCTCACTAGATATTTCCCATCTGGCGTAGGATTGGGCTTCTTGAAGCTAATCTTAATGTAGATATAACCACTTTCCCCAAAGCTGCATTTGAAGGTATCATAATTAGGACTTTTTAATAGGACGCCATTCGTTGTGGAAGAAGCGGACATATCCGTCCATCCACGAGACGCTCCACAAAAATAGCCTGTGGAATATCTTGCAGAAACATCTGATGTTGTTGGTGTGAAGTCTGTTGCTGTTACTTCTATTACTAGGATTCCATTACTAAAGCTTGTTTTCACGTCTAGTTTTATCGTGAGCTCTAGGTCGCTGCCTGCAGGTATTTCTGTGTGGCAGCCTCTGCATCATGGCCCCAAGCCACGGCTATGAGCGGGTAAATGATAACCCGCCCGCAGTCTTGGAGGAAGCTTACCCGTATTTCCTAGAATTATGCCGGGCGTTCGGCCATGACGTTGAGCCGCGATTTGATGCGGCTGAGGATAATGCGAAGCTCGAGAAGTGGCTTGAAATGATCATATCATCCAAGAAGATCGAGATCACGGGGCGCGGGCCAAATTATTATTACGCGAGATGCCCGTTTCATCCACCTGATCGGAATCCAAGCTTCGCAATCCACCGCAGGAAATATTACGCCGTGGATTACCATGATGGTTGTGTCTTCAGCCTAAAGGAGCTCGCAAGAGAGCTTGGCATAAGGCTAAAGGATGAGCATCGCGAGGAGCATCAGGAAAAGAAGTCTAAGCGATGTCTTCTCGGCGGGGAGATTCTGGGAGGCCGCTATCTCGTGGAGGTCGTTGAGGCCGATGGCGCGCCTAAATTGCTTGTCTATGATCTTGAGGCCGGCGGGCTAGGCATCCATGAGGCTTTCGAGCATGATGGCGTGGCCTATCAGCCGTATCCGGATCTACCGTTCAAGCTCCCGGGCGCGCCCGAGAGGATCGACGTGGATCCAACACTATGGCGCGACACACTAGAGTTCATCAGGGAATATTATGATAACCCGAGGGGCGAGGAGGTTTATCACGTGATGACCGCAGGAGTGGCATGGAGCTATTTTTACCGCGATGTTAAGGCATCGACGCCCTTCCTCTTGTACCTAGGGCCATGGTGGAGCGGCAAGACACGGACCCTCGAGGTCATGGCCGCATTATGCCATCGGGCCATGGCCATTGTTGATCCGAGTGAGGCATCGGTCTTCCGATTGATCGAGGAGCTCCGGCCCACACTAATCATCGACGAGGCCCAGATCATGGATAAGAATGTTCGCGCGATCATGGCCGCGGCCTACCGCTACGGCATGAAGGTGCCGGGAGTGATCGACCCCGAGGAGGAGGGGCTGGATGGCATTCGATGGTATGATGTGTTCAGCTTTATAATTTATACATCGCGCGAGGAGCCGCCCAATGACATCTTCTCACGATCCATCACGATCCATTGCGAGAAGAATACTAGGCCGACGCGGAAAATGATTGATGAGGAGCGCGCCAAGCAGCTTAGGACAAGGTGGCTAGCCCAGAGGATCAGGCTCCATGGCAGGCTCAAGATAACATTCGACGAGTTCGCATCAGAAGATGGCCGGCTCCAGGAGCTTTTTAGCCCGCTGCTGGTAATGGCCCAGACATTCGGCGATGAGACGGCGGTTCAGGCAATTTTAAGATATGGGCGGCTCGCTGAGCAGGAGATTCATAGCATGGAGACCACGTCCGATGATGCACTAATCCTCGAGACCATGCTAGCGGCCATAAACTCGGGGCAAAATGATGCACCAGAATACGTGACAGTAAGAGAGATTGTTGAGCGGCTTAATGATGGGCTTGGAAGGGAGGCATATACCCCGGCCTATGTCGGTAGGCGATTATCGGCGTTAAGGTTTCGGCGTAAGAGGATCCATGGGGGCCATGTTGCCTATATAGTAGATATGAATTACTACAGCGGCCGGCGTCCCGCTATAACGTGGCCATGGGCATGGTCTTGGCCTAGGGGGGTGAAGGATGTGGCCTTCACCACTTCGCCAATTACCTTCACCTCCTTCACCCTAGCCTCATTTTGGCTTAGAAAGCCGGAATTCCGGGGATTTCGGGTGAAGGTATTACCTTCACCCTTCAAGCATATACTCCTTCACCGGATACAGAAGGCGAGATGCGGAAGATGTGGAAGAAGATCGGGAGAAAAGGGGGAAAGTTTATAAGGCAGAAAAATAGGTGGTATTTAAGGTTTACTTGACCCAGTATCTGAGGGGTTCGCCGCCCCATAGTAGCCAATAAAATAGCCCTAAATTATTTCGCTCTTGCTCGATCGTGATCTTGTCATCCTCATATATCCGGCGCCAAAGGATCGGAGAAAAAGGTTGAGGAAGTTATTGAAAAGGAGAAAAGCTAACAACGCTAGGAGAGATTAATTACTAATTATAGGTTATAGATCATTATGGCCACATGGTCGTTTGATTAATAAATTATAATAATTTCCCTAAGGAAGCATGACTTTTGTTTTCGTGATTAGTGGTATAAACGTTTATAAAATGCTTCCGAAATTACCAAAAATAAGGGAATAAATACTATGATAGAGGCCACTGTTAGAATTAAATGGATCGATAATGAAAATTGGGATTTCGCAGGTGAGGATACTCAATATCTAACGCATGGTTTACATCCTTATCCTGCCAGGATGGTTCCCCAAATTGCTAGTAGATTGTTAAGGAGATTTGCAAGTAAAAATGATGTTGTCTTAGATCCTTTCTGCGGTTCTGGTGGTGTTTTGGTTGAAGCGAGATTGGCAGGTATGAATTCTATCGGCATAGACATCAATCCCTTAGCTTGTCTTTTAGCAGAGGTTAAGTCCACCCCCATACACCCAGACATTATATCTTCAACTTGGAGGAAATTGAAATTCAATGTAACTCACGAGATTACCTCTTTAAGATTTGGAGAAATAAATGTAGAGGTTCCTAATTTTTCTGGAACAAACATTAACTACTGGTTTAAACCTATGACTATAAAAGAATTGTCAATTATCAGAAAGAACATAGAGGCAATCAAGGAACGTGAGCTAAGAAGGTTTTTTGAAGTTCCCTTCTCTTTAACTGTTAGAGAAGTCTCTGGTACTCGTAAAAAAGAATATAAACTTTATAGACTACCGAAAGAAGAGTGGAAACGTTACTCCCCTAATGTCTTAAAAACATTCATTGATTATACGGAAAAGGCTATCCAGAAAATGGCAGAATTTTATAAGAAAGCATCAAAAGACGTTTTTTCAAAAGTATTTATGGCTGACACTAGATTTATGCTTACAGAAAAATTTCCGAGAGAAGCAAATGACCTATTAAGAGAGAAACCACCTAAAATTATAATCACATCACCACCTTATGGTGATAGCCGAACGACAGTGGCTTATGGTCAATTCTCAAGATTATCATCTTTATGGCTTAATTTCGAACCCGAATTTAAAAAAGAAATTATCATGAATGTTGATAAAATTTCTCTAGGTGGAGATATAAAAAATATTATTAAGCTCAATGACGATTTACCAACACTTTGTCAAACCATCGATAGAATTAAAGAAAGAGATGAAAAAAGAGCTTTAGAAACCATGGCATACTTCTCTGATCTATATAGATGTTTAGAAAGAATGTATATGTGTTTAGATGAAGGAGGGATTTGTTGCATTGTGATAGCGAATAGAACTGTTAAGAGAGTTTTAATCCCAACACATATTATAATAGCTGAGATGGGAGTGAAGATAGGCTTTCAAAATGATGTAACAATTATTCCTAGAAACATACCGGCAAAAAGATTACCTTGGGAAAATGCGCCAGAAAACATTCCCGGCCTAAAAGGTAAAACTATGAGTAAAGAACACATCATAATAATGCAAAAATAATGGAAATGGAACGTGATAACATGTCTGAAGTTGATGAAGCATTAAAAATAATTCCAGAAGTTGATGTCATCCTGAGAGAAGCGATAACATCCTTAAATTTGGATAAAATTCCTGCTAAGGAAATATCTAAGAATTTTGGACAACTTATGGAGAAAGTTGAGTTAACCGCCTTTAAGGTTTACAAAAGATACGAGGCAAAAGCTTTTGAAAAACTAGTAGAGCTATGGATTGAGAATAGAAAAGAATGGATCTCAAAAGTTCTGAGAGAAGAAGGGGAAGAAGGTATTAAAAGCATTTTTATGGAATTTGTTAAACCTCTTCGTGAAATGGAATTTAGGGCGGGACAAATGAGAAAGTCCAGAGGTGGGATTACATTTCAACGCATTGTTAAGATTCTTTTAAATTTAGCTGGTGTACCATGTGAAGAGCCACATGAAGAGACAAGGAATATTCTTAAAAGAATAGACTTGGTTTGTCCAGATGCCGAAACGGCTAGAAAAACTCCTGATAAAGCTGTTTTCATAGCTGCTAAGAGAACATTAAGAGAGAGGTGGAAACAAGTTGTTCCAGAACAAATGAGAGGTGCACGATTATACTTAGTAACTCTCAACGGGGAATTATCTGAAAAGAAAGCTAAAGAAATTGGAGAAGCTGGAATGATTGTTTATGTAAGGGACGAATTGAAAGAGAAAGATTATTTAAAAGATAAAGCTTGGGTTAGAAAACTTTCGAACTTACCCGATGATTTAAAAAATGCCATACCAAGACCTGAATAAGTGAAAACAGAGAAAAATTTAATTAATTCCACGTCGATCATTTTACGCTCAATTATGCGAGCTCATCAAGAACTAAGAATAACATGCTATAAGAATAAGAGAATAAGAAATGGAAAATATGTAGTTTAAAGATCATAACTTCAAGCCATGATTAAGGCGAGCTTCTCGCCCGGATCAAGTCCCGGACGAAGTTCTCGAGGCTCTCATCATCTGATAATAGGCGCGCTAGCTGTTCGCTTAATAGCTCCTCCTTGCTTTTCTCAAGCTTACGCGCGTAAGCCTCTAGAAATGGGCCATTAACCTCCTCGAGATAGCTTTTCAGAAGCTCTGGACGTTGTCGTAAGAACGTCTTGGCATTTTCAGGATCCCGCATTATCGTGGCCTCCACGATGACCCGCGCATACTCGTTCATGATTCTTTTCAGCTCCTCGATCTCCTTCCGCAGCTCGTGGCTTATTTCAACGGTGGAGGCTACATATCTCTCATCTAGGATTAGGCCGCATTTCGAGCAGGTTACCGCGTTGGGCTCGTTCAATGCTTGGCATCGCGGGCATATCCGGGGCTTAAGGGCCGGCTCCCTCTTCTCCTGAGGTATCCCGTAAAACTCGAGTAGTGATGAGTCTAGGTCAAGCCCGGCCAATCCCACATAATGCTCCGCCATTCGTGAGCCGGCAGCCCAGCCGGCGAATGCTTTGAGCTGATGCTCGCGGAGTATGTTAGCCAATTCAGTTAGGCGGCTATGCCTGAAGACATATGCATACATCCGCCTACGTATCCCGGCCCGTCTCGCGATCCTCTTGAGCAGCATTGTTAGGCCGGCCTCGGTTAGATCATCCCCGCCCCGACCCGTCTTAAGCTTTGGGAATAGCTTTGCCTCAGGGTTATCCTTCTCAGGATGCGCGTTCAGCCACCTCTCGAGATATGGGATGCTGAAGACTATTGGGATCCGGCGCATACCGGTCTTGCCATTCACGTATATCTCACCATGACTCCGATTCAGCTTGAATCCGGAGGTTTAATATCTCGCCAGGCCGAGCGCCGGTGTCATAGAGCAGGCTATGAGCACCTTATCGCGGAGCTTCTCGGCATGATCTATCAGCTTCAGGATCTCATCGCGCGTTAGGAGGTCGTTTGGGCTTTTTACGGGCATCTCACGCTTCCTCACAACCGTTGGAATATTTTCTACAAGCTTTGGGTATGGGCCACGTTTCCAGTTTCCCGTGAGCAGCCATCTTTTGCATCACGAATGCGATAGTCTCACCTTGCATCAGGCTTCAAGGGTTATGCGGCTGATGGAGTATATAAAGGCCGTGATCCAAATCATGAGTGTGGGTCAGCGCTCAAGATCCCAATCATCGCGCTCAGCCTGGTCAGACTCATCATTCCCATGATGAGCTTGCCTGCCGGGGCTTTTATTCCTTTTCCTCTCTGGAAATCCTCATGAACAGTGTTTCTTCGGCTATAGAAGCATTTATGAATATAATTGTGGGGAGAGAGAGTTAAGAAGTCATCATACTATTATCATTTGATGGGCAGTGATGAGGCCGCGAACCTTTTGACGCGGGATGATCTAGCTTGGCTAGCCTGAGCCCCTCCAGACCCAGACTACAATATTTAAGCTCTTGGGTCTAATAATATGCTTGGCTTCCCGGGGTGGGGATGATGCTTCGCGAGGTCTCTGCCGGTGCCACGGTCTTTTACCTCGGGTCCCAGATCGAGTATCTGCTCCTGCACTATGCTGCTGGCCACTGGGATTTTCCCAAGGGCGCAATCGAACCGGGCGAGTCCGAGCTTGATACTGTTAGGAGGGAGGTTTGGGAGGAGACCGGGATAAGGGAGATCGAGATCATACCGGGTTTTAGGAAGGTTATACAATACTGGTATAGGAAGTCGGGCCAGCTCGTGCAGAAGACCGTAATATTCTATCTGGCAAGATCCTTCACGAAGAACGTGACATTATCCTATGAGCATATAGGGTATGTCTGGCTGCCTTATGAGGAGAGCTTGAAGAGATTAACTTTTAAGACGGCTAAGGAAACTCTTCGGGAAGCCCATGAGTACCTGCTCAGGAATATTCACCTGCTCCGTCAGCCAAGGCTTCACGACTACTAGGCGGGGGATAATACACATGAGCAGGAGCCATCTCGCCGCGTTGATAGCGATACTAATGCTCTTTTCGAGCTTGATGGCGGCCTACTGCCAAGAGATATCGCTGACGGTTCATGTCCATGATCCTCTTAGAAAGAGCCTAGATGGCGTCGAAGTTAGGCTGATTAGAGGCGTCGAGGTTAGGCGATTCGTAACAAACTCAACGGGCTATGCCGAGTTCAAGTATCTCGAGCCGGGCGAGTATAGACTTGAGGTGGTTGTCGGGAACGTGACTGTTGGCGAGAGGGCTGTAAGGATCCCGGATGATCGGCTCGTTGATGTTGAGGCCAGAGTTGGCGAGATTGAGCTCAGGTTCCTAAACTTGGATGGCGAGCCTGTCAGGGGCCTTAGGGTTGAGCTGCGCGCCGGCGGCTACGCCCACTCAACCGAGTCCGATGATAAGGGCATGGTTAGGATTGCGCGGATCCCATATAGCGATCTGAAAGGTGTCGGAGCCTACTCCCTAGTCATAAATATGGGTAAGCTAGTGATCTATGAGGGTTCTCTCGAGGTCTCTGAGCCAAGGGTTTCCAAGAACATGACACTGCCTCTCGCAAGCATGAGGCTCACGGTCGTGAATCTCGAGGGTGAGCCCGTTCCCAAAATCACTGTCAAGCTATCTTCTGGAGGATATTCCACAGAGGGAAGATCCGATAGCGGCACCCTAGCCTTCAAGAACCTGCCATTATCCGAGGTTAGTGGCGTCGGCATCTACAAGATTAATGTCTCGATGAGGGTTGGGCGCGGCGACATGCCGATATACTATGAGGAGAGAAGTATGGACAGGAGCGCGAACATCTCTCTGATAGCTGATCTCGCAAGGCTCAGGGTGAGGGTCATCGATGAGGATGGTGAGCCTGTTAAGGGTGTGGTTGTGAGCCTGAGTAATCGGCTTATGGCCAACTTCACCTCGAGCCAGACTGACAAGAATGGCGAGGCCGTCTTTGAGAATGTGCCGCTTAGCAGGGGTGTGGTCAGCGTCGGGGCATACGTGATCCAGGCAATAAGAGCTGGCAGGATTATAGGGGAGCTGAGGACGGAATTCGAGAAGCCAGGGACAATTCTAGACGTGGTTGTCATGAGGAGTGAACAGAGGCTCAAGCTCCTAGATTATCATGGCAGGCCCCTCGCAGGGTACTTAGTAAGGCTCGTGGACGAGATTGGCGGGGAAAGCCTCAATGCCTCGACGAATGATCTTGGTGAGGCTGTCTTCAAGATCTTCCACGGCCCATACATAATGGAGGTATATAGTAATGGGAGACGCATACGATCATCATCCATTCAGCTGGCCGGCGGATTCTTGGAGATCAAGCTCAATGAAGTGAACTTTCCTCTAAGCATAAAAGTTGTCGATGCCGTGGGGAGACCTATCAGCTCGGGCTATATAGAGGTGAGCGCCGAGGGCAGAACCCTGATCAGGAAGGAGCTAAACGGTGAGCCTGTTAATCTTGACTTGCCATATCCTGTTGAGCTACGATGCGACATCTACTCAGATGATGGGAAGCTCCTGCACAGGGAGCTTCTCCACGCATATGGACCTCGGGAGCTGATAGTGGAACTGAGGGACTACATCTTCCTAGGTGGCATCATGGAGCTCGAGGTTGTCACCGCGGCGGTAGTGCTCGCCATAGTAGCGGCATGCATCCTCTTCTCAGCCGCCCTAATCATCAGGGCTAAGAAAAGGAGAGGAGGGGGCTAAGAAAAGGCTAGCGTTCTGGGCTTTTTGCCCTCCTCGAAGACCTCATAGAGTAGGCTTCGTAGCTCCATGTAGACGTAATCCATCACCTTCCCAACGTATCCGCGATATTCCCTCGTGAAGTCGTCGAGCATCCTGAGGCCATCATATACAAGCGCCCTAGCGATGACTGGCAGCGGCCTGTATCTCTCAGCGACGGCCAGCGTCGAGTCCACATAATCCAAGACCCCCAATAATGCCCGCCTCCTCGAGGGCATCCACGCAACCAGCCATGCCCCCACAACATCATCCTAATACACGCTCCCCTTATTCCTTGGGGACCCGCCTGAAAGTAGAAGACTACTATGATGTCAAGATGCCGGGAAGCCGGCTAAAAATAGGATTCTATGGCAATAGAGGAACCTCGGAGCAGATACTCATGATACGTTCATGGAGGGGGAGAATGTCAAGTATTTTGTGGTGAGGGGCATGAGCGGGGGCGATAGGCAAAAGTCTTAGACTATCTAAGATCTATGACCTAGATAGTCTACCTAGAAAGATGGTGGGGGGAGACATATACGTGAAAAAAGAAAAAGGCTAATAACATGGAGATTCCGGGAAATTATGAGATTAATTTGACTCAGAGCGGGCGGATGGCGGGGGATAAGCCCGACTGGATCCTGAGCAGGAATCCAACGGAGGTCTGCAATCCGCTTTGCAGGTACTTTAGGTGTGGGAGAAAGGACTTGGACTTTAAGAGAAATCCGCCATGGTGTGGCTGGGTTAACTCTCCCTGTGTCGGCTATAGGTGCAATTACGCCCTCTGCATCCAGAAGAAGCTTCTTCCGGATGGTAGATGCGCCCTCTTCGTCAAGAGGAAGACGGAGGAGGAAGAGAAACCGGAGATACTGGAGTCTGGGCTTAGGATCGGCGCCGCTGATAGAGTTAGGAAAAAGCTGGATAAGTTCGGGATCTAGGCTTTGGCCACAATGTAGCCGGAGATCACGATAAGCGCTCCGCCTAGGATGTCAATCGGCCCTAGGAGCTGCTCTAGGAAGACCGCACCCATTATCGCCGC
>Ga0080004_1109639_pt1 | contig 14572 bp, 18 predicted proteins | sample WasSprMetagenome_FD_69207 | JGI IMG/M metagenome (GOLD analysis project Ga0080004, IMG submission 69207) | Sulfidic aquatic microbial communities from Washburn Spring, Yellowstone National Park, USA - WS (SPADES assembly) (version 2) | ecosystem: Environmental > Aquatic > Thermal springs > Hot... | reverse complement strand
ACCGCCCGCTTTACACACAACACCGACGAGCGGGGGTGGCCGAGTCAGGTCAAAGGCGCAGGGCTTAGGACCCTGTGGCGTAGGCCTGCGTGGGTTCAAATCCCACCCCCCGCACTAATTCACCAGCGAGTTATGAATACTTTCTGCGTATACTTGTTCGATGCAATATGCCTAAGCCTAGTAAGGTAAGGCTGAAACCATTAAGGGTCGTGCTATTTATGTTTGTTTGTCTTCGTTGGAAATGGTCGAGGATTAAAAGCGTAGGGCTGAGAAAGCCGGCGTTTCTCTTTCAAACTTTGTTATTAAAGGAGTTGAGGGTTTCATTAGGTGTGAAGAAGGCGAAGAGAGCTATCTCAACCACAGAGGAGGAGTTGAAGAAGTTTCGCGAAGATAGGCTTTTGAAGAGGCTTGTAGAGAACCTAGACAATGAGCTTAAGCGTTATCAGGCTCAGCCATTTCTCCAAGCAGCTTTTGAGAGTGTAAGGAGGTTGGGCAGGGATCTTGTGGGATTGTTGAGGAGAGGCGGATCCTACACAGAGGAGAGATTTTAGCGCATTTAAACATCGAGCCTTCTGATGTGAAGCTAGTTAAGGCTGTTGACAAGTAGCTTAAAGCCTTGGAAGCCTACGGGCTAGTTGAGTATAGGGAAAGGCTGGAGGTGGAAGGACTAACCCTAAGAACGCTACAAAACCTGCAGGTGTTAATAGGGGATTTCAATAGGGACTACAAGCTTAGGGGCATGACGGAGGAAAGCATAAGAAGATACGTTTCAAGCCTAAAATACTTGCAAGATTCCTTATAAAGGTGGTTTAAGCGCTAATGATATGAATGTTCATGTTCTTTGAGAATTTCTGCGACATATGATTTATGACTAGAAAAGCTGAGCATGAGACTGTTTAGAACTACTTTTCGGTGCTTTCAGCTTTCTATGATTACCTAACCTTTGAGGGCTATGTTTCGAGTAATATCGTGTTGCCGCTCAGCAGGTGAGGTATTTAAAACGCTATAAGAGCGGCTTTGATGATCCTGAACGTAAGCTTCTTGGCGTGAAGAAGATGAGCCGCCTAGTCAACTCTACTCTGGATTCCAGGGGCAAGGCTGTCGCATATTGCTGGGTAAAACTGGAATGAGGCAGAACGGGCTACTGGAGTTGACATTGAAGACATAAAACTGGGGGATGCGTGATAACGCTTAAGCCTGCTCCAAAGAGGAGCAATGAGACGGTTTTCTTTGACGACGAAGGTATATCTGCGCTTCGAAGGCGGCTTAAGGATAGAGAGGGGTTGAACCCACCTACGAACGTGCTTTTCATAAGCTACCAAAGCCCAAGCAGGCTCGACAGGAACGCCTATACACAGCCATTCAAATATGGAAAATCCGGGCATTCATGATCCAAAGTTGCCAAGACTTGAAAACCATTTTGAGCCATATTGTTTTAGACATTGGTTTATAATTTGGCTTCCGAGAAACGGGACACCAGGAGAATACGTTAAAGAGCTTAAAGGGAAGACAGACGAAGAGAAGCCATAGACATATACCATCACGCAGACAAAACAAGAACTGAGAAGAGCGTGCCTGTCGTGCATACCAAAATTGGCAGTATGAAAAACAGAAGCCTCCCAGAAGTAATCGGGATAATCCTTCCCCCTGCCCTCGCCTTCGAACGGTACAAAGCGTTTTACGCGTTTTTCAGGACTTCAGTGATTCACATACTGACCTTGAACACGACTTCTTCGAAGTGCCCGTGGATTGTTTCGGCAAGCTCAGCGAAGTCCACGTCTTCAGGCTCCATGCCTGCGTATGCCTTTTCTCTTCTAACGGTGAGGGAGAAACTTATCAAGAAGCCGTTCACTCCGAGCCTCAGTGCACCTTTACCAGCTTGCTCAGCATTCCGGCTCCTTTGAAAGCAATAGGTTAATGCCGACGCCGAATCCTCTTCCCAGAACTTCTTGAAGCAGGCAAGAGAAAACAGCACTTCGCATGCTTACCCTAACCTTGCTGACGAAAGGCTCAACCTTTGCGATTTTGCCTCTGAAGCCGCCAGACTGTTCGTCGTCATGGTCATGTCCAAACCAGTCCCTCTCAAACATACCGTACTATCTCAGCTAAATGCGGATTTAGGAACCATTCGCCTCCGCCGAAGGACACTTCAAGTAGCCTCCAAGGGTCCAAGAAGTCGATGAGACGCCTCAGGCTGCCTAGCTCCTGCTTTGAGCCACCGTCAAGCGAAGACTGATTGTAGCAGAACAAGCATGAGAGGTTACACCTGTCAGTTAAGGCGACCTGGGGCGTAAAGCGGTTTCATCCAGCTCTTTGACAGCACGTCTTGTTTGGAGAGGCATAGGCACTGAAGTTTAGAGTATCATGAAGGTTTTTGGTCCATACGACATCATCAAGATCATTAAAAAGTTCGTTCTGAATGCTGTCATCCCAGCAAGTGCTGATCCATGTCCCCTGTCATTGTTGGAGTTGGAGGCCGCTCTGACCTTATTATGAAACTAGCGACCATAGACGGGCTTTCTCAATATGTACAAGCTACATCGAGAAATTTACAAATATCTACTGGCCAAATGAGCTAGGCATCTATGAAGCCCTCTTAGAAATTACGGGTTAAGAGTTTTTAGGCCTCTATTTGTAACCATGGATGCTCATGGGAAAAGCGTATACGAACACGACGAGGAAAAGTCAAGTAGCATATAGTTGAATCTATAAAAACAAGGAGTTTAATGTATGCTAGTTAGGGAGCACACCATTTCGGCAGTTTTCATTAGAACTTTTGATGGGTCTAATATTTGAATGCTCGCTTCTTCCTCGAGTTCCTTCGTTGATTCTGGTCCCATCGCTGGAAGAATGGCCAAGCATCCTGGGACGATTATATCGGCTCCTTCGCCTTTTGCCAACTTAGCTAATTCGGCAAATTTGGCTTTAACCTCATCCTTTCGATCTCGGAGCTCTAAGATAGGTATATTAAGCGCTCTTATGGAGATAACGGCTTCATAAATGCCGTACAGTTTCGCAAGCTTCCATATGTAAGGGATTAATTTATCGGTAAATGTGATGATGGCAATTTTCTCAGCCAATAAAGATGCAATATGAAGGGAAGTTTTGCATCCTCCGAGAACGGGAATGCGAGATATGGACTTGGAGGCCTCAAGCCCAGGATCTGCAAAACAGTGAATGGCCACAGCATCGAAGCCTCTATCATTTGCCTCCTTTACCCTTCTTAATATGCCTGGAATGAGAAGATAGACATCATGTAATTCTTCAATCACCGTGGGTCCAAAATCTAAGCCGACAACCTCTACTTCGGTTCCAAATGACACAAGACGCTGGAGATAATTTCTTCTATGCTCTATTTCATCCTCCGGCATTTTACCTGGAAGGACAACCATAATCTTCAATTGAAGCTCTCCTCTTCATAAAAAGAAGATCGAGTGGATTATATTGGACAGACGATTATATCTTCGTCGGGATATCGGTTGAGGACTTCGTAGCCTGTTTCTGTGACGAGAACGACGTTTTCTAAACGGACACCTTGACCTTTCCCATCTCCAACCTGTGTTTCAATAGCGAAGACCTGTCCCTCTTTAAGAGGCATCGGATAATCTAGAGACCAAGCCCTGCATATTATGGGCGGCTCGTACGAACTTAGCCCTAGACCATGGGCCCAAGCGTTACCAGCGGCGTGATCCTCGTCGCATCTACCCCACACTTCGTAGCTTGGAAACCTTTCTGCAACATCCTTAGTAGTATTTCCAGGTCTGACGGCTTTCAGGGCATCGTAAAGCCAATCGCGTATCATCTGATACGCTTCTCTCGTCTCCTTCTTCGGCTCACCAATACTAAACGTTCGATACTGGCATGTGTGATAACCTCCCCATGTTATCCCATACGTATCTACATACACAATATCGCCCGGCCGCATCATTCTATCCGTGTAGGTGCGATAGTTAGGCCAAGTATTGGGACCGGAGCAAACTACGGCGTCTCCCAAGAACTCCCCGCCATTCTTTATACATACCTCTGCTATTATTGGTACTAAATCACGCTCCCTTACACCAGGCCTTATATGCTCTTTAATCTTCGCGAATGCAGCATCTGCTATTGCGCAAGCAATTCTAATGCAAGCTATCTCATCTCTAGTTTTACATTCTCTTGCGTCTATCATAGCTTGTGCTGCGTATTTGACCTCCACCCCATTTCTTCTGAAGATTTCGAAGAGATGTGGATCGTATACATCGATGCCAAGTGGTTCATCCAAAACTCCCTCCGCTTTTAAGTCTCCCTTTATCTGCTTCGCCAGTTTCTCTAATTGACGGTCGGTCGCTGGGTCTCCAATAGCATTTCGCAGGTAAAACCCTACATGGATAGCGTATTTCACGTTAAGCCAAGGACAATGTCTTCTGACTTGGATATCCATGTCGCCATGCTCGTAGAATATTGGTTTTTCCCCATCTTTCGTTAAGAGCGCGTATCGCATTCCCAGAGACAAATAGGCCATAAATGCATGAATCCGTGTCCCTGTGATATATTTGATGTTATCCCCCCTGAAGGTTAGTATAGCCCCAAGACCGTATCTCTTTAACTGTGCTCTTGCTTTTTCAACTCTTTCCTTCCTTAAACGATCCATATTGATGCGTTCTTCGTAGTCTACAAGTTCTGTCCCAAAAGTGTCCAGCCAAACTTCTTCTTTAGCTCTACTATAAGTCATTTAGACCCCCTTTCTTTTTCTTCCTTTTTGGTATAAAAACCTTTCTCCCTGTAAACCGGACTGGCAACTTAACATGTTGCGACTGACATACTAGGTTGCCAGATCCCCAGATCCTGTAAAACATTCGCTCTGCAAGATATTGGATCTTTCGTAGGCTTAATGAAAAACTGCCGAAATATTGACATCCCCCTGACCCATGACAATTATTTCAGTAGCAACTTTTGTGCCCTCGCTGAAAAGCCTTAATGTCTGAGCTATTACTTCGGTTAGATACGTTGTGTCAAATTTGTTTCTGAGGGCTCTCTCAACGCCTGTCAAAACATGTGTACAGGCCAGAATTTTATCGTTCCTCTGTTTTTACTTGGTTAGTCCACGTGTGCTTGGTCCCCCGTACCTTGTGAAGCGGGATACTACGATGATGTTAAAAACCCTTGAAAAAAAAAAAATTGAGAGGCTCTTGCTTCTCCACTCGTTGAGACTACGACGACATCCCTTATATCAAGCCCCTCGTTTTTGGCTAACCTTAAAACTTCCTCCATTTTCTGTGGACCGCGTTATAGAGATTAAAGAATTGTCTTAGTGAAGGATTTTCGTCATTAAATGTTAAATGTAAGGCCATAATAAAAGTCTATTCTGTATGGGGTCTCTGAGCAGGTTGGAGCTAAGCATTATTTTATTTTCTACGAGTTTTTGGTTGAGCACTCTTGGAGAAGACAACCCAAATAGTTTTTCCATCACTATCCACATAGAGCATCAAAACATGTAGCTAAAGTAACTTCTCCGATTATGAATCCTTAAACTTTTCTGCAAATACTTGTTTCAACATTAGTTCCGATATCGAACATCATTATAGGATAATGGTAATGCACTAAATACCTAAATACGCCTCCCTTACGTATGGGTCATTAAGAAGGTCCTTTCCGCCTCCCTCTTTAGTAATCATACCGTTCTCTAAAACGTAAGCAACGTCAGCAATCCTTAACACTCGATCAACATTTTGCTCAACAATGAGAATCGTGATGCCTTCATTTCGGAGAGCATCTATGACTTCGTATATCATGTTAATGATTTTGGGGCCTAGCCCCTGCGATGGTTCATCTAATAAAAGTAACTTCGGTTTCGACATCAGCCCCCTTGCAATGGCCAACATTTGTTGCTCACCACCGCTCAATGTCCCAGCTCTCTGTCTTTCCCTTTCCCGCAAAACGGGGAAGAGCTGATAAACCCATTCGAGCGTTTCGTCAAAGTCTTCCTTTTTGCGAATAAGAAAGGCTCCCATTTCAAGGTTTTCTCTCACAGTCATCCTAGGGAACAGCATTCGTCCCTCAGGAACGTGACTAATGCCTAAACGTGCTATTTCATGTGCTGGCATGCTATCTATTCGTTTTCCCAAGAATTCTATAGTCCCGGAACGGGGACGTAACAAGCCCGATATAGTTCTCAAAAGGGTTGTTTTACCAGCGCCATTTGGACCGATGACAGCTGTTATCTCTTTACCTTTTACTTCCATTGAAACGTCCTTTAATATGTGTAGCTCCCCATAGTAGGAATTTATTTTCCTAACACTAAGCAATTAAACCCCCCCAGTATCGGACAACTCCCTGCCGAGGTAAGCCTCAATTACCGCAGGTGCTCGCGCCACTTGTGACGGAGGCCCCTCAGCAATCTTTTGGCCTTGATTTAGCACTATAACATGGTCCGCTTCATTCATTATGGCTCTCATAACGTGTTCTATCCAAAAAATCGTAATTCCAAGTTCACTTCGAAGTCTCTTGATCATTTTTCTGGCTAAGTCAACTTCGGTAGGATTTAGGCCTGCCATAATTTCATCAACCAGTAAAAGTTTTGGATCCGTGGCCAATGCTCTTGCCACTTCTAGTTTCCTAAGTTCATGTAAAGTAAGGCTTGAAGCTTTCACATACCATTTCTCACGCAATCCAACCCATTCTAGCACTTCTAGGGCTTTTTCACGTGCATCTTTGTAGCTTAAATGTTGGCTCCTACCGAAAAAGGCTCCGACCATCACATTCTGAAGCACCGTGAGGTTTAGAAATGGCTGAGGTATTTGGAACGTTCTCGCAATCCCCTTCTTAACGATTTCATTGGGATTCAAAGATGTTATGTCTTCTCCCATGAATTTTATTTTCCCAGTAGTTGGCCTGTAGATACCCGTTATACAATTAAACAACGTAGTTTTGCCAGAACCATTTGGACCTATGAGTCCCGTTATACTTTTCTCTTTGACGATTAAGCTGACGTCTCTTAATGCCTCAAGACCACCGAACCTCTTTGAGACATGCCACACCTCTAGCATTTCTACTCTATCACCTTTTTTAATAGCTCCTAAATAAGTTTTTTCTCCATTCTTTTTCAGAGGCTAACTTGTAATTCGCTGATGAGCGTTCAAAGCTGTTGAGACATGGCAACTTAAGGCTTACCCCCTTAGATAGTATAGTTACAATAGCTATGTGAACGTTTACAAAATAGGTTCCAGCACTTCACGCTCTCCTCTATTTTAAATGCGTGTTGTTTTCAAGTTGGCTGTTACTTTATTTGTAAAAATATTGCTTTGTTCTCTGCTTGAATGGTGGAATGCTGATTCTACCAGTCTCCTCAGATCTCGGGCTCGGTAGTGATGGGTTAATCCAAGCGTTATAAGGGCCTCTTCAGCTATGGAGCATTATCCACAACGAACTTGGGCTTATCATCATGATATTTTAGGACGTCATTGATGAAAGATTCGGAAAATAACGACTTCCTCAGCGGATAAACCCTCATGGATATTAACTCATTGCCTTTCTATGTCTAGGAAAGTTGAGTAAAAACTTACTGTTGCTCGCCATCAACGTTTATGCATGTCTCATCAAAAGCTATGAGACGCCTAGCCTTCCTTTCAGCTTCTCCCTAAGTTTAACACTCACTTCACTACTCGGACAAAACGCGAGCGATCTTCCTGAGGCTTGAAACCTAAAAGTCCATGGCTGAATCAAGAACCTAAACCCTGAAGGAACCCATTCCTCTCAAAAAGCCTAAGCCGCTCAACCAAACACCTGGCACTAAACATAAGGTAAACGAAACAACAATCAACATAAAACCTAAACATCTTAAGTTGTCACATCTGCTGTTGTACGACGAAAACTTTAAAGGGTAGGTTGGAGAGAGAAAAAACTCGGCTCTGTGTATGACTGAAGTATTGGTGATGCAATCACTGATTACTGGGGTACTACTAGGAACCTTTTATGCACTATTCGGGCTGGGATTAAGTATCGTCTGGGGGATAACAGGTTTCGTGAATGTTGCCCATGGCGCATTTGCGGTACTCGCGGCTTATGTGGCTTACTTTATGGTTTCAATATTCCAAATGGATCTTGTTATTTCTTCTCCCTTAGTCGTTTTATTTTTCTTAGCATTTGGTTATTTCCTTTTCAAAACATTGGTAAGAGCTCTAATTGGTAAGCCTATGATTAATACATTAATCTTTTTCTTTGGATTATTTTCGCTGATCTATGCGATAAGCCTAGTATGGTTCGGTACCACTTTCAGAATGTTAATTACACCCTTAACCTTCGCTGGAGTAAATATTCACGGCATTGTTCTTTCTTTACCACGATTTACAGTTGGAGTTTTAAGCGCAATCCTATATGCGTTATCTGCATGGTTTTTTAACAAAACAAAGATTGGAAAAGCAATACGTGCAACAGCTCAATCGAAGGATGCAGCAGAGCTTATGGGAATAGATACAATTAGTATGTATACAGTAGCGTTCGGTTACGGTTTAGCTATGGCAGCGTTTTCAGGCATTTGTATAGGCATCCTAGAGTCCTTTAACCCTGAAGCTATGATGACTTTATTACCAGTAGCATTTGCTGTATGTGTATTAGGCGGATATGGAAGTATTCGCGGTTCACTTGTCGCTGGTTTGATTATTGGGATTTTGGAAAGTATTGTTTCGGTGTTTTGGCCACTATATAGGGCTGCCGTAGTCAGCATGGCCATCATATTCACTCTACTAGTCAGACCGAGAGGTATTTTTGGGGAGGTCTAGGGATTGGCCCTTTTTAGACTTTTACTCCATAAATATCTAATTCTGCCATTAGCTACAACATTGATGTTGATGTTTATTCCTCTTCTTATCAAAGTTGACTATATCATTCATATCCTCATCCAGATATTTATGTACTGTGCCCTCGCCATTAGTTGGGATGTATTCTCTGGGTTAACCGGCTATGTTAACTTTGCACTATCTGGATTATTCGGTGCTGGTGGTTATGCATTTGCAATATTTTTGAAGAAGACAGGGATGAATCCCTTTTTAGCTTTGTTATTTGCAGTATTTTTCGTCGGAATTGTATGTTTGGGCATCGGAAGTATTACTCTTAGGCTTGCAGGAGTGTACTTCGTTGTGACAACTTTTGCAATTACAGTATTATTTGAGTCACTGGTGATTGCCGCAAGAGATTTGACCGGAGGGAGCACTGGAATTTCGATTATGGAATGGTACATTCTCGATAAATCGATATATTACTATCATTTCCTTGGCGTATTACTGTTTACAGCTTTACTTTCCTACCACATAAGGCGCTCAAAATTTGGACTAGGCTTGGTCGCAATTCGCGAAAACGAATTGGCTGCACAAACTTTCGGGGTTAATGTTACTCTATATAAGGTAATGGCTTTTACAATTTCAGGTCTATTAATTGGCTATATCGGAGGATTAAATGCATGGTACGTATGTCATCTAGATCCCGAAAAAGTTTTCTCGGTAACTCTAACAACTTACACTATCGCCTCTTGCGTTCTTGGCGGAATTGGAACGTTCGCAGGTCCCATCATTGGAGCATCAGTGTTAACTCTTTCAACTCAGTTGCTCGTCACTATAATGCCTTATTTAGACCTTCTAGTCCAAGGCTCACTTTTGGTATTTCTAATAGCGTTTGCCCCTCGCGGTGTAGCTGGAATTGTTGAAAGGTATTACAAGGAAAGATAGAGGTACATCTCGACACCTAAAACTCTATGTCGTTTCTCCGCCATTTTTATTTTAAGTCAAGTTCCTACTATATTTAATGATCTTGCCACTCGGTTTGAGCAAAGATTCTGACATAAAAGCCTAATTAAACATTACTCGTACTCCTATAGAATGAACATTTTAGACAAAATAAACCTCGTCATTTTGCACCAACAACTGGTTCTGTAAACTTAAGCATTCTTGATCACCCCTATTGCCGATATCGTCTTCTTCAGGAATTCTTCGAGGTCAAAGTACTCATTCAGGTACACCTCATTTATCACGAACCCTGTAGAGCTCAAAGGCATCTGGGCATGCCTCTTACCACACCTCCCCCTACAAGGTACGTAGTCGTCGAAGTCCCCAGTCCTGTCCTTGACGTACTGTACTATCCTCTCCATGAGATTCCTGAGCCTCGAGTCGTACACCTCATGATCCAAGCCTAGGAATTTGCGCGCCGTCCTGTAGTACTGAGCCCCATCAGTCAACACCCTCATCCTGGACCTGTAGAGGGCCCTAACTTCCTTCATGAACGTTAATGCCGTGAGTATGTTCGCAGCCTCTACGTATTGTGGAGCTCAGCGCCCTCGAGGCCATTCTTGATGAGTGTGAGGAGGAGTAGATGAAGGCTCCGTAGACGATCAGGATGAGGGGGGGTCCTCGTCCTGAGGAATCTGACAACCTTCGCCATATATTACATGAGTGGAGAGGGGCCTGATTAAGGCTTAAGTTTACAGAGCCAGTTGTAGTTTGGAAAAATTTTTATTTCTAGGCCCCCCTCTCTCTGGGGGATATGGGTATGGGTATGGATGAAAAACTCTTTGAATACATGGAGAAGTACGGTTTTGAGGAAGTAAGGCTGTGCCATGAACCCTCAACAGGCTTGAAGGCAGTAATTGTAATTCACGATACCACTTTGGGACCTGCAGGAGGGGGAACGAGAAGATGGGTCTATAAGTCCGAGTGGGAGGCTATCAAAGATGCTATGCGCCTGGCAAGAGCTATGACCTATAAGTATGCAGCCGCTGGTGTAAATTGTGGAGGAGGAAAGGGCGTAATTATAGTTAATTCAATTGATGAAAGTAGTGAAGAGCTGTATCGAGCTTATGGGAGATTTGTAGACAGTTTTGGTGGGAGATTCTTTACGGGTGCGGATGTGGGGACAGGCATACGTGAGCTCCGGTGGATAAAAATGGAAACTGATTATGTGGTGGGATTGCCAGAAACGTGGAGCGCAGATAGACCAGAGGATTATATGCCCACGGCTTGGGGCGTATTCCGAGGAATGCAAGCTTGCTGTGAGGAAGTGTTCGGCGACCCCTCACTAGAGGGCAGGACGGTTGCTGTCCAAGGCTTAGGGAAGGTGGGAGCAGCTTTAGTTCGATATCTCGTCGAAGCAGGTGCGAAAGTAATAGTAACGGATACCCAAGAAGAGAAGATTAAGGATATTGTGAATAAATACGGCCAAAAGGTGAAAGCCGTTGAACCCGACAAGATTTATGCTGTAGAGTGTGATATTTTCTCACCTTGTGCCTTAGGCGGTGTTATAAACGATACAACAATTCCTCAGCTAAAATGCAAAATTGTGGCTGGAGGAGCTAATAATCAACTCGAAGAAGATAGACATGGAGATATTTTACATAAGAAGGGCATCCTTTATGCGCCTGACTATGTTATTAACGCTGGAACAGCAATAGACGATATACATACGGTAATGAAAGGAGGATACAACTATAAAGCAGCCCGGGCAGCAGTTGATCAAATTTATGACCGAATTAAGACCATCATTAAAATATCGAAGTCTGAGGACATCCCGACCTATAAAGTTGCCGACAAGTTAGCTGAGGAAAGGATTAAGAAGATTGGCAGGATTAAAGACCCGCGGCCTAAAAGATTTGTGAGACCCTATTGGTAGTAAAGTTCCAGGGGGCACTAACGTGGTTATTAGGTTTGGTTGCGATATAACGACTTATGGCGACGTTGACAAAACGATTAAATACGCGATCCTTGCAGAAAAATGCGGTTTCCATGCAGTTACTTTGCCAGACCATATTTTCAACCCGCTAACTAGAGGTATCTTCCAAGAACCTCCTTGGGAAGTTTTTGCACTGCTTGCTGCGATAGGCGCACGCACGCATCGAGTCATGCTCATGCCGGCGGTCGTAGATCCTGTGAGGCGCCATCCTGCTGTCATCGCCCATACAATTGCCACCTTAGATCACATAACCAAGGGTAGAGTAGCGTTGGGTATGGGATGTGGTGAGGCGTTCAATGTTATGCCCTTAAAAGATATTGCGTGGGATAGGCCCTTCACAAGATTGAAAGAAGCTATTACGTTAATAAAGAAACTATGGGGTTCAACCTTTGAAAATCCCGTTACATTCTTTGGTGAGTACTTCAAGGTCGAAAAAGCTTTTCTAAGTTTTAAACCTCTTCAAAAACCTCATCCACCAATTTATATTGGTGGTTTTGGACCAAGAATAAGGAGGCTTGTGGGTCAACTTGCTGATGGGTGGTTACCGTGGATTTATAGCCCGGAAACATACCGTAAAGATTTAAAAGAGATCGAGGATGCTGCTAAGCAAGCTGGCAGAAGTATGGATGAAATTGACACTGGAGTACAAATCCACACAGTCGTACTTAAAGATGGAGATGAAGCCAGAAGAATAGTTACACCAAGAAATCTAGCAGCTTTGGCTTTGAGAAGCAGTCTACTGAGAGATATGGGATATCCTGAGTTGGCTGAGAAAGCCTTGTCGGTGTGGAAATTATCTTTCAGCGAGGAGGAACTCAAAAGGCAATCCGAATTAATTAACAGCATACCACCAGAAGTTAATGAAAAAACGGTAATAGCTGGAACACCTGACGAAGCCATTGGGCAAATCGAGAAATTTATTCAAGCAGGTGTAAAGTTTTTGGACGTCATGCCAATAATTGAAAAATTTGAAGAAACAGTACAAGCGTATAAAGAGAAAATAATACCTTACTTTATTGAGCAATACAATAAATGAAAGAAGTGTGGGCTTACCTGCTCATCTCGCCCTCTCAAAGACCTTCGCCGGTTCCTCCTCGAGATCCTTTTGGCTCAAGTCGAGGTAGACGCTTTAGTCGACATCGGAGCCACCTTCCCAGCCCTGCCCGAAGACTTGATCACCAAGCTCGGACTACTGAGCCTAGGCGAGCACTTGGCCGAAGCAGCAGAAGGTACGGGAAGGGTGGAGCTCGTGGCCAATGCCATAATAAGGGTCGAGGACAGGATAGCTCAGTCCCCGATAATCAAGAGGTCCAAGGGAACGACGCCATTGATAGGCGTAGTCACTTTAGAGCAGATGGGTTGTAGAGTCGACCCGATGACGGGGAGGCTTATCAAGGGCCTGCCTCATGCTTTGAGCGAGGCTAGCTCAAGCCCTTCCACGAGGGCCTCGCTTGCTCTTCGACAGCTTATCAGCCTCTAAGACCATCCTCTCCACGTCAGGCGCCCTCAGCTTTACGGCCCTCGAGTCGAGCTTGGCCTCGTGGAAGCCCCACACGTGTAGCACCCAAGCGGAGTCCCACGAGTACCTGAACCACTCGCCGAGCTTGTCGGCAATCACTTCGACCGCCTTCTCGAGCTCTGTGACAGTCCACCTCCCCCCTTCTCTCGACCCTCTCGATCACTTCGCCCAAGTCGAAGTGCAGGGCGAGAGCCTTCACCACCTCCTCCGCTGCTTTGTAGAGCTTCTCGCTGGCCTGAACAGGGTCTTTATCTGCGAGCGCCTTGCCCTCTTCAAGGTACTTGAGAGCGAAGCTTGTACGCTTCTCGATGTCGCGCTCTTCTTCCACGCCCCTCACACGCACTCTTGCTCATTTGATCAGGCGAAGATAAGTCTTGCTATCGCATAGGCGAGGCCTAGTAACTTGAGGTACGGCATCCAGCCTCCTAAGAACCTTAGGTTGTTGAGCTTTATGGGCATCACTTAAGAAATCGTCGTTAGGGCCCTCATCGCCTAAGGGGCCCCCCATATAAGTTTTCAGAACCTCATGGCATCCTTGGCTTTCAATTCTCTCTTCATGAGATTCTCAAGCTCCCTGCGGTCAGACTGCTGACCCTGTACACTTTCAATTCTCTCTTCATGAGATTCGGCCTCCTTGGCGTTCTCGAACTCCTCGAGCCACACCCTAAGCTTTCAATTCTCTTCATGAGATTCACGCATTATCAGCAACTCAAGCAGGTGCCGGACTTCGAAATCCTTTCAATTCTCTTCATGAGATTCACTCGCAAGTGGCGACGCCGTGATGATAAAGGAGTACATAGCTTTCAATTCTCTCTTCATGAGATTCCCACTCCTCAACCGTCGGGTGTCGCCATGTAAACTCAAGGTTGAGCTTTCAATTCTCTCTTCGTGAGATTTCAGGCACTTCAGGTGATGCAAGTTTCCCTAATGGTGCAGCCACGTTAGAGAGGCTAATGGAGGAGAAGGCCTCGTAGACTGCTTTGGTGCTACATTTAAATCCTTAAGAGGATTGAGAATTGCAGTGCTCGTGTGCTCTTAATAGCTATTGATGTCGAGGCCTCGAGGGGTTTGAATGAGGAGAGTGGAGCTGAGCTTCGCGGGCCTGAAAATCGAGTTCTGCGATAGAGAGAGGGCCATCCGCCAAGTAGAGGAATTCGCTGAGAGGGGGACTTGGCACCCCGTGGTTGTATTCGGGCCAGAAGGTTGTGGGAAGACCTCTTGGCTTAGGCAGGCCGTCGAGTTGCTGAGAGAGCTCGACTTCAGCGTCATATACTTCAACCCGATGAGGAAGGAGTTCTTAGCCGAGGTGGGGATAAAGAGCATCGAGGAAGAGGTATCTGAGCTGTTAAGGCGCGCGTCCTG
>Ga0080004_1063698_pt1 | contig 14584 bp, 17 predicted proteins | sample WasSprMetagenome_FD_69207 | JGI IMG/M metagenome (GOLD analysis project Ga0080004, IMG submission 69207) | Sulfidic aquatic microbial communities from Washburn Spring, Yellowstone National Park, USA - WS (SPADES assembly) (version 2) | ecosystem: Environmental > Aquatic > Thermal springs > Hot... | reverse complement strand
CACAGCAATGTAGGCGTAGTCAGCTGCAAACAGCCTGGTTACAGCCTGCTCAATAACACTCTTCAAAACCTTTCCAGAGGTTATAGCCCTCACATCAAAAGTATAGACAAACACATCATCACTCTTCTTAACAACACCCCTAGACATCATGACATCACCAACAGCAACAACATCAAGCTCCAGAGGAGATACGCTAACACCCCTCAAAACAACAAAACCAGTATTGCGTAGCCACTTAACCACCAAACCCCTAACAACATCCTCACCAACACTCACAAACAACACCCCCCAACCAAACACCGCTTCACCTCAGACAACAATCTCTAAAACTATAGGAAGAAGACATATAAACACTAGCACAATACGACCAGCACACCAGATTACCACAAACTTTAAAAACCCTCTATCCACATCACAATCCCCAAAACATTAAATCAGCCTCCAGCAATTCAAATTAGCAGAGGGGCTGGCACACCTATGGCGAATGCTATGAGTATGTGTTTGGGTGTATGAACATCCCTGCCATGTAGAGAGCCAGGCTCACTGCTGTAGACACACCCCTGTTTATGTACCTAGGCACACCACCATTACCCTCCTTGACAAGGCTCTTCGCCAGCATCCTCCAAGAGCTTTCCAGCTCTTTCAGCATCTTTAGGAGTGTCTACATCTTGCTACAGATGCCCAGATACATCAACATAGCCCGCAAGCCCCTCTCCAGCAAGCACACTAACTCAACAAGGTCTGACAGCACTGCTTTTCTACCTTTCTCAGCCACTACCTTCTCTATGTGTCTAAACAGCGTTTTTGGTACGCAAAAGAGCCTCGTGTCTATACTACTGCATGGAGGTGTGTTTTTACCCAATAGAACAACAGCTTCTCCTAAACAACTATCTTAAATCCTCAACACCACCCCTCTTCACAGGCACTGAAGTAGCGCTAAGAAACTCCAAAAAGGGAGTAGAAATAGCTAGGGTGTTTCTAGCTTAAGATTCTTTGCTACAAAGTCTTTTAAAATCTTGAAGTGTTTATCAATTGTTACAAGAACCATGTTGTTGTTAACAGCTTGCGCTGCTATTATCAAGTCTGTTGCTGGTAACGGCACTCCATGGATTCTCAGCTCTGCTTGCCATGCTATTGCAAGTGCGTAGTCTTTTTTCGTTGGGTAGAGAACTATTTCTGCGTATTGAAGTGCTGGAGGGTATTCAATGGCTGTTACCACGGATATGAATGCTATTCTCTGTCTTGCCCCCCTCTAAACAATTTCTATTACTGCACCTGTATCATATATTTTATTCTCTCCCACGCCCTCTCCCTAAGCTCTTTGTAAAGCTTATCTTCTTCCCCTGGGCTAAGGGGCTTCAGCTTCTCTACATCCAAGCCTATCCTGACAAGCTCTTCTACAACCTTCTCAGCTGGAACAGCTTTCTCACCCTCCTCCAACCTCCTTATATACTCCTCTATAGCCTTCCTCACAACTTCACTCCAATTAACCTCTCTAAACCTCTTCATCTTCTCATAAAGCTCCCTGGGTATTCTCACAGTAAATGATGCAGACACATCAGTACACCTACATACATGTAAGCACTACATTACTTATTAAGCTATAGGCAATATAACTTTCTACTTCCTTTCAAGGGTTTCAGTTATTGATGGTGCAAAATCTTTCAATTCCATTTATTGGATTCATTACTGAGCTAGAGAGGCTTGAAGAGATTGTAAGGCAGGCAAAGAAGCTTTCAATTCCATTTATTGGATTCTAGTATGATGTCATCACATCTGGTATCTGCAAACTCGTATAACCATTCTTTCAATTCCATTTATTGGATTCACAAGGTTGACGACGTGGAGACCCTCTCCGTCCTAAACACCCTGATGCTTTCAATTCCATTTATTGGATTCTTCAAACAGCTATACAGTAGAAAAAGCTGCTTATTCTACGCTTGGCTTTCAATTCCATTTGTTGGATTCTCGTGTCTTGCGATGGTCTTGAAGTCTCCATTGCGGATTCGTAACTGTGTTCAATAGTATTCTGATTGAATTGGGTATAAAAGCTTATAAGCTGAATAGCGCCATGGTCACGCCCATGGCAATAGGGTCGTGAATGTGCACCGGGCAATCGCGCAATGCGGCAGCATTGATGGCGATATGCATACCACTACGCATAGAATTAGGCTCTTGAAGCATTCTACCAACAGAGACTCAGACTTATAAGCCCCTTATATACCATGCAATGCAGCCACATTGCAACCAAAATTGCGTTAGAATTGACCATGGCGAAAGGCGTGAGGTTATTAAGGTAGCCTGCAAGTTGTGGTCTGTGGTAACATTTCATTAGCTACTTGGTGTCTGCTACCCTAGGTGCACTTGTTAAAGGAGTTGTTAGCTTTTAATTCATTGTAGGCTTTGCTTGGGGGCTTGCATAGCCTTTTTATTGGTGAGGCTCTATTTTAATGTGGCTTACTGTGATATATCCATGTGTAAGCATTGCTGGATGTGCTGTAGGGAGTGGTGTTTGAAGTGAATTGCGCTTAGCTTAAGCAATGTTGCCACATTGCATGAGGCTTTGAGCTCTTGGTGTGAAAGATTTAAATTCCCCTCTACAGCTACTCAGCCTGGCTGAAAGTCTATGAAGAGTAGCCCTGTTCCTGACTACTGTGAGCCTCCCAGGGTTCCTGAGGCGTACAGGGGGCTAATATCGCTGCTGAAGTTCTTTAGGCAGAGCGGCCACCTGTACATGATAGACAGACTCGCCAATACCATCAATGCCCAGGACGCTCTAGGCATTGTTAGAGAGATGCTAAGCCTTGTATCCAGGCTAAGCCCTATGGTAGCACCTTCAGGTGCGAGGGTGTGCATATCTGAGGAGGTGACAAGCGAGGCTGAGGCAAGGTGGAGAAGACATCTGGGTGCAATTGTTGAAGAAGTTGAGAAGGGCAAGAAGTGGACAGTTAGTGTGCCCTGCCCCTACCTGCCTAGCGATGAGGAGCTCAGGAGGTTTTCTGAGTGTGTTGAGAAGGGCTTGCTAAAGCCTTCAACAGTAGCGGTTTATGCATATGCGCCTCACGAGAGGTGAGGTGGGGTGCAGCCCAAGGTCACCCCCCTGTACCTAGCGGCAACATTCAGAATACTAGCAAATGTGGAGGCTGTAAATGCAATTGAGCCCCTGGGCAACGTCATTAGGCACAGAAAGGCTTCTATAGCTGTTCCGAGAACAGGCTCGATATCGATTATCACTGTGCCTACAGCATCTGGAGAGGCCATTAGGCACGCATACCAGTACGCACTTGCTCAACTAGCAGCGCTGCAGGGGATAGCTGTGTGTAGCTGGTGTAGAAGAGGGGAGTTTGTAAAGCACGGAGTGCTTGTGCATGACCTCTACCCAGCTGAGGAGAAGGAGCTAATTGACACTCTGACTTCTGACAGGCCTCCCGAGGATAAGGAGTTTGAGGTTGTTAAGAGGTGTGTTGTCGAGGACATAGCTGGGTTCCTAACACCAGCAGCTAGAAAACCTGCAAAGAGAACCTCGAGAATTCAGGTGAGCTACTTAGTCCCCTCAATGATTGAAGTGGCTAGAGGTGCGTTTGCAGTTGATACGCAGTTTCACGTTAGGCACGCGCCTCAGGCTGAAGCTAAGGCTCCAGAAGGTGTTCAGCCAAGGCCTCAGTCAATATACTATGTGGAGTCTGCAAGTGCTGTATACACATTCTCTGCAGTTATTGACCTCGGCGGCATAGGCATAGTTGTTAAAAGCGATGGCTCTGTAGAGAGCCTTGACCCGAAGGAGAGGCTTGCAAGGTCTTTGCTAGCTGTTCAGGCCCTGGCAGAGATTGTTAAGAGTGGCGGGATTGGGGGTAAGCAGAGTAGCTACATGCCCCACTGGATGCCGCTAAGCGGGGTAGTAGTAGTGTCAAAGCCTGTAAAGTTTGTGCCTGTGCCGCCACATGTAGAAAGCTATGTCAGCGACACCCTAAACAATGTTAAGAGCCAGATCAGCGCCCTGGAGTCAATAGGGCTTAAAGGCGTGAAAGTAAACATTGCAGTGTTCAAGTCTCAGGTAGAGGTAGACGCTGTAAAGAATGACATTGAGAGTGCTGGTGTAGAGGACAAGTATAAGCATGCCATAGCACTACAGAAGTTTACTAGTGTTGCAGAGGCGTTTAAGTGGGTTCTGGAGGTCGTCAAGGAGGAGCTGTCAAAGGGGCTAGGGGCTAGCCAAGGGCTTTAAAGCCGTGAGCTTAGCGCTAATAAGAGTTGAAGGAGTTTTTCACTGGGGCCTCTGGGTAAGACAGGCATACGCCTCCGCAAGGCAAGACAGTGTGCCGCTACCACCACCATCAACACTCGTAGGGGCTCTGGCCAGCGGACTTGCAGCTGTATTGAGAGATGTCTGCAAGGCTCCTGTTGCAGAGCTCAGCTATGCTGGTGAAGCTATTGAAGTCCCGCTAATAGCTAAGCTCGTTAAAAGCAGCACAGTTATTGAAACATACTTTAAAGTTGTTAATGGCTATGGAATCAAGAGAGTTGACATTACGAGAATGTTTCAAGCACCATACATTAGGCGGGCTAACCTGCAGGACATGATGCAATGGTTTGCAGTTAGAACAGTTGGTAAAGTGTATAGCCCGCACATGAGGTTTGAAGCCGCATATCTAGTGGACTTGGCCAAAGCTGAAAGCATTTTTAAGGGTGTGTGTAAGGGCCTTGCTGTAGAGTCTTTACTAAAGCTGGGGGCGCTGTCAATTTCCAGGATAGGGCCTGTTGAAGGCATTGTTACAGTTCTCAGAGTTTGCATAGACAGTGTGAGCCCCACTACAATAACCGGTGCCCCCATGTCACCGTGCCCATACTTTGAAATTAGAGACGACCTGGCCAGCAAGCTCAGGCAGGCGCAATTGGCTGAAGCAACGCTTATAGAGTTTTGGGACTGGAAGGACCCTGACTTCTGGACTTCTAGAAGGAGTGCTGGAAAAGTGAGGCCATACATAGCTCCACTAAATCGAAGCTCAGTTGAATCAGGCATAATCACACCATTTAAACCGTGCACATTTATTAAAGATGTTGTTGTGGCTGTGGGTAAGGGGATATATGTCGAAGACAGGCTCTATCCGTGTTCATCTTGCTGACCTAGATGCTGTACCCCTATCACTTCCAAAGCGCTTCGCACTAGCAGCAATAGCCATGTTTCCTGTGGGCTACAGCTACGACCCTATGACGGGTACTGTAGAAATTGACTGCACTAGGCTTGCTAGTGATTGGAGTAGCTATATGCAAGCGAAGGAGTTTGACCAGGCTGTTATACAACTTCTCGACTTGCTCGATAGGCTTCCTCAAGCAGTTAATGAAAGGGCTAAAGTTTGCGGTGAAGGGAGGTTGCAGGAACTAGCAAAGAGATTTGCGTCAAATCCATGTGCAGCTGTATTCGAAATGCTTCAGGTGAGCGTAGCTTACAATACTCAAAATCGCGTACTGCGAATCCTGTGGGGCTCTGCACCAAGGATAAGGCACAGGCTTGTGCCATTCATTGTCAGAGCCCCGGAGTTCATGGAGGCCGCTAGAGTGTTCCCTGCTCTGCAACTAGACGTAGCTAAGAGGGGGGCTGTAGAAGGATTTGAAAGAGCTGTAGAGATTAGCTGCCCAATTTATGCGGCAATTATCATTGGCGCTACCAAGACATACCTTGGCAGAGTTAGGTACCAGGGTAAGTCTGATTATTACTTCGTGATCCCTGACATGCCTGATAGAGACCTGTGTACCAGGCTTGGAAGTGTTGCTAGTTTTCTGAAGCAAGCGGTGCAATATGCTGGTGCGCAAAGCCTATCTGAAGTGCTGTGGCACCTACTCTTGGCAACGGGCATTAGGTCGTTTACAGGCTCAGTAACCCTCTACAAGATTGAGGGCGACGGCAGGGTTACGTTTGAGCTTAGAGTTGATTTTGATAACCTTAAGGTCCTTAGCCAGGTGTTAGAAGACGTAGACAAGGGCTTTGCCATACCAAGGCTTGTAACATCTGTTGCCAGGCTTCTGCAAGAAGAGAACCCAGATAGAAGGAAGCTTGGCGAAGTGCTTGAAGAGGCATTGCACAGCTTTGCAAGGCTTGCCTTTGGTGTTGGAGACACTTTCGAAAGCGCTTTACACATGTCTAGAGTTCTTTGCGATAGGGCTGTTCACAACCTTCTTCAGGCTCTCGGAGATGAAGGTAACAGAATTGCGCACTCAATCGGCGTCTTGTCTGAAGCCTCCCAAGAGCTTTTAAAGCGCTATGGTGCTGGGGTGTTGTAGGGAGTGCCTGGCATAGGCCGTGTAGCTAAGGAGAGGTATCTCGAGTACTGCAAGTGTGCAGGCTTTGAGCCTAGGGAGGGTGTTGTCAGGCTATTTGAAGCTATTGATGAAGTTGTTGACTCTGGAGGCCTTGTGGTTGCTAGAATGCCTACAGGCTACGGAAAGACAATGTCAACGGTATTCCTAGCTACAGCTGTTAAAGTTGTTGGTATTGAGGAGGGCATTGCCAGGGTCATTCATGTCCTCCCCATGAGGAGCCTTGTGAGAGACGCTCTTAACAGAGCTCTGTGCCTTATTGGCTCTGGGGGTGGTTATGGTGAGGAAGCATGGCTGCACGAGAAGGGTTTGCACAAGGAGAGCTACTGCAAGGGTGTACACGCTGGTGAGGCTGAGAGCTGTAGCCACATATTTAGGCCCCTGGGCCCTGGCGACATATCTTACCAGGCCTCTATCTACGAGTCTGAAGCCTCTAAGGACCAGCTCTTCTTATCAACACTAGTTTACACTACGCTAGACAGCTACATACTCAACTTCACTAAGATAACCCCGTTGAGATCCAGGTACGCATCTTACCAAGCCGCTAGAGCCGCTATTTACAGAAGCATTACTGTTTTTGACGAGGCCCACTTGTTTACCGAAGTGGATGCGGCAAAGGCTTACACAGCACTGATAACAGTGGCTAGAAGCTTAGTGGAGGCAAGGCTACCAGTAGTATTTGTCACTGCAACTGCTTCAGACTCCCTAATTACGAGGATAGCTGCAGACGTCGGTGTTGATAGGAGTAGGTGTGTTGTTGTATCCGTTGAGGAGAAGATGGGAGGAGAAGAAGTGGCTATGTGCAGAACAATTATTGTTAGCGACTCTGTTAAGGAGCCCGCCATAGCCACTTACATCATTGACGACGTGAGTAGTGAAGAAGATGTGTATGCTAGAGTTGTTAACAAGGTAAGGTCTTTGCTTGGAAAGCGCGAAGAGGGCTGGGGAGCGCCGAGGATTCTAATCGTTAGAAACACTGTTAGCAGAGCTGTAGCCACGTACCATAGGCTTGCTCAAGAACTCAGAGATTTACTCAACAGCACAGCACTTGTATTAATACATGGCAGGCTTACTCACGGAGATAGAAAGAGTGCTGAAGATAGGCTCAGAGAGTCAAGTATTATTGTCTCTACGCAAGTTGTTGAAGCTGGTGTTGATTTAGATGTAGATGCGTTAATAACTGACCCAGCACCACTAGCGCAGCTCATTCAGAGGGTTGGTAGGGTGTGTAGACATGGGGATTCAGGTAGGAAGTGCGAAGCACACATAGTTTACCCAAAGGGCAGAGACCTTCTGCATAAGCTTGTTGAGGGTGTATATGATGAGGGGCTAACCGAGAGTAGCCTAGGGGCTATAGAGAGAGTGAAGAAGGTGTTCGGATCTATCAGCTGGAGAAAGAGTAGTAGGTATGATGACAGGTCTTACCTCAAGCTACTCAACGAGGTTTATGGGCATGACTACACATCTAAGCTTAGCATAGATAGCGATGTTAAAAAGGCCTTAGAGGAGATAGACCTGGTCATAACGCTTCACAGAAAGGATGCTGAGAGGATTAGTGAAGAGCTTTGCAGCTTTGTCAGAGACTCTGTTGAGGTTTCACTCATTGTGGTGCCTGGCATAGGCGAGCGCAGTATAAGAGATGTTGAGGAGGAGCTGAACAACAGGCTTAGTAATTGCATTAAAATGTGCATAGGCTTAGAGGGTAAATACAGTAGTAAGTGTGTTGCACATTGTGAAAGAGAAGTCGTAATTCATAATACAGTCAATGTTAGTCATGCGTACTTGTATAGCATGTATAAGAGGCTGGGAGAATCCACGGACATCATTAGATATGCACTTGTGTTAGCTGTTGAGAGGGGAAGGGTTGTGAAACCGAGACTGCTGCTACTAGACATGGGGAGCGATATGGGGAAGATCATCAAGGCAAAGGACTCTACACACCTCTGCAGAGAGTTCTATAGGCTTGAGAGGAGAGTTCTTAGGAATGCGATTAGTAAAATTAATGATTTTGAAGATGACACCAGCACCTCAGTAAGCTTCTTAGGCCTCGCAATACCGGCCAGCCTCTACCGCAATGGCTACGGACTTGCAACAGACTTTGAGGTGTAAGACTGTGGGGCTCCTAGCCTGGTGCAATCACGATTTGTGTAAGCATATGGAGTCCTGTGAAGCTATTGTGCTCAGCCCCGCCAAGCATGAGGAAGTCTCTAAGCGCTGTGATGCGGATTTCGTAAGCCTTGAAATAGGCTCTACAGTAGCAAGGCTTGCTAAAGCGCTCAACACCCAGGCGGAGCTAGTGAAGGAGCTGATAGCCACCATTACCTGTGTTCATGACATAGGCAAGGCGCTGGCAGAGCTTCAGCAAAGGCTTCACACAGGCTGTGGAGAGGGGAAGCAGATATCTCTGGTAGGTCACGAGCTCATCTCAACCTGGTTTGCATACAACCTGCTTGAGAGCCTAGGTAGCACTAAAGTGCAAAGCCATGTTAAAGCAGCTATGGCTGCAGGCGTGCTCCTACACCATGCAGCTAGGAGAAGTGCCCTCGAGTCATATCTCAAGCTCTCTGCATCATTAAAAGGCGTTACAGAAGACGATGTTGTAAAAATGGTGGAGCACGCTTTCAAGTGCTGCAAGACGCTGGCTAGGTACAGTAGCATAAAGGATGAGGTTATGGCAAGGTTGCTCTACCAATTAAAGGTGCCGTACAGCGTACTCGATGTGATAAGGTTTATAGCGAACAATATGTATAGTAAGTACGGTGAGCTAGTAGCCTACGTAATAGCCATAGCAGATAACATTGACGCACACTACACCAGGCTTGACGATAGTGCAAGAGGCGTGCTTATAACAAGGTTTTGCAAAGTCTAGATTAAGCCCTAAGCCCTCCTTGTAAAAAACGCCTTAACTCTTCTTTCAATTGCACTGCGAACACGAGTAGTAATATTGGCAACAACTTTAAAGATCCCTGCCCTAACAACATCTAGACACTCTCTCAGAATTTCTCCAGCCTCCTTGCAGGTACTTCCCCTAACCTCAATCTCTCCAACCAGGCCGAAGACGCTAGTGCCAACCCTCATGCTCACCGAAACCCTGCCCTCACTTTGCTTGCACCCATCACTCACCAATAAATTCACCCCCAATTTCGCTTTCAAGGTCTTTCCCAACAGCTTCAGTGTCTACCAATGCTAACCTGAAGTCAGTTCGCACACCTAATCTTTGCGAAGTCTTTTGAAGCCCATAGCTCGCCACAAGTATTTTGCTCTCAATCTTTGCATCCTCCTTTACTAGCGCAGCCACATCTCTATGTGTAGTGGCATAGACAGTTGCGTTGAATGTGTTTGCAATGCTCTTTAACCTCTCTAGCACATCAGCAACAACTTCTCTCGATGTAAAGCCATCAAACATGTCATCTATTAACACCGCTGGCACCGCTCTATACTCTTTAAGTTGGCTTTTCATTAGGTCCAGCAGCTCTCTAACTGTATTCATAATCTCCTCCTTTACTTCACCAAGAGACTTCTTCATGAACAACTTTACGTTCTCAACACCTCTGTAACCCTTGAACACAACACCCAGCCGTCCAAGGCTCTTGTGAGTAGACTCTGCAATACCTTCGCAGTCGACCACTATGGGTATGGTGCGCAACTTGAGAATCTCGCACAAGGGCTCTGAACAGCGGTCTAACTCACTAAAGGCGTTCTGCAAGTGCTTAAACTCGCTATAGCTAAGTGTGTAGAGTTTTGCCAGCAAGTTAAACGGAACTGATATCACTGCTAAGGACTGGGCGAGTATACTCTCAATAGCGTTTCTGCCTCTGGAGCCCAGCTCCCTAACATTCTCACTCAACACAACTCTGCCGTCTACTGAAACTAAGTTTTACATCGCCTTTGAAGAACCTCACACAAGCCCACTTAATGTGGCTAGGGCTCCAGCCAACAGACTCCAGCTCCTCAACCTCGATACCAGGCCTGCAAAAACCTGCTGTAGAGTTTGCAGCAAGGTCTTCAACATCAATAAAGTTGTTGAGTACATCAATGTATCCTGTTACAGCCTTTCTAACACTGCTAGACCCATCAATTCTTCTGACAACTTCTAGAGGCAACACGTGAAGTGCTAATGCTAACAACGTTTTACCACAACCATGCTTTCCATAGATAAGGGCTATTCCAGGCCTGAACTCCAGCCCCTCAACAAGCTGCCCAGACCAGAACAACAACTTCTCTACTGGACCGAAGTTCCTCAACTCAACTATAAGCATAGCACTTAACACTCACACAAGCTGTGCTCATGAAGTTGTACCTCTCAGAAAGTAAAATGTTTTTCAGCAGTGTTGTGGCTTGTGCTATGGCAGGGGGCAAACCCTTCTATACCTGCAGTAATTGCACTTCTCTTGAACTCTCATTACTTGTGGTGGTTCTGGTGATAGTACTGTTCTCCACAGCTTTTCAACAACTTGCCTGACCTCTACGAATACCTGCTCCCTTATTGCAATGCTATGTGCAATTCCGTCCATGTATAAATATGCTCTCTCTACAGGCCTCAGGGTCCTGTAGGCTATTACAGCATATGCCTTTAGCTGTAATATGAAGTGCTGTGAGTACCTAACTCTTCTCCTAAATGCCTTCACCTCCACTATACACACTCTCTTGCTTCCAGCAACAATGTCTATAACTCCATATAGCCCCAGCTTCCTGTCTTCAACATAAACTGAGGTTTCAATGGGTCTTGGAAGCTTCAGCTCATCAGCAATTTTCTCTAGGTTTAGGCTCCTCTGAACCTCTATGCCTGCAACCATCGATGGCGTGTAGGGAGGCTCAACCCCATAGTTATACACAATCCACGGTATGACAGGGCACCACGCGAACTCCTTAAGCATTGTCACAGGGAGCATGTCATATGAGTGGAGTAGGCTGTGTAACTTCAAGATCCTCACCTACAGCTATTCTCCTCTCCCACTCAACGTCTGATATCAAGAAGATGTGGAGTTTGTCACCGGGGTCGAGAAGCTTTTTAGCAAATCTCTCCACATCCCTGGCAACAGCTATTCCTCCTCTCCCAACGAACACACTCCTCTGAATTCTTGTAAAGCCCCTCTGCTGAAGCCAGAGAGAAAGCCTCTGCCTCTTTAGGTCATCCGAAATGTCATAGGCTACGAGAATCCTCAAGACCACCACACCTCAACAAATACTGGGGGCTCCCCGAGACCGTGCCTAAAGAACCTAGCCATCTTTATTGCACAGCTCTTTATGTGTGCCTCAAGCTCCTTAACCTCGCCCCTAGAGTCCCTAGCTTTCCTAGAGATCCACTTGAAGAACTCCTGAACCAGCATTACCCTGCTCTCCCTGGCTATGAACCCTCCACTGTCTATAGAGATCCTGAGGTTGAGGTCCTTAAACAGCCTCACCAGCAAGCTGTCAACAGCTGAAACTCTAAACATTTCAACAAAGTCGAAGACGAGCGTGGGGTTGCCACTCCTATCACTGTGTAGAAAGCCTGCGTAGGGGTCTAGCCCAACTCTTGTCAGTGCTTTGAAGCACTCGGAGTAGAGCACTCCGTACAGGTAGTTAAGCGCTCTGTTCACAGGGTCCAGGCCATCTTGATCCCTGCCATCGAACTCCAGGTCCCTTGGCAGGACTGTGGCTATAGCGCCCCAGTAAAGCCTTGCGGCAGTTCCCTCAAGCGACATTATCTCCTTCCTTGCCTCATCCAGAGCTCCGCTGACTCCCTGAACCCTTCTCTTCACCTCAAGCACCTTCTCAGCCTCTTCATGCAGCGCCTTCTCTCCAACCATTTTCGATAAGTACCTTAGGTACGCCGACTGGTTCTCAATCTTTGCACAGGCAAATGCCTTAGCTATTTCCAGCGCCTTAGCTTGATCAGCGTAGGCTAGGTACTGCCCCCGCCTAGCCTCAACAGTTGCTGTTATCCACGGAGGCGTGAGTACAGTTATTGGGCACCCGCTGGCGTCAAGAACCACCAGGTCTACGCCATACCTAACCAACACCCTCAGAGCTCTTGAGGTCACCGCAACGCCGCTTGTGGTTATGATGAGTCTATCCACATCGGCTATGTTAATGACCTTCCTAGCCTTCTTCCCACCCACCCTCTGGCAGACAACGACATTGCCTTTGAATACTGAGATCACCTTTCCGTAGCCGTCCACTATGGCAGCCTTCACCACGCTACATCACCTGCAGAAGTCCTTAAAGGGGCAGTGCTGCGGGCATTGAGATGGCCTTGGGGGTGGGCTGCCTGAGAGTAGGATGTCTATAGCCTCGTCCCTAGCATCTAAAAACCTCTGCCTCAATGCGCTGGATATGTACACAGGCTTTACGTTGAGCTTGGGGGCTTCAAAGCCGTTTATAACGATTATTAGGCCAAAGTCTACAGGTATCTCAAGGAAGCTCTCCAGAGCCATTGCGTAGCCTGCTAGTGCAACTTCATAGTCCCCCCTGTCAGCTCCGTACTTAAGCTCCACAACTATAGAGCCCGGGAAGAGTGCGTCAACTCTCAAGCTCCTTGAAAGCCCTATCAGGCTGCCGTTAATAACATATTCAGTGAGTGGTGTGGCTGAGCCGAGCTCTGCTGCAAGGCTGCTCCACGCAAATACCATTAGCTTGTAGAGCTCTTCAGCGTAGTGGTCTCCCGAAAGCCCCAGCTCCCTAGACACTCTCCTCCACATTGCTACAGCAGCTTCGTATGCCCTCCACGGGGCGTTGCCTAGCGCTATAGCTTTTGAGACTTCTCTAGCACTTTTGTGAAACAGCTCGTGAATTGCCAGCCCCCTCTTCATGGCGTCTGTCTGAGTAGGCTTCACCCCCTCTGCCCTCCTAAGCCACAAATCTCTCTTAGTTGGGCAAAACCTGTAGGCAATTTCAGATATTGCTAGGTCTAGGTAGGCCCTGGGCTTTACCGGGGGCCTGTGCCAGCTCCAGCCCCTCAACTCTTCCTGCACAGGGTCATCGGCCCTGATGTCCTGAAGCCTTCTCAAAGCCCTACTCAGAGTGCTTAGAGTTAACACGGCGTGTTCACCACTATATTGATATGCCTTGCCCTAGCTTTAGCCACTCCATGCAAAGGCTCTACATGTCTATGCGATGCCGAGAAATTGCCGGAAAACCTATGGGATTAGTCGTTGAGTAATGCGTGTGCTTGCTATGCCTTTTGATAGCTCAGAGCAACTCTTCCCCAGCTTGTGGCAAAAAGCTTGCCCTTGTCTTCAGACACGAGCCCAAGCCTCTTGAGCTCACCTGCATACACCCTTACTGTTCTCTCGCTCTTGCCAAGCGCTTTTGAAAGCTCGCCTATGTCCAGGCCTTCTAGCCCGAGTAGCTCAACTATTCTCAGCTTCTCCTGCCCTATCCCGGTGAGGATGTTGTAAACAGCATTCAGCTGCACCCTGAGTTCAGCAGCGTCCTCCCTCTCGCCAGAAACATGCAGCTCTACCTGAGCCCACTTACACGCCATTAGCAATGCTATGAGCGTTGAGACGACTACAGCCCTAAGCCCACCCCCAATATCAGCAACAATACTGTGCCAATTCCTAAGCCTCTCAAGAATACTCAAAACAGCAGCACCCCCATCATCCACAGGGACCTCGAGAAGCTGAGGCACAGGGAGAGAAGCCTTATCACAAAACGCCGCAATTTCCTGAAAAGCATTTACAACAGCCCTTGGAACAGGCTTACCAGTTACAACAAGAACACCACCTACCTCCCTAGCCCTAGCAAGCCTTCTAACAGCATGACCACCGTGAAACCCCAGCGTAAACACAAAGAGAGACACAGTACACACACCTAGCCTAAAACAAATATGTAAGAGAATTAAAACCTTTAAATAGCACTCATAAAGCCCACACTTTATAACCTCACGTCTTTCACTATGGTCAATTCTAACGCAATTTTGGTTGCAATGTGGCTGCATTGCATGGTATATAAGGGGTTTATAAGTCTGAGTCTCTGTTGACAGAATGTTTTAAGAGCTTCATTCTATACGTAGTGGTATGCGTATCGCCATCAATGTAGCTACATTGCGCGATTGCCCGGTGCACACTTACGACTTGATGGCCATTGCTGTGACCATGGCGTTAACTAGCTTAAAAACTTTTATACCCAATTCAATCAGAATACTATTGAACACTGTTACGAATCCGCAATGGAAACCACAAGGCCATCACAAAACACGGGAATCCAATAAATGGAATTGAAAGTTTATGTTATTAGCTGGGTTTTCAACTTGCTGATTTCTTTGGAATCCAATAAATGGAAT
>Ga0080004_1104853_pt1 | contig 14586 bp, 22 predicted proteins | sample WasSprMetagenome_FD_69207 | JGI IMG/M metagenome (GOLD analysis project Ga0080004, IMG submission 69207) | Sulfidic aquatic microbial communities from Washburn Spring, Yellowstone National Park, USA - WS (SPADES assembly) (version 2) | ecosystem: Environmental > Aquatic > Thermal springs > Hot... | reverse complement strand
CTGAGGGTGAAATGATAGCGATCGAGGGGCTCAAGGTCTCCTATGGAGAGGTCGAGGTGTTGAAGGGCTTAGACCTCTCGCTCGGGCCAGGCCTCCACCTCCTGCTCGGCAGGAACGGCTCCGGGAAGACCACCTTGTTGAAGGCGATCGCTGGGCTTCTTAGGCCGTCGAGGGGCAGGGTTCTCGTCATGGGGAGGGACGTGCACAGAATTTCGAGGAGGGAGGCCGTGAAGCTCGTCGGGTACGCTTGGCAGAACCCTTACGCTGGTTTTGTGGAGGCGACCGTCGCCGACGAGCTGGAGTTCACGAGCAGAGTCGTGGGCGTGGAGCTAAAGCGGGAGATAGTCGACCTGCTCGTGCCGAGGCACCTCCTCGACAGGAACCCCTTCACCCTCAGCGGCGGGGAGGCGAAGAGGGTCTCAATAGCCAGTGTGCTGGCGGTGGACCAACCAGTCTGGCTACTCGACGAGCCCTTCGACTACATGGACTGCGAGGGCGTCAGATCGCTGGCAAAGGTCATAAACTACGGCGTCGAGAAGGGCAAAGCCGTAGTCGTAGCCTCCGCGAGCACCTCCTACATCCACATGCTTAAGGTAAGCCATGTAGTGGTCCTGTCCGATGGAGCGATCGCGTTCGAGGGGCCCCCAAGCGACCTCAGCGACGATGTGCTTGAAAGGGCTGGGGTGCCCACGAGGGCGATGTTATGCGGTCCCTAGCCGAAGAGGTTCTCGCGATACAAAGTAAACGAACCTTGCTACACGTTCACAAGGCCCTGTACTTGAAGGTCGCCCTCGTGATAGCGGCATTGGCCTCGAGGTTCTTGCATTTTTACGTGATGGTTGTCGTGCTGGCCGTTGCCTTGGCCCTAATGCTTTACGTGGGGGCCTGGAGAGTCTTAGTCACCACGCTTGCTCTCTGGTCAACCTTGGCCTCGATGATCGTGTTACTGGACTTGGCATTTTCGACGTTGACGCTCTCCGTTTTCTTCAACTTGGTCTACGGCTTCACCACCTTCACCGCCCTAGCGCTCCTGTATTTGACCACGACCCCGAGGCAGGTAAGAGACGTCTTGGGATTCAACGCCCTCTCGCTGGCCTACCTCTTCCTCGGCCACTCCATAAAGCTGGTGGGCGAGCTGGTTGACGTCATGAGGGCTAGGGGGTGGAGCCCCTCTTTAAGCCCTCGAACTTACGCGTACCCGCTCAGGGCCTTCGCCTCCCTCCTAGTGTCGAGGAGCACAGAAGTCGCGGAAGCCCTGAAGGCTAGGGGTGTAGAGGATTGATTTCATCGCTCATCGCGAGCCAGCCATTGCGGATTCGAGGTTGTTTGTCGGTAGCCTGTAAATATTGCAAGTGCAAGTACGCGGTTGCCCGCTCTCCTTCGCCACGCTCACTAGCAGACCGAGGGCTATTGCTATGCAGGCCCACCATTATTGCGAAGCTCATGAGATTATTTACCGCCTCCAAGCTCTTTGATCCCTAGACCCCTCTCAAGCCTCAAGAGGTAAGGGGGAAGTGAAGGATAAGTCTGTTGTCCTTTAAAAGGCGATGGCATTACTTCTCGGACAGAATCCTCTTTATGAGGGCGACGAGGTCAGCTCCTTCGACCTCCCCCGGATTCACCCCGAAGGCAACGCACAGCTTCTCGAAGACCCTTCTCTCCAAGACCTGGGCCCCTGCCTTGAACATGTCCCTCAGGAAGCTCACGAGGGCCTCGGGCCTCTCTATAGCGTCCTCAATCTTAAGGCCAGTGCGCATCCGGAAGTAGTAATAGATCGCTCTAGAGCTGGACTCCCCCAAAACCTCCCTGAAGCCCTCATCGATGGCCTCGAGAACCTTAGCCTTGCGCTCCTCGCCCAGCGTCTCCTGCCCCCCCATCGGGGATGAAGCCATCACAAGCTACCCCCAACCTCACCTCAAATTATGGGCGTAAGCTTGGGCATCGGGTAGCCCTCGGACACGTCCATCTCTAGGACGTGGAGGTTGGTTGCTGGGTTCACGCCGTAGACGAGTACCGCTCCGTGCCTGCGCACGAACCTTAGGTGGACGTCGGTCATCGAGGCCAAGATACTGGCCAGCCTCGGGTAGCCGGGCTTGAGCACAATTAAGCACAAGCCTCCAGCTATTCTAGCCGTGGTAATGCACGCCTTCAAGTACGAGAGGGCACCTGACACGCCATAGGCATCTACGAGCGCGTCTACGCCGTTGACGTCGAGGACTGGCTGGCCAGTCCTGTCCATGAGCTCTTGCACGAGCTTGAGGCGCTTCTCAAAGTCCTCAAAGATGTCCTCGCCCTTGAATGTCACTACGCCGGGCCCCGGCCTGATGTCAGAGCGGTACCTCGTGTACATCCTCAGCAACCTGTCGATTTCCTCGCTCGTAAAGCCGCTTCCCTCGCTCCTCTCCTTAATCAGCGAATACTCTACGCCAATCGATGGGGTGATGAGGACGCTCCTCCCATGAGCCATGAAGTTCCATATCGTCGGGAGAAGGACCAAGAGGTAGTGCTCTGCTAAAACGCCCTCGCCCACCTCGAATAAAATCGTCGAGCCCTTCGGGTAGCCGCCCAGCACCTCGTCGAGGTCAGGCGAGCCGGTCGAGAACCTGTCCTTCATGTCCGGTGTGGGCTTGAACCTGCTCGGCTTCTCAACGGGCCTCGCCTTGAACCCTGAGAATACTCTTAACCCGCCCTTAAGCGTGAAGACGGCGTGCGCCCTAGGTGTGGGCGACCCCCTTATCTTCAGTATCTCCAGCTCCCTGAGAGGGTTGCCCTCCAACAACCTCCTCCTCAAGACGATTATGCCGTCGGCCACGAACTCTTCAATCCCCAAGCCTATCTCGGATCTCCCGTGGGGCACCTCCACTATTAGGAGTGTGGTGCAGCCCATCGACCTAGCAACTCTGCTCAGTATCGTGTGTAGGACTATCCTAGCGTCGTGAGGCTCCTTGAACGCCTGGGCCATTGCAGAGAAGGAGTCTATCACCAAGCGCTTAGCCCCTAGCTCCACGACCTTGCCTATGATAAGCTCAAGGACGGGTGAAACCCCAGCCTCCCTGACTGTGAGCATGTCCAGGAACGAGAAGTGGCCCTCCCTCTCAAGCCTCTCGAAGTCGAATCCAAGGGCCCTCGTGTTCCCGTAGAACTGATCTTTATCCTCAGCGAAGCTTACGTAGACTCCCTTCTCCCCGTGGTCCACGACCCCTCGATAGAGGAACTGGGCCGAGAATATCGTCTTGCCAGTCCCTAGGTTGCCAGCTAGGACTATAAGGCCACCCCTAGGGAACCCTCCGCCCAAGAGCTCGTCGAGGCCGTCTATGCCGGAAGCAACTCTATCGCTCATTACTCAGCCCACCTTGGGCTCACGCTCGTGTACACGCGTTTAGCTCGTACAAATCGTTGCTTTTTTTAAGTTATCTTCATCCTCCAGCGTTCAGCTCTCAAGGCGCGAGTCGCAGGTCACTCTCAGGACTCAGACCAACACGCGTTACCGGAGACCTTCAAGGCCTTAGATGAACCTTCAAGGCCCTCTCGCCAACCACCTCTATCGCGCTCGGCCTCTGGAAGTAATAGAGCTTGAGCGCATCGCCCGAGACCTCCACCTTCACTGGCTTGGGGTTGAAGGCCAAGTTCGGGTTGGTCATTAGGCCGTTCTCGTCGTAGAACCTCGCCGTGACCACGTAGTATACGCCCTCCGTGCTCGTCGAGACGACGGAGCCGCTCAGCTTGACCGTGCACGCGTAGTCAACGCTCCTACCGCCCACGCTCATCATGTACTTGACGGAGAGGGAGGCCTCAGACCAATAACCTGAACTAGGACTAGGCCTACACTCTCCCACTTCATAAGGGCTGATCCAAGGAACGAAGCGCTTGTCAAGAGTTTCCAAGTTTTGACGAAGGAAATGGTCTATGTTAACGTTCTTTCTATCCTCGATGGCCTTGAGGTAGCCGACGAGCGCGTTTATGGTGGCGTGCTTTAGAGAGGCCTCTGCCAAGCTGAGGTCCACCCTAGCTATCTGCAAAAACATCCAGCATTACCATGTTTGTCTTTAATCGCTTAATAAATTCTAGAATTTCGAAACACCTCCTTGCCAGAAATCCTTATGAAAAAGAAAAATTATGAGAGATCTTCAAGAAAGAATGATGTTTTTGCTTTTAATCAGTTTTTCCAGTTCTGTTATTACTTTTCTCCTATCTTCCTCGTTGTATTTTGTTGTTCCGAATATTCCTCTCCAGCTATCTAGGAAGGTCTTCCTTTTAATCTCAGGGATTATCCTTTCCTTGAGTTTTATTGAGAATATTTCTGGATAAGGTAGTATTTGTTTAACTCTTTCTACTAGATTTTCTGGGATTCCGTTCTCGCAAATCAGTGCAGCGATATCTCTTATGTCTGAGGCTCTAGCCGAAACAACCTTCATTACGAAATAATCAACGTAGCTTGGAACGGGTAGTTTAATGGGCTCACCAGCTATGGGTATTGAGACGAACGCTCTACTTTTAATCATAGCTTCATCAATCTTTATTACCTCCTTTGCCTCTCTTCCCCTAATCTCTCCCTCCATAAAGTCAATGGAAACCTTTACTCTTGTTCTATCGTGCTTAACAAATTTTATGCATCTTAAAAATCCATAATCGTTGCGCTTCTGCTCCTCTTCAACTAAGTAGCCTTCAGGAAGGAATCCCTTTATCCTATCTATGTTCCAGCCATCTCCTTTCATTATCGCGAAGTCGCAGTCTCTCGTAAACCTTGAGAAAGGTATGAAAGCTCTTAAGGCATAACCACCAATCATTACTAGCTCAGGGTCTGTGAAGCCCTTAGTTTTCTCTGAAAGCAAGACTAGGCCATTTAAAATTTCTTCCTCCCTTCTCTTCATTAACTCTATGGCTTTAGGCAAATTCAACAACCTTCTCCACAGCTTCATTTACCAATTCTCTAACATCAGCCTGCTTTACCTCAGCGGCTTTGAACTTGAAAATCTCTTTTCCAAAATGCTCGTTGAACAACTTGCACCCATATTTTATTAAGCTCCATGCTCTCAAGTTTGTTTTAGATACCCTTTTCCATCTCCCCAAATTTCTCAACTTATCGAAATCAACTTCTTCTTTTCTAAAGTATAAGGCTGCGAAAGCGTCTATGAAAGACCATTCGGCTAAGCAATGGACTATGCAAGATTCTAAACTCTCAACGAATAAGCCGTCAACTTCCTCATATTCATAAGGGATTTTCTTGTGATACTCGACTTCAAAATCCCAGCCCATGCTCTTAGCGAAAGATTCTAAAGCCCTTTTATATGATGGATTGCTAACAGCCAAGCGGAAAACATCTCGATGAATGAAATCATAGTTCCATATACTCGCGGCCGTCTGCTTGATTACCACTTTAAAGCCTCTATCTTTTGCTAAGAAATCCCAAGCATCCTTGTAGCGTGTTGGTATCCAGTACCAGCCCCAAGTTACGCGCCTTATTCCATTACCCTTAGTCAACCTGTGCAAATATTCCTTAGCTCTAGGATGGATTTTTCGTATACAGCTTAAGCTAAATAAGCTTCCAGACCATTCTTTTGCTAATCTAGCTTTGAATTCATCTAAATACATCAAGTCACCTTTAATGTAAATTTGGCACACAGTGGTTTAAAGTTTCTACGCCACTCTAGAAATTAGAATCCTTCGACGTTAAGTAGATGTTCACAACACCTCCTCTCGTTTCTTCTATTCTCTCCGTTCTTAAGCCAAGCTGAGGTCCACCCTAGCTATCGGGACGTAGGTGGGTGCGTTGACTGCTAGGGCTCCGGCGACCATCATTAGGACCGCTCCTATGAGGAGTGCTGAGGCCGTGTAGTTCAAGAGGATCACTGCTCGCTTTTGCTTGTCCAAGAAGCCTTAAAAAGGAGACGTGACCGTCTCCCAAACCTTCGATGATGGTGGAGAGCGGTCATCTGATTAGCTGGTGCTCGGTCGGCAAAGCTAGCGTTGGCAGAGGAACTTCGAGAGGTTGGCTTACGAGTGCAAGGGGTTGCGAGGATTGTCCTTCAAATACTCCAAGTAGGCCCTAACGCAAAGCCTGTAAAGTTTTACTAACATTAGTAGTAAATCGCTCAGGTCTTGAATCCCGGTCTCGGCCCTCAGCTCGTCGAGCATCTTCCCCACATCTTCTCTAACAGATAGGTTTACATAGCACTTAGAGGACACCTATCAGCACCACCAATAAGAACTTACTCACACTAGTAGTGCATAAGCCTTCTGCGAGCGCAAGACTGTCAGCTTCATAATTTGAAGGCTTGAGAGATGCGTGGCCTGCTTCCGATCAACACTTCACGACGAGGCTCACGTACCTAGGGCTCACGTTGCCGTTGTAGTTGAGAGAAGATCACAATCGTTGCTAGAGCCCAAGGTTTCTCAAGTGAGTGCGAGGCGTGTAATGCCTCCATTCAATGTAGTACTTAAGCGGAACTAGCGTCTTAGCTTGTTGACCATATCTACAAGTTCTTGAAACTGCCTCGACTCAACCTTGGCCTTCCAGTTATCGCCCCAGATGACCTCTCTACTCGGCAACTGCCCTCCATTAAACGAGACGAGTCCAGGTTCACCGCTCAAGAAGATCAACACCCTACTCGCCCTCACCTCAATGGGCCGGACGGGGTTGGTAAACTCCGAGTATATTGAGAAGCTCTGCTCGCCATCCAACAGGACGTCGAGGTAGGTCGACCTCTCCTTCAGAGACCTCATTTGCTCATCAGTGAGCACGAGTCTCAAGTGACCTTTCAAGTTCTTCAAAACAGCTTCACAGGCTGACGAGAGCCCTTGGCCCTCCTTAGTGGATGGATCGACCGTCATGCTTACGCCGTCGGCGTAGTGGACGACGAACAGCTTCACCTTACCCACGAGCGAGACGCTAGACGTAGCAAGCTTTGGGAGGAAAAGAGAAGAGAGGTTATTGTCAGCGCAGTTGCTATTAAGAGGACGCTGATTGCTATGAGTAGCCTCTCTCCACCTAATTTATCTAAAGGCTTACAGTAGCGCTAGTCGTTTAAGAAGCTCTTTGACCTCGTCAGGGTCTCTAAGATAGTATTTTGCAGTTGTTTGAGCGGGGGTTTTTGCCACCAAGATCGTCACACCTCTGCTGAGCTTTAAGAAAGCATCCTCGTCCGTGCTGTCGTCCCCAGCGTATATCGGTAGGCTCTCAGGCGCCACTCTCTCGATGAGAAACTCCGCAGCTCTTCCTTTGTTCCAATCCAGCTTAGGCCTAACTTCAAGCACCTCCTTTCCGTAGGTGAGTTGTAAGCATTGCCAACCTCTTACCACTTCAAGCACCTTACGCTTAACCAAGTCTACCTTATCTGCTGGTGTGGCTCTGTAGTGCACGCTTATTGTTAGGGTCTTGTCCTCAACGATGACCCCTTCAACCCCACCTAACTCACCCTTTAGCTCTTTAGAAACCTTTGAAATGCTCTCAGCCAGCTCCCTAGCCTTTGGGTGCACAAACTCTATGCCAGGCCCACTCAACTCTAAGCCGTGGTTCCCTGCGTAGTACAAGTTTTCTAAACTCACTCGCCTCTTAATATCATCTAAAGCCCTACCTGAAAGTATGCCGACTTTGTATCCTCGTTTTTCAGCCAAGGTCTTCAAAAGATTTATCGTATCAGGGGAAAGGTGTGCATCTTCCGGTCTCTCTACTATGGGCGTGAGCGTGCCGTCATAATCCAGCAGTATGAATACGGAAGCGCTACCCCTTATCATTCTTACAACTTTAGCCCAATCCTCCCAAAGATGCTTGGGCACCAAGGTTATCAGCTTTGTTGGCTAGGTTTTTGTCGGGATTTACTTTTGAGCTTCTGCAGTATCTCGAGTATCCTCCTGTTTATCTCAGTAGCAGCTACCTCTTTCTTCTCTGGCTCTTTTACCATAAGTCTAAGCTCTAGATGCACCTCTTTCTCATCACGCCTCTTAGTTGTTAGAAGAGGGGGGAAGTTTTCGTCCCAATACATCTTCAGTTTATTACAAGCTTTAAGTACGTTTTCCTCGAATTCGGCCAAGTCGATGCTGGTAGGCACAATTATTGGTACGATCAACTCCTTCCACGCTATTGGTGTTGAGTTTATAATTGGTTCCTTCATAAAGATCTGATTCGGTATGCTGATTATATTCTCTTCTTTTGTCAGTAGAATTGTGCAGATAGGGTTGACCCCTATTACTTTTCCGGTGTAGTTGAGTACGGTAATCTCGTCGCCAAGCTTAAATGGGACGTAAAGTTCGCTGAAGTATCTGGCCACCAAGTTCCCCAAAACGTCCCTAAAGGCTAGGATTGCTGCGAGGCCTGCTAGTGCAAATAGTAGAAGAATGAGATCCATTCTCACACCAACTGTTTCAAGAGCGATCAGTACACCTATAACCCAGATGACTACGGTTGCTATTTTCTCTACGTGGATTGCTACTATGGGGATCCCAGATCTAAAGATCCCTCGGATGAAGAGGATCACGATCTTGGTTGCGATATATGTTAAAGCGAGAGTTATGGCTACATAAATTACTGGGTAGATGCTCTCAAATGATAGCATATCTGACACCGCCTAAGTACTTTGAGAGGACCTCAGCTTCCTTCTTTATACCCTCATCTATATGGCAGAGGCTAGATGTCTTGAATCCTTCTTCGCCCAGCTTCTCAGCAAGATCTTCATCGCTCAAGACCCTAATGATTTTAGAGGCTAGTTGATTGGTGTCCTTAGGATCAAATAAGAGCCCATTTACACCATCCTCTATCAGTTCAGCAACACCTGCGTAAGAGCTAACTATAACTGGCTTCTTATACAGCCAAGCTTCAACTACCACGAGTCCGAAGCCCTCTCTAACCGATGGCAGTATAAAAACGTCACACATCGCATAAGCAACCCTTAAATCCGTTTCTGAGAGATGGCCGGCGAAGATCACTTTCCCCTTTAACCCCATGTTTTCTACGCACTCTCTGAGATACCGTAGCCATCTTTCGCCCTTTGATAGTCCTAGTTTGGAGCTTGAGAAGCTACCATCGCCTACTAACACAAGCTTCGTGTTGGGGAATTTTGAGACAACGCTCTTGAGGGCTCTAATCACTTTATCCTGTGCCTTCACAGGATCCAGCCTAGCTACAGTCAGTAGGACTTTATCTTCTTCATTTATACCAAGGCGATCGCGTAGTTCTCGTATTTGTTGGTAGTTCGGTTGCGTGTACTGTGAGGGGTCTATGTAGGGGTATACGTGAAAGACGTCGCCTTCGTACCCCAATCTCCTTAACTCATCAAGATAACTTCGGCAACTCACGATCACCGCATCATAGTAACTCAAATACTCTAGGAGGGCCAGTTGCCAGCTCTTAGGTAGGTCGTGCGTTTTGAGTGGTATATGCCACCTAAATATCTTCGGCTCGGCTGTGGGGAGCATAGACCCCATCGGCAGAAGCTGGAAGTCGTGTATGTAGAAGGCATCGAAATCCAGTTGACGATGAAGAGCGTAAGCCAGCTCGCTGAACTTAAGATTCAAGAGCATGTAATCGATGTACTCGTCACAGTAAAATTCAGGGGGCTCTGGATCCCAAAGACCGTGGAATAGACGCCAGATCCCCTCCTTTACGGCACCATAACCTTTAAGCTTAGCTTGGGGTAAGGTGACGTGGTTGAGATTAATACCTTTGAACGATACCCTAGGCGGGGCATCCGGATTCAAAGAAATCCACTCAACCCCATCTACTAAACCCCTCTGCACCATCCTCGTTAATAAAGGATAGAGCATCCTGCTCACGCCGCCCGGGCTGAACCTAAAGTCCACACCTTCAGTGAGAGTGGATAAGTCGATGACTACTTCACTTCTAACCACGTTAGGGTTTACGAACTGAATTAGTGGCGTCTGCGATGCTACACAAAGAACACCCATTACGATCCCCTGAATGGGGGATCCAGTGACTTAAGACTTATTCAAGATTTCCTAGACCCCTCTATTTAAGCTCTATGCCATACCAAGCATCAAGTCCCTAGTTGAGGACTCAGCATGTTTGAGAGGAGCAAGGCTTCGCTTGAGCTTAAGGCCTCAGGCTTGGCCTTCCACGTCCAGCCTTGTAGCCTTAAGAGGACGCTGATCGCTACGAGTAGCCCCTACCATCCCTACGACCTAATTGCTGGCACTGCTTGGGCGAAGTCAAAGATCCTCCCGTCCTTTCCCACCAAGACCCCCTTCACCACGTAGAAGGGTACTAGTTGCGTGGGCTCCACGTCGGGTGGAGGCGCGTAGTACACTAGCTCGATGGACTTGACGATGACCTGCCCACCATCTCCCTCGGCACACTTCCTCCATAGCCCAGCTCCTTGAGCTTTTGAACAGCCTCTTCAGGCCTCAGTATGGGGACCTCGCCAGCACTACGAACTTCCCAGAAGCACCCTATGAAGCCCACGACCTCTCCTCCTTCACCTATGTAGACCCTGACCTTGGCTCCAGGGCCCCATATCGGTATGTCGTTGTACGAGAGTGCGAAGTTCACGTGAACGTTGTTTAGGAAAGTCTCCCTAGTCCCGTTCCTAAACGCGAACACGATCGTGTCGTTGGCCAGCTCGGCGAAGGTCGTCTCCAAGCCCTTCGGCGCAAGCCCATGGGCTCGAGCCTTTTCAGGGGGCTCCTTCGCGATACAGACGCACTCATCGGCAGCTGGCAATTCCTGCGGTGTTAGGCACGCTTTCGACATCTTGTAGTTGTCGAAGAACTCCACTCCTCCCGTCCGATATAGCCTCACCCCCTTGGAGCTCTCGACGATCATCCAGCCGCCTCTGATCTACTGGGCCTCACCTCTCACGCCGAAGATGCTCAGCGCTATGTCGGAGGCTTGCTCCTTAGTCAATTCTGCCGATATCACCTCTAGGACGGTCACCTTGCTCGGGATGTTTGACGGCGTTGCCTTAATTACCACGACCTCTCCGCTTGCATGCCTTAGGTTATTTGCTAGTAGTGCTAGGAGTAGAACTAAGCTTAATGCGATTACTACCTTTGAGATAGTTTTGGCCTTCAACGCTGCCACCTCATCCTCCGAGTCAGCTGGCCAGCGCACCCGCTATTACACTAGGATCAGTGGCTCCACATGCAAATATCGAGGGAGCGGTGTACGTCTCGCCCGTCGGCTTAGTCGTAACTCTCCACGTGATCCCTGCAACTGGCGGATTGTCATGCGCCGGGTTCCTGACAACTCCATGGACTCGGCCTAGCCTATAGATGCCAGCCCTGTCAAGTACATCGAAGAGGCTCGACGTCTTGCCACCTACAGCCACGAAAGCGCAGTTCTCGCACTGCCCACGCACTCGTTGCAAGGCTGCTTGGAGCTCACTACTGTTTGAAGCGCTGGCTAGCCAGTCGCCGCTGAAGACTATCAATACGCCTTTGAGGGGCGCTACATTGGCCGAGAGGTCCTTGAGGTCGGCAGAGCGGATGACTGTGCTACCTCGCGCCTTGAGCTCGCTCAATACGGCGTCGAGCAAAGCGTTGCTAGAGCCGACTTGCCGTACACTCAGGCTTCTGAGCTTTGAAGCGGCATTTGTGGTGCCTTGGCCTTGGATTTCCACGCGAGTTTGAAGCGAGCTGTTTAATGTGAGCGCTATGGCAATGCTCGAGAGGACCGCTATTACGATGAGGACTATAAAAACTTTTTTTCATCTCTCTTCTCCTTGTCAGATTACATAATTGTGTACGGTCTTTTTAGTTCTTCTGATCGAAGCTTGGTAATAAAGAAGTCAACAGTATGTCGCATTGCCAAGTCCAACTTGAGGACGAAGCAGATCTCGTCGAGGTTGCGACAGCCTCTTCACGCTTCGTCCGGAGGTCTCTTAAGCTTGTAAAGTTCATGTCCAGTGCTGTCTTCTGTGTGGTGCTCATAGCTTTCATACCGCTTTGGCTGGCTTAAGAGGCAAGCTTACGGATTGATGGCCTTGTCCCGGAGGTTCGGGAAATGACCGTCGCGGAGCATCGTAGAACGTCCAGTAGTTGCTATATGAGTTGATGAGCGCCCCAAGCGACGAGCGCATTAGATTAAGCGTTTTAGACGGCCTCTAGACCCAGCCCATCGCGACCCCCACGAAGAGCTCAAGCATAACGATTAGACGGCAGACGACGGCATCTCTAAAGCCCTCTCCCAGCTTGAACGACGATATCTTCCCGGCTATGAGGCTGCAGATCACAGTGGAGGTCGCTATCCCGAACATTATCTGGCTCGCTATGCAGGGCATGTTCTCCGAGCTTATCGTTATCAAGAAGGGATGGAGGCGAGGCCTCCCTGTCCAATGCCCAACGCTTGCCCGAAGACCTTTGCCTCCTCTCCTCTATGCAACGAGCTCACTTGACCGCTTGTCCCTTCACGTACTCCAAGCTCAGGGTGGTGACTTGAGCGTAGGGGTTCCAGAGGAGGAAGGCGAGCGCTACTCCAGCTACACACGCGATTATCAAGACCGCCTTCTCCGCAGTCCTCAGCATGTCGTCTACAGCTTAAAAAGAGGGCGAAGCAACGCCGATCAGCGCCTTTTCGACAGGGCTTCGGAGATCAGCTTTGAGGCCTCCCTCCTGGAAAGCCAAGGAGGGCAGGAGATCCCGAGGCGGGCTAGGAGGGCGCGCTGCTTCTCCGTCGCCAAGTAGTTCCTGTACTTTTCGAGGAAGGCCGCCAAGTTCTTCGAAACGTAGTCGTAGTAGGCCCTCCTGCTCAGCTCGTCCGCCTCCTCGTTCTCTTCGCGGGGAACCCACTCGAACCTTATCCTCTTGAACTGTCTGATCAAGGCCGTGGCCTTCTCGTAGAGCGGTATGATGCGGGGAGCTTTGACCGCGTAGATCCCCTTGAGCTGGAAGATGAGGAGCTGGCTGTCGCTCCTAACGAGGACGTCCTCCGTGAGGCCGAGCTCTATCAGCCTCTCCAAGGCCTTTATGCAGGCCGTGTACTCTGCCACGTTGTTTGAGGGGCTCGGGTGGTCCACGACGCCGCAACCCTCTTCGAGCTTCTCCCCGTCTCCGTAGATGACGTAGCCGTAGCAGGCGACGCCGCCGGGATTGACCGGCTCGCAAAGACCGTCAACGTGTACGAGGACCTTCATTCACCACCGCCTCTTCGCTACCTCCTCACGACCTTCTCCCGAACCTTCGGGAGAAGATCGACACCTCCTCTGAGAAAAGAGCTCTACGTGGGCAAGGCGATAGGACGAGTACCATAAGGAGAGCTTCTCGTCGTAGACCTTCCCCTTCGGGACGAAGACCTTGACCCCGCCCGACGACTCCGCGACGTACTTCACGACCTTTGCGTTCCTGTGCCCGAGCTCCTCAGCCCTCTCCTTCAACGCTCTAGCGCCCTCGCTCCCGTAGACTATTAAAAGACAGCCAAGCTCGTCGCAGAAGGCCCTTCCCTTCTCGTCGAGGAGGATGTAGGGGTCGGGGCTCGGGCCGGGCGCGCGTTGCGAGCTCAACTCGCCCACCTGCGAGGATCTTTCTCATGGCTTTCTCATGAAGCGAAGAAGAAGGGCTTGAGAGGACCGTGGGGGCAGTGGTGGTAGTGAGGGTTGAGCTGTGGTGCGAGGACCGTGAGGCACGTCACGAGCGCGAGTTGCGCGGACCTCAAGTACTGCAACGCCGTCCTCACGCCATCTATCGTCATGCCCCCCTCACGAGGGCCTCCCTAGCCCTCTCGATGGCCGCCAGCACCTCCCTCAGCACGTCGTTGGACAGCACCATCGCAACCTCGCCCATCGCGACCTCGCCCGCCCTCTCGTGATCCCGCACCTGCCTCCCCATCTCCCGAACCTCCGCCCGCTCTCCTCCATCTCCCTTCATTCATGTTTCACCTCACGACGAGCGCCTGCCTCCCTACCTGCACCTCTAGGCTTGAAGAGGCGGGAGCCGCTACCTCACGACCATCTCCCGAACCTCCGGGAGAGGGCCGAGGTGTCGATCCCCGAGGCGCCGATCCCCCGCACGCCTCCTCGAAGTACTTCAAGAAGACCGGCGAGAGGAGCCATTCGAAGGGCCCGCTCCTGTAATCCTTCCTCTTCAAGACGAGGACGTGCTTATCGCCGAGGGCGTGTAGCACGCTCAAGGCCGAGGAGTAGCTGATGTCGCAAAGGCCATCGACGTGGATCACGACGGCCATCTCAGCGCCTCCGCTCAACATAACACTAGTAAAGCACAGTTTTAAGCTGAAGAATCGACTTAAAAATCGAGGGTTAGGCCTTTGCTGATCCGACGCTTCGGGACCTTGGTATTAGAGCTGGTGGGGTGCAGGGGGAGAGTAGGGGAGGGGACTGAAAGTAGGCCCAGCTAACCCCGAACCTTCGGGTGAAGTCGCGGTGGGGGCGGAGGCTAAGCCCTCGTCATTGGAGACGGCGAAGGACGTGGAGAAGCTCTTCATAAAGAGGATCGTGGAGAGGAGGAGGGCCGAGGTCGAGAAGAGGAGAGGCGAGATACACCTCACAGACCTTACCTCAGATTGTCTAAGAAGGGTTTGGTACGACAAGCACGATCCACTGCCCGATGACGCGCCGGACCTCATAAGGATGTGGCAGGGCGAGGTGATGCACGGGATGCCCCTCTTAAAAGGGCACCAGCTAG
>Ga0080004_1085788_pt1 | contig 14588 bp, 12 predicted proteins | sample WasSprMetagenome_FD_69207 | JGI IMG/M metagenome (GOLD analysis project Ga0080004, IMG submission 69207) | Sulfidic aquatic microbial communities from Washburn Spring, Yellowstone National Park, USA - WS (SPADES assembly) (version 2) | ecosystem: Environmental > Aquatic > Thermal springs > Hot... | reverse complement strand
TCTGGGTTGTAAGCCCTTTAATCATGGAAAAAAAACCTCCTTCTAAAATAACTTCCCCTTCAAGTTTGCCCTTAATGTAAGCCCAATTTTAAATTTGTCAAGCTTTCTCCGAGGCTGTTCTAAAGATAATGCCTTAGGTGTGGCGAGAGATAAACTTAGATTTTGTGTGGAAAAGTAAGTTGCCCCTAAAAAAAGCTTTACACTTTCGTAAGTTACTTCCTTAAGAGAGTTTGTCCAAACAAACAAGCAAAAAAGAAAGGAAGACCACAAAAATACGAAGATGCTTTGATCATCACCCTGTGGCTCTTTCAAATACTTAACAACTATTCATACAGAGAAACCCTTGAAAAAGCAAAAGATGAATGCTTTAATGTGCCATCACTTTGCGACTATCACTACAGAGTTAAACAGTTGGATGATGAGCTTTTAAAAAGCATCTTAGAAGTATGTGCCAAGCTTCTACTTGAAGATAAACAGACCTTATGCTACATAGCAGATGCTACTGGCTTTGGCTTTGGAGACAAGTACAATCTTAACTGGAAAAGAGGAACACGAATTAGAACTCTTCAATCTCATGTTAGGCTTGAAGTAATAATGGTGGTAGATGAGAATAAGCGAAGGATAATAACTGTAGTGGAAGCTGGTGGACCTTACGAGAGTGAGATTGAGATGTTGAGAAAGGCGTTAAAAAGATTAAAACCTCAAAAAGGACTACCTTTTATAGCGGATAAAGGCTACGATGCGGTAGATATTATAGAAAGCCTTTTGGATAGAGGATTTGAACCAGCCATAAGGATTAAGAAAACTATGAGGATGGGTATAAGACATCCTTTGAGGAAGCTATCTAATGAGAATTGGAAGAGATATGGGAAGATGAGGTATAGGATAGAACAGTTGTTTGGTAGCATAAAGCAGAAGATTGGTTCAAGCTTTAAATTGCTGAGGGAGGATTTGGCAAGGAAGGCATCCATTGCCTGTGCTATTCTTTGGAACTTCTGGGTGCTTGCGACTTACTTATTTTTGTTATTTCTGTCTGGTATCTTGCACTATAGCTACGCTAAGGGCTATGATAGATTTTTAGAACAGCCTCTCTGTAAATTTGACAAGGTTCTTGTTTTGGACTATACTAATCTCTGTCCCGATAAACAAGGGACCTAGGGTTGGAACGACCCGAAGTCAAGCCTGTGGAGAGGGCATTGCCCTCGTTGAAGCAGGAAGCTCCATCTTCTATAAGGTGGAGCAGTTCACGGGCGGAATGAGGGTTTGGGTTTTTAGCGAAAAGTGTTGAACTGAGTTCAAAAATGAGTAATGCAAATAATTCTCATTTAGCCAGTGGTTCACGGGCACTGGGCTATATGAAAGGGTTTACCGAAAAGTCGTCTACTGAGTAGAAAAATGGGCCCCCTTCGTTTAGCCAGTGGGTTAACTAAGTTTGAGTTAGATGGTGATGACTTAGTTAACCCACTGGGGCTTTCTATGGGGTCAGAAGGCTAAAATATTGTCTATGCAAAGCACAACGGAGAAGGGCAGGCTGTTAGAGATAGCAACAAAGCTTCACCTTGAGAGGCAAGGCTTTACTGTTTACTTCTGGCAAGAGTGGGCTTCACAAAAGGGTCTTTCCTTGCAGGACAAGGGCATAGACCTTGTGGCGGAGAAGGATGGAGAAGTTTATACTGTCCAGTGTAAGAACTGGAATAGGGCAGTCTCTTGGAGGGATGTGGGAACTTTTGTGGGTTCTCTTTTGAGGAAGGACATTAACTTCAAGGGCGGTTTTCTGGTTGCTACATCTATAAGCAAGGAGGTAGAAAGAGAAATAGAGAGACTGGGTAAGACGATTATCCCAGTTTCTGCGGATGACCTCAGTGAGTATTTAGACCAAGCTAAAGCCCTCTTAGAAGGAAAGCCTCTGATAAAGGAGAAAAAGCAGCTAAGACCCTATCAAGAACAGGCTGTTAAAAGTGTCCTTGAGGGCCTTCAATGCAAAGACAGAGGAAAACTTATAATGCCCCCGGGCACAGGAAAGACTTTGGTGGCCCTGAGGATAGCGGAAAGCTTTGGAGTGGGAAAGCTTATTCTGTTTCTTTGCCCGTCTATAGCCCTCTTAGACCAAAGCATAAAAGCGTGGTTCAAAGACAGCGAACTTCCTATACATGCTTATGCGGTGGTTTCTGATAGAGGCGTGGGAAAAGACGATGAGTTAAACAGCAGAAGTCTTCTTTCTTTCCCTGCTACCACTTCCGCAAAGGAACTTCTCGGTGTCTTTAGGCTTAAAGAAGACAAGCTGAATGTGATTTTCTCCACCTATCAGTCTTTGGATGTGATAAAGGAAGCACAAAGAGGAGGACTTCCTGAGTTTGACCTGATAATCTGCGATGAAGCTCACAGGACTGCAGGAGTTAGCAAAAGGGAGGAGACAAACTTCAAACTTGTCCATAGCAACGAACACATCAAAGGCAAAAAGAGACTTTACATGACCGCCACTCCAAAGGTCTTTGATGTAGGAAGGGAAGAAAGGGAAAGGATAGAGGAAGAGAACCTTGTGAAGATTTTTGATATGAGCGACGAGGAGATATTTGGACCCACATTCTTTGAATACAGCTTTAGAAGGGCTATAGAGGAAGGGTATCTCTCTCCCTACCGCATAGTGGTAATGACTGTGGATAAAAAGGAAGTTCAGGAGAAGTTATACGAGTATCTCATGTCGCAAGGGAGCCTAAGCATAGATGATACCACCAAGCTTGTGGGACTTGGGAAGCTTATAAAGGGAGAAGTCCAAAATGAAGACGGCACACCTCTGAACCTTTCAATCAAAAGAGGGATAGTTTTCGTGAATAGAGTATCAAAGTCCAAACGAATTGCTGAGGATTTCCAAGCGGTTTTCCGAGAATACTTTGGCACCCAATCTCCTGCGGATATACAGCACATAGATGGCAACATGTCCGTGTTTGAAAAGAGAAGGAAGATTAACTGGCTTAGAGAAGGTGGAGAGAAATCCCATATTCTCACCAACGCTAAGGTTCTCACGGAGGGTATAGATGTGCCCGCCCTGGACTTTGTAGCCTTCTTTGACCCAAAGGAAAGCGTCGTAGACATCATCCAAGCTCTCGGAAGGGTAGTCAGGAAAGCGGAGAACAAAGAGTTTGGGCTTGTGTTTATTCCACTGGTGGTGTCTACAGACAGGGAAAACGTAGATGAACAAATAGAGAGAACTTCCTACAAAACCCTCTGGCAGGTCTTGAATGCGGTGGCCTCTCTGGACAGTGCCTTCCAATCCCAGATAAGGGTAATCCTCATAGAGGATGGGAACCGCACAAGGGAGATAGACCAAAACAGAGAACGTGTGATTATACTGAACAAAGGGAATATCCAACCAAGCCTTTTTGAACCCATAAGGAAGTATCTCTCTACCAAGATTGTAAGAAGCTTTAGGCTTGGTGCTATTTTCCTGAAAGACTGGGCACAGGAGACCGCAAAGACCGCCCAAGACCTCAAAGCCCATATTCAAATTGCCCTTGAGAAAGATCTAAGCTTTAGGCAAAAGTTTGAGGAGTTGAGAAGGGCACTTACTACCCTTCTGAACGAAAGCATTTCATACCAAGACGCCCTAAACCTCATAGTCCAATACATCCTCACCAAGCCCATATTTGATGCAGTCTTTGGACACAAAAGCAAAGTAGATGAAATCCTTGACAGCATCTTTGAATACTTCAAGCACTTTCTACAGAACAACATAAGAGAATTAGACAAGTTTTATGAACAAGTCCAAGCAAAAGCAAGCGGGCTAAGAAACGAAGAGGAAAGGCAGGAGTTTTTGAGGCATCTATACACCAACTTTTTCAGCGTAGCATTCAAAGAGACCACCGATGAAGTGGGAATAGCCTACACACCTGTGCCCTTGGTTTCTTTCATAGTCAAATTTGTGAACTGGCTAACCCAAAAGCACTTTGGGAAGACTTTAGACGATGAGGGCGTGGTTATTCTGGAGCCCTTTGCAGGCATGGGAACCTTCGTAAGCCTTGCCATAGAGAATATGGACCCTCAAAAACTTGAAGAAAAACTTCAAAGAAAAGAAATCTGGGCTAATGAAATTCTTCTACTTCCTTACATGGCAATGGTTAAGAACATAGAAAGCACGATAGCAAGAAAGACAGGAAAGCACCTCCCCTTTGAGACAGCCCTCTGGACAGATAGCTTCTCTCTGATGGAAAAACTATATGAGAAGCAATCACCCAAGCTTCCCATGATTATTCCCGAGAAGTTCAATGAGTTGATAGACGCACAGCTGAAGGCAAAGGTGAATGTAATCATCTCTAATCCTCCATGGAGGGCAGGAAGGGAGAATGAAAATGTGGGAAGGCAAAATGTGAGGTATAGAAACCTAAGAATGAGAATAGAACAGACCTACGTAAGATATGCCAAACAATTGGGAACTACACTTGTAAACAGCCTATACGACACATATATTCAAGCCCTTAGGATGGCAAGCGACAGAATAGAGGAAGGAGTGATAGGCTTTGTTTTAAATAACGGATGGCTAAAGGGTTTGGCGGGAAGAGGTGTGAGGAAAGCCCTAATTGAGGAATTTGCAGAAGTTTATGTCTATGACCTAAAGGGAGATGCAAGGACAAGTGGAGAGGAATGGAGAAGACAAGGAGACAAGATATTTGACAACCAATCCCGTGCGGGTGTATGTTTGCTATTTTTGGTAAAAAGAAAGGACAAAAAAGGGCTTGCCAAGATATTCTATAAAGCAGTTAGGGACTATGCCAAAAAGGAAGAGAAGTTTGCAGAACTAAGAGAATGGGAAGAAAAGCCCGACCAAATCCCATGGGAGGAGCTAACTCCAAACCAAAGCCACGACTGGATAGACCAAGGCGAAGAGGAGTTTGAAAACTTAGTGAAGCTGGGGGATAAGAAAAATAAGCATGAAATTACAGTGTTTGATCAATACTCGTCAGGTTTGAACACAAGTAGACACGTCTATGCTTATAACTTCTCAAGGGATGACCTCAAAAAGCACATGGGAAGACTGATAGACACCTTCAATGAGCACTTGGAAAGGGTATGGAATGGAGAGATAACCAAAAAGAATGTAGAAGGGAAGGTAGAAAGAGACCAAAGGAAGATAAAATGGGACAGTGCTTTAAAGGATTGGTTGTTTAAGCTTAAGGAAAGGCAAATGTTTAAGAGTGAACAAGTATTCCCGGCTTTTTATAGACCATTTGTTCCAATGTGGGTATATTTTGAAAAGGTGTTTAACAGTAGAACAGGGCTATTTCCCTCTATCTTTCCAACTCCTGATGCAGGGAATGTAGCAATTGTGGTAAGTGGTAGAGGTGCCGATTGGTTTGATGCATTCATTACAGAAAGGATTGTTGATTATGGCTTTATGTCTCCAACCCAACTCTTCCCTCTCTACATCTACACTGAAGTAAAAACCCTTTACGGCACAGTCTCTCAAAAGCAGGACAACATCTCAGACCAAGCCCTAAGGCTTTTCCAAAAAGCCCTAAACGATATTAGCATCACAAAGGAAGACATTTTCTTCTATGTATTCGGTGTGCTTTCTACTCCCTCTTATGTGGAAAGGTTTAGAAACAATCTCAGCAAAGAACTTCCGAGGGTGCCTATTCTTGATAGCTTTTGGGAAATTTCAAAGCTTGGAAGAGAGTTGGCGGGCTTGCAACTTGCCTACCAGCGGTATGTGTGGGCGGTGGTGATGAAGGAAGAAAGGGAGGAACTCCCTGAGTATTCCAATCTGACCATAACCGCAGATGAAAATGCCCTTAAGGAGTATGTAGAGAAGGTAAGGCTTGATAAAGAGAACAGGGAAATCATAATCAACGAGAAGGTAAAAGTGCAAGGTATCCCAGAGTTTTCCTTTGAGTGTAGAATTGGAAACTATCCTCCTATCAGATGGGTAAGCAAATATTTAGTGAGGAAAGAAAATAAAGACACGGGCATTGTTTGGGACCCAATGCTAAGGGTAGAAGAGTTTGTGGATATTGTGAAAAAGCTTGTTGCGTTCTCAGATATGTGTTTAGGGATAAAGGAGGAGTTGAGAGAGGTTTATGAAGCTTCTAATTAAATACGCATTGTAATGGCTCGTCTATCAATAAGGACTGTATAATGGATCTGGGAGAGGAGGTATGTCCGCAAATAATAAGAGAGAGGAAGAAAAAAAGATTCTCAATGAGGTCTTCAATTTAGACCTCTATGAGTTTGTAGATGAATATACGGACAAAGGCTCAGGTAAAGCCTCAGACCAGATTTCTACCTAAGGTCAAAGAAAGAAGGACTCCCAGACCTTGCGATTGAAGTAAAGACATTGGAAAGAGATCTTGACCGCACAGCAGATTTTGAAATGCCCAATATTCCAGAATATAGTTTATCAGTTGGGAATTTTCGTGTTGTCCTACGGTTGGACTTAATTCCTTTGAAGGAAGTTTCTCCCAAAAAGATGTTAAGGCTGTGGTAAAATTTGGGGAAGGAACTTAGTAAAAGGATGAGTGGGAATATGGATTAAATGAGACAAGTGATAAGAAAGCATGGTTAGAAGAACACATAACGAATTTTTTTTTGGAATTACCTTTTTGCTAATAATCCAGCGCCAAGGAGAAGCGTTAGGTCGGCAGGTGAAGAAGATAATCTTATCTTCACTATTACTCCTCCTGCTATCGGCTGGGCTCCTGAAGATCCAGCGTTTCACATAGAAAAGATTGAAGAGTATATTGAAGAAAGCAAGGGAAAATTTGATAACCTGAGGAAAGTAAAATCTGATAAATCAGATGACAGCCCTCACTGGGAACTTTTGCTTGTTAAGGGGAAACAAGAATACGTGATAGTTTCAAATCTTTCGTTGAAAATATTGATAAAGAGCTTGAAAAGAAAGGCTACGATTGTTTGTTTTATGTTAAAGAACCAGGTAGTTGGTTTGGTATTTATCATCTGATAATCCGTATGAACGGAAGGACAGGAAGTTCTGTGGGAGATGATTGGAAAACACAAATAATAAAAATACTGAATAATGGTTAACTAAGCTATCAAGGTAATAAAGCTACTTAGTTAGCCAAGGACTATTCTAAAAGTTCCTCATCAAGATGTCCCTCCACAGGGTTAACTAAGTTTGTGCTTTTTGCATAAGAGTTAGTTAACCGTCTACTAAGAGTATGGGATAGGATAGGGAGGTGGTTAATTCCTTCACTTCATCCGCTGCGGGAAAGCCCCTATCAGAGATCTTTAGAATAGCCTCAATTGCTGAGGGAGGATTTGGCAAGGAAGGCATCCATTGCCTGTGCTATTCTTTGGAACTTCTGGGTGCTTGCGACTTACTTATTTTTGTTGTTTCTGTCTGGTATCTTGCACTATAGCTACGCTAAGGGCTATGATAGATTTTTAGAACAGCCTCAGCTTTCTCCTCTTCTAATGGTTTCAATACGAAAAGCAGCTGACCTTCTTCTACCATCTGGTTTAGCTTAATGCATATCTCTACGATCTGAGCATCAAAGGGGGCAACGATGGGGTTTTCCATCTTCATGGATTCAAGGTTGGCAATCTCTTCGCCCTTATGCACGATGTCTCCTACTTTGAGTGCCCCTCGTTTGGGGTTGCCTATACGCCAGACTGTTCCGCTGATAGGAGCCCCGATTTCGTTAGGTTTGGTAGCCTTTCGGACCTCTGCCTTCTTTCCTCGAGGAGTTGTTACTTCAAACATACGGGTTTTGTTGTTCACCTTTAGCACAACATGGATGATGCAATCTGTTTCGGTGCCGATAGAGAAAAGCTCGATAGTGTAAGGCTTGCCATCAAGCTCAAAGTCAACCCTATCGCCGGTATCTTTAGTCCCTCTCTCCAAGCCTTCGTAGGCAAGACAAGGGGGCAAACTCCGTATTTTTCGCGGAACTTTATAAAGTCTATCGCATCTTTGGGATGCATAAGGTAAAGAATAAAATCCTCCTCAGTGGCTGGACGCCCGATCTCCTCTTCAAGCTGTCTTCTTAAAGCCTCAAGGTCTTCCATCAGGTATACTTTCAAGGGGAGAGTCGTCCCTTCTTTCTTTGATCTTGTCTTGCCAGGCATCGCCAAAGGCGTTCTTATAAACCCACTCATCAGGCCAGCAAACAGGAAGCCTTCCATAATGTCCCAGGATAAGGTTTTTAAAATCGCCGGGAGCATTCCTAAAAAGCTGTAAAAGCTCTTCCTGCTCCTCTGGGCTCATGGCAGAAAAATCTTGCTTTTTCTCTTCCACAAACTTTTCAAGTAGGTTTATAACCCGCTTTACTCCTTCTTCGCTAAACTCATTATAATACCCGTTGACGATACCGCTAGAGGTGTCCCAGGTTATCTGAGAGCCAGAGATGACATCAAAGTATTTGACTATTTGATTGTAGAGGCTCATAACCTTGATGATTGCCGGCATGAGATGGAGAAAACCTCCTTTTTCTGCCTGTTCAAAGGAACTTGGGAAGGCTCTTCCGAGCATCTTATGCTTTGTCACCATGTGGTCAAAGCCCTTGAATGGAGACTCTGCCCATTCGTAGTCTCTGATCCAATCCCTTACCTTTTCAACCACAAGCTAAGCAAGCCTTCTATCAAGGTTTACGGGTATGCCCTCCTCTCTTAGTTCAGCCTCTACCGCAAGGATGGGAGCATGCCCTTAGAACCTGCAGAGGGTATCCTCCTCAACATCTACAAGCTTTGCTCCAGCCTTTACCGCAGTAATTAAGAGCGGAAGGGCTAACCCATCGATAATGCGTCGATGATAGTTGACCACAAGGTCAGAATACTTATCTTTTATGGCAGAGGTAAGCTCAGAAACGGATTTGACGGTGCCAACTCCAGCCATGTCTTTGATGCAAAGGATTATCTCGTCAACATCACCGCAAAGGTCGACCATCTCATCAACCACCTTGAGGTAGTATTTTGTGTCAAACCAAGGGGCAAAGGTGTAGGAGATGGCTGGCTCAAAGAGCCTCCCCCGTTTCATGACCACTTCAGCCATAGTGTGCATGTTCCGCACATCGTTTAAGAAAGGAAAGCATCTCCAAACATCGATGTCTACCCGCTCCACTACTTACTCGGTAATGTTTTTTGGATAGGGGCGGTAGCTCCACATGTTCACTTCCTTAATAATCCCTAATAAGCGTCTGCAGAAGCACATTTGGCGTAAGCTCACGAAGGATGGCTATTTCTTCAAAGGGGCTCTCCCTGCGGTTCATGATGCGAACATGCTACCCCCGTCATGACACCCAGCGGCAAAAAGACCCATTTCGTTGTAGTAGGGGGCAAGGTTTTTTTTAGGTCGTATATCCTCAGGCGATTCTTGTAATCCGATTGACCATCATCCCTCATTTCAACATATACAAAGGCTACGCCCGGTAGCTCCCGAACTGCCTTTACTATCTCAGCAGGGCTCATCCCTGGTCTGACGAAGACATACCCCATCGGCTTCCTCTTCTTTAAAATCTTTTAGCATCTCATTACATCCAAGGCTGTGGTCTAAGCTCAGAGACCTCGGCGATGTATTGAGCGGTCTTCAAGGCCTCGTCATCGGTAGTCCTTTCACGAAAGGCTCTCAACCAACTCTTCATACTTCTCTTCGATAAACCTTGGGGAAAAGTTTCCGCTTTTGAAATCAGGATGCCTTATGATGCTTAAAAGAAGAGGTGCGATAGTCTTTACCCCTTCAACCCTTAAGCCCCTTGATAGAGCTCTATCCGTCATCCGAATAGCCTCATACCTACGAGTGCCTGCGGACATGACAACCATTATCAAAGAATCCTAATATGGTGGAACCTCCGACCCCTCGTAAACCCCAGAAGCAACCCTAATACACGGACCCTGAGGGATTTCTAAGCGAGTAATAGTTCCAAAGGAAGGGTTGAAGGTGCACGGGTCTTCGGCATTAATTCGAACCTCGATGGCATGACGATTAGGATAGATGTCATCTTGGGTGAAGGGTAGGCGTTTGCCCTCGGCAATATCAAACATAAGGCTCACTATGTTAAGACCGCTTTAAAGTTCGGTAACGCCATGTTCAACCTGAAGACGGGTGTTTACCTCAAGGAAATAAAACCTTTTCGTCTTAGGGTCAAGCAAAAACTCTATGGTTCCTGCGGAGTAGTAGCCAAGCTCTCTTGCCAAGCGGACGCCAGTAAAGCAGACCTCAATGCACAGGTCATCATCGATGCTTGGAGAGGGAGCTTCTTCTAAAATCTTCTGATTTCGGCGCTGGATGGTGCATTCCCTCTCCAAAAGATGGACGACATTTCCGTGTGTATCGGCAAGGATTTGCACCTCGATGTGCCTTCCTCTTTTTACGTATTTTTCAACAAGAAGAGTATCATCTCCGAAAGCTTTCCTTACTTCGCTTGCTGCCTTTTCTATAGCAAGAGGAAGCTCCTCTAGAGAATCAACCCTAACCATTCCCTTCCCGCTGCCTCCAGCTTCTGCCTTGATCATGATTGGAAATTCCACCTCATCTTCTTTCATCCACCTTAAAATGTCCTGAGGGGTCTTTATGTTTTCTTTGTCTGAAATTGTTGGGACATTAGCCCTCTGGGTAATCCTTTTAGCTCGGATCTTATCACCCATAAGCCTTATAACATTTGGGGGTTGACCAACCCAAATTTAACCCTCCTTTTCCACTCGTTCAGCCAAATCGGCGTTCTCAGCCAAAACCTCCATCTCGGATGGATAGCTTGGCAACCTCTTTCTTTAGCTACGCGGATGATTTTATCCTTGTTGAGGTAAGATGTTGAGGTAAGAGTCATGAGGTGGAGCCTCTCCGATGTGGAGAGCCTCAAAAGCTAAGAAGACATGATAGGCTTACCAGTCTGGCGTGCTAAGGATGGCTACAGTCTTGATCATCTAATCCCGGCAGGTGTTCTTGATCCTTACCGTTGGAACTCCGCGGTTTGCCACAAGAACCTTCTTTATCTTTTATTCAGGCATAATCTACCCTCTTTGTGCCTTTTGAGCTTAAAATTTTAACGGAGAAAGTTATTTAAGTCAAAAATATCAAGAGACATCCCTCACTTCGTTCAGGACGGAATCTCGCAGAGAGACCACTCCTTTGGTCATGGCGAGAATAAGGAGGAGCAAGAGCGAGTCATCCCCAAGGGCAAGAGACTAGCTCTCTCAAGGTGATGAAAAACTCATAATGTTGATATAAGGGCAAACGATATGTGTTCATTAAAAATCGGAAGGACAACGAGCTTTACGGCAAATGTTTTTAGAAGGCGAGCAGACGCTCGCCTCTAATCTACAGGAAAAATTTACGGACAAACAAGCTTTTTCTCTTCTTTCACAAGCTTACCATACTCATAATACTGGACGGTTACCCATTCGCATTTACCTTCAGACTTTACAGGCTTGGCGTAGACCCTTTGAACCTTGTCTTCGCTAACATACTCTACAGGTTTTTTGGTTGTTGCTGCCTCTTTGCTTGCTCTATCCATAATGGTTGCTGCTGTGCCACCGATTACCGCTCCAAGAGCTGCCCCAACAACAGCTCCGCGCCAGCGGTTATGTTTGTCAAGCAAAACTCCTAACACTCCACCGGCTACCGCTCCAACTGTTGCCCCCTCTTTGGTCTTCCGTTCGAGCTCAACGCAAGCGCTAAGCCCAGTAAGCAAAAGAACAAACACCAAAAGGCTTGCCAGCCACTTTGCCCCTCTTTTCATGGTCAAACCTCCTTTAGTTTATTTTAGCATCCTTAGGCGGAGTAAACTTAAATATCTTATCCGGCATGTTTACATTATATTCAAGCTTGCGAAAATTAACAAGCACCTTTTCTCCAGTCTTATGCCAGACTACGAACCTTTTTACCTCGCCCGTTGAAAGGTCAACAAAGAGCGTAAGTTTTTCTACCTGATTTTCCTGAGATAGGGGTAGAAAATTTAGCTCCCAGAGGTTTTCTGACAAGCTCTTGTAGCTTTCAATCCGAAGGTCTTTCCTTATGTCGCCTCTTCCGCTCATAAAACCAAGAGCAAGCTGGGAAGATATTGCCTTACCCGTAGGATAAACAAACACCCGCTTCTCTTCAGGATAATAGACATAAAGGTTTGTCCCGTCGGAGATGACGATGAACTTTTCGGGAGTTAGGTATTCCCAGCGGAAAAGCCCGGGCTTTTTGATCCAAACACGTCCAGTTCGAACTTCCTTTTGGCCGTTTGGATGGATGGTTTCTTGCTCAAACTCAGCCCTTATGCTTTTGGTGTTTTCATAGAAGGCTTGAATGGTATCCAAAACTTGATTTATGCTTTGAGGGTAGCCTTTATAAGGGTTTACGAGGAGGAGCAATAACAGGACGAGGACGAACACCATCGCTTGGACCGATAATACCCTCTCTCTCCATCCTTTCCACAAGCCTTGCTGCACGGTTGTAGCCAATGCGGAGCCTCCTTTGAAGCATCGATGTAGAAATTTTACCGTATTGGTAGGCTATCTTCAACGCCTCTTGATAAAGCTCATCATCCTCATCACCTGTGTTAAGAATTGCCTCTTCCTCTTTTTCATCCTCTGCTAAGCTCAGGTCGGCAAGATAGATAGGCTTTTCAACTTTTTTCAGGTATTCAACCACCCGTTTAACTTCAGCTTCAGAAACATAGGGACCGTGGATCCTTTGTAGATGAGAAGACCCAGGTGGCAAGAATAGCATGTCCCCAGCCCCAAGGAGCCTTTCTGCCCCTTGAACATCAAGTATAGTCCGGGAATCTACTTTTGATGTTACCTGAAAAGAGATCCTAGCCGGAAAGTTAGCCTTGATAAGCCCAGTTATCACATCAACCGATGGTCTCTGGGTAGCAACGAGTAGGTGGATCCCTGCAGCGCGAGCCATCTGGGCAAGCCTTGTAAGAAGTGTTTCCACCTCTTTGGAAGAGACTACCATGAGGTCGGCAAGCTCATCGATAATGATTACGATGTAAGGAAGCTTCTCTTCAAACTGCTCGTTAAAGGATTCTAAATTTCTCACCGAGTATTCTTCAAATAGGGCGTACCTTCTTTCCATCTCATGCACAGCCCACCTCAAGGCTTTGGTTGCAAGCTTTGGTTCAAGCACAACCGGATGAATTAAGTAAGGAATATCCTCGTAGACAGAAAGCTCAATCCTTTTTGGGTCAATCATGAGAAACCTTACGCTGTCCGGAGGGGATTTGTAGATAAGGCTCAAGATCACGCAATGGAGGAAGATGCTTTTTCCAGAGCCTGTGCTTCCTGCGATCAATAGGTGGGGCATCTTCCGAAGGTCGGCACAAACAGGGTTCCCAGATATGTCTTTACCCAAAGCAATGGTTAAAGGGGAGGCAGATTCCTGAAAGGATTTACTTTGAAGAATATCTTTGAGGTAGACCCATTCTCTTTGGGGGTTTGAGATCTCGATACCTATGACATTCTTTCCAGGGATTGGAGCAACGATGCGCACGCTTTTTGCTGAAAGACCAAGGGCAAGGTCATCAACGAGGCTTAGAATTTTGCTTAGCTTTATCCCTGGTGCAGGCTTAAACTCAAACACAGTGATCACTGGACCGGGGTTGATGTGCACAACCTCGCCCTCTATCCCAAACTCCCGTAGCTTTGCCAAAAGAAGTAAAGCCCTCTCCTTTAGCTCCTCAGCTCTGATTTTAGAGCTTGTGGTCTTTGGGTCTTCAAGAAGACTTAAAGGTGGAGGAAGGTCAAGTTTTTCAGACTCTTCAAACTCTTTCTGTTCTTCGAGACTTTCATGCTTTTTGGGCTTGTTTTTTTTCTTATTTTCTTCTTTGGGTTTAACAGTTTTCTCAATCTCAGTCACCTCAGCTTCGCCTTGGGTATACTGCAGGGTTTTATTTTGAAGGTCTTCTCTTTTTTTCTTGCTTGAAAAGACCCCTGCAAGTTTAGGTATGATTTTAATTTCTTTGAGCCCTAAATAGGTGGCTACTGAAAACATAGTGAAGATTAGGAGAAAAAGTCCTAGCGTTCCGATTACTGAGGTTAAAAGAAAGGTGACCTCACCAAAGACTCCACAGTTCATAGGGAACCTGTTAAGAAAATACATGCTCTCAAGCGAGGAAATTCTAAAAAGATAGGAAAGCAAAAAAATTAGGGTAATAAAGACGAGAGGAAGGATAGTCCAGATTTTAGCTGGAGAAATTCCGATTAATCTTAAGATGAAACCCAAAACTAAAAAGGGAGGGATGAAAAGGGAGGCAAAACCAAACAAGGTAAAAAATAAAGAGGCAACATAGGCGCCAAGAAGCCCAGCGAGATTTCGCACCCCTTCAGCACCCACAACCCCAATCCCTGGGTCTAAAGGATGATAAGAATATATAGACAGGGAGAAAAAAGAGATTAGAAGCAAAAAAAACAACCCTATGAACCTTGATGGTGTGCTTTGCTGCTGCATATGGTATTTATAATATTAATACGTTTTGTGGTTATTAAACAGTGATTTTCTTGAGTTAAGAGCCACTCAAATTTGTCGGGCTTGTTCGACATTTTTGTCGTTTAATGTTTTCGAAGGCTTAAAAAACAAACCTTTATTTATTGGCATGAGTTATGCTTACATTTAAGCAAAAATTAAAATGAGGAGGAGGTGTAGCTATGAAGAA
>Ga0080004_1072106_pt1 | contig 14592 bp, 10 predicted proteins | sample WasSprMetagenome_FD_69207 | JGI IMG/M metagenome (GOLD analysis project Ga0080004, IMG submission 69207) | Sulfidic aquatic microbial communities from Washburn Spring, Yellowstone National Park, USA - WS (SPADES assembly) (version 2) | ecosystem: Environmental > Aquatic > Thermal springs > Hot... | reverse complement strand
GATCCGGGGCCTGCGGGGAACCCGTGTCCGCGTCAAACGTCGAAGCCGTTCCCGACATAGTCCTGCACGGGGAAACGGGCCTTCTTTTCGAGGCAGGCAACGAAAAGGAGCTGGCCAGCGCCCTTGCGCACTTACTCGAAAACCCGAAAGAAGCTGAGAAAATGGGGTGCAACGCCCGCAAGCTGGCCGAAGAAAAGTACTCTATTGACAAAATCGCTGTTAAACTCGAAAAAATATACGAAGAAGTAATTCATTAAAATGGAAAAAAGTAAGAGTTGTTGTAATCCGCAATACGATTGCCCCGTAAAGACATCCCCTTTTCGAAGAATTGGCTAAAAGAGTTAAATTAATCGTGTACTACTCCGCTGTGAAACACGAGTTGCGCGAGAAAGACTTATATGATAAGAAGAACTTGTTTGTTATCTAGCAGAGGGAATCTTGGACAATGATATTTGGCTATATATCTAAGGAGGAACCTACTTGGATAGAATCATATATAAAAGAAAAGTATCCTAATGGAGTAGAAATTGCGTGCCAATATAAGGAGGGAAGAGCTTGGTTCTTCACTAATAATACACAATTTGATTTCTGTCAGTACTATGAGGATGAAAGCAGAGTATTGCTTTTTGAGGGTATCCCGATAATAGGATCCTATAATACTGGGTATAAAATAATTGATGCTATCAGAAAGTCAGCGCGCGCTTACATGGTACTGGCTTTTTTACGAGGCTTATTACAAGAAAACCATACATCGTATGGAGCCGAGGCTCTGATATTTATAATATCAAAACGCTGTTTCAAAAAATAGCTAGCGCGCGAAATTCAAATTTGCTATATCTTTATGAAACAATATTGGGAAAATAAGAAGAATATTTTAATGATAACAAGGGAGATTTATCCTTTTGTTGTGGCAGGGATTGGTATTCATGTTTTCTATACATCTAGAATTTTATCCCAAAAATTCAAAATATCTATTTTGAGTGACTCTTCTCGTCCTCTTTCATTACTTTTTATTCCTTTAGGGTTTTTTAGATTTATTTTTAAGATTAGGAAAGTAGATCTTATACATGCGCATCAAGCATTAGCACCAGCTGTTCTGGCTTTTTTAATTAGTAAGCTTTATCGCATACCCTTTATTGTTACGTGTCATGGTTCAGAAATACGTTGCCGGAAAAATAAACTCATATGGCTAATCCAGTTTATCGTATTAAGAAAAGCAGCTCACATAACAGTAGTATCCGAAGAGCTTAAGGATATTCTAGAAAAGAATTATTATATGGATCCGTTACGTATTACTATAATTCGTAATGGATATGATGAAGAAGAGATTAATCAACTTAAGAGAGAAATAGACGAAGAGATTGTTAAGAAAGTTGTGTTTGTTGGTTCTCTACGGCCTATTAAAGACCCAATCACTCTGTTGCAGGGTTTCATGAAAATACCGGCAAAGTATCCAGGAATCAGACTTCATATTATTGGTGATGGACCATTACGAGAAGAATTAATAAAGTTTTGCTTGGAAAATGGCTTAAGTTCTTCCGTAGTTTTTGAAGGAAGAAAAGCACATCGAGAAACCTTGAGAGCTATTTCTGACTCAGCAATATTCATTATGACTTCTATAGGGGAAGGGCTTCCAACAGTTCTCGTAGAGGCAATGGCTTTAGGGAAGCCCGTCATAGCAACAGCGGTTGGGGGAATACCAGAAATAGTTAAACACGAGATAAATGGTTTGCTTATTCCCCCCAGATGTCCGGAATGTGTGGCTCAAGCACTAGAAAAATTATTATCAAACCCCGATCTTAGGAAAAAGTATGGAAGAGCAGCGGCAGAAAGTGTTAAAGAACTAACATGGAGGAAAATTTCAGAACAATACGAGGAAATGTATACCAAGATACTCTCAGAAATTAAATGACCACCATATGGTCAATATTGCTATAATAGCACACAACGTCTCAGTACCTCTTTACAAGCATAGAAGCAAAGAATTTTCAGAGCGCATCTACTTTTTGGCAAAACACTATGATGAAATTCATATAATTTCGAGAGAAAGGAGAGTAAAAGCTACAGAAAAAGGATCAAGTATAGATGAACGTGAACCAAATATTTATATTCACAAGGTTCCAAGCAATCATACCATATCTAACATTTATCTTTGGAAATTCATTAAGAGAAATAAGCCAGATGCTATGTTTGCAGATACGATAGAAGACGGTATGAGTGCTCTTCTAGCCAGAAAACGTTATGTGATTCCGCTCATCACTTTTGTACAGGGATATGAAGCAGATTTAAAAGCCATTATTGTGAAGCGAATACTCGGAATGGAGCCGCAACCTGGTTTGCTTTCTCAAATTTTTGCTTTGCGTGACAAAATCCTCTTCTATACAAGCGATAAAATTCTATGCGTGAGCCCTGGTCTAGTGGAATATGTTAAAGGATTACTTCCTAGGAAACATTGGAGCAAGATTAAATTTATTTCTCATTCCCTTCAATATGTAAAAGAAATTCCCAAAGAAGCTTTTGCTTGGGCAGACAATTTTATTAATTCCTTGAATACCCTAAATGATAACGAACCTTTATTAATCATAGTTGTAGGAACCGGTTTAACAAAGGGAACTGATATTGCTATAAAAGCTCACAAACACATTATTGAGAAATATCCAGATTCTTATATGTTGATTGTTGGAAAGCTTATTGATTTAAAGTATATACAATTGGCTCAGAAACTGAGTATTAAAGAAAAAGTAATATTTTTAGAGAACCTTCCTAGAGAAAAAGTTTTGGTATTGCTTTCACGGAGTACAATATTTTTAAGCCCATCTTTCTCTGAAGGCTTTAGCTGGGCTGTTGCTGAAGCTATGGCTCTTGGAGTTCCTGTGGTCACTTACGCGAATAAGGGTATAAGCGAAGCTCGAGAAAAAGGAGCTGTCATAGCTGTGGAGACTACCGATCCAAAGGATTACGCCGAGAAATGTATATCACTCCTAAGAGATGAAGAAAAGAGACTACGACTTATAGAGAACGCAAAGGCCTATATTTGGCCATTAATTAACTATAGTGAATACCAACGATTCGATGATATTCGAAAAGCTATAGATTCCGCTCTTAAGAGATGAAAAGTTCATGATGCAGGTAAGTAGCGAAGAGATCATAATAAGACCTTTTAAACGTGAGGATATAAATGATCTTATAACAGGGGGTTTCCCCTTCAACAAGCTAGCTCTAAAGTACCCTTGGAAGTACAAAGCATTACAACTGATAAATTTAATTCCTAAGACCGAGAGGATTGTTGCCTATCACTCTTCAGAGAAAAAGACTATAGGATTTTTAACATTGGTAAAATGTTCCCCTCATATTTATTCAATCCAGTACGTTTTTGTAAATTCAAGATATAGAATGATGGGCGTTGCCACAAAGCTTCTTACTAACACTATCTCCATTGTAAAAATTAAAGGAGGTAGAAAAGTCTTTGCTGATGTAACTGAGAGTAATGAAGCGTCTAGAAAATTGTTTAAAAAATTAGGCTTCAAAACGCTTTCTATCGCTGTTGAAGCTTACGGTAGTATTAAGAGTTATAGTAAGGAGGCTAAGAACTTTTCTTCCACCAGGTCTGTATCTCTACGAAGTAACAAGAAAATACTTTTCGATATCTATCGAAGTTGTGTGAGTTCCGATTGGATTGATTTTTTTGAAATTACTATCAAGAATTTCCATAAAGGATACATATATCATTTTCATCGTTTAGTACAGTTTATTTGTAGAAAGTATTTTATAAACGACAATGAAGATTCTTTTGCTATAGTTTATAAATGTCCATTTTTAAATAAAGCATTAATTGAGTTATATAGCATTGCAGATCCGAAAACTGTAAAACATATGCTTCAAGATATTTTTACACTTATGAGCCGAAAGGGAGTTGAGACAATAATTATCATATTCTTTGGAAGCGCGCGCGCGCATAAGTATGAAATTTGTTCTACACTCAAAGAAATGGGTTTTAATACCTTCTTGATACAAATAGTCGGGAGAGATTGCTAAGTTGATAAATACGAAATTCGTGTTTAAAACCCTTACTTTATATGATGTTTTTTCATTAATGTCTTCAGTCAAATTTTATAGCCTTTTTGCTCTTCCTCCTTTCTTAGAGCTCTACGCTCTAGATCAAGGTGCCCCCGCTAAAAAGATCTTTTACCTAGAGATTAAGAATCTTGAAGAAGAAGTTGACGCCTTGGTTCCTGTGGTTATTTCAAGGAACAGATTGCATCTGAGTTTAGCTTTCTCTCCAAGTCCCCCACAATTTATAGAAGGATTCGACAAAATGGACGAAAAATGGAAAGATATGCTAAACTCGCTATTAAATTACCTCAGAAAACAATACAATATTATTGTTTTTTCAATGGATCAAAGACCACATGATCCTAGATTTATCAAGGAAAGGCTAGCCGGATGGAATACATATTATACATATGACATACTAATAGACTTAACTAATAACATAGAGAAAATCTATTATAACATGGATAAGAGGCATAGATACACATTACGAAAAGCCATAAGGTGCTCAGATAAAGAATTAATAAGCTATTGCTGGCTTAAGAAAACTGGTTACACAGTTCAAGAGGGGAAGAATATAGAAGCGATCCGTGAGTTTAGAACACTTTGGATTGAGACATTTAGTCGGATGTACGAGAGTTTTAGGCTATCTAGAAAGTTGCTTTATAAAGATCCATTAACTCTTGAAAAACTCTACAAAACAGTCAACAAGCTTCAACCTTATGGACTAGTTAAGTTATTTACAATATACGATGAGATTGGAGATCCTGGAGCTAGTGCTATATTTTTTGTTTCTGGCGATTTCTTAAATATACCTATGGCTTTCTGGTCTGCTGGTGCTTCTTCCGAAAAAGGTAGGAAAAAAGGTATGCCCTTACTTCTTCAATGGTATGCTATCCGTTGGTTTAAAGAACATGGCTATCAAAGATACTTTCTAGGAGGTTATGATCCTGCAAATCCGTATAATGGGCCTTCTTTATTTAAAAAAGGCTTCGGTGGTCTGCTGGTTTCTGGCTTAATAGCCACGTGGTATTCGCAACCGCTTGAACTAATACAAAACTTTATCTCCTATATGACTAATCCTCTTAGAAGAGTAAAAATATAAGGTCTCTTTGACAACTCATGTATTTTAGAAATAAGATATTGATTATTTATAGACAAGGGGATAGACTTAGCGAGACATCGATGCGGTATCTCAAATGGTTCTATAGCATCATTTACCGGATTCCTGTAGACGTAATTGAAGTCACAAGTTTTATTGATTCACCAACAGCATCTCCTCTTGTAACTTCAAATATATATAATTATATAATTATATTCTTGTTATCTTCAATATCAGGTGCATCGGAATGCCCTAGAGTGTGTGAGAGACTTTTAGAGGTTAATAGAAAGGTACCTATTGTGACGTTTTATCGTGCGGCTTTTGCATTTAGGGGAAATTCTCCTTGTCAGAAGATTTTTAATATTAACCCTATTAAAGAGAGGAAAGCTTACTTAAAAGAGGTTTTTATTTTAGACAAAACTTTAAACTTTTCCATCGATAAGGATGAAGGATGCAATGTATATGCACATGACAAGGATCAATTTGTATTGGTTAGACCCTTCAGGAAAGATTCTGAGTTTTCCCCCCTAATGTTACTTGGAAATGACGTTATAGCTTCTCAGTCGGGTCTCAATATATTTATAGGACAAAAAGGAATTGCGATACCACGTGAAGATTTAGCATTTGAATTTAATAGACCAGCTTATTTTTTGAGACTTCTTGATAACATTCTTAAAAAAAGTCCCGTAGGATATTTAAGGTTAAAGCTCAATAAATGGCCTGTAGTTTTAAGAATGGATGATCCTCCACTAACATGGGAGCAGGTCTCTCGTAATTTAAAAATTCTTGGGCCAACCGATTATTTCAGAATTTTAAATCTTTTAAGAGAATATAAAGCTAAAATGACTGTTTTTGTCACGCCAGCATTTATTTCTAAAAGTGGTAAAATTTTGTCTTGGAATGAATCTGATTTTGAGAATGCTAAAGAAATTTTAAGAATCTTAAGAGAAGGTATGAAAGGAGGGTTATTCGAAATAGGTTGTCATGGATTAACTCATCTAACTATAGGCTATAAACCCCCCTCGCGAATAGCCCAAGTGATCTATAAATTGCTAAATGTAAATATTGCTAGAGAATTCTATGATTCTTTACATAAAAGAGCAATCCCTTATGATCTTCAGAAGAAGCAACTTGAGACCTCGATAAAACTTATCGAAGATTTATTTGGAATTAAACCAACTTCTTTTGCTCCACCCGCACATACATGGGATGATTCAACCGAAAAAGCTTGCGTCGAACTAGGTATGCCATTTCTAAGTGCAGATATGAACTTTTACATTCATCCTGATGGCTTTAAATTTAGAAAGAATCCATCTCCTCTCGGAGAGAGCGCCCCAAAACATAATCTCATCTATATTTCAGCAACAATTTTGGGAAGTTATGGAACATTTAATAAAACTTTAAAAGTATTCAACGAATTAGGGATTCCATTAGTCTGGCAACAGCATAATTTTTATCCTTCATGGTTTACAGTAGAAATATTAGAAACATTTTTCAAAGATCTTACTAAATTTGAAAATAAGGTATTTATGACTATTAGTGAGCTTGGGGGTCTATTACAAAAATGGAGAAAAACAAAAATCGATGTAATATTGAATAATGATTTTTTGCAAGGCGAAATTTATGCAGAGATACCGGGTCTTATAGAAGCATACAATAAAGGAATTACGAAGGTAATGAAGGTTATGCCAGGAAATCACTCAATAGTGGTAAAATTTGACAAATATAAAACGCTATAAGATTTTTCTAGAGAAGCTCGGTGAAAAGAATATGAAGGTCAAATCTTTAACATTAATTTTGGGAATGATTTGCTCTACAGTAATTAATCTTTATGTTCTTTGGGTGCTTAAAGAATTAGAAAATTATTATCTCTTTGGATTAGTATTATCTTTGCTAATATTTTCTCTCATCATCTTACATAGCGTACGCAAGTTTTCATTGCTTTTTATATACGTGAACTTAGGTGGAAATACGATTTGGATCATATGGGCTTTAGCTGAGTTAGTTGTAATATTGGTCAAGCCACCATACTTATTGACGCAATTTATACCTTGGAATGAGCTACCTATTCAAGCCTGGCTCCGATTGGTTGCAGTTTTTCTTCTTACCACATTTTATCCAGGCTTTGGATTAATTAAACTTTTGATTCGTAAGAAAAAGTTAAGTCTATTGGAGACCATAATGTTTTCATTTCTAATAAGTATTTTTACCGCATCGATTATCTCGTTTCTTGCAATAGTTTTTTGCAATTCGTTGCAGATTGCTTTCTATATTGTACTCATAGTTAACATGGTTTTGTTATCTTCTACGGTTTATTTAAGAAAAACAACATTTAAGAAAAGAGGTAGGGAACAAGCATTAAGATTGGAGTTTTCGGATTTCCTCAGAGCTCTGATATTGGGTAGTATAATTATATTTGTTTACTTGTCTGTTTATTTGGTTAATTTCCCAGATAAATTCGTACCTACTATTGATCAATGGTACCATTATGGTCAAGTTTTGGAAGTTTTAAATGGGAACTTTTTCAATTTTGTCCATAGCTATTACTTCTATTACATGTATCCTAGTTTATTTATCTATAGCTCAGGTATGCCTTTTCTTAATGCTTACATGGCTTTATTTTTACTTATACCGCTTCCTATTTTGAGTTTTTATCTGATGACTTCAAAATTCTTGAATGAGAACCGTCGTATAGTTGCCACTTTAGTTTATGCATTTTTCTCCGGCTTTGGCGGTATTTATGCGGATTATCTTAGATTTTTTGAAAAGAAAGATATTAATTCCGCAGTCTTTCTAGCATCAGCCAAAGCTTATGATATTTTTAGTACAGTCAGCTTCTCTTTTTATTTATTCCCCAAAATATTTAGCTTCTCAGCATTTTTTATTTTAATTTATTTAATTTATGACTCAGATATATCTGGTCTCTCAAAGAGTATCTTATGGGCAATTATTTTTGCAGAAGGTTTTCTTCTTCATGAGGTAGAAATTTATTTTATCTTCCTATTGCTCACTTTTTTGATACTATTATTTGAAAATGATATTCTTCACATTAAAGAAATTTTTGTTGGCAATATCCTTGCTTTTATAATTATAGCGGCTATAGATCTAGCTTCTCCGCAAAAATTATATATATTTTCATATTTATGGGAAGGAAGGGTTTTGCCAGAACAACTAGCGTTCATTGCAATGATTATAGGGGTGCCCCTGCTTTATTATTCTGGGATAAGATTGTCATTTATAAAAAGGACGAGTTCATGCGTGATGAAAAAGTTGTTTTTGCTTGTTTTGTTAACCGTCTTTTACATATTGTGTTTAGGCATAATTATTTGGATTAGTGTTCTTCCCAGTTTTAATATTTTTAGTTATGGGTTACTTTACTCCTATTTTGCATGGTATCTTTATCCGATAAAACTTGGAATTGCATCTTTGCTTTCTCTAATTGGCGCCTATCAACTTTTTAGGGTAAACGAAAATAAAGTTCTTAGATTCTCATATGGTGTGATACTTATCTCTGTTGGCTTGGAAAGACTTATGAGTTACTTTAGACTAATGAACATGCTTGAATTATCCTTCATTGATCCTGCAAGAATGCTTGATTTTACTTGGGTTGGTATTGCTATTCTTGCTAGCCCGGTTTTGGAAGCTCTTCTTGGGCAGATTTCTTCTATCGATTTTACTCAGCGATTAACTCAACGAGAAATAATAAGGAAGTTTTCAGCTACTTGCTTGCTAATTATGTTTATTGTAGCCGGGTTTTCGTCAACTTTATATAGCATCGAATTGCGCTCATCAACGCTTGCTTTAAAAGTAACAAAAAACGAATTGAATGCAATGGACTTTCTAAGAGTTGCAACTCCATCAAATGCCACTATATTGGCGTTAGGCAACTCTGTTAATAAAATAAACAGCTTTAGCGGACATTATCCAGTTATGTACTATCAACCTGCCATATTTGGTGCAAGTTATTTCGAAACTTTTGCCGATATAATGAAACATAATACCTATGAGCTTTATGGGCATTCGCCGATCCGGTATTTTTGGTTAACTTCTTCTGATAAACAAGAACTAGAGTCGTATAAGGATGGTTACTTTCTCAATTATGTATTTAAAAATCTGCCAATTGCTTACAAGTCAGAAGATGTCACTGTTTTTGCTCTGCCTTTATTTTATCCTCCCTCCTCTAATTCTGATTTAGTGGTAGTTAAGTCTATGTCAAACGATTGTCTGCAAAATCTCTTTTTGACTGCTATAGCATTAGCTGGGTTAAATTACACGGTCAGATACGATTTTGATATGCCTTTTACTGTTTCCACGCTAGTTTTACCGAACAGCTTAGATGAAAGTGTGCTGAAGCATCTAGAAGTTGCAAAAGTGCAACGAATTGTTGTTTTTAATATTGATGGCTCCCTTGACCGTTTTGCTCATCTTCTTCACATAAAAATTGATCCTAGCATGAAGCAAATTGTGAATGGGATTAAAGTATCCAATATAGAGATTTCATCTCCACCTATAGAAGTTCCCTTATTTTATTCCATTGATCGAAATACTGAAGTATTAGCTTTTTATACAAGAAATGGTCAACCAACTTCTCCTTATGTTTTTAAAAAAATGATTAACAACCGCGAAATAATCTATGTAATGCTTTACCCCTATTTGCAAGCGCTCTGCAACAACATGGGGAATGAATTAGGGATTAATATTTTCACAAACTTAGGAGCGCTAATAAAGGTATTAAACTTGCAATCAACGAGTTATCAATCATCGAAAGCTTGGGGGAGAGCAATCATATTTGGGTCAACGATTCTTGAAGGCGACATTGTAATTCAGCCCTTATCTTTTTATATACCGGCTTTAGTTTATACGAGAGCTAGAAGGGCTCTAAACACAAGTTGGGTAGAGGATATTTTTTACTCAGGCTGGTCTGCGATGGTTAGCAATCCTAAAAGGGGCTCCATTAACATAGAAAGCACAGGTGACATTTTAACTGTAAGTTTTGAGGTCAATGAAAAAAATGTCTGGGAATATTTCTTTTTAAAAACTCCGAGAATAAATGTTTCACAAACCCCATTTCTTGTAGTAAGAGAGATGATTGAGGCATCGGATTTCAATCTTGGTTTTCTACGTATAGTTGCCGGGAGCTATACATATGATGTAAGGGGTTGGGATCCCGATACCACTCCTCCAGGACATATGTGGAAAACTTATGTGTTTGATCTTACTAAGGCCACTCCTAAGCAAAGTGATGCTCCTGTACCGATAAAGGCTCCTATCACTGCTATTTATTGGACTGGCTATTCTACAGAAAAAAGTGGAAGAGCAAAATTATATATAGATTATATAGCTTTTACCAATTCACCTTCAGATCTTATAAATCTTATAAACTATAATAAAACTTTTGCTAATTTAAATCTAACTGAAGCCCAGTCAATTTTGATTAATGGCGTTTCTACTGTTGAAGAAACCCTTAACAATGTTCAAATATTGGATTTTCATATATTAGGAGATGTTAACGTTACTTTTCTGAGTAAAAAAGCAATGCTCCTTCCTCCAGGGCTAGGAACTTATTCTAAGATAGTTTTTCCAGAAGGTTGCACAATTGTTTTTTCCTTAAGTAATAGCTCACAAATTAATTTCACTATCTTAAGAGACGCTAAGCCTGTCAATGTAACTGTTACAGGAGGTAAGGTTTATCTTAACTTATTTTCTATAAAAGGCGGCCTTGAAATTTACATGAATAATCCTCAAATTGAGGTTAATGGATCCGCTCTGTTTGAGAAAGCTTTTATTAGTTGGCCTTATAAAATTTATAATCCAGGGCTTTCTATGAATGCGAGTGGTAAAATTCGATATAAGGTTAATGCTATGGATAATAGTTTTTCTCTAATTTCTGAGTTTGATATCCAGGGAAGATACAAGATAATAACTCAAAGTCAAATTCGGTGGAATGAGTGGGATATACCTTGGCCTACTGTAATAACTTCGCCTTATCATAGTTTACTCATCGGAGTTATTATTGTACTCTACTATGCATATTTAAAAAAGAGAATGTTTAACTCCTCTAAGGATCTCATTTAGGGGATGTAACATGAGGATTGCTTTTTTTGTTCATGGGTATCTTCCCTGGGATAAATATGGTGTTCCAAGATACATTGAACGTCTGGCTAATTCTTTAGTAAAGAGGGGTCACAAAATTGTAATTATCAGTGCGGGAAGATGGGGGTTAAAAAGATATGAAGAAATAAATAGCAACTACAAGATTTATCGTTCTTATGGGATAGTTCCGGCTCGCCTTTCACATTTTGTGCTTGAAATTTGGAGTCTTTTCATATACTCCTTATGGTCTATTCTGAAAGGTCAAAGAATTATAAAGAAAGAAAAAATTGAACTTATTCATGGACATACATTTGAGTGGGGCGGCGTCCAGGCTTTACTAGTTTCCAAAATTACCAATAGACCATGTATAATAACTATACATGGTTCCGGACTAGCCCGCAATAGACTTGAAGAAAAATTTCAAAGGGCTTTACTACAATATTGCGATTCAATTATTTGTCAACGAAAAGAGGTTGTAAACAAAATCATTTCTTGGGGCTATAATCTTGATAAAGTTACAATTTTGGGGGGAGCAGCTGTAGATACTGAAAAATATAATCCGTTATCGACGAAGCAGAATCTCTCTCCTGTAAAAATAACATTTATTGGAAGACTAGAAGACTTTAAAGGACCAGAACTTCTTTTGGATGCTATTCCAATTATCATCCAACGAACTTCTAATGTTATATTTCAATTTGTAGGGGACGGGCCTAAAAAAATATCTCTACTCAAGAAAGTTAAAGAACTTAATATAGAGAAATATGTTTCTTTCCTTGGTGCGAGAAATGATGTAGATAAAATTCTTAAGGATAGCGATATATATGTTGCCTCTTCTCCATATGAAAACTTTAGCAGTCTTGCATTGTTTGAGGCCATGTCCGCAGGTCTTGCAATAGTTGCGACAGATGTGGGCGAGACAAAAAAATTACTGGAGAAGAAGGAAACGATGTTGCTCGCTAAGCCTACTCCAGAAAGCATAGCAGAACAATTATTAAAATTAATACAAAATCCAAGTTTACGCCAAAAGCTTGGTAGAAACGCAAGGGATCTAATTGTTGAGGAATATAGTCTACTCAAATTAACAAAAGACCAAGAAAATCTTTATATAAAAGTTTTTAAGAACTATTTTTCTGGTCGTATTTATGGAAAATCTTCATGAATTTTTCAAAAATCGGACAGTTCTCGTAACTGGAGGTGCAGGCTTCATCGGTTCTCATCTTGTAGAGGCATTAGTAGCATTAGAGGCCAATGTTATAGTTATCGACGATTTGTCAACTGGAACTCTTGAAAACTTACGAGATGTAAATGGGAAGTTTAAGTTTATAAAAGGTGATATAAGCCAAGAGACAGTGTTAAAAAACCTTCCAAAAATAGACATAATTTTTAATGAGGCTGCACTTTCTTTGTCTCAATCATTTAAAGATCCCCTTCGAAATCTTGTTGTAAATACGGGAGGAATTATTAACATTTTAGATCTTGCACGACGGTTCGATAGTAAGGTGATTCATGCATCAACAGGAAGCGTATATGGGAACCCTGTTAAAATACCTATAAGCGAAGATCATCCTCTGAATCCCGTATCACCCTATGGTTGCAGTAAACTCGCAGCCGAAGTATATTGCGATATGTTTTACAGAATTTACGGTTTAGATGTTTGTTGTCTTAGGTACTTTAATGTGTATGGTCCTAGGCAAAGAATAGGCGAAGAGACGGGAGTAATCCCGATATTTGTAGAGCAAGCTTTAAAAGGTCAACCCTTTACTATACATGGAGATGGATCACAAACAAGAGACTTCCTGCATGTAAAAGATGTGGTGAGAGCGAATTTGCTTGCAGCGGTGTCAGATACAGTGAAGGGACAAAAATAAATATAGGTGGAGGGGGTCAAGAGATAAGTATTCTTGAATTAGCCCAACTGATAGCTAGATTAACAGGTAAACAGGCAAAATTTATCTTCAAGGATCCTAAGCCAGGGGATGTTCATAGGCTTGTTGCTGATATTTCTAAAGCAAGAATGCTACTGAAATACGAACCTCAAGTTTCACTTGAGCAAGGATTAAAAGAGTATATTGAATGGTACTCAAGGAAATATAAATTACGTTAATAATTTTAGTGTAAAGAATTGAACTTTTATGATGATTAAACAGCTTAAAATTCTAAAGTAAAAGCCAGACATTTATAAGGGGTATTGAGGGGTATCATGGAAAGGATAATGACAACAGAGATCGGTGTGGTAGGCGGAGGTGGCTACGTTGGTGGTGCTATTGCTCAGGAGCTCTCAAGGGATTTTGGCGTGAGGATAGTGGATGTGAAGGAGCCTTTATGGAACTATAAGGATTATAATGTAGAGTTTGTGAAATGTGATATTCGGGTTTTTGATCGCGTATTGGAGTGTCTTGGGGACGTGGATCTCGTGGTGCATACTGCTATTGTGCAGATTCCGCGTATTAATGATGAGCGGCGTCTTGGGTACGAGGTGAATGTTCTAGGTGTTCAGAATGTTTGTGAGGCTGTTTACCGTAGTCCTAGGGCTAGGGGGCTTTTGTTGACTAGTAGTTGGCATATTTATGGGGAGAGTGGGCTTAGCGGTGACTTGGATGAGGGTTTTGGTTATCGTCCTGATAGGGTTGAGGAGAGGGCTAGGCTTTACGCTTTGTCGAAGGTGATCCAGGAGGGGGTTGTTAGGTTTTATGACGAGATGGGCGGGAAGGTTTATGGTGCTTTGAGGCTTGGAACCGTGCTAGGGGAGGGGATGCCGAAGGGTACTGCAGCTAACATCTTCATCGAGAGGGGTTTGAGGGGTGAGCCTTTGACGCCGTTTAAGCACAGCATGTACAGGCCGATGCTGTACGTGGACGTGAACGACGTGGCTAAGGCTTTCAGGATCTACGCGAGGAAGATTTTGAACAGTGAAGTGGATAAGAGCGGGGGGAGCTTGCGCCGGGTGCTGAACCTGATGTACCCGGAGCCGGTGACGATACTTGAGCTGGCGGAGATGGTGAGGGATGTGGTCGCGGAGCTCACGGGGAGCGGGGTTGTGCCGAGGATCGAGGTTGTGGACCAGGGCTTGCCCTCCCTGTTTGACCCGGACGCCAAGCGGAGGTTTAGGGTCGACGTCTCCAGGACCCTCAGCTTCCTCGGCTTGGATAGGCTCACCAGCCCGAGGGAGTCGATCGAGCGCATCGTGAGGTGGAAGCTGAGCTCGGCGAATTGAGAATGGACTGGTTTCTGGTCTCGCGCCGCTCCCGCTCTCCGCCGCTCTCTCGCTGCTGGGCCTGGTGCTCGGCCCCTTCTCCTCGCTCCCGCTCGCGCTCCTCGCTCTTCTCCTGCTGCACCTCCTCCACGGC
>Ga0080004_1133638_pt1 | contig 14601 bp, 26 predicted proteins | sample WasSprMetagenome_FD_69207 | JGI IMG/M metagenome (GOLD analysis project Ga0080004, IMG submission 69207) | Sulfidic aquatic microbial communities from Washburn Spring, Yellowstone National Park, USA - WS (SPADES assembly) (version 2) | ecosystem: Environmental > Aquatic > Thermal springs > Hot... | reverse complement strand
ATTGAGACATTATGCCCAAGGTTTATGAGGTTAAGCTGCCTGATGCTTTCAATCCTCTTTGCATTGAGACAAGACGGTGAAGTTTGTCTGGGCAGTAAAGGATACACCCCTTTCAATCCTCTTTGCATTGAGACCCATAGGCTCAAACACCTTGGAAGTTTATCCGATAACGCCTTTCAATCCTCTTTGCATTGAGACACCCCTAGCCTCCTCTATCCTCCCAACCCTTCTGGCTATCTCTTTCAATCCTCTTTGCATTGAGACAGAAGCTCGCTGAGAAAGGGGTTCCAATAGTAATAGGTGACTTTCAATCCTCTTTGCATTGAGACTAAATGACTTGGAAAAAAGAGGAATGCATGATCTTGCTCTTTCAATCCTCTTTGCATTGAGACTTGCAGATGATCCTTGACCTAGCATACCTGTTTACAACTTTCAATCCTCTTTGCATTGAGACGATATACTGCCCAGAGTAAAGGAACTGGAGGAAATAGTCTTTCAATCCTCTTTGCATTGAGACTGAAGGAAATTGTGAGGACAAGGGTGGCGAGATGAGGCTTTCAATCCTCTTTGCATTGAGACTCTTATGTAACCCGTGTTGATAAAATAATAGACAGATTGCTTTCAATCCTCTTTGCATTGAGACTGCGACTTCGTTCTCTTTCAATAGCTCAAAGTATGCATCTATGAGTTCTAATGCTCTCTCAAAAGAGCACTTTAGATGATATGCGACATATTTTGCAAGCTCTTCTCTGTCTACGATGAATTTTGGAACTACGCCAGAGTTATCGAACCAGAGTCTGCCTTCTAGACTCGGATCCACATCGACAGTCTCTATTTTTCCTCCTTTCGGTATTTCAACAAATATCTTCTTATTCATCAGATCACCCTCTGAGATTAGAGACCGTCCTAAATAAAAACTTTCACTTTAAAAATTCAGAATAGGCTTAACATTATAAAAGTAATGCTCAACAAAAAGAAAAAAGGTTTAGAGGGAGCTGAGGAGCTTTAAAATAGCGTTTTTGAGCGTTTCGGTGTTATATTCCTTCTTCTTCTCTTTAGCCATTTCTACTAGCTCTTCAAGGCTGAATAGGTTATGATCTACCCCAACATCTCTACCATAGGGATTCCTCACATCTTCAGCCGTGTGGACGGAGATTCCGTGCTCTACTGTGGCATATAGTGTCATGCGGTCATGCTTTATCTCAGCTATGTCTAGCAGTCTTTTTACAAGGTCGTAAAGCTCTGAAAACTTCTCCCTTTCGAGCTTAAATCCGTGTACTGTCTCGTATTCATATTTTCCGTTGTAGTCATCGAGCCAGTGTGTTATGTTCAGGTCTATGCTCTCTAGCTTTCCTTTTTCAAGTTCTCCTACTATATTCCTCAACTCCCCCTCTAACTTGTCTAGAGGGATGGAAATCACTTCCTCGCTCATACTCTCACCCCTTTTATTGACCCCATCAGGGGTCATGAAACAGAGCACCTTGTAAATAAAAACTTTTACTAAGAAAAAGGAAACAACAAAAAAAGAAAAGAGAGGGATGTTATTCCTTCTCAAAATAGCTACATGCTGATAAATCGGGATCTGTAAAGTCCTGATGTAGTTTACAGACCCATGCTTGATATTCACCATGAAAAGCTAAGAATTTGCAGTTTTTACATCTCTTATCATCTTTTTCCATCTTATCACCTTAAGCCTCATTTAGCAATGCATAATCGTGATGCTCTGAATTGTCCATGAGATACTTTATTATTTCATTGTAATGACAAAAATATTCGATTATCTTTACAGCTCTAACCCATGGAATATTAAATTTAGTAGCTATATGATCATAGAGCTTTTCCCATTCCCATCCCTCTAAGTCTATTATATCTTTATAGAACACTAACGTAAACTCTTTTTGCTCTCTCATAAAGTATAAGTGAACTATGAGGTTGTTGTCTCTTATAGTGAAACTATAAGACATTTTACATCCGTATCTTTTTGCTATTCTCTCAAATGCGTCTATATCATGCTTATCTATTAGCAATTTTGATGCGTTTATGCTTATTCTGATAACGTTGTTTTCGTCTATGCTAGCGCTCTCTATTTTTGCGGATGACCCATAGACATATCGCTCTATGCTCTCTTTTATGTTCTCTAAAACCCTATTTAGGCTTATATCTATTTGTTCTTTTTGCTCGCTCATATCATCACCCTTTTTGACTATCCCTCATGCTCTGAAAAGAGCATGAGTTCATCATGAAATTAGCCATGAGATAAATAAAAAGTTTTACGTTATAATTTTGAAAATTTATTTAAGCTTTTCTTTTTTCTCTTTTTCTCAAGATACAATTGTATCTTGAGATTTTTAACATTATTGCACTAATGTAAAAAGGGGGATTATAAAAATGAAATTTTAAAAAAATGAATAAATTTCTCCCCCCTCCTCTCCCTCCCCTCCCAAGCCCCCAAAGCAGGACATCCTAAGCCTTATCGGCTGTCCTATTCTATTTCCTTGAATACCACTCTACCAAGCTCATGCGTAGCTAGTATAATCCTAGCTCTAGGTACTAGGTTCTTTATCCTCAACAGTGCCCTCCTATCACTTTCAGGTAAATAGTTGTTGAACTTGCACTCAACAAGCAGTATCTCATCTCCCTTTAAAGCCACTAGATCAGGAAGTTTGGAGGCTGCCGATCTCACAACAAAGTAGCCTTCCCTCTCAAGCTTCTTTTTAACGTAGTTCTCGAAGTTCCTGCCCTTTATCTTACTCATGCTCTCTGAACTTTATGTGTGATATATAGGTTCCTCCATAAAGATAGGTTCCATATGCATCAAGATCTACTGGAACCCATATGAAATCCTCAGACTTCTCAGTATGTGCTCTTGTTGCGGTTACTGTACGGAGCTCTCTCCCGTCTAAAACTCTCTCCTTAAGCCTGAACAGGTCATATCCAAGAAATACCCTGCCCCACTTGAAGTCATACCCCTTGTACAGCTCAGGTATTATGCACTTTACAGGAACACTATCATCGGATGAGTATCCTCCCTCCATGCACCTCCTGTAAGCCTCATACATCCTTGAAAGGAACTCCTTATCGTCAAACGGTCTCTCCGTTATTATCTTGTGCACCTCTTTAAGCTTGTTTATAACATCATCTACTGAGAAAGATGCTGTCGCTATCTTCTCTACCTCAGGACCCCAGTATATAACCGGTCTCTTTCCCTTGTTGTCTATGTAGTAGAACAGGACTCTCACATCCGGATAGTAAACATGAACCTTAAATCCCTCCTTTTCAAGCCTATCGGCTAAATTATACAGAAATGTTCTAAACTCCTCACCAGTGGGTTCCTCTCCCCTCGGTCTTCTCCTCATCTCAGCCTCAAGCTTCATAAGAGCCTCCCTTATCTTGGCATCATAGTCCTCTTTGTACTCCCTTTCAATAATAGATCCCTTCTGAGTTACGACAATTACCCCGCTCTTGCCATCATCTAACAATATGTGGAAAAGCTTGCCATCCTCAAGCTCAACTATAAGATCTGTCATTCACTCACCCTCCCAGCGATATTATCTCTCTCTGTTTATAAACGTGGTATGTATCTTCCCAAGGATCGTACCACCATATTATGTATCCTGCCCTCGCATACTGTTCCAGCTCCTTCTCTATCTCCTCCTCAAGTTTTTTAATCCTATCCTTTATTGATTTCTCATAAACGTCTTTTCTCATAGGCATATTTTTAGGAAACATATCCATGATGCTTAATGTTTGATATGCCTTAGCAACCCAGCTTCCAAGCTTGGTCTTATGAAATCCAATAGCAACTATAGCAAGCTCTCCTAAATTAATCAGCTCTGAGATCCTTTTTATCTCTTCCTCTATCTTATCCGATACATACCGGAACCTAACAACATCATAGCTATTCATTAATACTATACTCAAATCCTTAGTTTTTCTTTTGTATTTTCCTTCCACCTCATCCCATTCAGCTACCTTTGCTCCAAAACCTCCATTCAGTATTCTTCTCAATGTCAGCCTTTCATCAGTACTATATCCTACTATATCACCAGCTATACCAGCTACCCTACTAAGAGCTATCTCAAATCCCTCCGTTACATCCCTGTGCTCTTTCTGAGTTAGAGCTGCGTAATGATGTGCGAACTCATGTAGTACTGTCTCCACTACCCTAGGTCTATTTAAAAATTTTAAAGAACTTCTTTCTATCATTATCGGCTCTCCGGGGTTTGTGGCTCCCGGAGACTTAAGCCCATCTAAAATTTCAAAGGATTCCTCCATTTCCCAACCCAATTCTGCACATACATGCTTCATTGTCTCAACGGCATAACGGAATACACACCTTTCCTCAAGTGTTAGGTCTTCCTCCGATATCTTTCCCTTTTTCCTTACCTCATAAATCCTCTTTGCCTCTGCCCTTGTTAATGCTTCAGCACTGGGAACAAGTTTAAATAGTCCTTGAAGTCTAGGAGCATATTCTATACTTATTACAGTTTTCTCGATAAAGTGTCTTATTGAGTCCACCATCTTTATGGGTCTTAAAGTGTAGGTCAAACCCCTTTCCTCCATATATCTCCTAGCCTCTTCCTTTACATCATCCTCGGCACTATCCCAGTACAGATTAGACTCAAAATATATGTTTACAGAGCCTCTCTCAACATCTATTATCTTATCAAGCATCTTTCTTACAAGCTCCTTCGGGAATATCTGAGGTATCCGGTAGTATATCTCGTTCCCTGTAAGCGATACTCTATCTCTGTGAAGCTCAACCCACCACAGATCATAGCTGAACAGAGAGCTATCACCAGTTAGCTCACTAATTTCGTTTACAAAGATATCCCTTACCCATAGGAGGTTTGGATAGTCTATAACGATGTTTGGCTCCTCAGGAGATTCAACAACTTTTTCACCCACTTTAAATGACTCCTTTGTCCACTTTATATAGTATGGCACATTGTTCTCCTTAAGGAATGTGAACACCAGCCCTCTTGACGGCATTTCAGCACTATACCCATTTATTATGACCTCAGTTCCTTCTATCGGTTTTTTGTGCTTTCCAATTACAACATGCATTATATTGCGTATATTAACAACTTTATAAACATTCATGTTCCTAGTGAAGAAATATGATGGATACCCTTTTGACAGGAAGAACACAGCAGCCATCTTCATTCCCTCTCCGTAGAACCCTCTCTCCCAAGGAAGCTTATCAGTTCCACCTATCAGGAAGTGCTCAGGCTTTATACCCGGTCCATAATCCACTATGTGGGTTCCAAGCTCATCAACATAGAACTTTATAGGATACTCCATTTTCTCATAAAAACTCTTCCTCTCCTCAGGTGTTACAACCCTATCAATAGCATCAAGTGCGTTCTGTATGTACTCCCTGATAGCAAGCCAGTCGTTCCATATCCTAGCAGCCTTCATCTCCATGTTGCTTGAGAAGAATATATCCCACCTGTCTATGAAGTCCCTAAGCTCAAATGGATCTTCCACGTATATATTATAGTTCTCTGGGAAGGATGTCTTTTCATTCATTAGAAGACCCATATTCATAGACTTATATGTATTTATATCTATACCATACTCTTTCAATATAGCATCAACAGATATGGAGTAAGCATAATTTGGATCTGATTCTTCTAGCCTAAAAAACACTCCAGACTTTATAAGCTTATCAACTAAATCTAGAAGCTCCCTCTTCTTTCTTACAAACTCCCACTCCTCCTTCCCCCTTGTAAACAGGTATGCTAGGTCAAGGATCATCTGCAAATCAGTGAGATCAGCCTTCTCTGCCACTTCTCTGCTGTTTGTGTAATCGCACCTAACCCCAACATCCACCTTCTCCTCGCTCTTTCCCGTTACCGATCCGACACATACCGGTATATTCCTCCTCACCGATGTGCTAAGATCAGCAGGTATAAGCTCCACAATGCCATCAGGTCTTGTGCAGTATATCCCAACCTGTTCAGATCCTTCTGGACACTTTGGATATCCATCACCAGATAAAAAGTTCACGGTATCATCTGCTTTGCACAGAGCATAGCATCTCCTGATTCCATCTACCTTTGAGTCTATGGCTCTTGTGGCAAAGGACTCAAACTGTTCATGAAGTGCCTTCCTGAGCACTTCCTTCAACTTCCTTCACCTCTAATCTAAGCATGTTCACGAAGTCCAGAACAGCCTTCATCTTCTCTGAATCTATATCGACGCACTTTTTCTCAGTGTCCGCTACTAGGCACATCTGTTTTTCGGAGAGCTCAAGCTTTCTCCCATCAGGCAGCTTAACCTCATAAACCTTGGGCATAATCTATATAGGAAGTGGAGAATATAACTTTTTCATGTTTTTGTTTTCTTCACTTAGTCAAGCATCTTATTATGAAGTTGATAAGAGCATCCTCCCATGTATCCCACAGGTTCACCAGATGCTCCTGAAAGTAATAGAAGTCATCCTTTCCTGATAGATTGTATATTTCATGTGCTTGTTCATGTGCCTTATCATACTTCCTTATCACTTCTGGTAAATGAACGTAGATTATCTCCTTGAGCTTATCTTTATCCGTCTCGCATTTGCATGCTGCTGTGAGCACCTCGTTCATGTGCCTGATCATATCCTCGTAGTTATCCAGATATCCTGCGGGCTTTACCTTCTTTCCATAAGTTCGGATTCTCTCGTATTCTGCATGTTTTAATATCTGCGTTGCCTCCTCATCAGGTTTAAATACCTCCGGTACTGTTGCACACTCATCTCCTTTAAGTGTCCCAAGCTTCTCAAGCACCTTCACATATGCTGGCATATTAGATTATGGGATTCCTGAAATATAACTTTTTCATGTTTTTGTTTCTGTTTCCTCCTCAGGTACCCACTTACAACCGCACCTCTCAGAAAGCTTCTTTCCTATATCGGAATTAATTTTATTTATAAATCTATACATTTGATCTACTGAAGGATAGTACTCCTCGTCAGCTATTTCACCTCTCTCCTTTGCATGTCTAGCCTCCTCATCAATAAGTGCTACTTCTCCATATACACAACTTAGACCATCGAGCAAACTTTTTATATCACATATGCGTGTTGCTTGTTCAACAACTCCCAGACACTGTTTTATAATGTTTAACCTTCTACCCAGATAAGGAAGCTTTTTAACTATCACAGGAGGGATCATTTCTTCCTCTACTTCCGTCATATAATCACCTACTAAATTAGTAGAGGGTAGAATATAATCATTTTCACATTTTTGTTTCCATACTGTGTTTAAATATTTCCCTCCTCTACTACTCATGATGAGCGAGACCAGAATAAAGGCACTTGAGAAGAGAGTGGACAAACTGGAAAAAATGGTTGATAAGATAGAGAAGACACTTGAGGAAGCTGTTATAACTCCTCCAGCCAACATAGTTTACAGGGAGGATGACTATGTCATAGTGAAAAGCACCGATCTGTTCGGAGGCTACATAGTAGTTACCCCTGAGGGAAAGCAGTATCCCTATGCTGATCTAAAGAGAGCCATGCAAGTGCTCAAAATGCTAAAGTCTAAGTAGAATCCTCAGTTTCCACAACCCTCTTGAAGTACTCCCTAACCTTTGGTATCATGAAGACATAACCTACCTTGCCCTCGTACTCAGCTGGCTTGCATTCCACCTCAAGATCCATCATCTCCTTTAGTTTCTTCTTTAGATAGCTCGCTGTTTTTCTATTCATGTCAGGAATGAATACATCGTAGCCTTCGGTCAGCAGGTAGATTATCTCGTCATACGGTATCCTCTTTCTGGTTAAGATCCTTATATAGTCCTTAACAGGAACCGGCTTGTACATACAGACCACCAGACTTCCAGACATATATCCTTAGCTTTATATAAAACTTATCTCCTGCATGTCATATGGCAGACCCTAAAAAGAAAGTAGTTACCGTATCAGGTCTTGGTGAGACTAGGGGTAGGGTAGCCCATGCTGCCATATACGGATACAGAGTAAGGCTGTACGCAAAGCCATCTCTCGGAAAGGCAGTGCTCAGGAAGTCAGGTGTACACAGAAGGAGCGAGAAAGTGCTTAGAATAAACGAGAAGGTTGCTGCATACAAGCCAGCATCCAAATGTGCAGGCAAGCCTTGGGACGAGTTTGTCAAGTGCCTCAGAAAGGAGATGAAAGCAGCAGTTGGAGCAGGAGCCTAAGGGCTACCTACCCTTCCTTTCTATCTTTTTTTAGATCGCAGTAAACGGCTATATTATCTCCCTCTTGTTTTACCTCGCACTTTCTCAGTTCACCCTTTATCACAGCGAATAGCTCAGGAACAGCCTTAATGCCAAGCTTATCAGCAAGCTCAGCTCCTTTTCCTTCACTTGCATCCACAACCTCTATTATGCCCTGTTCTATCTCCTCCTTGAATATCTCCTTCATTGTGGCACAGTGAGGGCATCCCGGAGTTGTGAACAGGATGAACTTCTCAGGTTTCTCCTCTTCCTCCGTCATTTAACCACCTCCAGAAAGCAGTAAACAACATCGGTGTCTGGACGCCAGTAGAATCCCTTAAGACGCATATCAAGTTCTTTAGCTATTACTTCTACCTGCCTCAAATCCACAGATGAAAAAGTAGGTGAGTAGAATGCAAATTCAAGCTCATTCCCAAACCAGCTGTATTTGTAGTCTACGTAGCCAATTCTCTTTTTAAATAACCTCCTAAATTCCTCAGCCACACTCTGCTTATCTATTTCCTCCATTACTGACCACCTTCTCAATCCATTTCACAACACTATGAATCACCAGCACAAGCACGCCTATGATGAAGAACTCTATGCCCTCCAGCATAAATATTAATTCTGTGATCCTGCCCTCGGTCATAAAAGCATATCCGGATATGCAGAACAGAGCAAAACCGCCTATAACACATGCTATACCGCAGAGAAATAGTATATTCAGCACATCATCTGCTTCATCCTTCATTAAACCACCTTGAAGAATGCACCCTCCTTCTTTATAAACCCTGCTATCTCAAGCTCACGCACTATCTGCCTAGCCCTCTCCCTACCGACAGGAACTACCTCCATCACTATGTCTATAAGATCCTTCCTTGTTTTGCCATCCCCCACTCTATCCAGTATCTTTTTTATATCATCCTTGGTTACGGGCATAATACCACCTGATAATTTTTGTTTTCTTCATATTTAAGCTTTAGTTCTCACTTCCACAACCCACACATATTTAGGATCTTCCCCAATTATCCTTCTGTAATCTAGAACCCATTTTAAAGGACTGTCATACCCAGATAAAAAGTAGAACGAAGCTATTGCCCTAGAAGATAACTTTTCAAAGTGATGAACGTAACCAACATACCTAGATCCATCAACTGCTATATCCACCTTTTTTGATGGTGGAGGTGAGTCCGATAGTATAGCTATATAGCTCCTTATCTTAGGGGGTACAAGTATCCTGCTCTCCCTCATCTAATTTTCTTTATCAGGAACCAAGCTATAAATACTGCTATCACTATTCCCGCTATCTTCCATAATATGTCCCAGCTGAAGGATGGAAAAGGTATGGATGGAACAGGAGCATATGTAACGGCAAAGGATCTTGTAGTCTCAGCAGGATTGCAGAACCAATCGCCTTCATACCTGAACTTTATGTTGTGGAATCCCGGATTCAATGAGCCATCCACCATCACCTCAAAGTACCCATTTGCATCAGTCATCACCTTATCGTAGTAGGAGCCGTCTATATACACATTTATAACAGCTGACTGCATAGGGGACTCTACCAGAGGAAATCCAGCCGGATGGTACATCAGCTTGCCTGAGAACTTACCCTTTGTACCAACCTGTATGTAGGCAGGACCTGTCAGATCCTTGAAGTATGTCGGATTTATGCCAAGCTCCCCCATCATCTCCTCCTCAGCTCCCACAGATACAGAGCAGAAGCTGTACCAAGTGCAGCTGCTACTGCATACAGCAGTGATTTGGTAAGATCCTTGCTCTCAGCTAAACCCACAAAGAAAGCAGCTCCTGCATTTGCAATCGCAACAGGAGCAATAGTCCTTATATCCATTATATCATCCCCCTAGTAACAGCCTTTCTTCCCAGTTCTTCAACCTTCCTTCCTGCTTTCTCAAACCATCCCTTCTTGTATGCATAGTATCCTCCAAGACCTACAACAGCCAGCCCAGCTATTATAAGGGCTGTGTTTGTTACTTGCTCCGCTGTCGGGAGCAAAGGCGGATATGAAGGTGTAGGAGCTGGTGTGGGAGTTGGTGTTGGGGTTGGATACGTTGGTGGTTGAGGAGGTGTATATACCTGAACATCCTGCTGATATACTGCCCGATCAAAAGGCCAGCCGTATGTCCATGAACCCGGAAACTCAATCTTTATGGTATGAATTCCCGGTTGAAGCTTGCTTCCATCTATTAGAAAGCTGAAGCTACCATCTCCAGCAGTATATGCTGTAGCAACTCTGCTCCCATCTATGTAAAGCCTTATCTCACAGCCGGGAAGAGGTCCATACTGAAATGGAGGTTTTCCGTATAGAGATCCGCTTATGCTTTTTACCTCATTGGTTGCTATTCTAGTAGGTACACTCAAATCCTTAAACTCAGCTGGAAATCCCGGTTCCAAACTAGCCTGCATATGAAGATGAGATGCTACTGAGATATAATCTTTTCATGTTTTTGTTTTTATTCCTGTCTTAATTTACATCCGCACTTTTCAGACAATATATTGGCTATCTCAGAATATGCTTTTCCTACATCCTCTCTGACTTTTTCCTTGGCGGAGAGCCATTCATCTTTTGTTATTCTTCCTTCACCTCGTTAATAAACGTTCCCAGAGGACACCTTATCTGAGTCTCCTTTGGGGATTCAAGCTTTACCTTTCCCGCTATAAGCTTTGCTAGATGGGACTCAGGATCTATAGCTGCACTTAGTGATGATACTGGCACGAGGTAGAGGAAGTACTGAGCACATATCTTTATGTTGGCCTGATCCCAAGCTACCTCGAACTTCCATCCCTCTGGGAACGGCACTGGTGTTGCAGGCCTGAACTGCTCCTGATAAAACCCACCCGGTGAGATAAGGAATGTTAGAAGATACCAAAGTGTTCCTGATGGATTCTCTATCTCAAGTGTTGGATTTGATAGTGCTCCTGTCGATGATACCTGAGCTGCCAGATAGCCTGACACAAGATAGGCAACATATCCTGTTGGAACTGTGTATATGACCCGATAGCCTGCACCTGTTGTTGTTGTAACATACTTTGCATCGACAAGCTGACCTGATTTCACAAGCTGATCGACAAGATCCGTCCTGTGGAAATAGCCTCCCTGTCCAACTATGTTCACATTAATGCTCTGAGCTGCTATGTTCACGGCTACATTACCTGCTGATTGAGCTGCTATGTCAACCTTTAGATTCCCAACACTCTGGCTTTTTATATCAACCCCTAGATTCCCCACTGATTGAGACTTGATGTCGACAGCCAGAGTGGCTAGGCTCTGAGCTGAGATGTCGATCTTCAAAGGAATGGGATTCCCTGATGCATCAACTGCATTTGTTATCTTCACATCAATTGATTGACCCGATATGTTCACATTGGCAGTTCCACTTACAGCTACGCTCAGCGTTACCTCTGATGCTATTATGCTGACCTGAGCTGCAAAATCAGGTACCTCGTATGCCAAACTTGCTCACCAGCTTTATCAGGAAGTTGGCAGCTTTATTAATCAAGCTGTAGTTAGGCATCTCCTCAGCGTATCCTGTTGTCAGATAAATGTAGAACGTATGATTATACTTTGTCGCATTGCTGTATGCCTTTATCCTAAGCTTATTCTGTCTCTTATCAGGAAATACGAAGTCCACTGGCACGGTCAATGTCTGTCCATCACCTTTTATGTAAGTATTATCCTTTTTTGGAGCTATCCACTCCGATCCATATAGAGATGCAATACCACATCTGCACTGATGGCCTGAAGGTATTAACATCTTAAGCTCCTTTATCACGTTTCCCTCAAACTCGAACTCAAAATCCTTCTTCTCTCCTGGAGATAATTCAACATCTATCGTGTAGAAGGGCATATAACCACCTCATTGCACAATATGGATTGTAGAAGGGCATATAACCACCTCATTGCACAATATGGATTGTAGTGCGACACCTCTAAGCTTTTCCATATGCATCCACTGTCACTGTTACACTTGTTGATGGTAGGTTTGTTTTTCCATATATATTTAGCCTAACAATATCTTTGCCCTGTGTTATTAATGACATTATATCATCATCCGTGAGCCATAATGACCCCACTGCTGTAGCTGACTTCTCAACATATGCTGTTGTTCCATCCCTATAGACAGCTTCAACCTTCACTGTCACGGTTTCTCCTGTGCCAAATGTCCCTCCCCAAGTTATTTTTACTCTGGGATAAGATATTATTCCACTAAGACTTGTGATAGATGTTGCCGAACCATAGCTACCACTAGTACCAATTGACACGCCTAAGCCTGTAGATTTAAAGTTCTCGGTACTATAACCAACAACATTTTTTATCACAATACCACCAGCGGGGGCACCCGGAGCACTAAAGGGATCAGTAGCACTTATTTTACCGCCTATGATTAATCCTTCAGTTGCCTTGTCTGCAGGGTCAAATGAAATGCCGTGGGCAACATTGCTAATTATGAGGTTCAAAAACTGAAAAAGGGTACTGTTTTTTTTGCCTGATGACCAGATTCCATACGAGTCCGGAGTGCCAGTACCATATATTTTTATGTTATGAAAAGTTACTCCTATATAAATACCTCCTATTCCTGTTCTGTAGCCCTTTATTGTAACATTAGAAATTACTGTTCTTGCCTCTATGTCTTGATTCTCATAATCTATTCCCATTGGTATACCAGTGGTCGCCTGTTTCCCATCAGAATCTATCAACCCGTTTGTAATGTAGGCGTCGTAACCACCAAAACCACCACCTGCACCGACATTGCCTATTGACCTAAACCCAAAGATGTCCACACCAAAACAGTTCTGTAAATGAAAGCCAAAACTTCCCGATGGACCGCCCGGAGCTCCACCTGTTGCAGGGTCTCCGTTGTATAGGGAATCAACATTTACCATTTTCAACCCTTTGATGTTGTGCAGCCAGTACCCTGAGTTTTTGCAGTTCTGTACAGTCGTATTTACAAATATTATGTCCTCGTAGTAAACAGTTGTATCTGATGGGTCTCTAGTAAGAGCTTCAAAGAAGAAACCACTAGTATTGGCTAAATCTGTTTGGTTATCCCTATTTCCGTCTATTATGCCGCCTATTATTTCAACATGGCTCGTACTGTTTGGTACGCCAACGATAACGTGCTTGTTTACTCCATTCCCAAGGATTAATTTGGCGTCAGATAAGTCTAGCACTAAATATGGAACTAGGTTAAGCGATGTTGAGAGCGTGAATTCTCCCTTTATGACAACCTTCTCTTTCCATGTTCTGTTTGGAGTTAAAGCATTTATCGCATTCTGTATCACCGTGCTTGCATCATCACCGAAGAAATCTATCTTTCCTGTTTTTCCGTTCTTTGCATAGACTATCCCATGCTCATCCTTGAAAATGATGTAGGAAGCAGGAAGATTCCCAGTTGCTGGGATAAGCTTATCCTGAAAGGGAAGGTAGATAGATCCATCTACAACTGGATAAAGGCCCTTGCTCTTATCAAACTTATCAACAAGCCTGATATACTCGTTTTCAGGCTGGCTCATTCCTCCACCTCAAATATAAGGTGGAGATTCCTAGCTGTAGTTGTGTTTGCATTTGTAACAACAGCCTCAACATACTCCCCTGATGCAACATCGATATCACAATCCAAAGAAAGAGGAAGGTTCATTGCTATAAGTTTATTTTCTCTAGGAAACACCTGCTCAGCTCCCAGCTTAAGGTAGAAGGTCAGCTCATTGAAAGTTGATGTGTCAGATATGTAGGTTATCCTCTTTATTTTCCCCTTCTGCCCTGGAGCTGGAGTGTAGGTTTTTGATGTAGATGTGGTACCTGCAGCTACATTTATCGTATAAGCATGAACATTCACCAAGTTAAATCACCCTTAGAATTTGAATATCAGCCTAAGATCACAATCTCCACCAACAGATCCTGCAGCACCTGCTGTTGTCACGTTAAACCTTGCTCTAACCTCATGTCCTGCTATTAAGCTACCTATTATGTTTGATGTCCTTGACCTGTAGCTTGTAGCTGATAGAGTGATCGATGCTATCACAGCTCCTGATGTAGCATCATACAGCTCTATCGCAACAGTTCCACCTGTTAATTGAAGAAGTGATGCCTCAAAGTATGCTTCCCTGCAGTTCGCTATGAATGAAGGAATAACATAGTTTCCTGTCTCAGCCTTAACTCCTGTTGAATCAGTTGCCAATCCCTTTGGGAAATAGCCAAGAAATGGTGAAATCTCTAGAAGTATGTCCTCCTGAAGTAGCTCCTTTAACTGAGTTAACTCTTTAGTCCTACCCTCTTTGGTGTAGGTCAGAAGGAAGCTCATGTTAACACCAGTATCAGCTCAACATCAATTGCTGATGCTGTGGTGTTCTCAATTGATATGTCAGCCACTGTCCCCTTCTCCACATGCCTCTTTA
>Ga0080004_1081442_pt1 | contig 14602 bp, 11 predicted proteins | sample WasSprMetagenome_FD_69207 | JGI IMG/M metagenome (GOLD analysis project Ga0080004, IMG submission 69207) | Sulfidic aquatic microbial communities from Washburn Spring, Yellowstone National Park, USA - WS (SPADES assembly) (version 2) | ecosystem: Environmental > Aquatic > Thermal springs > Hot... | reverse complement strand
AACAATAAATTTATAAATAAGCTTAAAATAAGCTTATTTAAACTTAAAAAACAAAAATTCACCACGGAATCTCATAAAGAGAATTGAAAGGCAGTTTAGCCACAACTTTAACAATGCATTCTTTTAATTTGAATCTCATAAAGAGAATTGAAAGGATGGTGCTTTACATTCTAAACACGCTTATTATTCCGATCGGAATCTCATAAAGAGAATTGAAAGGATAAGGAATTTTTAGAAAGGCTTATTTATAAAATTAATAAGTGTAAGAATCTCATAAAGAGAATTGAAAGGAAGTGTCCCAGCTATTCTTGTCCCCGACAGTAAATTCTGAATCTCATAAAGAGAATTGAAAGCATACATCATCTCCTTCTCCGTTGAACCTTAAATATAGGAATCTCATAAAGAGAATTGAAAGAAAAGCAGCTTTTTCGGAATCTTTCTTTTCTTCATCGAATCTCATAAAGAGAATTGAAAGCAATATTCAAGCTCAGGATCAATGCAGGAGCTGATTAAGCTTTGAGGAATCTCATAAAGAGAATTGAAAGTGCTAATTCTCTAGCTGCATCCTCAACCTGAAGCCTAAAGAATCTCATAAAGAGAATTGAAAGTTAAGGGATAATATATCCCTTAACTTCCTTATCTATTTCATGAATCTCATAAAGAGAATTGAAAGAAATAATTTAGTAGAAGCTTTAAGAGTGGTAGGAGAGCTAGGAATCTCATAAAGAGAATTGAAAGTATTTTTGGTTGAGCGTTGCATATGATGAATATTGGGTTTGTTGAATCTCATAAAGAGAATTGAAAGAAACGCTCTTTCAGTTGTTTCTCAGCTAGCTCTTTAAAGCTTGAATCTCATAAAGAGAATTGAAAGGTGTCAAACAAATACAACCATACAGCTCCACAGGTAAAAAGAATCTCATAAAGAGAATTGAAAGATTGCGTGATGGATTACATCTATGACTTTAAGCCCTGCTTGTGGAATCTCATAAAGAGAATTGAAAGCAATATTTGCCATTCTTCAAGACGGCAAAGTGGTAGAAATTGGAATCTCATAAAGAGAATTGAAAGCTATTGTTTTTTGTTTGGGTATATCTGGAAGGTAATTGAGGAATCTCATAAAGAGAATTGAAAGTTTAATTCTTTATCACTCATATTTTTAAATTCCGCACTAGAATCTCATAAAGAGAATTGAAAGTGAATTTATGGTTGCAGAAGGCGCAGGTTTTAGTTTCTTGTGAATCTCATAAAGAGAATTGAAAGATTTTAAGCAGTAGCGGAACTTATCAAACTAAATTTGGAATCTCATAAAGAGAATTGAAAGAGTTGATTATTTGGAGAGCTATCATTCCATATTGCCCTTGAATCTCATAAAGAGAATTGAAAGGAAGTTGATTAACTCCATCAATTCTCTATGTGCAACTTGAAGAATCTCATAAAGAGAATTGAAAGACTAAACGCCAAAGCGGGCTGGAATTCGTGTTAAATAATTGAATCTCATAAAGAGAATTGAAAGGTTAAAGTTAAAGCTCCTTTCCCTTCCCCATCCACTTCATGAATCTCATAAAGAGAATTGAAAGTCAAGTTTAGATTTAAATTCATTCTCTTTCTTCTTCATTTTGAATCTCATAAAGAGAATTGAAAGCGTATATTTCCACTTTATCAAGGCTCCATTTTATCTTGTATCTAAGGAATCTCATAAAGAGAATTGAAAGTCGTTTTTAAAGGTGCTTTAGGCTGGTTCCTAGCGCTTCTAGGAATCTCATAAAGAGAATTGAAAGAATTTCACTTCTTGAGCGAAATCATCAATCATTTTGAAGAATCTCATAAAGAGAATTGAAAGATGCAGGTAGGTTTTTCTTGTTGCTGGGCTGACGAAGAATCTCATAAAGAGAATTGAAAGACATACCCAAACAAATGCTCAATATGATGAACTACACGGAAGGAATCTCATAAAGAGAATTGAAAGATAACGTAGGTAAGCTTCACTATCCATAGCATTTATTATAACGGGAATCTCATAAAGAGAATTGAAAGACTTAAACAAACCTATTATTATTACGGGGTGGAAAAAGGAATCTCATAAAGAGAATTGAAAGAAGGGTAAATCAACTTGGATTACGCCTGGATGCTCATTCAAGAATCTCATAAAGAGAATTGAAAGGCTTTATGATTATGCAGCTTCACATGCTTTTAACGCCGTTGAATCTCATAAAGAGAATTGAAAGTCATCTTGATTTAAAATAATAACCATAACTGCACCTAACTTGAATCTCATAAAGAGAATTGAAAGATCTACGCTGGTGAAGGAATAGAAGTTGAAACTAGAGGAGAATCTCATAAAGAGAATTGAAAGTAAACTGCTTTTATTCCGCCAGCGTGTCCCATCCAAAATTCGAATCTCATAAAGAGAATTGAAAGGTCTATTGCCGAGCCAGCACTTTGAGAGGTAATAGCATAAGAATCTCATAAAGAGAATTGAAAGAAAGCTTAATATTGTCTTGTATGTATCCTTTCAACTTCTGAATCTCATAAAGAGAATTGAAAGGGTACATGATATTCATCGTTTGATAAATATCTGCCATACTTTTGAATCTCATAAAGAGAATTGAAAGACCTGCTATGTTTTTTTGGATAGTTTTGTTTTTAATTATGAATCTCATAAAGAGAATTGAAAGCACTTGCTGTTGTGGTGCAATATTTTATTATTGTTTAGAATCTCATAAAGAGAATTGAAAGTCGTTAAGAGAGCAGATGAAGAAATTGTCAGCTGGTTTATGAATCTCATAAAGAGAATTGAAAGAGATGCCTTAATAAATTTGCTTTTATGGAAACTTAAAAAGAATCTCATAAAGAGAATTGAAAGACCTTACACTTCTCCTCAAATCCAACGTGTGCAAGAATTTCTAGGAATCTCATAAAGAGAATTGAAAGATTAAAATATTTGATTTACCTGAGATAGAACATAAATATGAATCTCATAAAGAGAATTGAAAGACCTTGGGTGGACAATTTAACGTTAGAAAAAGAATACGCAGAATCTCATAAAGAGAATTGAAAGTTCAAATTTTGATCAGTTACATGAAGTTGTAACAAAACTTGAATCTCATAAAGAGAATTGAAAGGTTAGAGTGCATTCGCCTTCTATTTCTACTTTTCCTTTTATTGAATCTCATAAAGAGAATTGAAAGATAAAATACCAGAGGACACTATTGCGTTGATAAGGCACTATGAATCTCATAAAGAGAATTGAAAGTAAAAGCGGAACCCCAAGCTATGCGTTGACTATAGCTGATGGAATCTCATAAAGAGAATTGAAAGTGTGGGATTATAAGGGGCTTGGCGATTGGTTTCCATCTTCCGGAATCTCATAAAGAGAATTGAAAGTATTCATCTTCTCGCAAAAATCTTCCGTATTTTTCAAGAATCTCATAAAGAGAATTGAAAGCCTTCATCCTGGTTCAGAATCAGGATTAGTTTAGCATTTTTAGGAATCTCATAAAGAGAATTGAAAGCATCTTGGAATTACACGTGTGAAATCATCGCATTCAATAGAATCTCATAAAGAGAATTGAAAGCATAGTATGGAGCTGCTGTAATTGCTTCAGCTGCAGCTAAATGAATCTCATAAAGAGAATTGAAAGAGGAATTGTATGGTGGAATCAGGGAGATGCTTTGCTTGGTTCAGAATCTCATAAAGAGAATTGAAAGAGCTTTTTCTTTTTCCTCCTCAATGTTAATCGACCATATTTGAATCTCATAAAGAGAATTGAAAGTGCTTATAGCTGCTGTGGCGGTTTTGCTTGTTGGTAAGAATCTCATAAAGAGAATTGAAAGTAACTGTTCCTTTGAACATTGGTTCAATTATTTCTTTCAAGAATCTCATAAAGAGAATTGAAAGCCCTCCTTACTGCCACAGACTGTGTCAAACAAATACAACGAATCTCATAAAGAGAATTGAAAGCTGCACTTTCGATAATCTCTTTCAACTCGTCTTTGAACAGGAATCTCATAAAGAGAATTGAAAGTGTTATTGCTTATAATTATGCAGCTATGCCTGAAATTATGAATCTCATAAAGAGAATTGAAAGTTATAGCCTGCCCGTTTACCATCGCTAAAAGCTTCATCACAAGAATCTCATAAAGAGAATTGAAAGATAAATTTATTCCTCAATCAATCATAGGAAACTTCTCAATCGGAATCTCATAAAGAGAATTGAAAGCTTACGCTTCCCCGTCATTTACGCTTTTAGCCTCCTTTCGAATCTCATAAAGAGAATTGAAAGCTTATATATTCCCAACTCGTAACGGCTGGCTGTATGCGCAGAATCTCATAAAGAGAATTGAAAGTTAAAACTCTTAACAGCAACATAAGTGTTAGCTGGAACAGAATCTCATAAAGAGAATTGAAAGGTTGAACGGTATTGTAACACCAAGAAGCTTTGTTAAAAGCTGTGGAATCTCATAAAGAGAATTGAAAGTACTTCAGTAGCGTTCAAACACACCCTATCGCCCGCTTCCCACGGTCTTGGCTATGGTATCCATCAGCGAAGCTAAGGCATCTTCGAAGAACTCGTAGCCCAGTCCAAAGCCCCTAACCACGATCGGTCCCCTTCATCCTATAACCCCTAGACTCGAGGTGTGCTTCGATCACCCTAGCGCAGGAGCCCGGTACCGGTGTCTGTGGCAAGTAGAGTGGCTCCCTCTCAGCAACACCGGCGAGACTCTCAAACCTGTAAAACGTGTTGAGCTCAATGCTAGCCCTCCTAGGGTCGCTGTCAACGAACCTGAGTACGGCGTCGAAGACCCTCTCATCCCTCCTAGTCCAAGACATAAACTTCTGCTGCTCAGGGGACCGGTGGAAGCCTATACCACCTATCTGAGCCCATAAACTCCTTTCCAACATCACACCTACCGAAATTCTGAAGAATAGAAACACCAACAGTAAACAGGTGAAGCTCGCTAATCACAGAAAAACATACTTCACTCAAAAGTAGATAAACGTTTACAACAAATCAGGGGCAGATAATCATAGACACCTCTAGATAAGTGAGAGCATCGCGCTAATAACCTTGGGCTTGTTGTTTAATTCTGAAAAGGACAACATTTTGAGATCTATAGCATCGAAGGGTGTGGATGAGCGTAAACATTCCCTACCTATCACCAGCGTTTTACACCGAAGACCCGTTTCTTTCAAAATGATTTTTTCTGCTTCCTTTAAATTCTTAATCTTCTCCTTATCCAGAGTTTCGGATAAAGTAGAGTCACATTGAATCACCGTATCTTTGGTTATTGGAATAAGTGCATCAAGCTCACAGACCTTGTTAGTGGTTTTAGATTTAATTTTGAGATTTGGAATAACATTCAGATCAGCTTCAACGAGCTTTCTGAAACTATAAATTTCAGCAAACAACCCTTCCATTATTAACCTACAGAAAAGAGAATCTATCTTCTCTGTATGGGCGTCATCTAACTTGGTTAAACAACTAAACAACAGCTCAAATGCTTCCCTAGCTCTTTTATGATCTTTCTCGCTACAATTTCCCATGCGATTGATTAGATAGTTTCTTGAGATCTTCCCCTTTCCAAGTTTTTCAGAGATAATAATCTCATCATCTACTACACGATTAAAAATATCAAGGAGTTTAGCCCCATTCAAAATGGATAGATGATAACTATATTTTGAAAGAAAATCATGAGCTGTATCCATAATTTTTGAAATAAGGAAGCACAACTATTCATCATTTGTTGGAGAGGGTATTGGTCCAGTTAGCCGAGTGTCTGGTAGCTTCCCTTCACTAAAAATCTCGACATCTATCGTAATTCTCATTTTTTCTTTTAATTCATTTTTAAAAGATGACCACATTCCTTTCTTCATTTCCAAAAAGCTGTCTGAAACTTCCTTGAAAATCTCCGATAAGAGGTTATTTTCCTTTTTAGCAATTATTTTCTCCTTTAGTTGTTCGTTGTTAAAAAATAACCTTTCAAATGAAGTGTTATTGTTGAGGGGTTCTTCGCATAGCTTTTCTAACAACCCTGGGTATAATTCGCTGGTTAAGGTGTAGTAAGTTGTCTCATCCAACTCCCAGCCACTCTAAGAACTGTTTGAGATTCATTTTGTTTCCAAATTTGAGTGGGTTTGCTAAACCTTTACCCTCTCTGTCTTTACTTAACTCTACTAGATAGAATTCTGTTTTTACCATCGTCAGATCGCCCATACCAGTGCTTTTTCTTGCGCCTATTTGTAACCCAAGCTTCTCAACATACTTTAGTATTGAGCCTAATAGAGTGGAGTCCGTTTTGTGGGGCTCGATGTTGTCTGCGACGAATCTGAGGGTTATGTTGCTGTCTACCGAAGCTGCTTCTAAGAAGTAGAGTTGATCTTCCTTAGCTGTGCCGCTTCTTCTATCTATTCCAACACCCGGCTTGATGTGTAGTGTAAATGGGGTTATCGTGTCTATGAACCTCAATTTACCAGCGATCGTCGTGTTGCCAAAGAGTCTGGTTATCGGGCAGTAGAGGGCTAATATCTTTCCTAACGCTTCTTCAGCATCCTTCTTCTGCCCTTCTTCTTGCTCCTTCCCTTCCTCACCTTCTTTAACTATTTTTTCGATCTCGTCCTGCGTGTAGTCGAGTTGTAGGAGTAGTTGTGTGATCTCAGATTTCGTGAGCCCGAAGAAGCCGCCTTCGCCTCTTAACGCTTTGACGAACTTCTCACGATCTTCATCTTTTATCTCATACGTGATACCTTTATCGTTCTCTATGTAGCCATCGACAGCGATCTTCTCAAGCCCTTGAAGGGGGAGTTTTTTCGCTACCTTTTCACCTATCTGTCTAAATGCCCCCTTCCAGGTAGAGGCAGGTATTATGAGCCTCCCGTCGCTGGTTTTGAGGATCTCTCTTCTAACACCCCACCCACCGATACCGATATGCAGCGTTGCTTCCGGCTTAAACAGTATACGCCCTACTACTTTCGTTGTGAGGGGGTTAAGGTGCGTCATTTGACGACCTCCTGTGCTACTCTCAACATATTTACTCCAGTGATGGTGTAACCTCCGAGTTCTTCTATTGTGCCGTGATAGGCTAGTGCTGCGGGCCCGATCGCTGCATCTTTTCTACTCTTCGCATCGATTCTAGCCGATACTATGCTTCCCTGCGCCTTCGCATAATAATCTGGTCTAGGCGCCTCTTTAAGGATATTCCAGCCCCCCCTCACCCTAACCGTTTTACCGTATACTTTCTCTATGTTAAGTGTGCAATCAGCTATGTTGAAACCGAGCTGCGCAGCAATATCCGCCAGATCTAGCGTCTTCGGATAGGGTTGCGGGTCGCTTCCGCCTTGTAGAGTAGGAGATATTGCCACCAGGACTACTTTGTCCCCCTTGATATAGTTAGAATATTCTTCAGCTTTCTCCTCTAAGCTTATTTCGCGTTGAACCTCTATTTCAGCGAAACCGAATCCTCTTGACGACCCCCTACCAACCCTAACCTCAAACCGACCCTCTACACAATATTCGTCTGGTAGTGTTAGGGTTGCCCAGTATGTTTGCGGTGGAAGTATGACATCATATGAGTAAAGCATTCCTTTAACCGCTACACCCCTTGACTTATCAATAGCGACCGAAATATGCCTTGTAGTGACCTTTTTTACCTCAGGTATGGGTTTTGGGTGCATTGCTTTAAGCGCCCTGTGCCTCATCTCACATTCAGAGGGTATGTTAAGCGGCGCATCTTCGTAAATCTTCTTGACAAACTCTTCTTCTCGGTTGATTATGTATTTTCCCTTCTCCTTTTCTTTGTTTTCATTTTTACATCGCTCACTTTCCATCCTACATACTTTACATTCCCAAACAAATGGTGTTGCTGGTCTACTCCTTCTACCTTCTGCGTCGATCGGATATGCTGGTGAAGCGATTAGCCTGGGTCTAACATCCTCTTCTCTTAGCTTCTCTTCCCCTATTTTCCCCTGCAGATAGAGTGCTGTGAGAATCGCGCCACGTAGAGTAGTGGGTGGTATATAATTGAGTGCACCTACGTAGCCGGATACGCTCCTCCTCTCAGACAATATCGTTGGGCTTCTAAGAGTGATCTTAACTTCAACTACTCTAACCATAGCCACCTCCCCAACTCATCCAAAAGAGAAGCCCATCTAGAGTCTACTTCACTTCTCAACCTATCTGCCTCCTCTAGCTTTACATCGATCAGCGAGCCGCGGCCAAACCTCCCGAGCCTCAGCTCAGCCAAAGCTAATAGGAGTAGAGGGTGCAGTTTCTCCAGAAACTTTATCGAGCCCGTAAATTCTACTGAAGGTTCGAGCGCTTCTCTCGTATATAGAGCCATTTCCGCGACCGTCTGGCTTCTATCGTCTATCCTTGTCTGTGTCAGAAGTAGTGGAGAACCTTTAATGGGTTGCGAAGGAAGGAAGTCGCTGAAGTATATTTTCGGCTTTTTCTCATCAACTGTTCCGAAAAGCTTACAAACGTCGCAAAGCGCGTCTCCTCTCTTTAACCTTTCAGGCTTTATCTCGCCACAAGACGTAAAGCCGTATGGGACTGCGATTCGAGAGGCGGCAGAGCGTAAAGCACCCTTAAAGCTGCTGGCTGGAATATAGTAAGACCACTCTGAGCCACTCTCTGTTGCTGGCATCTTTACGAAGGGTATGTCTATGCCCATCGCTGAAGGGTGGCTCCAACCGACCGTTAAGAGACCAACAGGTCTTACTTTTACTATGATCTCTTTCAGATAGCACCACCTCCCAGAATCTTTATAGCTCTTTCTACATCGGAGCTGGGAAAACCTACTCCGCAATCTTTCGCATTAAACCATGCATTAAATAACTGCAACAATGTTCTATAACTTTCTTTCTCCTCTTCTGATGAGCCTTTTACCTGCATGCGTTGCGTAAATATCAAACTAACCTCAACCTTACTACTCTTACCAAAACCTCCGCTGATCTTAACGGAATTTCTTACTGCCTCTCTAATTCGCTTCAGCTTCTTCTTAATCTCTTCGCTGTCTCCTCCACTTAACCTCGATGCTTTAAAAGCTAGTGTGTAGGCATCGGTTAATTCACCGCCTACCTCTAGCGGCTTTAAAATTTCGTCGAGAGAGATCCTTTTCGTCTGGTGACCTTTTAGTATTGTGAGTGGCTGCGCGGTCAAACCAAGCTTCTTAAGGTCTTCATATCGTCCCTTCGCCGTCGCGCCAGATAGAATACCTCCCTCGACCACATCGAAGCATATTGCGCCTCCGGTGCCATTCATTCTACCAACCTTCTTCGCTTCATCCAGAAGTTGTGAGGAAGCGTCTATCAGAGCCCAGATGTCGTGCTCAGGGGGAGCTGCTACGAGACCGACGCTTAAGCTACATTCACACCCCGTCTTCTCGTTAAAGGCTCTAGTTATGTCGACAGTCAGCGGGAGGGCGACCCAGCTTGGACATATTATGAGTGCATCATCCCCACCCATATAGAGGAGACCTAGCTTCAACGCGGCTATCGTCTGCTTTGCAGTAACCCCATTCACACCGCTTATCGTTTTGAGAATTCTCGAAGCAGCATCTTCAAAGGCTTCTTTCAAAGCTAAGTCGACTCGCGCGCTCCTCTCCACAGCATCTGCGATGGAGATCGATTTCGCGAAGAATACGCCCATAAGGTTACCATCGACCTTTATCAAAGCTATGTTCCTCTTTCTCTCACGCTTAACTATTTCCTCCTTACTATGTCCAGCGATAAAATACATGATGTCATACTGCCTCTTGATTAGCTCATCATAAGTTATGTTGAAGCATTCCTCTGGCTTAATCTGTGAGCCCCCAACTGTAAACTCGCTCTGCCATCTTCTCCTAAAGTGCATCTCGCTGCCAATCTCATAAAGTCTAGAGCAGAACTCGCAGAACTTCTCACCAAACTTTGTCTGCTTTACCGCTGGCTCGCTGTAGCACTTTTGGCATAGCTCCCGTGCTCCAGATCTTTGTAGAAGGCGCCTAGCCGATTCTCTGAGTGGTTGAGATGTTATCTTTTTAAGAGCCATTTCAGAATACAGCCGGCCGTAGGTTTTGTAGTAGCTTGTGCTGAGCGGTGTATGAGCGAAGTAGAGGTCGAAGTACCCTTCGAAGCGCCTTCTAATGGCGTCCCACTTTTGCTCAAGGTGATTTGCCAGCTCGGTTGGGGCTACAAATAATATGACGCCTCCCAGGTTGTAGAGGAAGGATTCAAACGGCAACCAAACTTTACGCTCCCTCTCTAACTCTAGTTGGAGTAGAAGTGGTATGTAGGCTACAGTAGCGTAATCGACGAGTAAACTTGAAGCTGCGACGCAACGTAACTCTCTCGTCCGCATAATGAAGTCTTGAATTCCACCTATATCAATGTAACAGAGGCTAACATCGCGGACAACATTCTCCTCATCACGTTCCTCTGCTATGATCTCCTTGAACTCTTTTTTATCTGACCGCTCTCTCAGCTTCTTGATGAAGTCTTCACATAGTATTTTAAATCGCTCCGCATCCTCTCCGACTTTTCTCCAGAATTTCCAGCTGCGAGCTCCAACTCCATAAGCATCTTTAGGATCTAGAGAGAACTGCGCCGCAAGTTCATTAATTCTGTCTCCGATTAACTTTTTCACAGTGTTTGTTATTCTATCTATCGCTGAAGCAAAGTGGTCTGCTTTTACTAGAAGATCTAGCGGCGGTAGCTTTTCATCACGGTGGTGCTCTTCAACATATTTAATAATCTTATTCCGATGGTTTTCCTGAAGAGGTAATTGTTTCGTTAACTCTTCGGCGATATGAGAGGAAACCTCGTAGTGCTCTTTATAGTTGAAAGGCTTTCCTACGTCGTGTAGCAGCGCTGCGATTCTTAAAACCGCGGCTTCTTCTCTTTCCAACCTTCTGTTGACCGACTCACACCAAGTGATGGATGAGGTTAGGAGTAGGTGCGGTATAAGGCTCGAAATGTTTAACCCAGGTCTTGTGTCGCTTGGTAAAAATAACCAACTCTCCCTAACCGCTTTGTTTAACTTCCCGTCAAATATTTCAAATATTTCTTTTCCTCCCCTTTCCTTACAAAACTCCTCAAATACCTTAACAGAAGTTTCAGCATAGGTGTAGAGGTCACGGATCCACTCTTCTACTGAGATTCGGGGCGCGGTCATCCATCTGGTGATCATATAGAGTTTTAGTGGGCTGTATGTTATGGTTGGGAGTGGTTCTTCTATTAGGGGTAGTTTGAAGTATAGTGAGATCATGTCAGCTAGGAGTTCAAGGCGTTTGACGGGTTCGATCGCAACCAATTGAATATACTTGGATACCTTCTCTAAGAAGGTATTTAGCCCCTCGATCGCTTTACGCCAACTCTCTACATCCTTATCTTTAACCTCGTAGAGAGTCGTAAACCTATTGTCTATGTAGAATGGTACCGCAGACGCTTTGTAGATCGGGTAACCAGGTGGGATGAAAGGTACGTTAAGCGAGGCTGCTCACCTCATCCACCACTCTAAATTCAGCCCCAAACTTTCTTAGCGTGGAAGCCGTTAGGCTTTGGATTAGAGGTGTTAATTCGTTTTCACTTTCGAAGCTTTTTGAGTCGAAGCCAGCGATATTCCTAGAATACTTTGATAGTTGAAGCGATTTGACAACATACGTCACCCTACCCATCAGCAGCGAACCCACCCGTCCCCTATACTTCAGCCTACCTAGAAGGAGAGGTCTCCCCCTAACACTGTCCTTTAACCCCATGCCTAAGAGGAATAGCCCGAGTTCCTCCTCTAGTAGATTGTTGAAGTGTATCTGACCCTCGAACTCTGAGCCTGGTGGTGCTGCCAGTATCCTCATGCCATCTACTTTAATCTCCTTCAATTTCACATCTTTTCCGACGAAGTCTTCAAAGCTTATGAGGCTAGATAAGCCTGCTGTGCCAAAGAGGTTACAGAGTAAACAGACTTTATCCGCTTCGGTTAGGTCGCAGGCATCGCCTCTATCTTCATTCAACACGTCGCTCCAGATCTTTTTATGGCGCCAGAATATTCCAGCAGGGAGTCGTCTAGATGCTCTGATGAAGCAAGCCCTAACTTCTCCGTTGACCGCCCTAAAGCTCAGCTCAAGCCTAGCCCTGATGTTGCCTTTGACCGATGAAGCAGGTATGGCGGGCAAGCCCTTAACTCTAGCGAAATCACCAACCTCCGAGCCAAGTTTTTGTGCAAGTATGTCTACAAGTTTTGAGAAATCTGCCTCCCTCGGAAACTCTCCAATCGGCTCAAAGAGAGATTTCCCCGAACCTATGTGTAAGTAAGATTCGGTTATGGGGGTTTTACAGGAAACTATCGCAACTTTTAAGCTGCCTGAGAGGTCGCTGAGTTTGCTGCGATCCCTCGGGAAACTTCTCACAACTTTAACCCTATAGCTTGGCAGCTTCCCACACCTCTTCCAGCTTCTTTAGTAGGGTTTGGCAGCAACTCCCTTCCGCTACTAGCCAGCCGTCTTCTAATCTAGCTAAACCACCTACTTCTATTGGTTGATCAACACCTTCCTCAAGAGAGGGTAGCTTTAGCTCCTTGCTACCGCTATCTCTATTAATTATCTTCAGCTTCTCTATTCTTACTTTGCCGAAACCTCTGGATTTGAGGCCCCCTATCTTCGCCTCGCCCTCATTTATCCTCCTTATCGTCGCTGCAAGCATACCCAACAAATAGTTTGGTAGGTTTCTTGCGTACATCTTAAAGCTAAATACAGCACCGGGTTCGATATATTCGAGTGTGTAGGGGCCTGTATAAACCGCCCCTGTTTTCCTATTAATAGATATACCAGCTCTCGTGCCGATGGTGTATGGTTGGATAGGGTAGGCGTCCGAGAAGCTCACCCTTCCAGCATACTGAGGCGCTCCAAAAACCTTACATAATAAGCATACTTCTTCAAAGAATTTTTCCATAGCTTCTTCTATCTGCCCCTCACTTAACCTGTCTTTTATGAAGTCGCTTAAGCGTATTTTACGCCCGTTAACCTCAATAAATTTTCTATCTACACATGTTGAGTTTGCTAGTCCATCACAAGGCACGATTTTTGGATCTTTGATAGAGAGGAGTAAGCCAGCGTTGGTTCTAAACACCCCTTTTAGGCTTGAGCCGGGTACGTAAGGCTTGACTTCGCCTTGATATCTCATTCTAATCAGAGCTAAATGGACTGAGGAGCCTAATGGCGGCTCCCTCCCCACACCTATCCTTAGAGGCCCCTCATTCACCAACTCTCCTTCTATTACTGTCTCGCGTAGTAAAACTCTGCCCGAGGTCCAAAACCTCATCAAATGTTACCTGACCCCTCTTCTTTCAGAACACCATCCTTAACCGCATATCTTACCCATTTTGCTTCTTTAAGCTGGATCTGGCCGAACCCTACACTCTTCCTAGCGCCGAAGCTGAGGAAAACGCGCTTCAACATATTTAACGTTTCACTCAATAACGTCGAGCGTTCATCACATCCTTCAGGGAATTGTATGTTGATAATGTCCATTTTAAAAGACCATTCGTAACCCGGTTCGATGAACTCCTCGGTATAAAGTATATCTGGTCTCGCAGCTTGAAATTCTCGATCTATGCCGACGCAGGTCTTGATGTTTGTGGTAACTTTACTTATTGGGTAAGCGTCAAAGACTCTAATGTGACTAGCTATTTTGGTGCTGCCAAAGGTGCCGCAGACGACGCAAAACCCCCCTTCTTTTGCCTCTTTTTCGATCTCATCTCGATCCCAAGGGTCGTGCAACTCTGGATACTTTAATCTAGCCAGTTGTTCAAAATAGTTCCTCAATACTCCTTTTATTGTAGATCCTGGTATGTAAGGTATTTCTTCGCCACCCCTTCTTATCCTCAAGAATGTGTTGTCTACTGTTGCACCTAACGGTGATTCTCTACCCATGCCTACTCTAAGAGACGTCAAATTAACAAGAGTACCACTCACCCTGATTAGGCTTCTGAGTCTATCGAAATCTCTAACATTACCTATGTAACCCGCTTTCACTAACATCACCGTTTGAGGAGTAAAAGATCTAAATATTCTCCGAAGTTGTTTACAGCTTGATGTATACGTATATCATCTAGACTTTCTCTCACCCATTTGGCTAATCCGAGAAGTTTTCTTGCCTCTTCTTTTCCACCATTTCTTAAATAAATCTCTTTAATCGCTTCTATGATAGCTTGAGCTGTCCTATTACCTGTCCTTAACCTGTTAGCTTGCCTTTTAGTATATGCTGCACATATCAGTAGACTGTTTCTTCTGTCTGGTGAGTTTTCGAGCGAGGCGATTATTTGCTCCAATTGGGATGTAGTGACACCTTCGACTTTTGCTAAAGAACCGATTTTTACAGCAAGATCTAATATCGTCTTTTCAAAATTGCTTGTTGATTCCAACTCCACGCGCCTATTACATCTAATTTATGAATAAATAAAAAATAAAATAAAAATTCAATGATTAAAATTAATTAATGTATAATATATAAGTAAAATATAAATATTTTGAGGAACCAAAATAATGTGGTTAAGATATGGTCGATGTTATTGTTTCTGTTTGGGGTGACCCTTCCCGCTGGAAGCCTGTTAAGGGTTACTATGTTGAGTTG
>Ga0080004_1102173_pt1 | contig 14604 bp, 15 predicted proteins | sample WasSprMetagenome_FD_69207 | JGI IMG/M metagenome (GOLD analysis project Ga0080004, IMG submission 69207) | Sulfidic aquatic microbial communities from Washburn Spring, Yellowstone National Park, USA - WS (SPADES assembly) (version 2) | ecosystem: Environmental > Aquatic > Thermal springs > Hot... | reverse complement strand
AAGCCCGAGAAGAGGGGCGGGGGGGCGCCGGGAAGGGGTTGTGCGGAGGGGGGGAGGGGGGGGGGGGAGAGGGGGGGGAAGGGGTGGAGCGGGGGGCACAAGCAGAAGTGGAGCTACATCCTGCGCTACTTCCCCGATCACTTCGGCAAGCACGGGTTCGTGGCCAGGGAGAGGCCTGAGCCCCGGACCATCAACGTGGGGGAGATAGACGAGAGGATCGAGGAGCTGCTGGAGAGGGGACTGGCCGAGAGGAAGGGGGAGAGGATAGCGGTGGACGTGAGCAGGCTGGGGGCGGAGAAGGTGCTGGGAGGGGGGAGGGTGGAGCACGCCCTGGAGCTCCGGGCTCCCCTCGTCACCGAGGCGGCCAGGTCGAAGGTGGAGGCGGCGGGAGGCCTGGTGGTAGGGGAGTCGTCCGATGAACGGGGAAGCTCAGAAGCCTAAGTCCAGGCTCTACGCCCTCCAACCCCTGATCAGGCTCCTGCCCGAGGTGGAGGTTCCCAAGAGGCACGTCTCCTTCAGGGAGAAGTTCTTCTGGAGCGCCCTGGCCCTCCTCCTCTTCCTGGTGATGACCCAGGTCCCGCTCTACGGGGTGGAGAGGCAGACCCAGAGCTTCTTCGGGGCCCTCAGGTACGTGCTGGCCAGCCACGCGGGTAGCCTGGTGGAGCTGGGAATAGGGCCCATCGTCACCGCCGGCATCATCATGCAGCTGCTGGTGGGGGCCAAGCTCATAGGCCTGGACCTCAGGGACAGGGAGGACAGGGTCCTCTTCACGGGCGCGCAGAAGCTCTTCTCCATCCTCATGGCCCTCTTTCAGGGCGGGGCGCTGGTGATGGGGGGGTGGTACACCAGGGGTGGGACCCCCCTCCCCCTGGAGACCAGGATGGTGGTGCTGGGGCAGCTGGTGCTGGGGGCGCTGGTGGTGATGTACCTGGACGAGCTGGTTTCCAAGTACGGCTTCGGGAGCGGAATAGGGCTCTTCATCCTGGGAGGGGTGGCCACGGAGGTGATGTGGCAGGCCCTCTCCCCCTTCAGGTACGGAGGGGAGCTCATAGGGGCGATCCCCTTCTTCCTCAGCTCCCTGGTCTCCGGGGGGGCCCTCTCCGATGCCTTCCTGAGGGGAGGGTCCAACATGCTGGGGGTGATAGCCACGGTGGCGGTCTTCCTGGTGGCGGTCTACGCGGAGAGCATGAGGGTGGAGATCCCCATCGCCTACGGGAGGTTCGGGGGGATAAGGGGGAGGTACCCCCTGAAGTTCATGTACACCTCCGTGATACCGGTGATCCTGGCCATGGCGGTCTTCGCCAACCTGAGGCTGCTGACCTACTTCTTCCCCCGCCTGGGCTTCCTGGATCCCTACCTCAACGCCCCACGGGGGCTGACGCAGGTGGTGGGGGACCCGATGAGGGCCCTGATCTACTTCGTGCTCCTGGTTTCCCTCTGCGTGGGCTTCAGCGTCCTCTGGGTCTCGCTGGCGGGTATGGGGCCCAGGGAGGTGGCGGAGAGCCTGGACGAGGCGGGCTTCCTCATCCCGGGCTTCAGGAGGGACGTGAGGGTGATGGAGCAGCTCCTCTCCAGGTACATCGGGGGCCTGGCGGTGCTCAGCGGCCTGGCCATAGGGGCCCTCTCGGCCGTGGCGGACTTCCTGGGGGCCCTGGGGTCCGGGACGGGCATCCTGCTGGCGGTGGGCATTACTTATAGCCTCTACGAGGAAATAGCCAGGGAGCGGGTGAGCGAGATGTTCCCGGCCCTTAGGAGGTTCCTGGGTGAGTGAGGCACCGGGCGCCGCGGCCCCCCCAGCTCCCTCCCCCTCCCCTCCCCTGTGGAGGAGGGGTAAGCTGCTGGAGGTGGCAGCCTCTCTGCTCCTCCTCCTGCTCCTGGGCTCCGTCCTCTGGGCGGTGTTCTCCCACCGCGCCGATACCCCGGCCAAGCTCATGCTGGGGAAGGTGGACCAGGCCCTGATCTCCCTCAGGCACGGGAGCGAGGGAGGGGCGAAGGATCAGCTGGAGAGGGCCAGGCAGGATTACCTGGTCCTGAGGGGATCCCTGGAGAACCTCGACCCCCAGCTGGACAACAGGATCCTCACCTCCTTCGACAACCTCCTCCCCTCCCCCTCCGAGCAGGGCATCCTCTCCCTGCGCTCCCTGCTGGAGGAGGGGATCTCCAGGGCGGGGCTGGAGGTTCCCCTGGCCTATGCCCACGCCACCCTCCTGGTGCTCCTGATCTCCCTTCTCTTCTCCCTCCTGGTCACGCTCCTCACCCGGAGGATGGTGGACTGGGGGAAGATGAGGAGGATAAGGCAGGAGGTGGCCTCCTGGCAGGCCGAGCTCAGGGAGGCGCAGAAGAAGAAGGATCTGAAGAAGGTCCACAAGATGATGGCGGAGCAGGGGCGCATCCTCGCCCTGCAGGGGGAGATGATGAGGGAGAGCTTCCGCCCCACCCTGGTCTACCTCTTCCCCTGGCTCCTCCTCTGGGCCCTGCTCAGCCGGCTCTACTCGGGATGGGTGATGGCCTGGCTTCCCTTCTCCCTCCCCCTCCCCTTCTTCGGGGAGTGGTCCTCGTGCGGGTTCGTGGGGTGGCTCTTTATAACCTACTTCTCCTTCTCCCATCTCTGGAGGAGGATCCTGATAGGTGATTGAGATGCCCCAGCGAAGGCTGAGGACGAGGAGCGTGAGGAGGGTCCCCCGCAGGCTCCCCGGGGGGAGGACCGTGATCAGGTACGAGAGGAGGAAGGGGGGACACCCGAGGTGCGGGAGGTGCGGGCGTCCCCTTCCCGGGGTGACGGAGCTGAGGGGGGTGCCCCGGTCCTCCAGGAGGGCCAGCAGGCCCTTCGCCGATCTCTGCTCCAGGTGTTCAAGGGAGGCCCTCAAGGCCCTTCACCGGTAGGTGGACCTTGCTCATCGCCATCAGCGGGGACCACGGGGCGGGGAAGAGCACGGTGGCCAGGGAGCTGGCCAGGCGCCTGGGGCTGAGGTACCTCTCCGCCGGGGAGATCTTCAGGCGCATGGCGGAGGAGAGGGGGATGGACCTTCAGGAGTTCTCCGAGTACGCGGAGAGGCACCCGGAGGTGGACAGGGAGATAGACCGGAGGCTGGCGGAGGCGGAGGGGGAGATGGTGGTGGACGGCAGGCTGGCGGGCTGGATGGTGAAGGGGGCGGACCTGAGGGTCCTCCTGACCGCCCCCCTTGAGGTGAGGCTGAGGAGGATAGCGGAGAGGGAGGGTAGGGACCTGGAGGAGGTCAGGGAGGAAACGGTGGCCAGGGAGAGGAGCGAGAGAAAACGGTTTAAGGAGCTTTACGGGATAGACATAGATGACCTCTCCGTCTTCGACCTCGTGATCAACACCTCCAGGCTGGGGGTGGAGGAGGAGGTCGAGGTGCTGGAGAGGCTGGCCAGGAGGAAGAAGGATGGAAGTGGGAAGGGTGTGCGTTAAGGTGGCAGGAAGGGAGGCGGGAAGGAAGTGCGTGGTGGTGGAGGTGAGGGACGACACCTACGTGGTGGTGGTGGGAAAGGGGGTTAGGAGGAGGAGGTGCAACGTGAAGCACCTGCAGCCCCTGTCTCTGAAGCTCGATCTTCCCCCTGGGGCGGGCGACGAGGAGGTGGTCAGGCTCCTGGAGGAGGCCCTCTCCCGCCAGCCGGAGCAGGGGACCGGGACTTGAGGGTGCTTCCCTTCCTCTCCAGGAGAGAGGTGCTGGTCAGGGCCGAGGACTTCACGGATGAGAGGTGGGGCTGTCCACCCGACCGTCGTCCCCTCCGGGAGCACCTCAGGCTTGGGATGCTGAACCTGGACAAGCCCGTGGGACCCACCTCCCACGAGGTGGTTTCCTGGGTGAAGGTGGTGATGGAGAGGAAGAAGGCGGGACACTCCGGAACCCTGGACCCGGCCGTGAGCGGGGTGCTGCCCGTGGCCCTGGATGACGCGACCAAGGTGCTTCAGGCCCTCCTCCCCGCCGGGAAGGAGTACGTTTGCCTTCTCCACCTGCACGGCGATGTTCCCGAGGGGAGGCTGAGGGAGGTGGTGGGGGAGTTCGAGGGGGAGATCTACCAGCGTCCCCCCATGAGGGCGGCGGTGAGGAGGAAGCTCAGGAAGAGGAGGATCTACTACGCGGACATCCTGGAGAGGGAGGGGAGGAACGTCCTGCTCAGGGTGGGATGCGAGGCGGGAACCTACCTGAGGAAGTACTGCTTCGACCTGGGGCTGGCGCTGGGGTGCGGGGCCCACATGAAAGAGCTCAGGAGGACCAGGACCGGCCCCTTCGCGGAGGACGGGACCCTGGTGAAGCTGCAGGACGTGGCCGACGCCTACGCCTTCTGGAAGGAGGAGGGGGAGGAGAAGTGGCTGAGGAGGACGGTGCTCCCGGTGGAGGCCGCGGTGGGGCACCTTCCCAAGCTGGTGGTGAGGGACGGGGCGGTGGACGCCCTCTGCCACGGGGCAGCCCTGGCGGCTCCGGGGGTGCTGAGGGTGGAGACGGGCATCTCCCCGGGGGACCTGGTGGCGGTGATGACGCTGAAGGGGGAGCTGATCTGCCTGGCCAGGGCCGTTCAGACCTCCAGGCAGATCTACGAGGCGGATCACGGCTTGGTGGCCAAGCCCGAGAGGGTGATCATGGCCCCCGGCACCTATCCCAGGAAGTGGAAGTGAGAGGGTGAGGATAGGGCTGCGCCTCCAGCTGCCCGCCATCTTCGACGCCGGGAGGGCCGAGGAGGTGGTGGAGAGCCTGCGGGCCTGGGGGGAGGTGGAGGCGGTGGTCACGGGGACCATGGCGCGCACCGCCATGCTCGACGCTGGGATGGAGGACAGGGTGAGGTTCTTCGGGGGAGGGTGGGAGGCCTGGATCAGGGAGGCCTCCCTCAGGTGCGACCTGGTGGTGAACGCCTCCCACGCCTCGGATCCCCTGAAGATGCAGGCGGACTGTTGGCACCTGGTGAGGAGGATGGAGAGGAGGGTGCCCTTCCTGGCGGTGGACACGCGGGGAGGAACGGTGGTTCCCTGGACGGAGGGGGCCAGGGGTTTTGCCCTGCTCCTGGCCAGGGAGAGGGGGTTCAGGGTGGAGGATCCCGTGGACTTCGGGAGGGTGGTCTGGGAGGAGGGTGGGAGGAGGTACAGGAGGGTGCTTGGGGTGAAGGAGGGCGACTACGTGCTGGTGGAGGGGAGGGTGGTGGGGAGGGCGAGGGGGGAGGTGCTGCTGGCGGAGGATGGGAAGGGGGTGGAGGGGCTGGGGGTGGAGGGAAGGAAGAAGGCCCTGAGGAAGCTGGCGGGCAGGAGGGTGGAGGAGGTCAGGGTGGTGACCCTTTCCAGGTTGAGGGAGGGGATTCCCAGCAGGAGGAGGCTGGAGCCTCCCCGCGGGGAGGAGGTGGTCTTCGTGGATCACGCCGGCTACGGCATCTACGGGCACCTGGAGAGGGGGATAAGGGGGGCGGTGACGGTGGGAGACGACACCACCTGCGTGGTGGGGGACATCCTGAGCAGGTACTCCCTCCCGGTGGTGGGGCTGGTGGATGGGGACGGGGACGGTCTGCTGGAGGGGGTGGAGTTCGCCCCGGGTTCGGTCCTCCTGCGGGTGGAGGAGGACGATTCCTTCGGGGAGAGGGTTCTCCGGGAGGTATTCGGAGGGGGGACCTACCTGAGGGCCGGGGTGGAGGAGGTGGGAAGGAGGGTTAGGGAGCTGGCGGAGGAGGCCGGAGTCCTGAGGGGCTTCCTCCTGGAGGGGAGGGAGTGAGCTCCGATCCCTACGAGCTGTCCAGGGAGCTGGAGGCGAGGGCCTCGGAGGCCGAGAGGAGGGGGGAGGTGGGAACCGCCCTCGAGCTCTGGAGGGAGTACGCGGAGCTGAAGGGGAAGAAGGGGAGCTACTTCCTGGCCTCCTACGGGAGGTACAGGGAGAGCAGGCTGCTGGAGGGGGAGGGAAGGCTGGAGGAGGCCGCCAGGGGGTACGAGGAGGCGGCGGAGCTGGCGGCGAGGGGAGGGGGGGACCTCGGGCTCTTCCACTTCCTCATGCTGGAGTCCGCCAGGTGCTGGTCCCTGTCCGGAAGGCCCCAGGAGGAGGGGAGGGCTTACGAGCTCCTGGCCGGAAGGGCCGAGGGGGCCGGGGAGTTCTTCAGGGCGGCGGAGGCCTGGGAAAGGGCGGCGGAGGCGGGAACCGTGGGATACGAGAGGGCGGGAAGGGCCTGGCTGAGATGTGCGGAGGCCCACCGGGAGAGGGGGGATCTGGGCGATGCCCTCTGGGGCCTGAGGAGGGCCAGGCGGTGCTTCGAGAGGGCCGGGAGGAGGGACCTGCTGGAGGAGGTGGAGGAGAGGGAGAGGAGGTGGTCCAGATAGACTTTTTACTCCACCCGCGGAGAGGGGTGGACCGCCGGGGTAGCCTAGCCAGGTAAGGCGCACGCCTGGAGAGCGTGTGACCCTTTGGGTCGCGAGGGTTCAAATCCCTCCCCCGGCGCCACCGCTCGGGGCGGGGTAGGTCTTATAAGTCGCGGCTTTGAAGTTTTCGGAATGGCCGAGTTCAGGCACATCGTGCGGGTGGTGTACAAGGACCTGCCCGGGGACAAGCCCGTGCAGTGGGCCCTCTCCGAGCTCAAGGGGGTGGGCCCCTCCTTCGCCAGGGCGGCGGCGCTGGCGGTGGGGGTCAATCCCTCCGAGAAGCTGGGCGCCCTGGACGAGGAGACCGTGAAGAAGCTGGAGGAGGTCCTGAAGGATCCCGCCAGGTACGGCTTCCCCTCCTGGATGCTCAACCGCAGGAAGGATTATGAGACGGGGAAGGACCTGCACCTGCTGGGGCCGGAGCTGGAGATGGCGGTGGAGGGGGACATCGCCCTGGAGCGCAAGATCAGGAGCCGGAGGGGAATAAGGCATGAGCTGGGTCTTCCGGTGAGGGGGCAGAGGACCAGGACCACGGGAAGGAGGGGAATGACCGTGGGAGTGAAGAGGAAGGAAGTGAGGATGAGGGAGGAGGCGGCCAAGGCCAAGGAGTCCAAGAAGGAGAAGAAGGGGTGAGGGGTTGAAGAGGCAGAGGAAGAAATACAGCAGACCGCTCCATCCCTGGGACAAGACCAGGATGGACGCGGAGGACGCCCTCCTGAAGAAGTACGGCCTCAGGAGGAAGAAGGAGATATGGAAGATGGCGGCCATCCTGAGGGGGTGGAGGAGGCAGGCCAGGAGGCTGCTGGCCCTGAGCGGGAGGCAGGCGGAGCTGGAGACCAGGCAGCTGCTGGAGAGGCTGAGGAAGTTCGGGCTGGTGGGGGAGAACGCCACGCTGGACGACGTGCTGAGCCTCACCCTGGAGGACCTGCTGGAGAGGAGGCTGCAGACGGTGCTTTTCAGGAAGGGCATGGCCAGGACGCCCCGTCAGGCCAGGCAGCTCATCGTTCACGGTCACGTGAGCATAGGTGGCCAGAGGGTGAGGGTGCCCAGCTACCTGGTCTCCACGGAGGAGGAGGGGAAGGTGGAGTGTTCCCTCCAGGTTCCTCCCCCTCCGGCCCCTCCGGAGGCACCCCAGGGGGGTGAGGGATGAGCGAGCACCGGACGGGCAGGTGGGGAGTGGCCCACATCTACTCCTCCTTCAACGATACCATCATCCACATCACCGACCTGACCGGGGCGGAGACCATCTCCAGGAAGTCCGGGGGAATGGTGGTGAAGACCGATCGGGAGGAGGCCTCACCCTACGCGGCCATGCAGGCGGCGGCCAAGGCCGCGGAGGAGGCCATGGAGAAGGGGATAGTGGGGGTTCACATCAAGGTGAGGGCGCCGGGGGGAAGCGGTCCCAGAAGCCCCGGTCCGGGGGCTCAGGCGGCCATCAGGGCCCTGGCCAGGGCGGGGCTGAAGATAGGCAGCATAGAGGATGTCACCCCCATCCCGCACGACGGCACGAAGAGGAAGGGTGGGAGGAGGGGAAGGAGGGTCTGAATGGAGGTGAAGGTGAACTTCCTCACGGGGGAGGAGATGGAGCTTAAGCTGGAGGGGATAAACCCGGCCCTGGCCAACTCCCTCCGGAGGGTGATCCTCAGGGAGGTGCCCGTCATGGCCGTGGACGAGCTGGAGGTGAAGTTCAACGACTCCGCCCTGCACGACGAGATCATAGCCCACCGCCTGGCCATGATCCCCCTGAAGACGCCCCTCAGGGGATACAACCTTCCCGAGGAGTGCAAGTGCGAGGGGGCGGGGTGCCCCAAGTGCACCGTCACCCTCTCCCTTTCCAAGGAGGGGCCCCACACCGTGACGAGCGGCGACCTGCAGTCCTCCGACGAGAACGTGGTGCCGGTGAGCCCCTCCATACCCATCGTCAGGCTGGAGAAGGGACAGAAGCTGGAGCTCACCGCCTTCGCCAGGCTGGGGAGGGGAAAGCAGCACGCGAAGTGGCAGCCGGGCATAGCCTCCTACAAGTACCAGCCCATCGTGAGGGTGGACCCCGGTAAGTGCGACGGCTGTGGGGAGTGCGTGGAGGTGTGCCCCCCGGGGATCCTCCAGCCCTCGGACGGGAAGGTGGTGGTCGGGGAGGTGGATAAGTGCATCCTCTGCAGGATGTGCGAGAAGGCCTGCAAGAGGAGGGCGGTAACGGTGAGCTTCGACGACAGCCGGTTCATCTTCAGGGTGGAGAGCCACGGCTCCCTCAAGCCCGAGCAGCTCTTCCTCCAGGCGGTGGAGATCCTGGCGGAGAAGTGCAGGGAGTTCGAGAAGCTGGTGGGAAAGCTTGAGGAAAAAGGATAAACCCCCTGAGTGAAAAAAGAGAGGATGCGGGGGTAGCCAAGCCAGGTCTAAGGCGCTGGCCTGAGGCGCCAGTCCCGTAGGGGTTCGGGGGTTCAAATCCCCTCCCCCGCACCAATTTACCGGTAAACTATGAAGCGGAGCCTTGATGCGGGCTGTGAGAATCCCCGACCCGTGACTGGCTGGAGAACTCGTGAATTCCCGCCGAGCGATCGGTGGGCCTCCCGAAAGGTTTTATAGAGCTCCTCAAAAAAAAGGAGAAGATGCCTTTTCCAAAGAATTGGACTGAAGAGTTAATTTCTGAATACTTGGAGTTGGAGGGATATTTTGTTAGAACCAACATCCCCCTATCTCCTAAAAGGGTAGGAGGAAGGGGAGAACTGGACATACTCGGCATTAAAGTAGAGGACAAACGACCCAAAATAATCCACATAGAAACCGGAATTCTTAGCCGGCTTCGTGATGTGGAAAGGAAATTCAACCCAAGCACTATGAAGGAGATACGAAAGATTGCACGCGAGTTCGGATTTAAGAAGCCCCACTTAGAACATTGGTTCGTCTACGGTAGCTGGACACGAGGGAGGGGCAAGGGGTGGAAAAATCTCCAAAGAAAGCTAGAGCAACGAGGTGTGGTGTGTATGACGCTTGGAGAAATGTTCCAAAGAGTATCGGAAGCGATTAACCTGTGGAAAGAGAAACATAAGGGTAAAATCGCGAAACAGACACTTCCAGGAAACTTGTGGCTCCTAAAAATGCAGGAAGCTCAAGCCGTATGCGTACCTCCAACGACTACTCGCCGGAAAGCAAAAAGCCGGTCTACGGTGGCCCGAAGGGGGTGGAGCCCAAGTACCTAGGAACCCGACCCCTCGAGCAGGCTCACCCTCGCGGACCCCTCCCTCTCCGGCCGGACGCTCCAGTTCAGCGCCGAGGAGGGGAGGTACGCGGGGAGTGCCTACGTGGGGCCCTCGAGAGGGGAGGTGAGCGTGGCCCCTCTCGGTCAGCGTCGCCCGAGCCTCCTCTAGAAAACCTCTCTTCCTCCTCTCCCCCAGGTAGAGGGAGACGGTGGATGTGGAGACCCCTAGTCTCCTCCCTATTTCCCTGTAGGTCAGCCCCTTCTGCCTGAGCTCCCTCATCCTCCTCAGCCTTTCGAAGGTTACCTTCCTCCGGGGCAAGCTCTTCCTTTCCTCTTAGGATAATCGCCTCTTAATCCTACTTGATTCAACTTTCACCCGATGTCGGCTTACTTGAGACATTTCTTTCCATGCCCTACACACTCAACACTACTTGGCGGAATAGCTGCTCAGCACTCTCTCCTCCCGTGTCTTGGTTACGGAGGTGGCGAGCGGGGTCACAGCAACCGTGGTCGTCTCCGAAATCGACCCCACCGCTTCCTTGACGGACTCCGAGTACCAGATGGTTTCCTCGTACGTGACGATGATTCGGCTCCTCGCCGAGGCCGTGGTCATCGTGCCCGTGAACGCTCCCCAGCTCCGGAGCCTGTAGGTTTCTACCGCGGCCGGCATCATCAGGGTCTCCCTCGCGACAACCTCCGTCACCCGGGTCTCAAAACCCTCGATGCTCTGGATGCCGGTAGCGTTGTCGTAGCCCGTGACCGCCTTCGCATCCGAGAACCGGAGGCCGACCCGAAGCGGGAACCTCCTCACCAGCATGGGAGCGGAATAGAGGTACTCGCCGATTTTTGCGTCGTTCTCGAAGCTCTCGCTCAGGAGCTCGCGAACCTCTTTCCCCTCCCTCACCCTGAAGATCCGCCCGTACCGCAGGGGCTGGCCGGAGACCGTGAGCCTGAAGGTGCTACCCCTGTAGCCGTTCCGGGTTTCATCCCCCGTGCATTCGATTGTCTGCTCGTAGGTGCGGGTTGAGGTGATGTTGTCCGTGAGTGGATCCAGCTCCTGCCTGGTCACCTGCCACGTCCACCTGTCGCCCGGAGAGTAGCTCGGGGCTCCTTTCCCGGCTGTAAGATGGGAGCACGAGATGGCGAGCAGTACGATGATGGCCGCCGCTACCGGAAGCATCACTGCCAGCTTTTTTCGCCTCTCCCCCATTTCACGCCTCCAACTTCATGGGAGGGTTGCCGATAAATGGCTTAGCGTGATCGTCTCCTGAGCCCGAACCAGCAAATTGCCCCGAGCGCCGCAATCGCCAACGCTACCAATGCTAAGTTGAGGGGCTCCTCGTACCAAGAAACAGGGACCGCCGAAAGCATCAAAGTATGGTTGCTGTGGGTGTATACAACTGAAACGTAGTAATAGTGTCCTTCCAAAGCGGGGGGAAAATCGTGACCCCAAACGCTAATGTACGATATCCGGAATTCCCACGGCCTGTTATCCAATCGAACCCTCAGATTAGCCGGAGGGATTAAATCGTATGGCAGATATACCTCACAAACACCCCCGGTTCCGGGCTCCCCGCCGAAGTCAACCGTCAGCACCTTCTCGTTGATCCGTAGCTTCACTTCGCATACGCTGGAGTTCTCCGTCCTCACGATTATCTGGCCCCATGGGAGGTTAAGCATGGCCTGATATATGAGCTTGTTGTCGAACCGAAGTGCGCTTGCATTCCTCGTCACGACGATACCCACTTCCTGGGGTCTAAGCTGCTCCTGGGTCTTCTCCTTAATTTCGTTTTCCTCAAGATCGAGATAGAATCCTGTTGGATCCACCCAGATCCTGTCTCTCAGCGGATGGTTATCGATAACAATAGGTATAAGACCCATCCGCTCTTTGTAATACGTAGCTAAGGGGGGATAATCCGTCTGGAAGAGGTACACGATGTCACCCGTTGTGGGATCGAAAACCGCTACCGTCATTATGGTTTCAGATTCCGATGTCAATGGCTGGGTTTGTGATTTAACTGGAGTGGTCTGGTTCAGAAGTAACAGAGCAAGAATGGGCAAAAAGGCAAGTTTTTTACGACCACACAAAGACTTCACCCCCCAAGTTTGCTTAAATATTCTTGATATTTTAACTTCTCCTTTTCAGTTTGTTTTCTCAAATTTCCCTTATCGAAGATCCAGTCTTGGGGGTTATTGAATATCTCTTCTCTGTCGGGATGGTTTTCGATTGAATAATAAGCACATCCCATTTGTGGTGGACCCGCTCCTATCGGTTCGTCCGATTTTCCCACAGCTCTGATCCATCCGTTCTCAGTATCGTACATTATATAGAACGAGCCTCTGAAATAAGGAGAACTGCTAGAAGAGGATATACCCCGGAAAGCCACGCGCTTGCCTTCTCCTGTACGATTGCAGAAATACCATACATCCCATGTCATAAGTGTGGCGAAGTCACTAAGTGCATCAAAATGCCAAGGCTCACGTTGTCCCCAAACTACGGGTTGAGAATCGTCGAGCCAAAACGAGATGTATGTATAAGGAGCTATGTAATAGATTTCCTTAAACTCACGGAGATCTTCAATTCGAACCTCTCGATCCTTTATCTTCACGCTCGTAACTGCCGCGTCCGCGAGCTTGCTCTCCGTTACCCCCCCATCCGCGATTTTGTAGTACCCGACATCCCCCACCTTGTACTGCTCCAGCCCTTCCCCCGCGCCCATGTATTCCACCCTAGGCTGGCCGGGAACGTTGTAGAGCCTTGGGCCGTAGTAGTAATAGTTGTAAACTGCGGGCTCCGCATGTATTGTCACCCTGTGCGTGGTGGGGTCGAAGCTCACGCTGACGGCTCCCGTCCCCTGGAACCCCAACCGGCGGTCCTGATTCGTCACGGCGAATTTCTCGGTGCCCGCCGCATCCCGAACCGAAACAAAGACGGCTGAACCGGCGATGTCCGCGTTTGTAATCGTCCCGTCCTGGATGTGCGTACTCGTGACCCGGTTCGGCCCCAGCAACCTCCCCTCGACCTCGCTGGCCAGCTTGGCCAAGGTGATGGCGCCGTCCTGGATGTGGCTCCCTGTCACACCCCCGGGCGCGATTCCGATGCATCCCGTACCCGTGATCGGGTTCGGGCTCGCGGTCAGCCCATTTTCGGCCCTGATCGAAGTCACGCCCGGTGCTGAGCTTATCGTGACCCGCTTTCTCGTCGGGTCGAAGCTCACGGTGGTCGCCCCGCCCCCGGCGAACTGGATAACGTCATCAACGCTCTGGGCACTGAACATCACCCTGCCGGTGTTGTCGGCCACGTGGAGGAACTTGTTGGGGTTGAAGCTCAGCTTCGCAGCCGTTATGGTTGCGTCCGCAATCTTATTTCCGGCCACGGAAAGGTCGATGAGCTTTGCCCCGGAAATCGAGTTGTCAGCCATCTGCCTGTTTGTCACGGCATTCTCTGCAATCTTTGATTCAGTTACGGCGTTGTCGGCGAGTTCGGAGGCGGTCACCGCCCCCGGAGCTATGTGCTCAGACAGGACATTTTCGAGGGCGATTTTGTCGCTCGTTATCGCACGATCTCTTATATCTGCGGTTGGAATCCCCCGCACCCCGCCCTGATACAGGCCTCCGGAGTAGTCGATTGATCCGTCAGGTCTGAAGGTCAGACGATTGACCCCAGCCCAGTTGAAGTACAGGTTTAGGCCGTGGCTCAGGTCCACGTTGTAATTGTCGGCGGTCGGTTCCCTGATCTTGAAGTATATCGATCTGGTGGCCTGATCCACGGCCACCAGCCCCCCCCTTTGCGTGAAATCCCTGCCGGGGCTGGCCGGCACGAGGTAGGAGAAGCCACCGGACACTCTGTACAGGCTGTGCTCATCAAGCGCAAGCCTGGAGGCATCGACCGCGTTCTCCGCTATCTTCTCACGTGTGACAGCTTGCCCGGCAATTTTCTCCGCCGTCACCGCCAGAGCCGCGATTTTTGAGGTGACGACTGCGGCATCGGCAAGTTTGGAGGAGGTGATGGCCTGATCCTGGATGTGGATGGTCTTGATGAGAGGGATGCCCACGATGGCCGAGGCGAAGTTGTTCACCTGGTTCTTCTCCTCCCCCTCGACCGGCCCCGCCACGCCGATCAGGGAGTGATAGCCGAAGTTCTCGGGGATCCACTCGAAAACCACCACCGTCCTCTCGCCCCGCCCGAGCTGCTCGACGTTGGCCGAGCCGACTTCGGAGCCACCGACCAGAAGCCTTACGGGAATGTCTCTGAGCACGCTCGTGCCACGGTTCGCCACCACCAGCGTGACCCTGCAGACCTCGCCCGGCAGGGGTTCGCGGGGGGAGATTGAGATCCCGGCCACGGCGAGGTCCCTGCCCGGGACCTCTGCCGGCACCGTCTGGTCTGCGATCCTCGCCACGGTAGCCGCGGCATCCCCCAGCCTGGAAACCGGAATTGCTCCACCCGAGCCGCTCGAACCCGCGGCGGCCCCCGTGCCCCCTGTAGCACCGGTGGATTCCGCCATCCCCGGGAGCTCCTTCACCGTTACAGTCAGGGAGGCCCGATTGTTCGCCTGTTCGCTTTCACCCTGAACCGGGCCCACCTCGCCCACCAGCGAGTAGCTGCCGGTTTGGGGAGGCGTCCAGTCGAAGAGAACCGCAATAGCGCTACCCGCGTCCAGGTCGACGTAGCGGGTGGGCCCCACCTGTGAGCCGTTCACCAGAAGCTTCACCGGCACTCCCTGGAGGCGGGCGTTCCCCAGATTCACCACGGTTATGCCTACCGCCGAGGCCTCGCCGGCAGTGGGCTCCCTTGGGTCGATCAGCACGCCTATGGCGGCGACGTCTCGGCCCTGACCCGACGCAAAGGCACCTCCCGGTAGCACAAAAGACAGAAATGCGAACAGGATGAATGCAGCCAAAGACACCCGATTCAAGTGCCCCCACTAATAATTAATGAAAGGGGAAGTACGTATTAAGCTGTCGGTCGGCGGCTTCTCTCGCTCTCCCTCATCCCCTGCCAAGCTTCCGTCAGGGCCCTGGACAGCTCCCCCTGCGGGTCCAGGCCCCGCTG
>Ga0080004_1156014_pt1 | contig 14618 bp, 12 predicted proteins | sample WasSprMetagenome_FD_69207 | JGI IMG/M metagenome (GOLD analysis project Ga0080004, IMG submission 69207) | Sulfidic aquatic microbial communities from Washburn Spring, Yellowstone National Park, USA - WS (SPADES assembly) (version 2) | ecosystem: Environmental > Aquatic > Thermal springs > Hot... | reverse complement strand
AAGTTTCCCTTAGGCCAGGAAGGCTCGGAGGTAAACTAGATTTAACATATGTTCGATTCGCTTTTTTATATTCGACAGCTACACATAAACTCCTTCTTGCACACGATTTAAATTCATTTTTAAGCCTAGAGGACAATGTTCCAGGGATTTAAAGCAACCGGTAACCCACCCCTAGTTCGGTAACAGACAACCCGGGCCATGTAATGGCCTAGAAGAACTCCCAACTAACGCTCCTTCAACTTGAGGTAAATTTAATACAGCTTTGCCTTCTTCCATAAGAGTAGTCAAGGAATTCATTACCTCTCGTACCGAAATAATATTGCTGCCTCTTATCTGTACCCCTAAAATAACCCCTGTATCCCTTGCATAAATTATCCTGGCTACTGGGCTTCCTATATAAGCATCAAGCTTTATATCGACTCTCCCAGCTTCTATACCCAAGGAGGCTGCTTTAAGCCAAGTCAAACCTGCGCTTCCTAAGGCAAGCCCTCCTATGGCAAGCAACAGCTTATCTATCCTTATCTTTCTTGTCTTCTTAGGGCCATATAAGTTAGCTGCTGCTACTCGTGCTTCGTGGCCCGCCATACTTGCCCTTCTTATGCATAAATTGTTAGTACCAAAAGAGGAAGGCTTAGAGGCACAATCCCCTACAGCAAAAATGTCGTCTTTATTAGTACGCAAGTATTCGTCTACTTTTATGGCTCCTTCTTCGATCTGTATACCCGCTTGGAAAGCCAGGTGTACGTTAGGCACTAATCCGATAGCTAAAACCACTACTTCTGCCTTGAGGAGTTCTCCTGTAGAAAGGCGGACTGATCGGACTCGCTCTTCCCCCCTAAACTCCTCTATAGTGGCGCAGTTAATTACTTTTATACGTTGGGACATCAATCTTTCTTCAATTAAAGAACAAAAATCTTCATCAAACATGGAGGAGAGACAATGGGGCTCTCGCTCCACTACGGTTACCCGCAAGCCTCGTAAACTGCAGGCTTCGGCCAGTTGTAAACCAGAAATCCCGCCGCCAAGGATAACAATATCTTGTGCCTGGTCCAAAGCATTTATAAGTTCTCTCAAATAAGCAAGGTGTTTTTTTAGGGTATATATACCTCTTAGGTGATGGCCTTTTACAGGCCAAGGGGTGGGGTAACTACCCGTAGCTAGAATCAATTTGTCGTAATATAACCGAGTAGTATCTACGAAAGACACCCATTTAGCCTGCGGTTCTATCTCTTTTATTTCCTCTATTAATATTTCGATCCCATTGTCCAGGAGAGAAAAATCATGCATTAGATTTTTCATTAATTCGCCACTACCACAGGCGTAGGCCAACCCCCAGGGTGAAAGAGGGGTTCTCTCCTTACGCACAAGAGTTACTTTACGGAAAGGAAAGTAGCTCCTGGCCGCCATAGCCGCTGTATAGCCCGCTAGGCCGCCGCCTATAATAAGAATATCTGTCCTTTTCATCCCAGCCGCCCTCCAAAAGGTATTTTTAACTTACTTGGCTTTTAAAAAGCCCGCTATTCCTTGGCTTTCTTTATAAGGGGGTGACAAGCGCCAAACCTTTATAGTATCCTCTTCCTCTCCTAACCAGCGCAATATATTTCTTACCCTCTCTAAGGCCTTCTCCTGGCAAGCACCCGGATCTGGCCTTAAAGACCGACTACCCCATACTCTGGGCGGCCGGAAATGGCACTGGCTTTCTGTGCAGCCTGCAAGTACCACTTCTTTAGCACCCATCTCCAAAGCTTTAAGCAATTCCCAGGTTCCAATCCGGCTCAAGCAAGGCACCTGTAAGATACTAACATTTTTTTCTAACCCTAAACTCTCCAAGTTTTCCCAAGAAGCGTAAGCACAGTAACTGCAGGTGTATATTACTGTGGTACGAACATCATCCGCATCATCCGCGCCAGTCTTAAAAGCACGCAATTCGGCTTCCATTTCTTCCTTACTGTATCCTACCAGGGTGATAGCTCCCGCCGGGCAATGGGCCACACAGCTACCACAACCTTGACAAAGTAAGGGATTGATGCTAGAACGATTCCCAATAATGGAAGGTGCACCATAGGGGCAGACACGGACGCAAGTTAAGCAGGCAGCACAGGCTCCTTCTACCCGGGCTACCCGGCGCCAAGGCAGATTCTTTTCTCTCCTAAGCACCAAAGCAGCCTTCAAAGCTGCCGCGTGGGCAGAAACTATGGTTTCTTCTAAACTTTTGGGCCCCTCTGCCAGCCCGCAGGTTAAGACACCGGGAAGGGGCGTTTCTACTGTTTTAAGTTTAGGATGGAAAGTGGTAAAGAAACCGTATTCATCCAGGGGTAACTTAAATATTCTGGCCACCTCTACGTTATCTTGGCAGGGCTCCATACCAGTGGCTAGGACAACTAGGTCAGCAGGCAGAAACACTTCTTCTCCCAAAATGGGTTCGTATACCTTAACCTTTAACTCGCCTCCTTCTGGCTCCAACTCTGGAGGAGCTTCAGGAGTATAGCGTACAAATAATATTCCTTGGGACCGAGCAGCTTCGTACCATTGTTCTTTAAACCCATAAGCCATGATGTCACGGTTTAAAACATATATCTTAAGACCTGGATTGATTTTCTTTAGCTCTAAAGCGTTCTTTAAAGTTTCACTACAACAGACACGGCTACAGTAAGGGTGATCCTTATCCCGGGAATGGACACACTGGATGAAAACTACTGAATTAAGTCCCGCCAATTCTTCACGTTTAAGTTTTAGCCATTCTTCTAGTTTAAGTCCTGTAACCACCCGCGGATGCTGTCCGTAAAGGTACTGGGCAGGCTCTTTTTCTTTAGCCCCGGTAGCAATTATTAAAGCGCCATGCTCAATTATTTCCCTTTTTTTATCTTCACCTATCTCTACCGTAGTCCTAAAGGAACCTACCTGGCCTTCACTAGCTATAACCCGAGACTTTAGATAAAGATGGATCTGGGGATGAGAGCTAACTTGTTCTTCTAAAGTAGTTAGCCATGGTTCAACCTGGTCGCCTTCCAGCACCTGATATAAGTGTCTGGCATTACCACCTAGGCGCTTTTCCTTCTCCACCAAATGCACTTCATATCCCAGGTCGGCTAAGGTAAGGGCAGAAACCATGCCTGCTACTCCGCCACCCACTACTAAGGCGGAAGACTTACACACGGCCCCCTCTTCCATTACCTCTACCAGTGGAGAGGATTGTACCCGGCTCACGGCTATCCGGATCAGATCTTTAGCTTTGTGGGTAGCCTTGGAGGAATCGCTATATAAATGAGCAGCGTGTTCGAGAAGATTTACTACTCTCCCTCTATTAAGGGGTAAGCCTGTTTCTTTAAGACACTTTGTCAATACCGGATCTAACGCTCTAGCGCTACAAGCGGCAATTACTGCATGGCTAAAGGTCCGGCTTTTAAATAGCCTTTCTATCTCCCCAGTACCTTTAAGCGGGCAAGAAACAAGCCATTTAACAGATGTTACTCCAGTTAGATTCGAGGCATATTGTTCCAATTCTTTAAGGTTTAAGTTACCTTTAAGAAGAGGGCAATCGCATAAAATTACCACCGTACCAGGGCTTGAACTTGCATTTAAAGGGGAAGGAGGGGTAAAAGAAGTAGACGGGCAAAGATCCAAGGTATGTCCTTTCTCCCGCAGGCTTAAAAGACAAGAAGCGGCAGCAGCCGAACCTTGAGTTATAGCATCAATTACATCGCAAGGACCAGTGAAAGCTCCAGCTACAAACACACCTTGCTGCCCATTTAAGATGGGGGAAAAGGGAGAAGTAGCAGCAAATCCATAACTGTTCAAGTTTATCTGTAACTTCTTAGCTATATTTTCCCAACCCGTTGGTGCTTTGAGCCCCGTGGACAGTATCACTAAATCAAATTCTTCTACCTGAGCCGTACCATCATCTAAGCCATAGCGGAGAATTATGCGGGGATGGCCAGGGGGCTGTATTAAGCTATGCACGCGAGACCTTATTAACCGAAGTCCTAATTCTTCTTGGGCTTTTTCTAGATACTTTTCATAAGTTTTACCATAAGTACGGATATCCATATAAAATAAGCTTATCTCGGGTAATGGCAAATCTTGGAGCCTAGCCGCTTCCCCAATAAGAAGAGCTTCCTTTAAAGCATAAAGACAGCATACAGTAGAGCAGTAAGGAAGACCATGAACTGGATCCCGGGATCCTGCACACTGTATAAAAGCTACCCGTTCCACCATCCCTCCATCGCTAGGCCGACGTAAGGCTTCGCCACTAGCAAGATACTTTTCTAATTGGAGGCCTGTCCAAACACCGGGATAATGACCATAACCATAACGCCTTTCAACTACAGGAGGTATATATTCTTCATATCCTGGGCAAAGGATGAGGGCATCTACCTCCCGGTTTTCTCCTCTTCGGTTTTCTTTATGGTATAGATATAAAGTAAAACGCCCATCTTTGCCGGTTATATCTTTCACTTCTACTCCTGAAAGTACCTCTACTTTCCCGGGTTCTAGCAGATTAATAAAATAAGGCGAGCGAAGACAGAAAAAGCCCTGCTCAGGTGAGAGATGGCAGGCACTACAATCATTAGTAGGGAAGGTCTTTATAAGGTCTAACAGTTTACCTCCCGGTCTCTCTTCTCGTTCTACTAATATTACGTAGCATCCCATCCCAGCCAGGTCTAAGGCTGCCTGAACCCCTGCAATACCTGCGCCTATCACCGCAACTGTGGGGTTGTAATCAAAACCCATTCTTCAGTCCACCTCCTCCGTTACCAGCGCTTCGGCCACCAGCTCTACTAAGTTTTTAGCCTTGGCCTCCAGATGATAAAAACGGCACAAATCATTCAACTGGTCTACACAATTATGGCAAGGAGTGGCTATTATCTTGGCTCCCGTCTGGCGGATCTGTTCTACTTTGACCTGTCCCTTGCTTAAACGCACCCGGCCAAATTCACTTAAAGAGAGCATGCCCCCTCCGCCACCACAGCAGTAGTTGTTTTCCCGGTTAGGTGTCATTTCCCGGAAGTCCAGTACTGCAGCTTTAAGCACCCGTCGCGGTTCTTCAAATACCCCTTCCTTGCGTCCTAAGTTACAAGGATCGTGGTAGGTCACGGGTTCGGAATTACGTGTGGGATCTAGCTTAAGCCGCCCCTCTTCCAAATACTGGTCTATGAGCTGTACGATACTTCTCACCTCAAAGGGGAGCTTATAACCTAACCATTGTTCTGGTCCCCACTTTATGGCCCGGAAGGCGTGGCCGCATTCAGTCATAACTAGTTCCTGGCAACCCAGTCTTTCCATTTCCCCTGCTAATCTCTGGATTAAAATACCTCCTGCCCGATCATCTCCTGTAAATAGGGCGTAGTTAGTAGCATCCCAATATTGGCTCGAGAGTGTCCAGCTCTCTTTAGCTACGTGAAATATCTTGGCAGCAGCTAAAATGCTTAAGGGGAAGAACTTAGCCTCCCGTGGGTTAATTACATATAAAACACGTGCTCCTTCTTTATCTACCGGGATCCGGGCTTCCTCCCCGAACTCAGCTTGCAACTCTTCTTGCATCCATTCCAGGGTATCCAGATAATCCTCCCGCGTAATGCCCATGTTATTGCCGGATTCTAAAGCCAAATCCACTACCTTCTGCAGGTTTTCAGGGACTCGGCGTTCTTCAGCCAATTCACTTCTTAAGGCTCGGATAAGATCCCCCATGTTGACTCCTACTGGGCAGTAAACTGTACACCGGCCGCACATGGTACACAACCATACCATGTCCGAAGCCAGCGCCTTCTCATAAGCCCCCCACAAAAGCCACCGTACAATCCGCCGGGGATCTACCAAGGGACCTATATCCCCCGCCGGGCAGCCACCTGTACATACGCCGCAAGCTAAACAGGAATTTAAAGTTGCTTGCCCTAGGGCTTTTTCGAGTTTGAGACGTAAGCCTTCGTAAGGAGCATAAGCTTCCAACTCCCTTGCAGCTATGGCCACTTCGTTAAGCCCTCCTCCCTAAATCTCCCCGGCAATACCATCCAGTCCTCCTCTGCCAGCAAGGCCTTACCCCTTCTACCTCATCCTGAGTAGGACATCCCGGTGGGCAAACTCCTTCCTGCCAGCAGGGATACCAACTGAGATAACCTGGGAGTTCTGCAAGTTTAAAACGTTTGTTGTCAAGCAAGTGTTTAATAAACATCAGGCGCTGCAGATCAAGCTCAGAGTAGCAGCGCCTCCCTTCCTTTAAGCGGGGCACAATTAAGCCTTTCCGCTCCCAGTTTTTAAGGCGACCAGGAGAGATATTTAATAGCTCAATAACCATTCCTGGAGGATACAATCCAACTGCACCCCGCTGTTTTCCCTTTTGTTGTATTTTTAGCTATAGGAAATTTCTTTCTATCTATATCATATTTTTTGTGGTCTATGATGTCAATAAACTTATAATAGCTATTATAGGTTTATTATCGGAGGCATTATAACTTATTGGGCGAACTTCGCCCTGTTTTAACTTAAGGCAATTAGCTTAAAATAACTCAAAAATAAAAAGCCGGGGTGAACCCGGCTAAGAATTCTTTGGAAAGCTTTAAAAGCCCATCTTACCTTTCTTAAGATGTCTTTTTACCCTTTATTTTTTTCCTCAAGCTCCTTTATCTGGGCCCTGATTTCTTCTAATTCTTTTTCTAAAAAGCTAGCCTGCTGCTTAAGAATTTCTAGTTCTTGCGCGCTGGCCGATGCCCCCAGAGGTACTGTGCCAGGAAAAAAAGGAGGAAACCACCCCCAGGCACGCAGCCACCCGGGTAAGCCGGTGGCCCAGTACATACGGCGCAGGCCCCGGCCCCATCCACCCCAAAACCGTGGGAAACCCCAGAAGGGCCGGTTTAAGAACCCCGGCACTGGGAAACCAGCGCAAAAGCCCGCTCTCCTTCCGGTAAGGGGGCCCAAGCCCCAAGGACCTGTTCTATCACCTAGCGGCATCCTTTATCCCTCCTTTTATGGTCATATGCTTATTTTCATCTTTAGTATATCTCTTTTATGGTCATATGTCAATAACGATTAATACCGAGTCATCTCGCTTTCAACTGGCATCCAACTCACCTCCACTGGGTTTTTAAACAATCAACGACACGAGGGACAATAGCCGCCAAGTGCCTCATGGCGCCTGCGCCACTACTTAAGGTATGAAAATCATGGTTGCTGATTTTCTGGGCAGTATTAATCGAGGAACTCAAGATTCCAAAGCCTGAAGTTACCAAATATTCAGGAGCAGTTTAATTTACATCCTTCTTAAGCTCATAACCGCAGCCACACTTGAAACAGATAAAGGGGCTAGTAAGGCCGCGCTTCCGGGCCGGCACAGGGCGCCGTTTTAAGTTCGAAAGGTAAAATGTTACCTTGATTTAATTAGTATTGTAAAATAAAATAGCAGTAGCGAAAAATATTCTGGCGTAAAATTATAAGCGAGGCAATCCACTATGTCTGAACAACTGCTATACACCATAAGTGTCGTCGCCGACTTGCTGGGAATACAGCCCGGCACTCTGCGCGTCTGGGAAAGGCATAAACTGATCCGTCCGGCTCGTAAAAACGGACGGCGCCTTTACTCTAATAATGACTTAAAGCGTTTACGCTTCATTCAAAAACTTATCGACAAGGGCTTTAATTTAGCCTCTATTAAACACTACCTGGCTTTTTATCCCTGCTGGTTTTACGAAGATTGCCCGACCTGCGCACACAAAACTGAGCGGGTAGGGTGTGCTAAACCTTGCTGGAAAGAAGAAGGAACTTACTGTCAAATTTCTTTTGAGGATCCCGCGCTTTGTAATAATTGCCCTTATAGAAACCAGGAACCCAAGTAAATAAAGCCTGGCTTATTGCAGCCAGGCCCGCCTGTCATCCCTCTCCATCACTGGAGTAGACAATGGTATAACAAAATGAAAGGTGCTACCCTGACCATCTTTGCTCTCCGCCCATATACGGCCTCCGTGGGCCACCACGATCTCTTTGGCAATGGCCAAACCAAGGCCTGTCCCTCCCTCAGCCTGTGATTGGGAAACTCGAGAGCGGTAAAAGCGCTCGAAGATATAGGGTAAATCCTCGGGATCTATGCCCGGCCCCGTGTCACTAATCCGAAAGTGAAGAAAATCTTTCTCTTTTTCCACCTGCAGGCTAACTAGTCCTCCCGGGGGGGTGTAGCGCAATGCATTGGACAACAGGTTTAAAAAAACCTGGGTTATACGGTCAGGGTCCAGGTTCATCAAGGGCAGAGGCTTATCTATTTGGACCTGGAAGTTTATATTGCGGGCAGCAGCTTCAGCTGCAAAGGTAGTTGTTACCCTTTCCAACAGCTCTTCCAGGGAGACCTCCTGGAAGTGGAGATTAAGTTTTCCCATCTCCGCCAAGCTGAGTTCCTGTAAATCTTTTACCAGGCGGGAAAGCCTCAAGACTTCATCGTGTAAGGAAGCCATGAGTTCCGGTGTGGGCTTAGATATTCCTTCCTGTATTGCTTCTAAGTTGCCCCTCAATATGGCCAATGGAGTCCGCAACTCGTGGGCCATGTCAGCTATCAGATTCTTGCGCGCATCTTCGTAGCGCTCCAGGCTTTCAGCCATGGAGTTAAAGGCTGCGGCCAGCTCTCCTATTTCGTCTTGACTGGTAATGGTAACCCGGTGTTTCCACTGGCGGCCGGCAATTTTACGCGCAGCAGATACCAATTCTCTCAGAGGCGCAGTAAGCCGGCGGGCAAGAAATAATCCCAGGCCCATGGCCAGCAGGGAGGCTAATAACCCGCTTAAGATGATGCCCCGTAAAACACTGTCTTGGAACTGTTGTTCCAGGGAACGGATTCCTGTTCCAGACCTGGTGGTTATCAATAAATAGCCTATGGTGTGCTGGTCATAACTTAAGGGAACAGCCCTTTTTAGTTCAGCCGGACTTAACCTTTGGCCCAGAGAGATTCCTTCCGAGTCCCCGATTACTTTTCCGTCCTGATCTGTGATTACAATCCTTTCCACGCCTCCCCGTCCCGGAAAGCCTGGCCCACCCCGTCCCCACCCAGGCCGGGTATAATTAAATAACGCCTGGACACCCTCCAAACTTCCATTCTGGCGGTAATAGGAAAGGAGAATAGACTGCCATTCCCCCACCCTGAGTTCCTTCTGTCGGTTTAAATAGGTGTTAAAAGAGCGACCGGCAATTATATTGGAAGTAACGGCTACCAGGGCTATAGCTGCTATAGCTACGACCACCATAGCAGCAGTAATTTTAAGATGCAGCTTCATACCTCACCTGGGCCTGAGTTTATAGCCCACTCCGTAAACGGTAAGTATGTATTCGGGATTACCGGGATCTTTTTCTATCTTCTTTCGCAGATTGCTTATATGGGTATCCACTGAGCGCTCATAACCTAAAAAAGCTTCCCCCAGAGCTAAATCTAATAGCTGCATACGGCTAAAGACCCGGCCCGGATGGCGCGCCATAACCGAAAGAAGGGCAAATTCGGTGGGAGTCAGTTCTATTTCGCGCTGATGTATCTTTACCTCCCGAGTAGTAAAATTTATGTAAAGATCGCCAATAGTTACTTCTTCCTGCCGGGATGTTTCCTGGCCTTTGCTCCGCCTCAACACCACTTTAATGCGAGCTACCAGCTCTCGCAGGCTAAAAGGCTTGGTTATATAATCATCCGCCCCCAGCTCTAGACCCAGAAGTTTATCCACTTCTTCACTCCTGGCGGTCAGCATAATTATAGGGACATCGGATTTTTGCCTCACCTGCTTGCAAACTTCTAAACCGCTTAGCCCTGGCAGCATCCAGTCAAGGACCACTAGATCAAAATTGTGTCGTTCCAAAAGGTGTAAGGCTTCGGGACCTGTAGCTGCTGTCTTGACTTGAAATCCTTCACTAGCCAGGTAGCTGGCCACCATCTCTTTTATCTTTTCCTCATCCTCTACTACCAGGATCAACGGTGCGCCCATCTTTTTTACTTATAACCTCCCTGGTCTCGTCTGCCTCTTATTTCAGACCATGAATATCCCTCGTCATGAACATCCTGGGGTATTACGGCATTCTTGCCGCTCCCATACCTTCCTGAAGTAGACCAGTAGTTGAAGTATTTGGCACCATTTATCATTCCTAAAAAGATTATCATAACCAAGGCTACATATAAATACTTGCTGATTGGTATTTTAACTTTGGGCACACGTAATTCCAAGGCTCGTTTTGGGCATATTTCAAGGCAATTCAGGCAGCTAATACACTCGGTGGAACCTATTCTTTGATAATCTTTCACGTTTACGCCCATAGGACATTTATGGTGGCAGAGTCCACATTGAATACAATTATCTGCATTCCTGGTTACTTTAATCAGGCTCAAACGGCCCAGTACACCAATTAACGCACCTAAGGGACAGGCGTATCGACAGAAAGGGCGTTCCGTAACAAGGGACAGATTCAAAATTACTAACAGTATATACACGCCAGTAGTCCAGCGTAGTTCTCCCAAGCTAATAAGACCTGGATAGGGATCCCAGGATCTAAATATAAGGGCTCCTAACCGCGAAGTCTCCAGCAAAATATAAACCAACAAAAGGTATTTAAAGTTTATGGCCACACGGTCCAGGGTTTTGAGTAATGCACTTTTTCTGAGCCTCCGGCGCAGGTACAATACTGCCGGAAGTCGATCCATAAACCTTCCCACCTTGCGTACCCACTCCTGCAGGGTACCCACCGGGCATATCCAACCGCAAAAAAAGGATTTCCCTATAATAACCGTAGTCAGCAGGGCGATAAATACTACCAAATTAGAAAGGTGAATATGCCGTATAAACAGGCCACTGGTAATAAAAGAATATAAGCTTTCCAATCCTCCGAAAGGACAATAGGCCTCTGGCGAAGGGATAATAGAGCTAGCCTCTCCATAAAGTCTTCTCCGCCAAATTAGCTGAAGAATAAAAGCGAGGAACAATCCCTGGATGAAATATCGTAATTTTTTTGCTTGGAACTGGCTGTTTACCATCATTTATTGCTCCCCTTTCTAAAAGCAGATGCTTCCTGAACAACAGGGTTCCGCAAGGGTTGGCACTCGGCAAGTACAGCGGGGGCCTAACGGCCCCCCGTGTCATTACTTGTTATTTCCACCATTCCCCAGGCCAAGGCCGCGGCCCATCCCGGCCTGGCCAAAACCGTTGCCTCTAGGTCTGGCTTGAGCGTTGTCATGGCTATTACCAGAGCCCTTTCCAGCCCAGGGTGGCGGCCCCACAGAAGTACGGTCAACATTATACTCTATGCGCTGTTCCATATTTTTTAGGCAGAGATCAGCTTGCTCCTGGGTGAGGCGGCCTTCCTTTACCATCTGCTCTAGAATTTTTTTGCGCTCCTCTAAAATATTCTGTACCAACTGTTCTCTGCTCACCCCTTGGGCTTCAGCAATTTCCGCCAGGGAACGGCCAGAGTGGCGCTGTTCTATAAGCGTAGCCCGATCCAACCCCAAGATCCCTGCAACAAGGCTAGCTAGATTCCCCTGCACTTGGCCAACCCGCAATCCCCACCCTGGCCTGGTAACGCTGGCGGTGTCTCCAGCAAAGGCTGGAGCTAAGGAAAGACCCACCAGCAGTACAGAAAGCACGGCAATCCATCTTGTACGCTTCACATGTGCAACCCCCTTCGTAATTCTTAAAGTTTAGTACAGGAAAATTTTCCTGTGTTCAGTTACCAGTATAAAGGGCATTTACCAAAAAGTAATAAAAGGATTATCAAGAAATTGTTAAGAATTTTCGCTGGAAACTCGGGGAAGCGCAGCCGCCACCCTCTGGCTAGCGGCTAGAAACCGGTAAGTTAGCATACACCCAAGGCGAGTCCGAGCCATCGCTTTCTATGAGTAAAGACCGTGATATATTTTCTGTACCGAGGCCAGGGAGCCGGTTCTAGTGCTACATCGGGCAACAAAGGTAAAAAATGGGGATGGAGCAAAGGATCACCCCATCCTAAGGAGAAATATCCGGCTAGCCTGGGGAAAATAAGGTACCAGCCTTTGGAAGGTATAGTTTATTGTATAAGGCTTAGCAGCATAGCGTAAAGGATCCAGGGTCTTTATTCTAAGGGATAAACCACGGCTACTTTATTCCGTAAAAGCTCAGGCATATCTCCTAACTCCCACCCAGGTGTAGTGGTCTCGGCATAATAGTAACGCTGGCCTTGGTATTCAAAGTAAAATAAGCTTTCTCGCGCCGGAAGTTCACGGGCATCAAAGGCAATACCTACTGCTTCATGGCCAATGTTGTTTCCAAATTCCTCGGGAGGAAATTCCAAAAGAGCTACCCGGTACCCGAGCGCTTTAAGGAAGCTAGCTAAAAGGATGGATTTGCTTTTACAGTCGCCGCCTTCTAGGATAGTGGTAGCTGGCAGGCGGGGCAGGGGAGTGTAAATGTAGGGCAAGGATTGGACAAAGCTTAAAATGAATTCTGCTTCATAAAAGCGATTATATCCTTCTTTAGAAGCCTGGCGATGTAGTTCAAGAGCCAAGTTATTAATATAAGTGTAGTTCATCTGCTCTTTTACCCAGGGCCGGAAATCGCCAGCAGGTGCCTCTAATACCGAAAGCAAAAATTCCTTAGTAGAAGAGGGCAAACCTTCTAAGAGAGCAACCCGTTCATAGGGCCCCAGGGTGTTCCATTCGTTCAGGATCTTTTCCACATTTTTATTGTATTCCCTTAAGAAGGTAGGCACCACTATCTGCCACTGGTATTGGGCCCCATGATAATCCCATAAATACTTCTTTTTGAAAGCTTGGGTTTCCGCATAGGAAGTGGGGAGCTGGGATTTAGTTTCTCCCGGTGTAACCTCCTGGCTAGCTGTAATTATTACTTTTTGCCCTTCTTCCTCCCAGCTTACTTTATACCCTAAAGTTTCTGCCACATAGCGGGCGGGCAAGTAAACTCGCCCCTCTATTAAAAGGGGCGCTACATCCATGGGAAAAGTAACGGAAGTAACTACCTGGGCTTCTCCCGACTGGACCCTTTTAATTACACTGAGATACCTGTTATGTACCCCCAGCCTTATCTCAAAATAAGCAGAATCTATAGTTGTCTTCAAAGTAACCGTACCTGTAGCGCCATCCCAGGAAATATTTTCCGGAGCTACATTTAAAGCATAGGCTAGGTAGCGTAAGGGTACAAAAGAGCGGCCGGAGGATAAAAAGGGTACAGCATCCATGCTAAAAGCTTGATCATTAACCCAATAAGTAGGCTGGCCTATAACAAAGGTAACGCGCAGACCACTAGCATAGGCAGGCGCAATGGGGCATCCAAAGCTAAAGAGAAAAATAAAAAGCCCTATTATTATCCAAGATACTTTCCGTCCCAAAAAATTTTTAACCCCCTTTCAGGCTAAGTTCTTCCTTTCTAAAATAATTTTCGGAAAGGGGGTTGCTTTTCCTTCTCTCCTCCCGCTGGACCATCTCCACTTCTTCTCCGCTTTCACTCCGTTTTTCGAACATATTTTATCTACCGCCTGGAGAGCAGGCGGACGAGCTCGCTATGGATTCTCCCGTTGGTGGCCAGTATGGAAGGGCTAAACAAAGAAAAAGGCTCCCCCTGGCAAGTAGTAACACATCCCCCAGCTTCTTCTACCAAAAGCTTACCTGCTGCTACGTCCCAGGGGGAAAGCTTCCATTCCCAGTATCCTGTAAGCCAACCACATGCTACATAGGCTAGCTCTAGGGCAGCCGAACCCAAAGCCCTTAAATCGCGCACCCGGGGAGCCACATCTTGGATGTTGATTAAAGTTTCTTCCTCGGGAGATAAGTTATAAGGAAAGCCGGTACACACTAAGCTCTCCTGTAAAGTATTCTCTTGGGAAACCCTTATAGGTTTATCGTTAAGCCAGCAGCCAAAGTTTCTATGGGCGTAAAATATCTCGTGGCGATTGGGGTCGTAGACCACCCCGAGGACTATATCTCCTCCCCGCTGTAGGGCAACAGAAATACTAAAAAAGGGTAAGCCCTGGACAAAGTTAGTAGTTCCATCCAAAGGGTCGATGATTCATAGATCGGGTCGTTGGCCCTCTTTCCCACCCCTACCAGGCTCTTCTATTCCTCCTTCTTCGCCTAAAATCCTGTCCTCTGGGAAATTCTCCTGTAAGAGTTTTTTGATCAAGGCTTCTGATTGCCGATCTACCTCAGTCACAAGATCTGTGACCGAACTCTTAGTAGAGAAGTGTTCCACCCTTCCCAAGGCCTCCCGGACGTATCTCCCAGCTTGAAGGGCGGCCTGCTTGGCTATCTCAAGCTTACTTTTTAACTCCTCGTACCTATCCTGCATATTCACCTCTCCCTTCCCCGGGCTTACTTTTTCCAATCGGGTAGGAGGGGGCGGCTAACCCCCGTCCCCCCACACCACCGTACGTACCGTTCGGTATACGGCGGTTCATAAGGCGCTACGAAGTTCTAAGTACCGCTCAACTAAGCTCGTCAGCCCTTGGTCTTTCCAATATTTAAGGCCAAGGGCCTTATTCACTTGGGGAGTGTTCGCTAGCCTCCAGTACCCTTTCCGGGACCTACTTATAAGGCTCGCCCAGTCTTCTGGTATCCCTAGCGCTACTAAGTTGCGTCTCCTGGTGCGGGGTTTCCTCCCTTGCCTAAGCAAGCACATCCTGCG
>Ga0080004_1110154_pt1 | contig 14618 bp, 19 predicted proteins | sample WasSprMetagenome_FD_69207 | JGI IMG/M metagenome (GOLD analysis project Ga0080004, IMG submission 69207) | Sulfidic aquatic microbial communities from Washburn Spring, Yellowstone National Park, USA - WS (SPADES assembly) (version 2) | ecosystem: Environmental > Aquatic > Thermal springs > Hot... | reverse complement strand
TATCTGGTAGGTCAGCCATCAGCTCTACCATGATGGACTTATCTGTGGGGAACTCTGGATGCCATGCGAAAGGTGCGTAGTCGTGCCACTTCATGTACATCATAATCATGTTGTTCAGTACTTGAGGCTTCTTGTTGAGCTCCTTGGGGGTCGAAGCCTTTATGTCCTGTATTCCGAAGAAAGCCTTTATCGTGTCCTCCTCTAGCGTTTTGTCGAACCATAGAACCTTCGCCATTCCACGCCAGTAGAAGTCGGCGAGCTTCTCTGGGGATGGATACCTGAAGTGTAGAAGGTAGTAGAACAGCGATACATCTTTGTAGACACCGTGTGCATACATAACCTTCTGGAAGTCCTCTGGGGTATAGAACATATCCCTTATCATCATCGTTACCAGCTCCGACCTCGTTGGAACCTCCCACAGGGGTGATAGCGGTATTTTTCTCGGCTTGCTCCACCTATCAGCTACCTCGACGAATAGCTCATCGTGCTTCTTAGCTACGTAGTCGTAGTACCATTTAGGCAAGCCGTACAGAGCTAGGTGAAGCTTTACAGTATCTATAGCCTTCTTAGAGATATTCTCATACCCTTTAGCTGCAAACATCCTCCTAGCGTACTCAATCAAATCATCTTCGGGTACAGATCTAACGAACATGTTGATCTCCGCTTCCCCAACACCGAGATCAGCGATTATATCGCCTATGATGTCCTTTAGCTTCGTATCGTAGTACTTGACTATCCTAGGTACGTATAGATGACCTATGTTAGCCATGAATGTGTTTGATATAGCCATTGAAACCCCTATTGCGTATGCGTTAGCGAATATCTCCAGCCCCCTTGCGAACGCTTCAAAATACTCTCCAACTGTTATACGGTATCTGAACCCTAGAACCTTGTTACAACCAAATGAAGGCTCTATCCAGAAATCTATGTTACCCCATGTACGTGGAACAGCTCTAAGTAGCATAGCTCTAAGCGTTGCTGACCAGAACGGCATGATAAGCTCGCCTCCAAGAGTCCACAGGTTCTCCGCCACACCCATTACCCTCTTAAGGGATGCAACAAAAGCTTCCTCGACATCCTTAGCTGTGTCAGCGAAATCAGTATAGACAAAAGGTGATCCCTTCTTGAACCAAGGACTTATAAATTCCTTAGCCCAGCCAACAATAGAGTCAACTACTGTTCTAATGATTACAGATATACCTTTTCCAAGGTCTACAATCCTCTCCCATATCCACTTAATCACATCTACAATCCTCTCCCATATCCATTGAAGCCCCTTTGAGATGATCTCTATAAATTTTTGCAATCCTTCCCATATCCTCTCACCCAGCCACATCAAGCCTTTCCATAGCGGTTCAAGTACGTACTTCTTTAAGAAGCCTAGCGGATCTCTAACAAATTCCGCTAACCCTTCTCCGAGCTTGGTAAAGAACTCTACAATCCCTTTGAACATGTTTTGAAGCGTCTGAGGAAGATTAGCAATTGTTTGCAGTAACTGTCCAAATGCGTTTCCAACAGCACTTAGACCTCCCATCAAAGCCGTTGCCCATTTATCGAAGATCTTTGCGAAGTCCGATAAAGCTGTTCCAATCCTTGTGAAACCCTCTACAACCATTCTCCCGAAGTTCGCCAAAGTGTTGCCAACGGTTGTCAGTGCACCCATCACCCTGCTACCGATGTCGGCGAACACCCTCTGAACCTGCTCTGCAAACCCCTGTATACCTCTCCATATCCAATCACCTACACCCTTAATACCTTCCCATACCCTTGCAAAGAAATCCGCTACAGACTTGCCGAACCATTGAAGACCCTCCCAGATCCTCGACCCAATACCCGTCAATACGTCCCACAGCCACTTAAGACCTCCGTATATCTGATCCCACAGCCACTTACCGAACCCTTGTAGTTGCTCCCACACCCATCTGAGACCGCTCTGGATACCCTCCCAAACCCTTCCGAAGAACTCAGCCACAGACCTACCGAACCACTGCAAACCCTCCCATATCCTAGACCCTATGCTTGTCAAAACATCCCACAGCCATCTCAGACCACCCTGTATCTGTTCCCATAACCATCTACCGAAACCCTGTATCTGTTCCCAGACCCACCTCAACCCACTCTGTATACCTTCCCATACCCTTCCAAAGAAATCGGCGACCGATTTACCGAACCACTGAAGACCTTCCCATATCTTTGCACCTATGCTGGACAGAGCATCCCATAACCACCTCAACCCTCCCTGTATACTATCCCAAAGCCATTTCCCGAACCCCTGTATCTGATCCCATATCAACTTAAAACCGCTCTGGATACCTTCCCAGATCTTTCCGAAGACATCCGAAACCATTTTACCGAAGCTCTGTATACCCTCCCAGACCTTTCCTACTATACCCTGTACAGCGTCCCATAGCCAGCTAAGCCCCTTCTGGATACCCTCGGTAATCATCGACCCTAGCTTGCCTAGGTTATCTATTACGTTCTGCCAGAAACTCTTTAATGTCTCTCCTATAGTCGTGAAGAACGACCTAACCCCTTCTAGGATACCCCTTGTAGCCTCGGATAGAGCCGATAAGAGTTTCTCGAAGGCGTAGCTTAGAGCTGTGCTAACCGTCTTTATACCGTCCATAAGCCTGCTTACGAGGAGAGATACGAAGCTCTGCAAAGCTATGCTGACGCTTGACAAGGCATCGGTGATAGACTTCAGGAGGCTCGATGTTGCATCCTTCAAAGCGTTAGCTATAGACGTTACGACGTTGGATATCTGCGAGATTATCTGGGTAAAGTAGCTCCTAACAGAGTCGGCAAGGCTTGTAATAGACCTCGACAGGGTATCTATGAAGCCTTTTATACCGCTTATAACGGTGTTTGGTATCCCCTGTATGAAGCTCCATATGCTGTCCACCACATCCTTTATAGGCTTAGTTATAGCCTCTACGACGCTGCTGAAGAACGTTGAAATCTCCTTTAGCCTGTCGTAGAACCACTGCTTTACCTCGCCTATCGGATCCGTGTAGCCGAACACCATCAAAGAGTTGGCAAGAGCCTCAAGCTTTAGCTGGTCAACAGATATAGATGATATGCTGAAGCTCGGCGATTCGGAGATGAACAGGTAGCTAGCTATCTCGTTTAATAGCTGCTCAACGGCTTCTACGTATGCCTCATCTATGTTTATTGTGCTAGCTTCTCGCATAGACATCGTATGCACCCGATAAAACAATTGATTTGAATAGGACTAGCTCTTTCCTCAGAACGTTTATAAGCTCGGCTTCGCTCCTAACGTCGAAGCAAGCCTGCTTAGATACCTTCCCGTAGCACTCCGCCTGAACCGAAACAAGGTACCTCCTATTCCCGAAGAGATCGGTAACGGGTATAACGTTCAGTATGTACACTATGCACCCGTCTAGCTCCATCGTAACAGGCGGTAAAAGCACCCTCTCCTCTGTAGGTGTCCTGCTTATAAGGGACATACAACTGTACCTATACAGAGTAGGTATAAACAGGTTTTTAAAAAATCATGGTATAAGCTATATGGAGATCTATTAAATGACTTGAAGCTACATCGATGGGCTAGGTTCTAGAGGAGGTGTAGCTATCTGTGCCTATGCTCTCTGCGTCCTTATCTCCTCCGCTTTCCTCCTGATTAGCTTGTCAAGCTCCCTTACGAGCCTTCCAACGACCTTGCATTGCTCCCTAAGCTCCCCCAGTACGGGCTTCCTCTCTATATCCTTCTCATCTATCTCCATGCACAGCAACACGAGGTGGTTAGACTCGCTGTAGAGATCTAGCAACAGCCTTACCTCTGGGGGTAGCTCGGTTACCGTTACGGTAGGGGGCTGTGTTTGGGTTAGCTGGGGCTGCATAGCTTGCGAAGCCATTTTACATACCCAAGCTAGAAGTACTTCGTGAACGGCTTATAAACCTTGTGCATATCGAACTCCTCTGCCCTCTTCCTGCACTTATCGGGTAGAGAAGGCTCCGTAAGAACCCTCTCCTTAGCCTTGACTATAGCCGATGCGAACATCTGGGGTTCGTATACGTTGAGCTCGAAGAGTATCGCGGATCCACCTCCCTGTATCCATCTCCTCTTGACAACGGGAACCCTTACGCTGGTATCATCAGTCGTGATCTCGGTTAAGGGCATATACTTGGCGTGGACAACAAGCTTACCCATGGCTAGGGATTCAAGGATGGGGAGACCGAAGCCTTCAGCACAAGAGAACTGTGCATAGATATCCGCTACCTTGTAGAGGATCGGCATGAACTCCTCCCCGAGGTTCCCGAAGTCCGTCAACAGCATGACGTTGCTAACCCCGCTGTAGTACCTTTGAGCAGTTGAATCGCTTACTACAACGATCTTTATGGACTTGTCGATCTCCTGAAGAATCCTGGCGGTCTGTGCCGCAAGGTCGTGGCATTTCCTTGGATGCGATGAAGCTATGTACAGTACAACGAAGTCGTCGGGTTTAAATCCCAGCTTCTCCCTGACCAGCTTCGCATCGTCATCGTACTCCCTGTAGTCGTACAGGTCGAGGTCTACACCATGGTATACCACCTCAGTTACCCTATAGCCATGCTTAGCCAGCTTGTTCTTGGTGTACTGCGAGTTCGCAATGAACTCAAGATCTCTTTTAACCCATTCATACATGCTAGGGTTATATATATCTCCCTCTATCGTCGTGTAGAAGGCTACGGGTTTGCCGTAGTTGAACTTCCACGTCCTTGCAACGACAAAGTAGTTGAGGCAGAGCGATAGATCGAACGGTATAACTATCAGCGAGCCGTTGAAGCTCTTATATGTCTCCTCAACGAGCTCAAGAATCGGTACCCTTGTGCATACTACCCCGTCCTGTACAACCACGTCGCATATGTTCTTAGATACCTTCTGGAGAGATATAGCTCTCTGAGATGTGTGAACCGCAACCAGCTTTACGTAGCTCAACTACATGTACCCCCTAGAACAGACCTATACCCTTCTCCTCCTTGCTCTTCTCCCTTTCAGCCGACGTGAACATGGACACTATCGACTCGGGGGTAGTTGCTCCTATCCTACCCGAAACAACGCTCTTAACGCTCTCGACGCACCACTCAACGAAGTCCATACCTAGATCCCTCTGTGCATCCGCCAGCTTTGTACCTAGGGCAGCCTGTATCCTTCTACACAGCTTCCTAGCACCTATATCGACACCCTTATCGTCTATCTCACCCCTTGCGTACTTAACCGACACAAGCTCTAGTCCAGCCTGGACGAGCATCAAGTCCCTGTGCGGTAGGTACCTGGTCAGGAAAGTTATGAAGTCCGATACGCTCGACATGGCTACCTACCACCTCTTCTTGTCTCCCTCTCAACCATCTCCACAACCGCCTTCGCTACGCATAGCGAGAACTCCAGCCCCAGCTCCTCGCACCTCCTCTTCAGAACCTCGTAGAGCTTCATAGGCAAAGCTATGGATACCCTTACGCTGGCAACAGAGGTAGATGAGGATCCGCTTGACGAACTCATGCGTTCTCACCTTCTGTAACAGGTTCTTCCTTAACAACCTTATATTCCTCAATATCTTCATAGGTCGTCAGCTTGTCAAGTAGCTTGAAGCTAAGCATGACTGCGTTCCTTACAGCCGGATCCAAAACTTCTAGAACCCTATAGTCCAGTAGTTTAGCTTTCCTAAACACCTTTCTCCACTTACTCCTAAGCTTAGCTATATCGATATCGGTTACATGGATATCAACAGTAATCCTGAATCCATCGCTCAGCAGATCAACCCTCTCCCTAGCTGATATAACTACACCCTTAGCGATTATATACCTGAACAGCCTATCCATACTGTTAAGCATAGCTTTAGCACAGTTCAACAAGTATAGAAGTATTACGAGCCTCCATAGCCTCGCCCTCTTCTTTCCAACTAAAAGCTCCAGCTTCGACCATACATCAGACCCCTCTAGGAATGATGAAAGGACCTCGGACGTTACAACATCTACCTTAGTATCTATAACAAGGGGCTTCTTTTCATTTGTTATTCCATTCAGTGTCATATTTATTCAAACCTCTTTTTATGAGATTAACAAGATACGAGACAATTATACCGATCACCGATTGTCCAGGTATACAGTTATTAGTTTATAAGGGTTATATACTTTGCTCGGGTGAAATAGGGTATGCCCATAGTTAGAACCGTAGCCGACATGGTTAACCTGTTCAGCGACAAGACAACTGCCGATAGAGTAGGGGCGAGATACGAAGCTGCTAAGGAGATAGCGAAGAGAAGGTACACGAACAACGCCATGCCTTACAGGGTTCTCGTAGAGAAGATAAGGGATGTCCTATCTAAGCTAGGTGTACCACCGGGTAAATGGGGTGTACACATAGCGTTCGGAGAGATGCTACAGAAGATAGCCATAACAACTAGGGGAGCTGTACCTACAGATGTTATCAACGGGCTTAAAACAGCCTTCATAGCTAAGGGAGCAGACCCAGCCATACTCGACCAGATAGTTAAGCTCGTAATCGTGTAAATGAGGTGATTGTATGAGCCTGAGCCTCGGTTACCTCCTATATGAACAGCTAACTAAGTACAGTGCTAAGTACAGCGGCGATAACGTAAAGACCGTGCTTACGCTGATCCACGACACAATAATGGTTCCAAGGTACCAAGCAGCGGTATCTGCTGTAAGAGCAGACATAGACACAGCTATTAGAATCCTAGAGGAGAACGGCGTTCCAACAGGTAAGTTCGCACCCTGTATAGCTTTCGCAGAGAAGATAGCTAAGGAGAAGTTCAGCCACACAGGACCAACGCTAACAGCTGTTGCTAACGGATGGAAAGCGTACTTCGTTGCCCAGGGTTGCCCAAGCGATATAGCTGACAAGATATTCGCAGCACTAGTAGGTGCAGTAGGGTACTACTAACCGTAGCCTTTACAGCGATATGATCCCCCTCGATTGGGGGAGATAATAGCCTAAAAAAATTTATTTTTTTAAATTTAGAACCTGTTTTCTTTTTAAAGCGGATATAGTCTAGCTTTAGATGTGTCCCTCTATGTTGAAGAACTCTGTGCTTAACCAGCTATGTCTATATACTGAGTTCTACCAGTACATGGACTACACCATACCGGAGAAGCTCCTCTTCATATCGCTTGGTATTCAATGCTTCTATGGCTTCGATGACCGCTACCTGAGTGATGATGGTGTTAAGAAGCTTAGATCAGCTTGGTGCAGGCTCCTTGACGTAGACGGTAGCCCTATGGTTGTTGTCCACGGGTTGACATCTAGATGCGTTGAGAACCCCGTCTGCCTAGGTTTCCATGTGCAGGCGTTCGCAGAGGAGATAGCGGGTGCACCTAGAACATCTATATGCAACCTGATAGAGAAGGATTGAAAAAACTAGGTGTTCTTAACCTTTTTACCGTTTAACACCTTATCCCTCAGGACCTCGATCATCATGTCTACGTACTTCTGGAGGTTCTCTTTATGCCTTGTCTCCATGTGGAACACTAGGTTACCGCTGAACCTGTTGCAGAATGGACATCTCCCCGCTGCCTTATCCTCGTATCCGTCGTTGATCCTCAGGGTCGGTACGGCGTCTATGTACATAAGGGTGTACTTAGCTACTATGTACCCTCTGTATATGTTCCCTGATCTCTCCCTTATCCTCTGTACGTACCCTACGACCTCGTGCCTCGTTGCTTTGCATACCTCCATTATGATAGACGGGGATACGTTGTTAACGTAGTTCTTTAGAATGCATAGAGCCTTCTCGTTCCCTATCAATTTCTGTACAACGATGTATCTCACTATATCGTAGGCAGGCATCTATATCACCCCCAACCTCTTGAGTATCGATGGATCCTCCTCTATCTTCTTAGCTATATCGGTTTTGTATCCCTTCAACACTACGCCGTTCTCCTTTATAACCCATCCGTTCCCGCTGTGAACCATCATGTTGACCAGCTTTATGTATGCATCGACGGCACTCTTTATGTCTGAGTAGTACTCTGTGTGGTGAACCTTCTTTATGTGCATCGCTAGGTACCCCTTCATCCTTATCCTCGCACCGCAGTATGGACATGAACCGCTCCTAATCTTATCTACTACATCCCTGAGCACGTTGTTTATAACTACGGTGAACAGCGGCGTAGCCTTCTCAACACTTTCCCGCCTCTTTTTCCCAGCCATTACGTACCTATCCGCTCGCTCGACCAGCTTACTGTACCTCCTACTCAATGTCAATCACCTTTACTTCCTTACCTCTCCTAGCTATGTTCTTCTCCTTGTATATCGCATCCGCCTCCTTCTTGAGCAACTCCCTTATAGCCGCCCTTATGAAGTCCGACCTAGAGTTATACCTCTTCATCCTAACTAGAGCCTCTATCTCCTCAACCATCCACACAGGGACCTTAGCTGTTATCACTATAAGCTCGTTTCTAGGTTTCCTGTGCTTCATCTCACATCTCACCCGCTTCATATTCAATGACATCTAGGACAGCACATTCATCTCTAGCAGGTTTGTCGATGCATTCATGCCTTATAACAGACTCGACCACTATTGTCCTTCCATCCATCAAGTGTATTAAGATCCTATAAGGTGTTGCAAACTCTATAGCCGCTACGTTTACACCGTGAACAACTTCGTATTCGTGTATACGCCTCATAATCTACTCACCCCCGTACCTGTAGATTACGTGGATCTTCTCTACCTTCAACCCCTTGAAGTCGGTTATCTCCCAGCTGAACCCGTTCCAAACCTTCTCAACATCATATAAAGTTACCTCAACCGGTAGAACATAGACCTTGTATATACCGTCCACTGCGTAGTCGCCTTTGAGGAACCCCCCTGTTCTTAGCATCCCTATGAAGTCTGCGTACTTTGCGTGGTGCCTAACTATCTTCTTAATTGTCTCTAGGAACACCATCTCGCTCATTGGGAGCCTCCTCCTCAGGTAAGCTACGTCGTGGTAGATCCTTACACAGTCTTCGTCTACCCATTTATGCACCAATACGTTGTGGTTGAACATAGAGGGTTCGGGTCTGGGTTCGGACTGCATAGATGTAACACCCGTGTATTATACTTGTGTTACTCGGGTATATAAGGCTTTCGATCTTAAAAATCGATAGTTTCGGTTAAGTGAGGTGTTTATAAACCTTTCAACGCTTGGTAATTCTATGGTTGTGGATATGGTTACAGAGGTAGACGTATATAGGTGGATAATGGATGCGTTGAAGGATGTGGATGTAAAGGTTCTGCCGAAGGATGTCATATCAGTAACCGAGGCTTCTAGTCCATGCCTTAGGAAGGCTTACTTCGATAGGGTTAAAGCACCTATGCCTTCACCGATCGATTTCGTTAAGCTTGTTGGGGAGGAGGCTCATTCAAGGATCCTCGAAGTCCTTAGGAAGCGTGGTTACAATGTTGAGTCTTCGTTCAGCTTGAAGATCAGGGATATGACGCTGGTTGGGAGGGTTGACGCAGTTAAGGAGGAGGGCGGTAACAAGCACATAGTGGAGTTCAAGGTAGTAGATGAGGTACCTGTCAAGCCTTACGAATCCCACGAAATGCAGGTGCAGCTATATATGCTGGCTACGAGGATACCCGTCGCCTACATAGTCTACATATCGAGGAGGGATGGAAGGGTAAGGGTATATAGGGTTAGGTACGACAAGAAGATGGCTAGGGAAGCCGTTAAGAGGGCGTACAGGCTCTTCCTCGCTCTAAGGGATAACAAGCCTCCTCCACCTGAGCGTAGCCCCATCTGTAACTACTGCCCCTATGCCCTCTCATGTTCAACTAGATAACGTATTCTAAACCCTCTATTCTAAACCGTGATGTAGTCTCTATTCTTAGTCTTGATGTATGCCACTCGTGAACATTGCACGGTCGTCAATTCTTAGTCTTGATGTAGTCTCTATTCTTAGTCTTGATGTATGCCACTTGATGTATGCGGCAGTACTCTGAGACAGAAACTTCTGCCGGCGATGAGGAACTAATTGAATGTAGTAGAAGCAGCGAGTACAGAGTGTGCCGAGTACAGCATGTGGCATACATCATGATTTAGAATTGAGACTACATCATGATTTAGAATAGAAACCATTGATGGACTACATCATGATAAAGAATTGAGGTACTTGGCGGCATACATCATGATTTAGAATTGAGATATATAGTGGCATACATCATGATTTAGAATTGAAACATGTGATTGTCTTCGCAATGTCTATTAAAAATTTATAAACTTTGCAAGCTAATTTATATTAGGTGATGTTAAATGGAGAAACAGGTGGAGAAGCTTTATAGGGTAAGAGAGGTTGCCCGGATGCTGGGGTTCGGTTATTCTACTGTTAGGAGGTGGATAAAGCTGGGGAGGATAAGGGTTGTCAGGGTTGGTAACCAGTACAGGATACCCGAGTCCGAGGTTAAGAGGCTTATCGAGGGGTAGCTGGTTTGGATGTTGAGTTTTGCTGTGATATGTGCTTAAAGAAATTTATATAGGGATCATGTAGTCATATATCTGGGGGCTCATCATGGGGTCAGAGGAGGCTCCCTCTAACGATAGTTTTACTAGTGTTAACGAGTTTAAAACAGTTGTGTTAAGCTATGCTTTGACTTATTTACAGAGGAATTTATCGGTTATTCCGCTTGTTTATGGAGATAAGAAGCCCGCTATCGAGTGGAAAGAGTACCAGGGTAGGAGGTCAACAGAGGAAGAGGTTAGGAAGTGGTTTTCCAAGCCTCACAACGTAGGGATTGTATGCGGGTCTGTCTCGGGTAACCTTATAGTTATAGACTTCGACAGCGAGGAGAAGTTCAACGAGTTCTACGGTAAGCTAGACAAGATGTACCCTGATCTTAGGGATGTGTTGCTGAGCACTTGGATGGTTGAGACAGGTAAGGGAAGGCATATCTACCTACGGCTCAAGATGGACCCGGGAGAGTTCGGGGAAAAGATGAGGACAAAGGTTAGGCTGGTAGAGGGTGTAGATATAAAGGCTGAGGGCGGTTACGTAGTTGCTCCGCCGTCTCTTCATCCGTCAGGTAAGCAGTACAGGTTCATTAACGCTGGGGGTGTAAACGACCCTATAGCAGAGGTAAGCTACGAGGATTTCCAGAAGATCCTTAGCCTTCTAAAGCCCGTAGAGGCTGTAAAAAAGGAGGAAGTTGTTGAGGAGGAGATAAGAAGGGTTGCAAAGCTAAAGAAGCTAAGCGATGATGTTGTAGAGGAGATCGTCAATATTCTTAGGCAGTACTATGTATCTGGTCATAGACAGATGATGTGTCTTCATTTATCCGGTTGCCTTGCTAGGCTGGGTGTTCACCCAGAGTCGGCTGCAAAGATTGTTTACCAGTTGCAGAAGGAAGCCTTGGAGAGGGGAGATTCGAAGGACCCGATAGAGCAGAGGCTTTCAGCGATATCGTATACGTACCAGAAGCTCAATATCTGGAACGAGAACATAAAGAAAGAGCTTGAAGATCTGTACAGGAGCCTGGGTGTAGATGTTCAAAAGACTTATATATGGAGAGATATAGGTGAGAGGGAGTTTGTAACGGGTTGCCAGAGGCTTCAGGAGGAGATAGAGGCTGTACTAGAGGAGCAGGGGCTTACCGATAACGAGGCTGTGGGTAAGGCTTTCGAGGTCATAATGAAGATAAAGAAGCTCGTCGGAGCCTTGATGCTGGGTGGAAGACCTTGGCTCAGGGTTAGGGGTAACAGGGTCGATATGTGGGCAACAGCGGGTAGGTACGGGCTATACGTTATCAGGTTCGGCGGGGATGAGAAGGTTATCGAGAGGGTATCCGAGGCTGTTGTAAGCAACGTTAGAAGAGTCGATTTCTACTTAATTGATACGGATGAGGAGTACTACCAGGTTTGCTTTAAGAGGCATGATGGTAAGGAAGACTGTAGGGTTCTGTCTAAGTCCGAGATACCGGGCTATATAAGGAGGAGGTTCGGATTGAAGTTCAACACGGACTTCGCTGTACACATGGTTGTGTCATGGCTTGTGGAGGACAAGCCTATAAGGATGTACTACAGCCCAGGGGTATGGGTAAACGATGAGCACGTTGTATTCGTTACAGAGTCTGGGTATAACCCCGACTGGAAACCCCAGGTATCGTTCGAAGTCCCCAACACTATAAATGACGATTACGTAAAGGAGGCTCTTAGATGCATTAAAACGCTTGTCGAATCGTACAGGAACCCTAAGAAGGCTTCCCTTATACTATCTTACGCCGTTATTGCTCCTCTGCACCACTACCTTGTGAGGACTCTTAGGATAGGTTTCCACATGATGATTAGGGGGGAGAAGCAGACAGGGAAAACGCTTCTGATAGACCTTCTAAAGTTGCTGTATATGTTGCTTGATCACGATGAGGATCCCAGAACTGATTACCAGATGCGTGTTCTTCTCTCAAAGACAACTATGCCGGCTTTGATACCCGAGTGCATTAGAGCATGCACGGAGGAGAAGTTGCTGCAGCTATGGAAGGCTTCGGCTACAAGCGATAGGCTGGTGATAGCGGGAGGTGCATACAGGGGGCTGTTTATGGCTCTTAGAAGCATAATTGCTGCAACTAATGAAAGGATTGAGTTGCCTACTGACCTACTGGACAAGGTAATAGTCGTAGAGATGGACTCTGAGGACGGTGTCGACCTAGATTCTTGCAGAGGTTGCACTCCCAGGACTATGAAGCCCGAGGCTAGGGAGGGAACCAGGATGCTTGGGTTGAAGATTATCCAGAAGCTGAACGAGAAGATAGAGGATGTTAAGAAGCTTCAGAACATGGACAGGGTAGAGATACTCAGGGGGTTGGTAAGGATAGGCTACAGCGTATGGGTCGAGCTGTTCAGGGGGTACGGATTAGAGCCGTTTCCGTCTCCGTTCACCGATGACGGCTTGCTGGTTACGGAGGAGGAGCAGTTCGCAGAGGAGGAGAGGGCTAGGTTCAGCGAGATAGTCGAGGAGTTCATCAAGGACGTGGTTAAGGAGAAGGAAGATGAATGCAACAGCTATATCAACACCATGGAGAACCCTGTGTGCTACGATATCAAGGCACTTGTAAACGCTTTCAAGGGGGGTAGAGCTACTGAGGTTACATGCAATGTTGAGAAGAATTTGAAGGTATGCGATGAGCAGTCCCTTAAGATGCTCGATCTCCTAGGCTTTGTAAGGATAGTAGACGTAGATAGGGCGAGGGAGTATATAGCTATGAATAGGTCTCTGTTCAACAGGTTCATCAAGTTCGTTAAGAGGGAGTACAGGATGACCGATAGAGAGGTCGAGAGGCTTAGGTCTGCTCTAGCTGTGAAACCGACAACGGTTCTGTTCAGGACTGGGGATGGTAACAACATAATCAAGAAGTTCGTATATAAGATCTGCCTTGGCTAGGTGGTTGTATATGGAGATCGTTGCGGGTTCTAAGGGTATAACCATCTATATACGTGATAGAGCTGTTCTAGGCATTAAGAAGGTTGTAGAGGTATCTATCAGGGATCCGGCTCAATGGTACGAGTACGTACCTCTGTTCAGGGACGCCGTGGAGAAGAGGAGGTGCTGGGTAGATATAGAGGTTGACCCTCCGAGATCCGTAACTAGGTGCCAAGCGGTAGAGGTATCAAAGAAATTCGTAATCAGACCCGTATTCATCATAAAACCTGGTAACGGAGTTATAACACTTGTAGTAGGTGATTATCGTGGAGTTCAAGGTTAGCGAAGAGGTTGTTAAGAAGCTACATGAGATTAAGCCTAGAAGCATAGTTTATCTGTTTAGCGGTGGCAAGGATTCGAGTTTAGTGTTGGCTCTTACTAGAGACTTTGTTAAGAAATTCTGTGAAGAAACAAAGTGTAAAGTATATGTTGTTTACATCTATGTTACTGGCAACACACATCCGTTGAATGCTTACTGTGCTCAGTACACCCTGAAATGGCATGAAATCAACTATGGCTTTGCACCTGCGGTGCTCGCCAGCAACAAGCTGTTTACTGACTATATGTGTAAGTATGGTTTTGATATACTGAGGGGTAGGTGGTGCTACACAGAGTTCAAGGAGAAGCCTCTTAGAGAATTTGAGTATACGATACCTAAACCAGTTGTCGAGATCGACGGTATGAGCCCTGGAGACAGCTTCTGGAGGTCTGATATAATTGATTCAGAGATACAGGAGATGAGAACAAATTCGGGTAGGCATTACTGGTCGTGGCATCCACTATACAGTCTGAGCATCGATTCAAAGCAAAAGCTTGAGATGCTAAAGCGGTTCCCAGAGTTTAGCTGTGTCGTGAAATTGTATGAGATCTTTGGAGACTCAATGAACTGCACAATATGTCCGTACAAGAATCGTGAGAAGCTAATGAAGCTCAACGCTGTGGAGCCTGGATCCATCTACTACAATGCAATAGATATTTGCTTAAGGAGTAATAAATGGAAAGCCAAGTTCTCGATACTGAACAACGAAAAGATGATAACGGACTTCATCAATAAAACGTAGGTGATTATAATGGTTAGCGATGTGAATGCTAGGATTGTTGAAAAGAAAGAGCCTAACCGCTACATGATTGGTAAGCGTTACGAGCTTGAGCTTGCTAGGAAGCTGTACAAGTATGGCTTTGCTGTGATTAGGGCACCTGCATC